>Ga0193726_1001499_pt1 | contig 18275 bp, 15 predicted proteins | sample H2c1metaG_FD_144928 | JGI IMG/M metagenome (GOLD analysis project Ga0193726, IMG submission 144928) | Soil microbial communities from a riparian zone of the East river system, Colorado, United States - H2c1 | ecosystem: Environmental > Terrestrial > Soil > Riparian zone | place: USA: East River... | reverse complement strand
GTTGCCAAGCACGTTTTCTTGATTACCGATCCGACGAAATTGGAAGCCACGGTACGCACGGCATTCGAAATTGCGCGTACCGGGCGCCCCGGGCCGGTTGTTCTCGATGTGCCCAAGGACGTGCAGAATTGGAAGGGCGTGTTTCATGGATCCGGGCGTTTGGCGGTCACCGGATACCGCCAGCGCATGAACCGGCTCGAGGCTGCCAAGCTGCCGGAGGCCGCCTGTGCAGATTTCTTCGCGGCGCTGCGCGCCTCGAACCGGCCGCTCATCTACGCGGGCGGCGGCGTGATCAGCGGCGGCGCCGCCTACGCGCTGCGCGAGTTTTCGCAGCAGTTTCAGATTCCCGTCGTCACGACACTCATGGGTATCGGCGTCGTCGACACGACCGACGCCTTGTCCATGCGCATGCTCGGCATGCACGGCACGGCGTTCGCGAACTACGCGGTGGATGACTGCGATTGCCTGCTGGCTTTCGGCGCGCGTTTCGACGATCGGGTCGCCGGCAATGTCGCCAAGTTCGCAGCCCGCGCCAAGTTCATCGCGCACATCGACATCGATGCCTCCGAGATCGACAAGGTCAAGCGCGTCGATTGGAGTCATGTGGGTTTGCTGACCGACGCCTTGCTCGCGCTGCTCGATTACGGCAAGAGCCGGGGATTCAGCCGCGATTGGTCCGCCTGGCAGAGTCATTGCGCGGAGCTGCGCGCAAAGCACGCGATGAACTACGACCGCGACAGCGCCTTTATTCAGCCTTACTACGTCATCGAGGAAATCAACCGGCTGACCCAGGGCGAAGCCATCATTACCACCGGCGTCGGACAGCATCAAATGTGGGCGGCGCAATACTTTGATTTCCACAGCCCGCGACTGTGGCTCACCTCGGGAAGCATGGGCACCATGGGTTTCGGGTTGCCCGCGGCCGTGGGGGCGCAATTCGCGCAGCGTGATCGCATGGTGATCGATTTCGACGGCGATGGCAGCATCCGCATGAACATCGGCGAATTGGAGACCGTTACCACCTATGATTTGCCCATCAAAGTCGTGGTGCTCAACAATTTCGGCGACGGCATGGTCAGGCAATGGCAGAAACTCTTCCACAAGGGGCGCATGAGCGCCAGCGACAAGAGCCTGCACACCAAGGATTTCGTCAAGGCGGCCATGGCGGATGGATTCAAATACGCGGTGCGGCTCGAGCGCAAAGCCGACGTGCCGCGCATCGTCGCCGAGTTCATCCAATTCAAGGGACCGGCATTTCTCGAAGTCATCATCGACCGCGATGCCGGCGTCTATCCCATGGTAGGCCCGGGTCAGGGATACAGCGAAATGATCACGGGAGATCATATCGCCTCGCGCACCGAGGTCGAGACGAAGACGCCGGACGAGTCGCAGATGTTCTAGACCGCTTGCTGCCGCCGAAGGCGGGGGCTACCACTGCCCTATATTTTGCATGGTGGTCCAGGGCGGTGCGGGCGGCAGCGCAGGTCCCTTTTGCAGCAATTCGATCGACACATTGTCGGGCGAGCGCACGAAGGCCATGCGCCCGTCGCGCGGCGGTCGATTGATGGTCACGCCGTGATCCATGAGGCGCGTGCAAGCGGCGTAGATATCATCGACGGCGTAGGCCAGGTGACCGAAGTTGCGGCCGCCCGAGTACGGCTCGGGATCCCAGTTGTGCGTGAGTTCCACCTGCGCCTCTTCGTCGCCTGCCGCCGCCAGAAAAACCAGCGTGTAGCGCCCCTGAGGATAGTCTTTGCGGGACAATTCCTTCAGGCCGAGGGCGTCGCGATAAAAACGCAGCGATTGCTCGATGTCGGTCACCCGCACCATGGTGTGTAGATATTTCATGAGGCCCTCTCGATAGATCGGCGAATTTGGAGCAAGGCATGCACAAAAGCAAACTGGCTGGATTCATCATCGACTGCCAAACAACGCAACTCGACGCTGCGGCGGACTTCTGGGGAGGCGCGCTCGGCATGCCGGTGCGCGTCCTGCCGCCCGATGAAGCGCAGACCTACAAGCGACTGGAGGATTCGCAACATGGCCTGAACATCGAGGTGCAGATCGTCAGACATGAAAGCCGCGTGCACCTCGATATTGAAACCGACGATATAGAGGCCGAGGTGCGCAGGCTCGAAAAACTGGGCGCGAAGCAGATCGGTGCCGTGCGCACCTGGCGGGTCATGGAGGCGCCCACGGGCCAGCGGTTCTGCGTAGTTCGCAGCAGTTCCCAGGATTTTGACGCCCAAGCCACGTCGTGGCCCTAGGTGTTGTTTTGTCACCAAATGGCAACAGGTTTGACATAGCGCAGCAGAATCTAATTAAGAAGCGTTAACTATTGGATTTATCTACGATATCGCCTATGATACAAGCAACGAAGCGGTTCGTGTTTATTGCCAGCGTTACTTACTTGCAACACTGGAAGACAGAACAAGGTCGAACGTTTGGGCACTTTTGTGCGGCGTATCTGCCACTAAACGGACGTGTAGGGTCAAACCCGAGCACCTGTTCCACTCGAAATTCCCCGGCTAGTCCGGGGACTCTTTTTTCTAAATCCCACGTTTTTCGCCTGGAATCGCTTAAATTCGCAGGGTGAAAAACCTCTACCGCTCTTTGTATTTCCAGGTGCTCGTCGCCATCACCCTCGGGGTGCTGCTCGGCTACTTCTATCCGGAGTTCGGCGCCAAAATGAAGCCGCTCGGGGATGGGTTCATCAAGCTGATCAAAATGCTGATCGCACCGGTCATCTTTTGCACCGTGGTGACCGGCATCGCGGGCGTCGAAGACATGAAAAAGGTCGGCAAGACCGGCGGCCTGGCGCTGATCTACTTCGAGGTCATGAGCACCGTTTCGCTGATATTGGGCTTGGTGATCGTCAACATCCTGCGGCCCGGCAGCGGCATGAATGCCGATCCGCAGACCCTCGACACAGGCCCGCTCAAGGATTACACCGGGCCGGGCAAATTACAGTCGGTCACCGACTTCGCGCTGAATGTCATTCCCTCTCAATTTGCCGATGCGTTCGCGAAAGGCGAGATCCTGCAGGTGCTGCTGATCGCGATTCTGTTTGGATTTGCCATCCAGCAGTTGGGCGGCCGCGCAGCAGTCCTAATGGGCTTCATCGAATCCTTCTCGAATGTCTTGTTTTGGATCGTCGGCGTCGTGATGCGACTCGCGCCGATCGGCGCATTCGGCGCAATGGCCTTCACCATGGGCAAGTACGGGATTCACTCGCTGGTGTCCCTGGGCGCGCTCATGGGCAGTTTCTACGCGACTTGCCTGTTGTTCATTTTCGGCGCGCTCGGCATCGTCGCACGCCTGCATGGCTTCAGCATTTGGCGCTATCTGAAGTACATCAAGGACGAACTGCTGATCGTGCTGGGCACATCCTCCTCGGAAACCGTGCTGCCGCGCATGATGGCCAAGCTGGAAAAGCTTGGGGCCAGCAAGCCGGTCGTCGGACTGGTGATACCGGCGGGGTACTCTTTCAATCTGGACGGAACCTCGATCTATCTGACGATGGCGGCGGTGTTCATCGCACAGGCAACCAACACGCCGATGAACCTGTTCCAACAGATCGCGCTGCTGGCGGTGCTGCTGTTGACATCCAAGGGTGCGGCGGGCGTGACGGGCAGCGGTTTCATCGTGCTGGCGGCAACGCTGTCGGCGGTGGGCACGCTGCCGGTCGCCGGTCTGGCGCTCATCCTCGGCATCGATCGCTTCATGTCCGAAGCGCGCTCGCTGACCAATGTGATCGGCAATGGCGTGGCCACGCTCGTCGTCGCCAAATGGACCGGGGAATTGGATGTCGCCAAGATGAACAGCGAACTTGCGGGAACCGACTTGACGGCAACGCCGCGGCTCGAGGCATCGCATTGATGAACGTCAAGAATGGTTTTAGCGGCTCGGTCGGGGACACGCCGTTGATTCGGCTGCACAGATTGAGCGAGGAAACCGGCTGCGAAATCCTCGGCAAAGCGGAGTTCATGAATCCCGGCGGATCCGTCAAGGATCGTGCCGCAAAGTGGATCGTGCTGGACGCGGAACGGCGCGGTGTGCTGAAACCGGGCGGCACCGTGGTCGAGGGCACGGCGGGCAACACGGGCATCGGCCTGGCACATGTCTGCAACGCGCGCGGCTATAAGTGCGTGATCGTCATGCCCGACAATCAAGCGGCTGAGAAATACCAGATCATCGAAGCGCTCGGCGCGGAACTGCGCAAGGTGCCGGCGGTGCCTTACAGCAACCCCAACCAATATCAGAAAGTCGCCGGCCGCTTGGCGCAGGAATTGCCCGATGCGATCTGGGCGAATCAATTCGACAACACGGCGAATCGAGACGCGCACTTCGAATCCACAGGCCCGGAAATTTGGCGCGACACGGAAGGAAAGATCGATGCCTTCTGCGCGGCAACCGGGACCGGCGGCACGCTGGCAGGCACGGCTCGATTCTTGAAATCCAAATCCGCCGCGGTGCGCGTCGTGCTCGTCGATCCGCCGGGCAGCGCTCTGTACCACTACGTCAAAGACGGCGAATTGAAAACCGACGGCGGGTCATCCATCACGGAAGGAATCGGCACGGGACGAGTGACCGCGAATCTCGAAGGCGCGCCGATCGATGACGCGCTGCGCATTTCGGATGCGGAAACCATGCGCTTCGTTTATCGCTTGCTGCGCGAGGAGGGCTTGCTGCTCGGAAGCACCTCAGGGATCAATGTGGCCGCGGCGGTGACGCTCGCGAAGCAAATGGGTCCCGGACACACGATCGTTACGGTGCTGTGCGATGGCGGCGCGAAATATCAATCGCGATTGTTCAACAAAGCGTGGATTGCCGAGCGAGGGTTTAGCGCGGCGATCGCCTGAGCCGACGCTCGCCCGCGTCAGGCGGTCTGAGACACCTGCAGCGGCGCCGCGCCGTTGAACCAGGCCAGCGAGTCGTGCAGGGACACGACCTCGCCGACGACCAACAAGGCCGGCGACTCCACGCGGGCTCGGGCAGCCGCTGCCGCGATCGTGGCCAGAGTCCCGGTGATGACGCGCTGATTTTGTAGCGTTGCCTGCGCGATGACCGCTGCAGGGCGGCTATCCGCGGCGCCATGCTGCTGCAGCTGCGCCGCGATGTGTTCGATGCGCGCCAAGCCCATGTAGAAAACCGCGGTAATCCCGGGCTTGGCCAGCGCGGCCCAATCGGGTTCGCGTCCGTCCTTATTCGCATGACCGGCGACGAAGGTGACGCTGTGCGCGAAGTCGCGATGCGTCAGCGGAATGCCGGCATAGGCGGCGGCGCCGATTGCGGCAGTGACGCCCGGAATGACCGAGAAGCTGATCTGCGCTTTGCTGAGCGCCTCGAGTTCCTCGCCGCCCCGGCCGAAAATGAACGCATCGCCGCCCTTCAAGCGCACCACGCGCCTGCCTTGACGCGCGTGCTCGATGAGCAGTTGATTGATCTGCTGCTGGGTGCTGCCGATGTTGCCTGCTGCTTTGCCCACACACACCCGCAGGGCATCGCGGCGCGCCATGTCGAGCACAGCGGCAGGCACCAGGCGATCGTGCAGGATGACGTCGGCGTCCTGCAGCGCCCGCAGCGCCTTCAGTGTCAGCAATTCCGGATCCCCCGGTCCCGCGCTTACCAGCGTGACTTCGCCCAAGGGGCGGGCAGTACTCGATGCCGCCGCCAACAGCCGTTGCGCAGTGCTTTGCGCGCCGCGCGAGTCGCCTGCGACGAAGCGCTGCGCCGCCGCGCCGTCCACAACCTGCTCGAAGAAGCGCCGCCGCGCGTTGATATCGCGCAGCCTGCGCCTGGCGGCGTGCCGCAGAGCTCGCAGCCACAAGGCCAGTTCGCCGATTCTCGCGGGGATGGCCGCTTCCAGCCGCTCGCGCAGCCGGCGCGCCAGCACCGGCGAGGTGCCGCCCGTGGAGACGGCAATCAGCACCGGATCGCGATCGATGAGCGCCGGAACGATGAAGCGCGACGCTTCACGGTCGTCGACGACATTGACGGGGATCGAGCGCGCTTCGCTCAAGGCGGCTATCCAGCGATTCACCGCGCGGCGAGCGGTTGCGACGATGACCAAGCGCGCCCCGTCGAGGTCTTCCGGCACGAACTCGCGCACTGCCAGGCGGATTTTTCCGGCGGCTGCGCGCGCTTGAATTTCGGCTATGACCTCGGGCGCAACCAGCGTGACGGATGCACCCGCGCTCTCCAGCAGGGACAGCTTGCGCCGCGCCACCTCGCCGCCGCCGACGATGAGCACCTTCTGCGCCTTGAGATCGAAGAAAACCGGAAAGTAAATCATCTGGCGAACCCCGTCTGCTCTTAAGCCACTGGTATCGCAGGCAATTTTAAACCCGCGCAGCCCTCCGCAGCTTCAACTATAAGGCGGCCCGCCGCCGCACTAAACGAATTCCGCGGCATGAGTACATGCCTATTCGTGATGCGCCATAACCTTATATGCTACGACCGGAAAACAACTGAACTGAAGGGCCGGGCACCGATGAAATTCCAGCAATTACGCTACCTCGTAGCGGTGCACGAAAATGGCTTGAACATCACGGCTGCCGCGCGGCAACTGCATACCTCGCAGCCCGGCGTCAGCCGGCAGCTGAAACTATTGGAGGAGGAACTCGGCTTTCAGCTGTTCGAGCGCGAAGGCCGCGCGCTGACGCGCACGACCGCAGCCGGCGAAGAGATCATTTCGCGGGCGAGCAGCATACTGCGCGAAATGCAGAACATTCGCCGCACCTCGGCGGAGTTGCGCAAAGCCGACGGCGGCACGTTGTCGATCGCCACCACCCACACGCAGGCGCGCTACGTCCTGCCGCAGGTAATACGCGCATTCCGCACCAAGTATCCGAAGGTGCGCCTGCACCTGCACCAAGGCACCTCGGAGCAGATCGCGGAGATGGTCGCGCGCGACCGGGTCGATTTCGCGATCGCCACAGGCTCGGATGAGCTATTTCCGCACCTGGTGCGCCTGCCGGTCTATCACTGGCATCGGGCGGTGGTGGTGCCCAAGGGCCATCCGTTGGCCTCGGCAGGCAAGCTGTCGCTGAAGAAGCTGGCTGAATATCCCATCGTCACGTACGTGTTCAGCTTTTCGGGCCGTTCCTCGCTGCCGGCGCTGTTCGAAACAGCGGGCCTGTCGCTGGATGTGGCGCTGACCGCCCGCGATTCGGACGTGATCAAGACCTACGTGCGCATCGGCTTGGGCGTCGGCATCTTGGCGCGCCTGGCCATCGATCCGGTGACCGACAGCGATCTGACGGTGCTGGATGCTTCGCATTTGTTCGAAGGCCACACCACGTGGATTGGGTTTCGCCGCAGCGCGCTGCTGCGCGCTTACATGTATGAATTCATCGAATTGCTGGCTCCTCACCTGCCGCGCAAGCTGGTCAGAGAAGTCGAGAAATTGGAGACCCAGGAAGAAGTCGACCGCGTCCTGAAGGATCTGGTCATTCCACTGCGCGATCTACCGTGACTATCCGCGCATCTGCGCCGGGGTGCGCAGCTTGTGCGGCAGTCCCAAGTCGTTGGAAGGTTGATAGGCTGAGGTGAACGTCGAGAATGCCGTGTACGCGTCCTCGATATCGGATTCCGGCAGCTCAAAACTGTTGAATCCGCAGCGCGCCATGAAGAAGAGCTGATCGCGCCTCACAAAACCCGTCGCCCGCAGTTCTCCCTTGAAGTCCCAGCGATCGCGCAGTTGGCGCGCCTGCGTGTAGCCGCGTCCTTCGGCCGGACCGGGGAATTCCGCGGCGATGAGCGCAAAGTGCCCGAGGTCTGAGGCTATCTGCTCGACCTGATGCGCGGGCGACAGCACTATCCCTATGGGGCTGCCGCGCGCCAGCCATGTGTCCGGCTCCAACTGCCATTGAGACAGTGTGACTATGATCGGCGCGGCCGCATCGTCCGCTGCTTCGGCCACATAGCGCCACTCGTCGATCACGATCCGGCCGTCACGCAGCAATCGGCGCGGCATAGACTCGTTCCTTAAAGGGCTTCACGCCGATGCGGCGCACGGCGTCGAGAAAGCGTTCCTCGGGTTGGCGCTGCTCCACAAAGACTTCCAGCAGCCGTTCGATGGTTTCCGCCACCTGGGCCTTCGGTACCGAAGGACCGATGACCGTCCCCAGGGACGCATCCGCGCCGGCCGCGCCGCCGATGGTGATTTGGTACCACTCCTCGCCGCCCTTGTCGACGCCGAGAATGCCGATGTTGCCGACGTGGTGATGCCCGCAGGCATTCATGCAGCCCGACATCTTGATTTCGATCTCGCCGAGATCGTAGATATAGTCGTAGTTGTCGAATTGCTCATTGATGAGCTTGGCGACGTCGATGGAGCCCGCGTTCGCGAGACTGCAAAAGTCCAGTCCCGGGCAACAAATGATATCGGTCAAAGTACCGATGTTCGGTGTTGCGAGACCGGCGCCATCGAGCGCGCGCCACAGTGCGAAGGCCTTGCTTTGTTCCACGTCGGCGAGCAGCAAATTCTGCGTATGCGTGACGCGTATTTCGCCGAAGCTGAAGCGATCCGCGAGATCGGCGATCAAGTCCATTTGCGCATCGGTGGCATCGCCGGGCGGCACGCCGGGTTTCTTCAGCGATATGAAGACGGCGCGATAGCCCGGAATCTTGTGCGCCGCGGTGTTGTAGCGATACCAGGCGCGAAAGGCCGCTTCCTTGCCGGCATCAGGTGCAATATTCGGCAGCTCGAGGTAGGCGGGCGGATTGAAATAGCTGCGCATGCGCGCGATTTGCGCCTCATCGACCCGCAGGCCGCCGTCGCGCAGCAAGGCCCATTCGGCTTCCACGCGCCGCGTGAATTCCTCGATTCCCAACGAGCGCACCAGGATTTTGATGCGCGCCTTGGTCAAATTGTCGCGGCGTCCTTCCAGATTGTAGACGCGCAGTATCGCCTCCAGGTACGACAGCAGATGCTCGCGCGGCAGGAACGAGCGCACGACTTGGCCGATGATCGGCGTTCGGCCGAGTCCGCCGCCCGCCAGGATTTCAAAGCCCTGTTCGCCGTTGGGGCCGCGAACGATGTGCACGCCGACGTCATGCACCAGCGAAGCGGCGCGGTCCTGCGGCGCGCCCGTGACCGCAATCTTGAATTTCCGCGGCAGATAGGTGAATTCCGGGTGAAATGTCGACCACTGCCGGATGATTTCGCACCACGGCCGGGGGTCCTCGAGTTCCTCAGGAGCAATCCCCGCTAAATGATCGGAGGTGACATTGCGGATGCAATTGCCGCTGGTTTGGATGGCATGCATCTCGACCTCGGCGAGTTCCGCGAGGATATCCGGAACCTGCTGCAGTTTCGGCCAGTTGTACTGGATATTTTGACGGGTCGTGAAATGTCCGTAGCCGCGATCGTAGTCGCGCGCGATCCGCGCCAACGTGCGCAGCTGGACCGAAGACAGCAAGCCATAGGGGATCGCCACGCGCAGCATCGGCGCGTGCCGCTGGATGTAAAGACCGTTGCGCAGGCGCAGATGCCGAAATTCGTCATCGCTCAACGCGCCATTGAGAAATCTTTGCGTTTGGTCGCGAAACTGCGCCACCCGCTCGCGCACCAGGGTTTTGTCCGTGATGTCGTACCGATACATAGGCATTCACGATACGTCGCATGCCCGTAAATACGCCAATTACCACTCGACATGAGCTTATGACTGCCGATCCTTGTCAGTCATTGCCGATCCTTGTCAATCGGCGCCCAAACCGCGTAATAGTTCTCTTTTGCAATAGGTAAAAACCGTGATTTGCTTGGCAGAGGGAAACCAAGCTTCGGCGCAGCATCATGGGGGTCACAAAGGGTCCCCCATTTGGCTAAAGATCTCACGGAAGTATCGGTCGCACCGGACACCTACCACGTCTCGCCCGAGCCCATGCTTTTGATCGCGGATCTGCACGGAGCTCTGGCGCTTTGCCTGCACGATGAAGGCCGCGGCGTGGGCGGCCTGCTCCATCTCAGATTCATGGGCGGCACCGGACGGCCCAGCGATGTGACCGACAATACATTGAGTTCGGTATTGGTCGTGCTCGACAAATTCAAGCGCGCCGTGCTCGGCAATGCCAGCCGCCGCGACGAAGTTCAAGCGCGGATTCTCGCGCACGCGCTGCCGCCGACCGACGCGGGCGAACCCAGCGCTTCATTGGTTGACCTGATCCAGGCCGATCTCGCCGACGGCAAGATTGCCTGTGGATCCCAGACCATGCGCCGCACCGAAGGAGTGCGGGTGTGCTTCCAGCCTTTCGAAGGCCGGGTCTGGATCTGCGGCCCGAATGATCTGCGTTCAGCCGGCCGCGCGCACCACTCCGCCGGCTGACTTTCATTATAAGATCCCCTGAAGATTAAGGGGGAGCCATGCGTGTCGCGATCCTTGCGGCTTACATTCTATTGAGCGGTTGCGCGTCCGAGGGCGTGAGTCCGGCGCCGCCTGCAGGAGTGGATTTCAGCGGCCGGTGGAAATTCAACGCCTCTGACAGCGACGATCCGATGCATCTGCTGCAGCTCGCCAACGCTCAGGCTTCCGCGGCCGCTGACAATGCCGCGAATTCGGGGGGCCGCGGCGGGCGTGGAGGCCGCGGCGGGGTGGGCTACCCGACGCTGACCCCGCCGGCAACGCCGCCAATCAATGTCCTTGCCGACGCTTCTCGGTTCCCGGGCAAGCTGCTTGAAATCAAACAGGTAGCGGGTGTGCTCACGTTCACCTCCGAGGGTCAAATCCGCGTGTGCCAGCCGGGCGACTTCAAAAAGGGTCCGCGGCATCACAATAGTGCTTCGGACCGGGACGCACCCTTGCCGGCGGCGCGCGACACGCCGCCGCCGCGATGCGGATGGTCCGAGAAAACGCTGATCGTGCGCAGCAGTGAGGTGGACGAAGATCGGCCGCCCTTCGAAGAGCACTACAGCATCTCCGAAGACGGTCAACGGCTGATCGAGGAAGTCAGTTTTAGGCGCGGGCGTTCCAGCGGATTTACGATGTCGCGCGTCTGGGATCGAACGCCGCAATAAAAAAGCCGGGCTTAAAGCCCGGCTTTCAAGTCCCCATGCCTCTCGCGGCGCTTTGTTAGCAGCGCTCGACGATGATCGGTCTTTTTATTTCCCTTGCGTCCAATTGCGTCCGAGCAACACTCTAGCTGTGCTCGCGCACCGAAGCTAGCCCTATTGCAAAGAAGTGTGAAAATTAATGTAGCACGAAAACAACAGTTGTCGGCTGCGTTGGAGGGGTGGTTGCCGAGTTCGAGTATCCTTGGGACTGGGAATCATCGAGCGGAGGGGCGATTCGTGGCGAAGCACTCGAAAAAACTCGAGCCGGCCGCTGCCGTGCGGACTCGACGTGCTTATTTTGATTGTCGGTTTGGACAGCTGCATGTGCGCACCGCATTTCCCACCACGGGAGGCTTCGACGAACAGGTGACGCTGTTTTGCCTGCACTCTGAGCAGAACTCCAGCCGCGCATTCGCGCGCTTTCTACCCGAAGTCGGCGATGTGCGCTCCGTCTACGCGCCGGACCTGCCCGGCCTCGGCGAATCGGATCCTTCAGCAAGCGCGAGCGTGGCTGAAGCGGCCGGCGCCATTTCCGATCTGGCCGATGACTTGCGACTGCGTCAGATCGATGTATTGGGCATGCACAGCGGCGCGCGCGTGGCAATGGAACTCGCCGCAGCCAGACCGGAGCTGGTCCGCCGCCTGGTGCTGGTCGCCTTGTCCGGCGCTGACGGATTGCCGACGATCAGGCAGCAAAGCCTCGTCATGCGTGCCCAAGGCGATGCCGCCAACGCCATGCCGGGGTTGAAAGCCGCGCTGCCGAACGCAAAATTCACCGATATCGCCGATTCTGGCAGCGACTTGTTCGATGCCGCGCCGAAGACATTGGCCAGGCAAATCGGCACGTTCTTGAGCGGCTGAACGAAGAATCTCGCGTGCGGCTCAATAAGTACATCAGCGAAACCGGTGCGTGTTCGCGCCGGCAAGCGGACAAATGGATCGAAGCAGGCCGCGTGACCTGCAACGGGCAGCCTGCGGTGCTGGGTACTCAAGTGGCTGACGGCGATGAAATCCGCATCGACGGCGAATTGATCGGACTCAAAAAGAAACACCTCTACCTGGCGCTCAACAAGCCCGTCGGCGTCATCTGTACCACCGAGTCCGACGTCGCAGAGAACATCATCGATCACGTCGGATTCCCCGAGCGGATTTTTCCGGTCGGCCGCCTGGACCGCGATTCGGAAGGGCTGATCTTGCTGACCAACAACGGCGATATCGTCAATGAGATTTTGCGATCGGAAAACAATCACGAAAAAGAGTATCTGGTCACCGTGGATCGGGCCATCACGGATCTTTCACTGCGCATGATGGCGGCCGGCGTCAAAATCATGGGCGAGGTGACAAAACCCAGCAAAGTCGCGCGCCTCGATGCGCAGTCTTTTCGCATCATTCTGACGCAAGGATTGAATCGCCAAATTCGCCGCATGTGCTCGGCGCTCGGTTACAAAGCGCAGCGTCTGCAGCGCGTGCGCATCATGAATATTCATCTGGGCAGTCTCAAGCCGGGGCAGTGGCGTCACTTGACGCCTGTGGAACTCGGCGGCCTGATCAATTCGGCCGCAGCGCCGCCGACGGCAGACCCTCCGACCATTGACGTCCGCAGCTGAGGCGCCAATCCGGATCCTGCGCTTTGTCTGCCAGCCAGCGATAGAAATCCCGCCCCTGACCAGTCCAGTAGGAATAGCTGAACAGGATTCCTCCGCTACTCGATCGCACCGTGAAGCGCCGGCGAAAACCGAAGCTGGCGATGCCGCGGGTGCAGCTGATGCGCGGTGAATTTTCCGCGAGCGCGTATTGATTGGGCCCCACCTGCAGATGCAGCCGTCCGCCCTGACCAAAGATGCAAATATTCGGACCCGTCGGCCGGATCAAGGCGATGCCATGCACGAGCGCGGGCGGTGTGTCGCAGGCAGTCCAGGTGCCGCCGAGGGCATGCCATTGCAGCACCATGCCTTGGCGGCGGAAATCGATCACCGAAATGGTGGTGGCGTTATCCACGGCCACGCGTTCCGACACGCCTCGGGATCATTTTGCCGGTGCGTCGGCAAACGTACTCTGAACGATGCCTGCGGTGAGGAGCTGCGGCAGCACCACGGGCTCGGTGGCGCCCGGTCTCGGGTTGTAAACCACGTATAGCGGAACTCCGGCGCGGCCGAATGCCGCCAACGCCTTGGTGATCGCCGCATCGCGGTTGGTCCAGTCGCCTTTCATCAGCGTCACTTTTTTGTCCCGAAAAATCGCTTGCACGGCGGAATCGGAAAACGCGTTGCGCTCATTGACCATGCAGGTCAAACACCAACTTGCGGTGAAATTGACCAGCAGCGGCCGGCCGGCCGCGTTGAGTTCCGCAACTTTCGCTTCACTGTAGGGTTGCCACTCATCGGCGCCGGAATGCGCGCGCGCTGCGTCCGCGGGCGCAGCGGCTGCGACATCGGCAAACCGGATCGGCAGAACGATTGCCAGCAACAGCGAGATCGCCGCGGTCGCGATTACCGCGATCTTGCCGCCGCCGGCGCTGGAACGCGCCTTCTGAAAAGACCAGGCCGCGAGCGCGACTAAAATGCTGCCGGCCAGCGCCGCGCCCAAGCCGAAGGGCGAGGTTTCCTGCGCAACCACCCACAACAGCCATGCAGCCGTCGCGTATACCGGGAAGGCAAACACCTGTTTCAACGTGTCCATCCACGCGCCCGGCTTCGGCAGCACGCGGCGCATCCACGGCGCGAATGACAGCAGCACGAAGGGCAATGAGATCCCCACTCCGAGCGCAGCGAAGATGCACAGTGCGTTGAAGGGCGCCTGGGTCAGGGCCGCGCCGACCGCCGGCGCCATGAAGGGCGCAGAGCACGGCGTTGCCACCAAGGTAGCGAGCACTCCGGTAAAGAATGAGGCGCTGTAGCTGTCGCCCTGGGTCAGATTGTCGCCGACGCCGGCCAGGCCTCCGCCAACCTCGAAGACGCCCGACAAATTGAGTCCGACCGCCAGCAACAGATAGACCAACAGCGTGACGAACAGCGGCGATTGCAGCTGAAAGCCCCAGCCCAGCTGCTCGCCGCCGGCACGCAGCACCAGTAAAACGCCGGCGAGACACAACATCGAGATGATGACTCCGGCCGCGAATACCAGCCCCTTGGCGCGCACTGCGGCGGGGTCCTTCTTTGCCTGTTCCATGACGTTGAGCGCTTTGATCGACAACACAGGGAAGACGCAGGGCATGAGATTTAAAATGAGACCGCCCAACACCGCGAACAACAGCAGCGTCGGCAGTGAATGCTCGGGTTCCTTGTTCGATTGGGCAATCGGCGCGAAACGCGGCTTGGGCTTGACCTGATCCGCGCCGGCTCCGGAAAACTCCGCCGCAATTTCGATGGGCACGCTGTCGCTTTGTCCGCCGTTGGTTTCTCGCGCCACCAGCACGCCGCGGATCGCTCCCGCCTTGGGCGGCTGATATCCAATTTTCATCGACAAATCGAGCGAGTCCTTGGTTCGCGTCAGCGTCTGCGGCGTCGCATATTCGATGCCGCCCTCATCGTAGGGAAAGAACATCAGCGAGGTGATCTGCGACAGGATCGGGCCCCATTCGGACCCCAGGCTGATGACCAGCTTGTCGCCTAGAATGCGCGCCGTGGTCGTGGCCGGCTGCGCGCTCGGCAGCTCGCTGCGTGCGGCTGTGAACAGTGGCGCAGCGGCGGGATCGATGCCGCCGGCTTGCGCGCCGGCCGGCATGACGAGCTGCAGATTCGCATCTTCGGGAATGCACACATCGGAACAGACCAACCAGCTGGCTTTGGCCGCCAATGGGACGGCAGACCCGGCCTTCAGGTCCTTGGGAGCAGTCAGTTGCACCAAATGCACCGCGTGCTTGGCATAGCCGTAGTTGACCAGGGGCGCGATCTCGAAGCGATGCGGCGTGGTCCACACGATGTCGCCCGCACTAAAGCCGGGCGGCAGCTGCCATGCAAGCTTGGTCGGCTCGCCGGAATCGCCCGGGTTGCGCCAATAGGTGTGCCAGCCATCGCGGATCTCGAGTTCCAGCGCGACCCAGAATGTCTGACCGGGGCCGATCGAATTCACTTCGCTGACGAGCCGCGCTTTGACGTTGTCGGTGGCCACCGTGTTGCCGGACAGCGCAAAGGCTCCCGGGGAGGCCAGCAGCAGAGCAAAAAGCCAGAATTTGAGTGCGCGCATCAGCCTATGTTACCGAATTACCGACTACCACGAGCGCGGCGCCCTTGAGGGGTGTGGACCGTCTCACAGTCTGAGGCGGCAATACCGCTGTGCGGCTGCTTCAGCTAATGTACCCATGCATGCCGCTCATACAAGAAAGCTACGTCGATCGAATTCTCAAGGCAAAAGTCTACGACGTTGCCGTGGAGACCGCGCTGGAAGCCGCACCCCGGTTGTCGCGCCGCCTGAACAATCACGTCTGGTTCAAACGAGAAGACCTTCAGCCGGTGTTTTCGTTCAAAATTCGCGGCGCTTACAACAAAATTGCGCAACTGTCGGCGATCAGCGCGCAACGGGGCGTCATTTGCGCTTCCGCCGGCAACCATGCGCAGGGCGTTGCGCTCGCCGCCCGCACTCGGGGAATCCCCGCGGTCATCGTCATGCCGCTGACCACGCCGGAGATCAAGATTCAGGCCGTCGCGGATCTGGGCGGCGAAATCATATTGCACGGCGACGACTACGATCACGCCTACGATCACGCCACCGAGCTGGGCCGGCAGAGAAATCTGGTTTTCGTGCATCCCTTCGATGATCCCGACGTGATCGCCGGGCAGGGCACGATCGCCATGGAAATTCTGCGTCAGCGCCATGGCGATGAGATCGACGCCATTTTTGTTCCCGTCGGCGGCGGCGGATTGATCGCCGGCATCGCGGCCTATGCCAAAGCGCTGTACCCGCGTATCAAGATCATCGGCGTGCAGCCGGAAGATGCCGCGGGCATGTACGAATCGCTGCGCAGCGGAAAGCGCATCACCCTCGAGCGCGTCGGCATGTTCGCCGACGGCGTCGCCGTGCGCCGCGTGGGCGAAGAGACTTTTCGGCTGGCGCGTCAGTATGTCGATGAGATCGTCTTGGTGAGCACCGATCAGATCTGCGCCGCGATCCAGGATATCTTTCAAGATACCCGTTCCATCGCCGAGCCGGCGGGCGCCTTGGCGGTGGCCGGCATCAAGAAATACGTGGCGCGCGAGAATTGCGCGGAACGCACTTTGATCGCGGTGAATTGCGGCGCCAACATGAATTTTGACCGGCTGCGCTACATTGCCGAGCGCGCCGACATCGGCGCGCAGCGCGAAGCCTTGTTCGCGGTGCAAATGCCGGAATCGCCCGGCTCTTTCCTGCGCTTTTGCGAGCTGCTGGGAAAGCGCAGCGTCACCGAGTTCAATTACCGCTACTCGGACGTCAAGGCCGCGCAGGTGTTCGTGAGCCTCGCGCTCAGCAAAGGCAGAACGGAACGCGATGCGCTGCTCGCCGAGATCGTCGCCGCGGGCTTTGCGGCGCGCGATATGAGCGACAATGAAATGGCGAAGCTTCACGTGCGCTACATGGTGGGCGGCCACGCGCACGGAATCAGCGACGAGAAATTGTACCGCTTCGAGTTTCCTGAGCGGCCCGGGGCGCTGCTCAAGTTCTTGCAGGCCATCGGCACGCAATGGAATGTCAGCCTGTTCCACTACCGCAATCATGGATCCGACCACGGGCGCGTGCTCGCCGGCATCCAGGTGCCCGCCGAAACCCATACGGATTTTCTCCTGCACATCAACGAGCTGCAGTACGCCTACACGGAAGAAACCGACAATCCCGCGTACCGGCTGTTTCTGGGAAGCTAAGGGCGGTGCACGGTGACTTCGGTGCTTGCAGTCTGCACGGCGTCTGGGTCGGCAATTTTCTGCCAGGCCTGTGCGCGGCGAACGACCGCGTCGTCGGTACCGCGTGCCTTGACCAGCACCGGGACCGCCGCGTCGAGTTCCCCGGCCGCCTGCGGCAATTTGCCGAGGTGCTCGAGCGCGTAGGCGTGAACCGCGTGGGCCAGCGCCAACTGCGGGCTCGAAGGCGCGGATGTCGCGGCCCAAATCTTGATGGATTCATCGCTCACTGCCAGCGCTTCCGCGGCCTTGTTGCGATCCACCAAGAGCCTTGCGAAATGCGTCAGCAATGCCGCGCGATATTGATGATTGACCGGCAGTGATTTGTCGTAGATATCGAGCGCCTGGCGAAATTCGTTTTCGGAACCTGTCAGATCGTTCTTGTCGTGCAGCAGTATGGCGAGACTGACGCGGTAGTAGCCGACCATGAAATGCGCGGGTCCATACAGCGAAAGGCGGATATCCAGCGCGCTGCGCAGCAGCGGCTCTGCCTCCGTCAGCCGTCCCTCGCGTTGCAGCAGCAGGCCGTAGTTGCCCTTGGTGATGGCGATTTCGGGATGACGATCGCCGTAGGCGTGCTCCTGGCGCTTCAGCGCATCGAGGTAAAGCGTCTCGGCCAGTTTCAGATCGCCCATGTTCTGCGCCACGATCGCCAGATTCTGCAGACGGAACGCGACTCGCGGATGATCGTCGCCGAGAACCCGCCGATCGATCTCGAGCGCCCGCTCGTGAGTTTGTTTTGCCAGTCCCCACTGCTGTTCGAGCACGTAGACCTTTGCCAGGTCGCTCAAGACGGCGGCAACGTCGATTTGCGGAGCGTGGCTTTTTTCCAGAATATCGAGACTTCGAACGTACAGGTCTTTCGCTTCGCCCGTCTGGCCGCGCTCGAATCTCAGCATGCCGAGCGACCAAAGCGCGTGACCGGTGGCGATGCTCATAGCGCCGGCGTCGTGTTGAGCCAGCCGCAGCGCCTCCTGCAACGGCGGCTCGGCCGCCCGCAGATCACCCGCCCCAATGCGTGCCCGCCCGAGTTCCAACAGCGTGTCGACGCGCGAATCATGCGACCGGCTCTGAAGCTGCAGAGCTTCATCCAGCAACGGCAACGCGTCCTGGAACTGTCCGAGACTGTCGTAAACGCTGCCGACAGTTGATAAAAGCGCTGCTTTGGTCGCGGGCTGATCCTGCAAACTTGCCTGCAGACGCTTTGCGCCGGAATCGAGAATTTCCCTCGCCGTGACTTGGTTGCCGCGATTTTCGCCCGGATCCGACAGCTTGAACAAATTCACCAGAAAGTTCGAGACTTCCTCGGCGCGCGCGCGCTCGTGTTCCGCCAGTTCGCGCTGCTGCGCGAC
>Ga0193726_1001498_pt1 | contig 18277 bp, 12 predicted proteins | sample H2c1metaG_FD_144928 | JGI IMG/M metagenome (GOLD analysis project Ga0193726, IMG submission 144928) | Soil microbial communities from a riparian zone of the East river system, Colorado, United States - H2c1 | ecosystem: Environmental > Terrestrial > Soil > Riparian zone | place: USA: East River... | reverse complement strand
GCGCACTGCCCTCGATATTTATCTTGATTGGACGCCCGCGCTGGCGGTTGCTCTGGCCGTGCTGGTGTTCTTCGTCCATCGCAATGCTCTGCTGGTGGCCTCGCCGATCTTGTTGTTGTGGGCGGGAAGCAAGCCGCTTTCAATGTGGCTGAATCGGCCGCCACGCGCGCCTTACAAGGAAGCGTCCGAGGCAGACAAGACGTTTCTGCGTCGCGCCGCTCTGCGCACCTGGCGTTATTTCGCGGAGTTCAGCACCAAAGAGCACAACTGGCTGGTGCCCGACAACGTGCAAGACAAGCCACCGGCCGTCGCGGGCAGAATTTCACCCACGAACCTCGGTCTTCTTCTCAACGCCCGGCAGGTTGCCTGCGAGTTCGGTTACATCACCACTCCCGAATTCGCCGAGGAAACGCTGCGGACTCTGGCCACGGTTTCAACCCTCCGCCGCTACCGCGGACATCTTCTCAACTGGTACGACACCCGAACCCTCGAGCCCCTGGTGCCCGCCTTCGTTTCTTCCGTGGACAGCGGCAATCTGGTGGCCTCGCTGTGGACGCTGCAACGGGGATGTTTGGACCGCTTGCATCAGCCGGCATTGCCGCCTCGGCTGGCCGACGGAGTTCTCGACCATCTGCGCATCCTGCACCAGTTACGCATGTTTCCCCGCAAGTCGCTCTCTCTTTTTCTGCGCCACATCCATCGCAGCGACTGGCTGCAATATATGCTGGAGTTGCCGGACACAGCCTTTGAGGAATCGTCTTCGCGCCGCGCCGCCAAGCAAGCCGCCGACGGCCAGTGGTTCAAGGAACAGGCGCGGGCGCGGCTGGTGAACATAAAACAGACGGTGCGCTTCTACTCGCCCTGGTTGCTTCCCGAGTTCGCCCTGTTGCGGGATGACGCCACCCTCGACTTGAAATCGGCCTGGGACAGCATCGCGGTAGAGCGCCTCCCGGATTTTATTGACAAGCTCAGCGAGCGGCTCGAGTCGGCGATCGCGATGGCCGATTCCGAAGAGCAGACGTCTCTCAAACGGCGTTTGCACCAGTTGCTTCCTGAAGCTCGCTCGCAGTCCGAGCGTCTGATCCAGGATCTAAGAACGGTTGCTGCCCGGGCGGGCACGCTGGCCAATGAAATGGACTTCTCGTTTCTGTTGAATCCCCGCCGCAAGTTGTTGTCGACGGGTTTCGACGCGGACGCGCAGAAGCTTCATGCCGCGTGTTACGACTTGCTTGCTTCCGAGGCTCGCATCGCCGTGTTTGTGGCGATCGCCAAAGACGATATTCCTCAGGAAAGTTGGTTTCACCTGGGACGTGCGCACACAGTGGATCATGGCCGTCCCGTGCTCATCTCCTGGACGGGCACGATGTTCGAGTACCTGATGCCGGCGTTGTGGATGCAGAACTATCCGGACACCCTTCTGGAACGATCGCGGGCCGCCGCGGTTCGCGCGCAGCGGGCGCACGTCGCCGGCAAACGGATGCCTTGGGGAATTTCTGAATCGGCCTATTTCAAGATGGACGACGCCGGAAATTACCAGTACTTCGCGTTCGGCCTGCCCCAGCTGGCTTTGAGCACGAACGAAATGGAGTCGCTGGTCATCTCTCCGTATTCGACCTTTTTGGCGCTGGACGTCGATCCCCCCGAGGCCCTCAAGAATTTGCGACGCATGAGTGACATGGGCTGGTTAGGGGCGTACGGTTTTTACGAAGCGGCGGATTTCACCATCTCCCGCAATCGTTCCTGGCATCGCCGCTATGAACTGGTGCCGGCGTGGATGGCGCATCACCAGGGCATGAGCCTGCTGGCGATCGCCAATTTTCTTCACCATGGAGTGGTGCGGAGCTGGTTCCATATCGAACCGCGGGTGCAAGCCACCGAACTGTTGCTCCATGAAAAGCCCGTCGCCCATATCCGCCTGCCGCGGGAAGGATACGGAAACGCAACCGCCTGAGCGAGAGTGATTCCCGTCAGAGCGATGGCGGGCTCGCAGGCTGATAGGTTACAAATCCAGCGCGCTGCATGCCCCGCTTCGCTTCCGGGTTCTTCATGAAGGTTTGCCAGACGAAGCCGGTGCGGGCGTTCTCCGCCATCACCATGGTGATTCCCGTGTCGATTCCAATCACGTCCGGGTCGTACCAGTTCCTGAGGGGATTGAAGGCGTTGACGAATCCATACCGGCCCCACGCGTTGCCATAACGATTCCTGATGTTGCGCAGCACCCGCATGACCGCCTGGGGCAAGAACGGCAGGGATCCTGCCGCCGCGCTCGGTGCCACCGTGCCATCGAGCGGTCCGGTTGCGGGGGGACCTCCCCAGATCACATAACCCTGCTGGGAATCCGAAGCCGTGATTCCCCACAGATCATCGCTGTAATCGGGAAACTGTCGTGCCAATTCCAGGCAAAAGCGCCGATGGACGTCGGTGGCAATGATCGAGTTCTGAAAATAATCGGCGTATTTGTCGCGCTTGCCGCGAAAGTCGAACCAGGCCTGCGAGTATTGATGCACGAACAGAGGCGCGAAGGATCCGATGTAACGGAGGCCATCGTACTCGAAGATGGTCCGTTTCCAGGCGTTCCAGGTTTCCACCCGCAGGGGAAAGCTGGCGGATCCCAGCCCCAACAGGTACATCATCATCAGCTCGCTGTAATAATCCCAGCGATAGGGAAGGAACCCGACTTCGGGCAGCCAGCCGTGGGGCAACAAGGTGGTGTCTTCGGAAAGCCAGGTCCAGTCCACCCGGTTAAAAATCTCATACGCCAGCAGAGTGACTTCCGAATGCTCCTCAAAGTATTGCCGGCAGGTGAGAATCCCGCAGAGCAGGATGGCGGTGTCGACCGAGGACACCTCGGAATCCCACACCCTTTCGCCGGTATTGATGTCCGCCCAGTGATAGAAGAACCCGCGATGGGTGGGGAGTTTTTTCCACAGAAAGCGCAAGGTCGCCACCACCCGCCCGTAGGCGTCGGGATAGGAAACGAACCCTCGTTTTTGGGCGATGCAGAGCGCCGTCAGTCCGAATCCGGTTGCGGCGATGCTGGCGACGGTGCGATTGTCCTGGCTGCGGGTGTTGGCCCGGTCTTTTACCAGGCCGGTCTGGGGGTTCGCTTGTTCCCAGAAATACAGGAAATTGGCCTTCTGCAATTCATCCAGCAACTGATCGTCGTCGGGAGTAAGGCTGCTCGGCAGCGGCGGCGGCGCAGCCTGTTTGTGCGGTTCCCCGACCGCGGCCAACAGCGGAAGAACGCTCCTTCCGGCGAACGGCAAGAGCATGCCCATGCCCGCCATCTGCTTGAGCAGCTCCCGGCGGGAACGCGTTTTCGGGCTGATAGTTTTGTTGTCCACTTAGATAATCTAGAACGATATTTGGCCGGAGTGAAGTCCCCAGAAAGCCTCTCGGCATATTAAAGTAGAGGGTAGATCCACAGTGCAGTCCCCAGGGTGAAGTCTAAACCATGAGCAGCGGACGAAGAATTGCGGCTTGGACCGCCGGCATCGTGATTCTTGGCACCGGCCTGACCGTAGGCCTGATTGCCTGGACCCGAGCCATACGGCCGATCTCCCTGCAGGGGGCGATTGTCACCCAGGATCCGGATCCGGACAAAGAGCTGCCGGTTGCCGATGTTTCGATTTCCGCCACGGCTGACGAAGTGGTCGTCGGCGAAGGCACCTCCGATGCCGCCGGTTTTTTCCGGCTTACGTTGCGCAAGGGCGTCCGGCGAGGGCAGTTGATCGCGCTGCGATTCCGGCGAGCCGACTATGCGCCGCTCGATTTGCCGGTGGATAAAGTCGCCAGGCTGTATATTGCGCACCTGGTTCCGGTTCGCCAGCAGACGCCTGCGCAGGCTTCGCGCCCGGATGTTGTCGTTGCCAACGTGCGAGTGCGATATTCGATGAAAAGCACCAGCGCCGCCGACGTGGGTAGCGGGGTGAAGACCTTCCAGGCAGTCAATACCGGGAATCAGCCTTGCGCCGGGCATCCTCCCTGCTCGCCCGATGGCAACTGGAAAGCAATCCTCGCCTCAGCTTCGCTCGAGGCGGGAGAAGGAAATCAGTTTCGCAATGCCCGCGTTTCCTGCATCGCCGGACCCTGTCCTTTCACCAAGATTGATTCCGATGACTTTTCCCAAGGCGGACGCGTCATCAGCGTGTCGGTCCGCAATTGGTCCGACACTACGACTTTCCTGCTCGAGGCGGAAGTCGTCCATCCCATGGTCAGCAACACGGTGCGCGAATCCTACCCGGTCATTTTTGGTCCGGCACTGAACTTCACTCTGCCCTCCACGGCGGAAGGCCCGAGCATCGAAGCCGAGATCAATGGAGTCACCATCATCTTTCCCCTGGGACCGGATCTGTTCTTGAGCTGGGCGAATTGCAACGTCCGCGGCAATCAGGACCAAAACAAAACTTATCGCTGCGAGCTGAAACCCGGATATCGCTTCCGCTGATGGTTTTGGGCGCATCCAACAGGTATAGAATTGGGGCCGGTGGCGGGTCCAGAAATCGACAAGTTTGAACTCTGAGCACAGAAAAGGTTGCAAAATGAAAACAGCAGCGAACACCCGAACGCTCTTCGCACTCGGCAGCTTGGTGCTGCTCCTCTCCTGCCTGAGTTGGGCAGCCGACGACAAAGATCAATCCGATATCAGCAAGCGCATCGAGGCCTCGGGCGACGTACTCAATGAGATTATGGCCACCCCGGACAAAGCCATTCCCGACCGGGTGATGGACGATGCAAAATGCATCGCCGTCGTGCCATCCATGCTCAAATTTGCCATCGGCTTTGGCGGCAATCATGGAAAAGGAGTTGCAACCTGCAAAACCCCGACGGGCTGGAGCGCGCTCGCCCCGATCACGATCACGGGAGGAAGCTGGGGTCTGCAGCTGGGCGGCCAGGCGATCGATTTGGTCATGGTGGTCATGAATGATCAGGGCATGCAGCATCTGCTGGCCAGCAAATTCAAACTTGGTGGAGAGGCTTCGGCGGCGGCCGGCCCGGTGGGGCGGGATGCGGCTGCAGGCACCGACTGGAAGATGCGGGCCGAAGTCCTGACCTACTCCCGGGCCCGGGGGATATTTGCGGGCATCGATTTGAACGGTTCCGCAATCACCCAGGACAAGGACGAGACCCGGGTGCTTTACGGCAAAATGGTTCCGTTCTCTGACGTTCTGAATGGCCAGCTGGCGCCCGCGGATGGCAGCGAGCCGTTTCTGGCGGTGGTCAGAAAATACACCCACCAGGCGAGCGTGCAAGGGAAGATGAACCAGCCGGCAGCTGAGAAACCGGCGGCGCCAGAACCGGCAGCTGAGAAACCGGCGGCGTCAGAACCGGCCGCGCCGGAACCGGCCGCGCCGGAACCGGCCGCGCCAGAACCGGCCGCGCCACCACCGGCCGGCACCGACCCCAAGTAAACCGAGTCCTCAACCAAGACAACGGCTGGGCCAGAGCCTGGCCGTTTTTCACGCAAATGCTGAGGAGCTTTTGTTCATGAATGGTGTTTTCCACCTCACCAGTTCGGTTCTTATGGCGATGATCGTTTCCAGCATGTTCGCACAGACCCCGGTGGACGCCCGGCGCGCACAACTGAAAGCGGCCATCGACGAAGATTGGCAATACCAGCTTCAGGTCAATCCGGAATTGGCGACCCAGGCGGGGGACAACCGTTACAACGATCAACTGGCTGACTATTCCCGGGAATCCTTTGACCGTCAGATCCAGCATGCAGAGCAAATGCTGCATCGCCTGGAAGCGATCTCTACTGCCGGTTTCCCGGAGCAGGAACAGCTCAACCAAGTGTTGCTGGTGCGCACCCTGCGCGACACCGTCGCCTCAGCCAGGTTCAAGGACTGGGAAATGCCGGTCAATCAGTTTGGCGGCGTCCATCTTGATTACGGATCTTTGCCCTCCCAAGTTCCGCTCTCTACCGTCAAGGATTATGAGAACTATCTTTCCCGCTTGCATCAATTGCCGCGGGTATTCGCGCAGGTGACGGCGAACATGCGGCTCGGCATGCGGGAGCGAATGATGCCGCCGCGATACCTTCTGGAAAAGGTTGCTGCCCAGGCGCAACAGATCGCCGATGATTCGCTCGAGACGAGTCCTTTTACCCAGCCGGTGACGAAGTTTCCCGGGATGATCGGGGAAAAGGACCAGCAGCGTCTGCGCGATACCATTTTTGCCGTGGTGAAGAACGAAGTCGCTCCTGCGTACGCGAAATTCGCGGCGTTTGTGCGCGCCGAATATGCCCCGATGGGCCGCACCGAGATGGGCGTTTGGGCGCTTGCGGAAGGCGACGCCCGCTATCGTTTCGCCATTCACAGCATGACCACCACGGAAATGGATCCGGAAGCGATCCATCAGCTTGGTCTGAAGACGGTCGCCGAGATCGAGCTCGACATGCTGGCGGTAGCCAAACAGCAGGGCTTTTCCGATCTGAAGAGCTTCAACGAGCACATTCGGAAAGACCCCCAGCTTTACGGAAAATCGGGTCAGCAGATCTTTGACCTGTATCAACATCATGCCGACCAGATGTACGCCGAGCTGCCACGGCTGTTTGGCAGACTGCCGAAGAATAAGCTGGTGGTGGTCCCCATGGAGGTGTATCGCTCCCCCGACGCAGTCCCTGCGGACTACAGCCTGGGCGCCGGCGACGGTTCCCGGCCGGGACGGATCAACGTCAATGAATACAATCCGCAGGGCCGGCTCCTGTTGAACCTGGAGGCCATCGCTTATCACGAAGGAGTGCCCGGTCACCACTTGCAGTTTTCTATCATGCAGGAGCTCTCGGACCTGCCGCCGTTTCGCAAATTTGGCGTCAACTACAACGCCTACACCGAAGGCTGGGCGTTTTATGCGGAACGGTTAGGGAAAGAGGTTGGTTTTTATCAGGATCCGTATAGTGAATACGGGCGGCTGGAAAATGAAATGTGGCGGGCGGTGCGGCTGGTGGTGGACACCGGAGTGCACTATAAACACTGGTCGAGGGAACAAATGGTGGATTATTTCCGCCAGCACACGGCCATGGATGAACCCAACATTCAGACCGAAGTCGACCGCTACATCGCTTGGCCGGCGCAAGCCCTGTCCTACCAGCTCGGCAAGATGAAAATTCTCGAGCTTCGCGAACGCGCGCGCCAGCAACTGGGGAACAGTTTCGACATTCGCGCCTATCACGATGCCGTCCTCGACGAAGGCGCGCTGCCCCTGGATTTGCTGGAGACGAAAATTGATCGCTGGATTCAGTCGCAGAAGGCGGCCCTGAAGCGGCCCTGACAAACTGCCCCGGAGCTCCTGGCTGCGGGGCGTCCGGGGATCTCCGCAGAGTTGCGGATCGATGCTCGCGGGGCACTCACGAATAAGGAATCGACGGCCGCTTGCACCGCGGCAAACCCGGCCGTTGCGTCCCCGTCCGCGAGCATGGGCACGCGAGTCTGAGTCATGATCTCTCCCTCAGAGGTGACGATTCCAGCCGCGACCTTGGTGTCCCCCACGTCCACGCCCACGGCAAACTTCTCGGGCTTGTTCCCCGGCGTGATCGCTTGTATCTCCGCCTGTGATCAATCCTCGCCCGGAACTCTAGCTCTTGGCGTAGCGTTCACTGTTGGGCTTCGATCCGCTCACGGCAAAGAAGAAGAGGTAGAGGTAGCAGAAGGCGGGGACGATCAGGGCATAATGAATCCCTTGTCCCCAGTTTTCCCCGCCGTAGGATCTGGCGTTGATCGAGTCGCCAATGAAACCAACAATCCAGGGAATGATCGCCCCACCCACGATGGCCATAATCATTACTCCTGAACCCTTTCCCGTGAGAGGACCGAGTTCGGCGATGCCCATGGTGAAAATACTGGGAAACATGATGGAGTTGAAAAAACCCACCAGCAGAATCGACCACATCGCCACCGAGCCGGTGCCCAGAACCGACACCGTCACCAGCAGCGCCGCCATGATGGTGCAAATCGCCATCACCGAACTGGTTTTGACCTTTTGCAGAACAGCCGATCCGATGAAGCGGCCAACCATGGCGCCACCCCAATACAAAGAGATGTACTTGGCGGCCGCCCGCACCGCCTCCGGATAACGAAGGGCGATGTCGGGAAAATTGACCGGCGACGCCAGATGGCCGATATTGTCGAGAGCCAGGTAGTTTGCGATCGAGCTTCCAATCGCAACTTCCGCGCCCACATACAGGAAAATTCCAATCGCGCCATAAATCAGGCTGGGATGCTTCCAGATAGAATCGTTGATCTTTTCCCCGATGCGGTGTTCGGCAGACGGAATCTTGGGAAGCCGGAAGCTGGCGATCACAATTGCCAGTAAGACCAAGGCAATTCCCAGGCCAACGTAAGGCTTGATCACCGAGGCTGCCTGCTCGACCGGCGTTTGGTTCATCACCTGGGCCGCCGAGGCCAGAATGAAAAAGCCGCCCACCCAGGGAGCGATCGTGGTGCCAAGCGAATTGAAGGCCTGAGTGAGATTCAATCGGCTCGACGCGGTCTCAGGTTTCCCGAGCACCGCCACATAAGGATTCGCGGCAACCTGTAACAGCGTGATTCCTGCCGCCAGCACCACCAGGGCCGCCAAAAATAGAGGAAACGAGGGCGCCTTGGCGGCGGGAACGAACAGGAAGGCCCCCAAACCCATGACCAGCAGCCCCGTAACCATGGCCCGGTGATAGCCCATCCAGTCGATGATCTTGGCGGAGGGAAGCGAAAATACAAAGTAGGACGCGAAGAAAGCTGTTTGCACCAGCATGCTGACCTTCAGATGAACGTTAAACACATGCTGAAAGTGCGGAATCAGGACATCGTTTAAGGAAGTGAGCGCGCCCCACATGAAAAATAGCGTGGTAACGACAGCAAGGGGTGTTCCGGTATTGATTGGAACCGCACTCGCGCTCGGTTGCGAAGGTTGGGCACTGGCTGGTTTCATGTTTTCATCCCTTGGACTTCAGTCAACATAACTCATTTCGATCCCAACGCCGCAGCAATATCGCGTCGCGACGATCCCGAGGCCGGGGTTCGATCCGGTTCGCGACACAATCGTCGGCAGCCTTGAACGTGCAGCACCCTCTACAGGCTGGCTCATTGCCGCCGGGCGATGCTAAACCCCCACGTCGATTGGAAAACCGGTCTCGTCAAAATCCTTGCATTCGAAACCGCCAAGGTCGCCGGGATATCCGAGCTGATTTGAAATGATCCGGGTCTTGCCGATCATCTGATCGTCGCATTCATGCGTATGGCCATACACCCATAAGGCTGGCTGGTGCCGCTCAATCACTGCCACCATGTCGAGGGAATTAAAAGCGGCCATGAGAGCGCTGCCTTTGAACTTGGTATCGGGTTTGACGGCGGGCGCGTTATGGCTGATAACCACGCGCGGCCCCGCCAGATCCTTGCCCAGCCAGTGCAGCAACTTCGACCGAAAGTTTCCATGCAGGGCAACGGCATCGGCTGGACTGAAGGACGTTTGGTCAGGATTCCGTATCAGCCGGAAATCACTCATTAGGCCTTGGGCGGTTTCCATGGCGCGCAAGTCCCCGCCGTTGAAATCCGTCCACATCGTGCCGCCGAAGAAATTGACGCCCCCGATGCTGACCTCTTCATCCACTAGCAGTTTCACCTGCGGATGATTGGCTTGAAGCCACTCCCGGAATTTTCTGTCCTCTTCATTCATCGGCCTCTGCGTGTAATATTCGTGGTTTCCTGTCACATACAAGACGGGTCTCTTCCATTTCTGCAAAAATCTATCGAGCGGCTCATAATCTCGAAGCGTAATGAGATCGCCCGCCAGGATCATCACATCCCCATTGGCATCCGGCGGTAACATCCAGCCCGAGCCAAATTCAAGATGCAGGTCGCTATAAGTAATGATTCTCATGCTGGTAATAGAATGCTCGTTTGAACACGCCTTTCTCAAGTGCCGGATTTCCGACGGCAGGACAGCGGCTGCTGCGCGATGTGTAACAGGATGATGTGGTCCGGTGCATTCAATTCGCGTATAGTTTCCAGTAGTTCAAATCAATCTCAACCCTCTTCAACAACGAATACATGAATTGGCGTTCACTTGGGTTCTTCATTTCCGCTGTCCTTCTGGGCAGCGAAGCCTTCTTTGTCTTCCGGGGAAGAAACCAGCCAACCGCTGTCATCGTTCCGCCCCCGGCGTCTCCCCAACAATGGAGTTGGTGGAATCTGGTCCTTGCAAGCTTTGTCACGCTTTTTGCGGAGCTGGTCTTGATTCGGTGGCTCGGCACCGAGGTCAGAGTCTTTGCTTACGTGAAAAATCTCGCATTGTTACTCTGCTTTCTGGGGTTTGGCGTGGGTTGTGCTCTGGCCCGTTATCCCGTGCGTTGGATCAGCTCCGCTGCGTCTTTGCTGGGGTTGGTTATGTGGGTGCGCTTGCCATGGCATAGCCAACAATTGCTGGAAGGCCTTTCGCAGTCATTGGGCGGGGGGCAAGACATTCAGATTTGGTCGACCGGTACCGTCAGAAACTGGCCTAACTTCTTATCTTCCGCTTCGCTCGCCGCCGTCCTTTTATTTTTGATCACCTGCATTTTTGTGCCGCTTGGACAAACCGTCAGCCGACAATTGGAGCTAGCGGCCAGTCCACTGCGAGGGTATTCCTGGAATCTTGCAGCCAGTCTGGTTGGGATCTGCGCCTTCTTCGCGGTTTCATGGCACGGCCTGCCCCCGACTCTGTGGTTTGGAATCGTCTTTTGTAGCATTGCATTCTTGCAGCCGGGCCTGCGCCGACGCATCTGGTTTCTCTGTCTCGTGATTCCGGTCACCCTCCTTCTTCACGACACTTCTACGCCTCTGCGTTTCAGCATGTGGACGCCTTACCAGCAGATCGAATTTGACCAGGAGAATTTCTCCGATGGAGAATTCCACAGAGCGACTGTCAGAGTGAACCACACTGGATATCAGTTCATCGTGAACCTTTTACCCGATTTTCTCGCGCGCCATCCACTACTGCTGACCGGACCACAAGATGAAAACCCGTACAATCTGCCCTTTCGTTTTGCCTCGCCTCGCCCGAAGGTACTCATCGTCGGATCAGGTGCTGGCAATGATGTTGCGGCGGCGGTGCGGAATCAAAGCCAATCCGTGGATGCCGTCGAGATTGACCCGGCTATTTTGGCGCTGGGTGACCGGCATCCCGAACATCCTTATCGCTCTCCACTGGTCACTGCTCATCTGACAGATGCACGGGCCTTCATGAAGCGCGCAACTGGTCCTTATGACTTGATACTTTTCGGGCTGTTGGACTCGCACACCCAACTCTCCGATTACGCCAACATGCGGATCGATAGTTTCGTTTATACCGAAGAATCCTTTCGAGAAGCGAAGGCATTGCTGGCACCAAACGGAGTGCTATTCATAAAATTTGAGGTGGCTCGCCCCTGGTTGGGACTGCGCTTGACTGAGATGTTGCGTCACGAGTTCGGCAAAGAGCCGGTGGTGTTCCGGGCAAGTTCGAGCTATGGCACTGGCGGTGTCTGCTTTGTCATTTCGACTTCCGGGCAAGTGGAAGATCAGTTGGCTCGGGACGCCCGTCTGCTTCATTTCGTGAAGCAAAATCGCACGCCATTTCTTGATGTTCCCGAAGTTCCTGTAACAACAGATGACTGGCCTTATCTATATCAAGAGGGGCGATGGCTCCCTGGCATCTTCATCTCCATCAGTATTTTGGTGATTCTCTTGGGAGGCGTGCTCTATTGGCGAATTCCTGAAGCACGCCAGCGCGTTCCGTCGCTGTTCTTCTTCGGCATGGGAGCGGGCTTTTTGTTGCTCGAAACACAGATCATCAGCAGGCTCGCTCTGTATTTCGGGACGACATGGCAAGTTAACGGAATTGTGATTGGCGCCATCCTCACAACTCTATTATTCGCCAACACAGTCGTTGAGAAGCTGCGCAAGCCTTTTTCCCCCTGGTTAACGGTGGGTGGCCTGGTCGCAGGAATCGTCATCGCCTACGCAATGCCTTTTTCGAGAATTCCCGGAACGGCAGTGTTCGTCGGCTGCCTGGCGGCTGCCATTTTCGTTCTGCCCGTCTTTTTTGCCGGTATTTTGTTCGCCACACAATTTCGACAGGCAATATCACCCGGCGCCGCTCTTGGTGCCAATATGCTGGGCGCCGTGGTGGGCGGCCTACTCGAAAATCTATCTCTTGTCTTCGGTCTAAAAGCGCTCCTACTCGTGGCGCTCGGACTGTATCTGTTAGCCGCTTCTAGCCTGCTCTGGGAACGCAAGCCGGCATTCGGGTATCGAATCGCGCAAGCGTCGCCGAAATGAAAAACGGCCTCGAGGCGTTTTCGATACATCTTTGCTGGACCAGCGATCACCGCGACCCTCTCGGTCAGAGCACTTCCGCATCCGGGTGTATGGTACGGTTGGCGTAGCGACCGGCGTTTACCACGGAAAAGGGAAGTATAAGGGGAGAGTATTTGACCGGCGCGGATGTTGCCGGTACATGGATCCGGCAGAATGGAACCTGGCGCTGCCCGAGCCGTCACGACAGCCTGCCAGTGAAGAATTGAATCCGTAGTTGAGCGGGAAGGTGGAGTCAATTTCCTTGCAAAGAAATCTTCTGAAACTTAACTGCATCGGTGTGGTTCTTTGTTGCCTGGGTTGGCTGGTTCCGAACTCTGTTGCGCAAGCCGTTCGCATCGAGGGCATGGTGCGCGACAGCACCGGGGCTTCGGTGGCAAACGCTGCCGTGACCCTGCACAGCGGATCATTTTCAGCCAGCACAACCAGTGATGGCGCCGGAAGGTTCGTTTTTATCGGCGTGCCCCATGAGAATGGTTCCCTCGCCGTCGAGGCAAAGGGTTTTGCTCCCGTCAGCCGCCCCTGGAACGCCGCTATGAGCGCAGTCGCGCAAATCGAAATCACTCTGCAGCCTTCCGGGGCCAATGAACGGGTGGTCGTTTCCGCCGCTCGTGTCGAGCTTCGGCTCGCCGAGACTCCGGGAAGCGCCGTCTCCCTGTCGGATCTCGACGTGGCTTCGACTCCGGCCCTCATGGCGGACGATGTCTTGCGACAGGTGCCCGGTTTCTCATTATTCCGGCGCTCCGACAGCCGCACCGCAAACCCCACCGCCCAGGGTGTGTCGCTGCGAGGACTAGGCGCAAGCGGAACCAGCCGCGCATTGGTCCTCGAGGACGGTATCCCGGTGCTCGATCCCTTCGGCGGCTGGGTGTATTGGGACCGAATCCCGGTCGCGGCCCTTTCCAGCGTGGAAGTATTTCGTGGCGGTGCTTCCAATCTGTACGGCACCGACGCCATGGGCGGGGTGGTGCAGTTCATCACTCGCCAGGCGCATGAAGGCCCGGCGATCACAATTGAAACCTCCTATGGAAACGAACAAACGCCCGACCTTTCCGTCTGGTCGGGGACGACGATCGGAAAGTGGGACCTGCAGGGATCCGCCGATTTGTTTCACAGCGATGGCTACATCCTGGTTCCGAAAGTCGATCGTGGCAGCGTGGACGTTCCCGCCAATTCCGAACACGCCGCCCTCGATTTCAGCGTCGGTCACCGCCTCGGCAGCAATGGAAGAGTTTTCGTCCGCGGAAACTATTACAACGAGGCGCGTGAGAATGGCACCACGGTGCAGACCAATGACACGCGCATGGCCGAGGGCTCGGTGGGGATCGATAAGCAGCTAACCACGAACGATTCCCTTACGGCGCGCGTTTACGGTGATGTCCAGGGCTACAACCAGAGTTTTTCTTCGATCGCATCCACTCGCAATAGTGAGGCTCTCACCGATCTTCAGCACGTTCCGGCGCAGGAATTGGGCAGCGCCGTGCAGTGGACGCATGCTCTCGGCAAACTCCAGACTCTGGTTGCCGGTGCCGACCTGGTCGAAGTGATGGGTGCCAGCGACGAACACCTTTTTTCGGCCGTCACCCACCTGCCGACGGCCTACACCGTGGCGGGAGGCAGGCAGCGCACCCTCGGACTGTTTGCCGAAGACATCCTTCGCGTCAATAACAAGTGGACCATTATTGTAGGCGGGCGCTTCGATCACTGGAGTAATTTCGATGCCCAGTCGGTGCGGACGCCGGTCACGCCGCCGCAGACGGTGACCGTTTTTCCCGATCGTTCGGCCAACGCCTTCAGCCCGCGTCTGTCGGTGCTGCGTTCTTTGACCAGGAATGTTTCCCTCACCGCTTCCATGTATCGCGCTTTCCGTGCGCCCACTCTCAATGAACTCTATCGCAGCTTCCGGCAAGGAAATACCTTTACCGAGAGCAATGCCGCGCTGCGCTCGGAGCAGCTGACCGGAGCCGAAGCCGGGTTGAATGTTTCGGGCTTCGATCGCAAGCTCGATCTTCGGGGGACTTTTTTCTGGAGTGACGTTGTTGATCCCGACGAGAACGTCACGCTCTGTTCCGATGGAATCACCCCGCCTTGCTCGGCTTCAACTCCCATCACTCGGCTGCGCCAGAATCTCGGCCGGACCCGTTCCCGCGGCGTCGAACTGGACGGCACTGTCCACCTGAGCAGAGACATCCAAATTTCCGGCGGATACGACTACACGGAAGCGACGGTGGTGAGTGTCCCCGGAAATCCTGTCCTGCTGGGCCTTGATATCCCGCAGGTACCGCGCCACGAATTTACCTGGGAAGCCCGTTACTGGAATCCTTCGCGCCTGCTGCTGAGCGTCCAGGGAAGGTTCGTGGGCACGCAGTTCGATGATGATCAGAATACGTTTCCGCTGAATCGGTTTTACGTGATGGATGTCATGGCCGGCCGGTCGATCGGTCGTGGAGTACAGGCTTTTGTGCAGGTGGAGAATGTTCTCGACGAGCGCTACACGGTGGCGCTTACGCCCGTAGCCAATCTGGGGCCGCCGGTGCTGTTTCGCGTCGGCTTGCGATACGACTTCCCTCGCGAAAAGAACTGAAGCTCGCGAACTGAAGGTCGCGCTTGCGCGCTCCCCGGCCCGAGGAGGACAATCAGAGGCGGGGAACCGAGTTATGCAATCCGACAAAGGATCGGCAGCACCGCAGGACGCCGGGCAAACGAAGGCAGCCAAGCATGTTAGCGGGGCCCACGAATTGCTCAAGAAACTTCGCGAAAAGCTTGGCGAACATCCCGAACTGGGCGAAGCGATTACCGAACTGGAGATGGCCTTGAGCATCCTGACCGTCCGTACCGCCGGACTGCTTTGAAAGCTCGGATCTGCTCCCGGATGCGGTAAAATAGACACGGCTTCAAACTGTCGTTTCCCATGAACGAAAACAACGAACTCGACCTTCTTCCACCTTCGAGCCTCACCCGTCCTCTGTGGCGGCAATTGTTCGTAAACCTGCGAAGCAATCTCACCCGCGAGAATTTGCCGCCTCTGCAACTTACCTCGCGGCCCGTGGATGTAGGGATGCTTCCTGGCGACCGGCTGAGCCTGCCTTGGTACAAGACGGTATTTACAAATCTGGGCGATGTCATTTCACCAGAGAGTTTGCCGCCCCTGAATCTTGAGTCGCAGCCGATGGATGTGGGCGAATTGATCGGCGACCAGATGAGCCACATGTGGTGGAGTTCGCTGCTGCGAAGCCTGGCCGACGCGGTCGCTCCTGAAAGACAGCCCGCCTTGCAGTTGACTTCCGCTCCGATGAATCTGGCGAACATCGCAGACTCCACTTTGCTGCAGGTTCCGCAGTGGTCTTCCGCGATCAGCACTCCCAAAGTCTTTTTGCCCGACAAGCCGAAAACCTATGCGGCGTTTCAACTTGCTCCGGCGCGTCCGCTTCCGAAACCCGACCCGGCGGAAATCGAGTTCGTGAATGTTCTCGAACAGGAACTCCGCCGCGACCTGCACCGCTCGCGTGTCCGCGCACGTATCTGGATTTCGGTTGCGGTCGCACAAGTGATGGTTTTGCTCGGAGGGCTGATGCTTCCTGCCCTCAAGCATCTTCTTGCGGTCACGGGAAAATAAGGGCCGGGAATCTTGCCCTATCCCAGAATGGGCAGATGGACGCAGGGCTGCACTAAAAAATCCAACCCGGCAATCTGCTCTAACGCCTCCTCCACCAGCGAAGCCTTGCAGGCTTCGAGCGTAATCACAAAGGGAAGACTGGATTTCAGATAGCCCGGCTTCTGCAGCACCGAGTCAATGTTGATGCCGCAGTGCGAGAAAATATCGGCCAGCGTTCCGATAATACCCGGGCGGTCCTTCACCTTGAACCGCAGATAGTGGCGGGTGCTGAAGTCCGCCGTGACCCGGGCAGAGCTTTTCGGAGTATCCGCAAATCCTTGGGTGATGTCTTGCCGGGCCCGCGCAATCGCAACAATGTCGGAGACCACCGCGACCGCCGTCGGATTTCCTCCCGCACCGTGGCCCCCAAACACCGTTTCCCCGCCGTACTTTCCCGTCGACATCACCAGGTTTCGGCCGCCTTCGACCCGCGCCAAGGGCGAGGAGAGCTCGACCAGCGCGGGCCGTACTGTGGCAAACAGCTGCTCTCCGTCCAATTCCGCCCAGGAAATCTGGCGGATGGTGCAAAGCAATTGCTTGGCGTATTCGAAATCAACGGCTTCGATCGGAGAGATCGAACGGCATGGGATGGCCGCGGGATCGACCCGGGTGTGCAGGCCCACCGTCGCCAGGATCGCCAGCTTTGCCCGCGCATCGAGACCATCCACGTCATCGCTGGGATCGGCTTCCGCAAAGCCTAACCTCTGGGCTTCGGCCAGCGCAGCCGCGAATGAAACTCCCTGGCTTTCGACCTGGCTGAGAATGTAGTTGCAGGTGCCGTTGAGAATGCCGTAAATCTTGAACAGTTCATCGCCCGCGAGACCCTCCTGCAGCCCGGAAATCACGGGAACTCCGCCCGCCACGGAAGCGCCGAATGCGATATGCCGCTCCACCTTTCGCGCCAGGTCAATGAGTTCGAGCCCGGAGTGGGCGATCAATTGCTTATTCGCCGTCACCACAGACTTGCCGGATCGCAAGGCGCTGCGAATCCACTCGCCCGCAGGCTCCAGGCCGCCGATGACCTCGACGACAATATCCGCGTCTGAGGAAAGAATGTCGTTGATGTCCTCGGTCCACTGCAGGTGTGCGGGCAACCAGCCGGCGTTCTTCTTGCGCTCTAAATTACGATTGAGAACGTGCGTGAGCCTGAGGCCGGTCCGCGTGCGTTCGCAGAGGATTCGGGCGACGGAGCTGCCCACGGTGCCGAAGCCCAAAATGGCGACCTTGCAGAGGGCGGCGGAGGCTGGGTGTGGAGATTTCATGAGATATACGTTCCTAGTGTCTGGGGTTGCGTCCGGCAACCGTCCGGCCCGCGGTTTTTCCCGGCCTCGAATGCTTCGGGAAAAAACGATCGTGCAGATGGCGCACCGCTTGCGGAACGTCGCTTTCCTTGATCACAAAACTGATGTTGATTTCCGAAGCTCCCTGAGAAATCATTCGTATGTTCACTCCGGCGGCGGCCACGGTGTTGAACACGCTGGCGGCAATTCCCGGTTTTCCGTGAATGTCCTCGCCGACCAGGCAAACAATCGCCTGCTCATCCTCGCGCGTGACGTCGGCGATTCGCTCCAACTGCGAGAGCAGAGCCGCGGGCAGCCGTTTGGTTTCCATGGTGAACGATAGGCTCACCTCGGAGATGGCCACAATATCGACCGAAGCTCCATGCTGATCGAGCCCTTCAAAGACCGAGCGCAAGAATCCATGCACCATAATTCCACGCGAGGCCACGACGTTCACGATGCTGACGCCGGTCTTCGCGGTGATGGCGCGGAAGGTGTCTTCGCTCGGCGGCGCGTGCTCGGTGATGCGGGTGCCTTTACTCTTCAAATTACGCGAATTCAGAATGAATACCGGAATATTCTTGTGGATCGCGGGTAACAGGGTGGCCGGATGCAGCACCTTGGCGCCGAAGTACGCCAACTCTGCGGCTTCGTTGAAGCTGATCCGCTTAATGGTGCGGGCGTCGGCACACAGCCTCGGATCGGTGGTCATCATGCCTTCGACGTCGGTCCAGATTTCGATGGTCGCGGCGTTCAGCGCTGCGCCCACGATGGCCGCTGAGTAGTCGGACCCACCCCGTCCCAGCGTGGTGGTAACGCCCTCCCGGGTTGCGGCGATGAACCCGCCCATCACCGGGATGCGCCCCTTCTTGACAACCGGAGCAATCTTGACGAGAGAGCGGGCGCGGGTTGGTTCCATGAGGGGCAGGGCGCGGGTGTGGGTGGCATCGGTGACCACGCATTGGCGGGAGTCGACCCAGACGGCCTCCAATCCGAGCACCGGCAAGGTCGCAGCC
>Ga0193726_1001497_pt1 | contig 18279 bp, 17 predicted proteins | sample H2c1metaG_FD_144928 | JGI IMG/M metagenome (GOLD analysis project Ga0193726, IMG submission 144928) | Soil microbial communities from a riparian zone of the East river system, Colorado, United States - H2c1 | ecosystem: Environmental > Terrestrial > Soil > Riparian zone | place: USA: East River... | reverse complement strand
CATGAGGGCGCGGGCGAGATCGGCGAGGTCGGCGCCGGTGTGCACGACGTGAAGAAGGGCGACCATGTCTGCTTCACCTTCAACGTGAGCTGCGGCCGCTGCCGGCGCTGCCTCGAGGGCAGGCCCTATATCTGCGAGCGCTCGGTCTCGCCGCGCGCCGCGGGCCAGCTCCTGTCGGGCCACCATCGGCTGCATCTCGACGGCAAGCCGGTGAACCATCAGTCCGGCGTTTCGTGCTACGCCGAATACGCCGTCGTCGATCGCGGCTCGGTCGTGGTCATCGATCCCACCCTGCCGCTCGACGTGGCGGCGCTGTTCGGCTGTGCCGTGGTGACCGGCGTCGGCGCCGTGATCAACACCGCGAAGATCGAGCCCGGCAGCACGGTCGCCATCGTGGGCCTGGGCGGCGTCGGCCTGAGCGGCCTGATGGGTGCGGTGCTGGCGGGCGCCGGCCGTATCGTGGCGATCGACCTGTCCGACGACAAATTGGGCCTGGCCCGCCAGCTCGGCGCCACCGACACGGTGAACGCCAAGGACGTCGATCACGTGAAGCAGGTGCGCGACCTCACCAACGGCGGCGTCGATTACGCCTTCGACCTCGCCGGCACCATCAAGGCCATGGAGACGGCCTATCTGGTGACGCGCTGGGGCGGCACCACGGTGACGGCGGGCCTGTCGCCCATCGCCGCCGATTTCTCCTTCAAGCAGAGCGGACTGGTGAGCGAAGAGAAGACCATCAAGGGCAGCTACATGGGAAGCTGCGTGCCGGTGCGCGACATCCCGCGCTTCATCGCGCTCTACCAGCAGGGCAAGCTGCCGGTCGATCGCATGATGAGCCAGCGCATCGGCTTCGATCAGCTGAACGAAGGCTTCGACCGCCTGCAGGATGTGGCCACGGTGCGCCAGGTGCTGGTGCCGCACAGCGCCTGACGGTGACGCTCTCCATCGCGATCGAAACGCCTCTGCAGGACGATGTCCGTGTCCTGGTGGCCGAGCTCAACGCCACCTTGCTTGAACTTACGCCACCGGAATTCGTCTCCCACCTGACGGTCGAGCAGATGGCGACGTCAGGCACCACTGTCTTCATCGCCCGTGACGGCGATGCGGTGGTGGCCTGCGGCGCGCTCAAGCGCCATGACGGCGGCGTCGGCGAGGTCAAGCGCATGTACACACGCCCCACGCATCGCGGGCGCAAGATCGGGGCGATGATCGTGGAGCGCATCGAGGCGCTGGCGCATGCCGAGGGCCTGACGCGACTGGTGCTGGAGACCGGCGACCGCCATCCCGCGGCGTGGACGGTCTACGAGCGTGCCGGCTTCACGCGCTGTGGCCCCGTGCTCGATTATCCGGATTCCAAGTGGTCGGTATTCTACGAGAAGATCCTCACTCCATCTTCGCGCCGCTCGCCTTGATGATGGGGGCCCAGCGTTCCCTCTCGGCGCTGAAGTAGGCGGCGGATTTCACCGGGTCGGCATCGGCGATCGGCTCGATCGACAGGGCGCGCAGATCGGCCTGCAGCGTCTCGTCGGCCATGATCCGGCGGGTGGCCTCGGCGATCGTGCTCACGACGTCGGGTGGCGCTCCCGCCGGCAGGGCAACCGGATTGACGGTCGAAACCAGCACGTCGGGCAGGCCGCATTCGACGGTGGTCGGCAGCTCGGGCACGGCGGCCGAGCGCTTCTCGGCGCAGACCGCCAGATAGCGCAGCTTGCCGGCCTTGTAGTGGCCGTAGGTCGTGCCGACCGTGTCGAACAGCCAGTCGACCTCGCCCGACAACGCCGCCTGCACGGCGGGATTGTTGCCCTTGTAGGGCACGTGCAGCGAGACGAGCCTGCCGGCCTTGAGCTTGAAGAGTTCGCTGCCCAGGTGGCCGATGCTGCCCATGCCGGACGAGGCATAGCGGTATCTGTCGGGATTGGCCCGGAGCAGCGCCACGAATTCGGGCAGCGTGCTCGCCGGCAGCCCGGGATTGCAGGAGATCACCATGGGCACGAAGCCGATGATGAACAGCGTGAAGTCCTTGACCGGATGGTAGGGCGGGTTCGGCATCAGCAACGGGCCGGTGACCTGCGTGGAGGACGAGCCCAGCAGCAAGGTGTAGCCGTCAGGCCTGGACTTGGCGACGAGGTCAGCGCCCAGGATGCCGCCGGCGCCGGCCTTGTTATCGATCACGACCGGCTGGCCGAGGACCGCCGAGAGCTTCTCGCCATAGCGCCGGCCCAGCATGTCGGTCGGGCCGCCCGGCGGGAAGGGAATGACGAGCTTGATGGGCCTGGACGGGTACCTGTCTTGGGAGAGGACCGCGGGGGCCGCGACTCCCGAGCCTGCCAGTGCGCTCGCGCCGATCAGTAATGTGCGCCTGTCCATGGCTTCCTCACGATAGTCAGCAGTATGGGCCGTGAACAGCGCAATGAAAAACGGCGGGCATCGCTGCCCGCCGCCCTTCGTGTTCAGCCCTTACGGCCGGATGGTGATCGAAAAGCCGGGCGTGTTGTCGTAGACCACCGGCGGCGCGTAGTAGCCGTAATTGTACGGCGTCGAATAGATCACCGGCGGCTCCCGGTAATGGTAGCCGTAGTAGCGGTTGTTGTTGTTGTTTTGCCAGCGGTTGTCCTCGTGCCACTGGCCGTTGCCCCACCAGGCGGCGCTGGCGGGCGCGGCCACGGCGGCGAAGGCCAGCGTACCGAGCACCAGGCTCGCCGCCAGTCCGATACGGTTTCTGCGCGTCATGATGGACCTCCTAACCCTGCGACGCAGGCTTCGACGGCGTGTACTTCTCGAACACCATGTCGGCATTCTTCTTCTGCTCGGGCGTCATCGCGTCGTAGAGCGACTTGAAGGCCGAGTTCAGGTGCTTCAACCCGTCGAGGCGGACCTCGGTGAATTCCTGATAGGTCTTCAGGTCGTCCACGGCCGTCGTCTTCTCCGGCGGGATCGCGCGCTTTGTGGCGACCAGCTTTTCCATCTGGCTGGCGTTGTCGCGCATTGCCTGGGCGACCTTGGTCCACTTCGGCTCGAGATCGGGTGTGATCTTGAGCGCCGCCTTGAGCGTGGCGATACGCTGCTCGACGGTTTCCGGCTTGCTGCTGGTGGCCGCCGCCGCTGCCGGGGGCTTCTGGCTGTCGGGGGTCTGTGCGGTTGCCGGAGCCAGCGAGCCGGCGATCAGGGCGGCGCCCGTCAGGGACGCGATGGCGAACGAACGCGTCAGGGGAGTGAACAGGTTTGTCATGCGTTGCTTCCTCTTCCAAAGAAGCGGCTACGCTGCCCCGGGCTGTCGGGGGCCGGCCGCCTAACCGAGGAACGCCCCGACCGCAGAACCGGTTCCGGCAAAAACCCTCGCCCCAAGGGGCTGGAAAACACGCTTTGGCCATAGTTGGAAGGGCGAGCGATCTGCTCGCGCGATCAAGGGGCGGGAGCGATCGGGAACCACAAAAAAACGGCGGGCATCGCTGCCCGCCGTTTCCATTTCTTGGGTTCACTGTATGCGAATCGTGAAGCCCGGCGTGTTGTCGTAGACCACCGGCGGCGGTTGGTAGCCGTAATTGTACGGCGTGGAGTAGACAACCGGCGGGTCGCGGTAGTGGTAGCCGTAGTACCGGTTGTTCTGGTTGTTGTTATTGTTGTTGTTGTTCCAGCGATTGTCCTGCTGGTACTGGCCGTTGCCCCACCAGGCGGCGCTGGCCGGAGCGGCCACGGCGGCAAAGGCGAGCCCGGCCAATACGAGGCTTGCTGCCAGTCCGATGTGTTTTCTGCTTGTCATGATGGACCTCCTAGCCCTGCGTCGCGGGCTTCGACGGGCCGTACTTCTCGAACACCATGTCGGCATTCTTCTTCTGCTCGGCCGGCATGGAGTCGTAGAGCGACTTGAACGCCGAGTTCAGGTGCTTCAGCCCGTCGAGACGGACCTCGGTGAACTCCTGATAGGTCTTCAGATCGTCGACCGCCGTCGTCTTCTCCGGCGGGATCGCGCGCTTGGTGGCGACCAGCTTTTCCATCGCGCTGGCGTTGTCGCGCATCGACTGGGCGACGGCGGTCCACTTGGCGTCCTGGTCGGGCGTGATCTTGAGCGCCGTCTTGAGCTGCGTGATGCGCTGCTCGACGGTCTCGGGCTTGTTGCTGGTGGCCGCGGCGGCTGCCGGCGGTGTCTTGCTGTCGGGGGTCTGCGCCGCGACCGGGCCGAGCGAGAAAAAAATGCGGCCGCGCTGCCCTCCTCATCCGGGGCAAGCCGGCCGCTGGTTGGGTAACGCGCCGATCGAGCAAGGGGTTCCGGCCAATCAAGGGGCTCCGGCCAATACTTTTCGCCGGACACGCTTTGGCCGCAGTTGCGCGGCGCGAGCGGTGCCCGCGCGATCAAACCCTTTGGAAGTGAGGACGAGGCCGCTTTAGCGGATCTCGAAGCCCAGCTTGGCCAACGCCGCGCGCATTCTCTCGCGGCCGTTCATCGATTTCAGCGGGCCCATGCGGTTCAGCACCCGCTGGGTCCAGGTCGCGGCCTGCAGCTCGTGGCGGGCGGAGAACTTGCTCATTTCGGCGTCGTAGGCCGGGCGGTCCTGGGTCTCGGGTGCCGGATCATAGCCGTCGTGGTGAAGCACGATGGATTGAGGCAGGCGCGGCTTCACCTCGTTCTTGGCCTTGGGATCGGCATGGCCGACGCAGAGGCCGAACACCACGAAGGCGCGCGGCGGCAGGCCTAAAAGCTCGGCGACGCGGACCGGATCGTTGCGCATGGCGCCGATATAGACGGTGCGCAGGCCGAGCGACTGGGCGGCGACGACGGCGTTCTGGGCGGCCAGGGCCGCGTCGATGCAGGCCACCATGAAGGTTTCGAGCCACGGCATGCTCTCGAGGTCCTTCTTCTCGCTCTCGCCCACCCGCTGGTTGCGCGACAGGTCGGCGACCCAGCAGATGTAGAGCGGGCACTGCTCGATATGCCTCTGGTCGCCGGCGATCTCGGCCAGGACCTTGCGCTTGGCGGGATCGGTGACGGTGATCGCCGACCAGAACTGCATGTTGGAGCTGGTGGCGGCCGATTGCGCCGCGGCGATCAGGGTTTCCAGGGTGCCGGCCGGCACCGGGTCGGGCAGGAAGCCGCGCACCGAGCGGTGATCGAGCAGAGACGCGATGGTCTCGTTCCACGGCCCGGGGGGCGGCCCCCAAGCTTTAAGGGCGTCGGCGCCGTAGCGGCGGGCCAGCGCCTCGGTCTTCTCGGTATCGGCGGCGGCGGGCGCTAGTGAGTCCATGCTGCTTTGGCCTGCGGTTTGGCGCGGGTGACGGCGGTTACCAGCGCGAGGAAAATGAAGGCGACGACGATCATGAAGATGGCCCGGGGCTCGCCGCGGTCCATCAGCCAGGCATAGAGCAGGGGCGAGATGACGCCGCCGAAATTGAAGCCGGTGGTCACGAAGCCGAACACCTTGCCGAACGAACCGGCCGGCGTGACGGCGCGCACCATCATGTCGCGCGACGGCTGGATGATGCCGTTCAACAGGCCGCCCAGCGACATGACGCCGATCAGCAGCGCCGCCGGCATGTTCACCCAGGCCATCAGAATCGCCATGGTCGAGGTGCAGGCAAAGCCCAGCGCGGCAACCCTCTCATGGTGTGGCGTGCGGTCGGCGATGATGCCGCCCAGCAGCACGCCGCCGGCGCTGAACAGCAGGAAGCCCGACAGCGCCACGTTGGCGACCGAGGCCGGCGTGCCGTGGATCGCGCCCATGCCGACCACGGTGAAGGTCTGGATGCCGCCATTGGCCATGGCGAGGCAGAAGAAGAACAGGAGATTGCGCAGGATCGGCGGGCTCAGCAGCAGGTCGAGCCCGACCTTGGCCGCGCTCTTGGAGGACGCGTTCTTGGCGGGTCCGAGGGGCTTGCGCACGGCCCGCGGCAGCACGCTGCCGGCCACGATCAGCAGGATCGCCACGGCGAAAGTGAGCCCGGCCACGAACAGGAAGGCGCCGTGCCAGCCCCACAGGGCGGCCGTGCCCAGCACCATGGCGGGCGTCACGCCAAAGCCCAGATATCCCGCGAACGTATGGATCGAGAAGGCCTTGCCGATCTTCTTGCCGTCGACGGTGGCCGACAGGATCGAGTAGTCGGCCGGGTGATAGACGGTGTTGGCGACGCCCATCAGGCCGTAGGCGATGATGAAAAACCAGTAGCCCGGCAGCAGGGCGGCAGCCGCAATGGCGGCGGCGCTGAGGATCAGCCCGCCGGTCAGCATGAATCGCGGCCCGATGCGGTCGACCAGGAAGCCGGTCGGCGTCTGCAGCAGCGCCGAGGCGATGTTGAAGACGGTGATCGCGAGTGCCACTTGGGTGTAGCTGACGCCGAACGCCTCCTTCACCTGGCCGAGGATGGGCGGCAGCAGCATGCCGTGCACATGGCTCATGAAATGCGCCACGGCGACCAGGCCAATCACCTTGGCGTCGCGGCTCCACCTGGCCTTCGTGGCTGGCAAAGCGAGCGGGTCACTCGTCGACGACATTGACGCCCAAAGTCCCGATGCCGGAGATCTCGACCTCGACCTTGTCGCCGCCCTTCATCCAGAGTGGCGGCTTGCGGCCCATGCCGACGCCGTCGGGCGTGCCGGTGGCGATGATGTCGCCGGGCTCCAGCCAAGTCACGGTCGAGAGATATTCGATGATGGTGGCGACGTCGAAGATCATGTGATCGGTCGTATCGTGCTGCACAGTGTTGCCGTTCAGCCGCGTCGTGAGCTCGAGCCGCTGCGGGTCGGTGATCACGTCGGCTGTCACCATCCACGGTCCGAGCGGCCCGGTCGCCGGGAAGTTCTTGCCGGCCGTCACCGAGTGCTTCTGGAAATCGCGCACGCTGATGTCGAGAAAGCAGGTGTAGCCCGCCACGACCGCGAGCGCGCTGGCGCGCGGCACGTGCCGGCAGCGTTCGCCGATCACGATCGCCAGCTCGCCCTCGAAGTCGAAATCGATCGACGCCCGCGGCCGCACGATGTCGCCGCCGTGGGGAACCAGGGTGTTGTGCAGCCGCGAGAAGACGCTGGGCACGGTGGGCAGCTGCCGGCCGACCTCGCCGACGTGACTCGCATAGTTGAGGCCGATGCAGAGGATCTTTTCGGGGTTGGGAATGACCGGATCGAGCTCGACGTCCTCGAATTTGAGATCGGCGCCGGCCCCCTTGGCCGCCGCCGCCAGCTCGCCCAGCGCCTTGGCCGCAATCGCGTCGCGCAGACTCGGCCAGCGCGACGAGAGCCGCGCCGACAGATCGACGATGCCGCCGTCGACGACCGAGCCGAACTTGGCTGCGCCCGCATGGCGAAAACTGACCAAACGCATGGGCCGACCATGTCAAATGAATGCAGGATTGTCATCCAACCCTCTTTCCTCCCCCGTCATACGGGGGAGGGCAGGGAGGGGGTGAGCCGCAGGGACGATCTCTGGAAATTTCAGATCTGGAATCTGCGGGCACCTCGTCTGGGGCTTTCCCCCTCCGGCCCTTCGGGCCACCTCCCCCGTGAGACGGGGGAGGTCAGGCTTTCAGCAGCTTCGTGAGAGCAGGCGAGAGCCCGACGCTGTCGACCGGGGCCGGCAGGGCGAGCGCGCCGGCCGTGGCCTTGGCGAGCTTCTGTTTGGCCAACGCCTCTGCCATCGAGATCGCGCAGGCGACCCCGTCGAGAAGAGGGGCATCGACCATCGTCTTCAGCCTGGCGGCAAGCCCGGCCAGGCCGGCGCCGCCCAGGATCACCACATCGGCGCCGTCCTCGCGCACGCAGGCGCTGCACCCCTTGGCCAGCAGGGCCATCGCGGCCTTCGGATCGCGCGCGATGTCGGCGCCGGTCGGCGCCACGGTGCGCACCGACGCGAGCCGCGCGGAAAGGCCGTGGCTGGCGACGAACTCCTCCAGCATCGACTTCCAGCGCTCGCCGCCCGTCACGATCGAGAAGCGGTTGCCCATGGCGCAGGCCTGCAGGATCGAGGCGTCGGCCATGCCGACCACCGGCACCTTGGCGATCTCCTTGAGCGCGGCCAGGCCGGGATCGCCGAAGCAGGCCAGCACGACGGCATCCTTGCGGCCCCGGTCGTTGGCCAGCGCATCGACCGCGGCGTGGCCGGCGATGGCGTAGCCCACGCGCGAGGCGATGTAGCGCGGCCCGAAGGCGCCGGTGACGGCGCGCAGGTTGGTGCCCTTCGCGGCGAAGCGGCGGGCGGCCTTCAGCACCAGCTCGGTGATCGATGCGGTCGTGTTGGGGTTGATCAGCAGGATGTCGGTCATAGCTGCATGACCTCTTTCAGCCGCGCCACGTCGTGATTCTCGCCGATCGACAGCGCGCAGATGCGCGACACGTGTGTGATCGGCAACCCGCTTTCCTGGGCCCAGGCATTGATCTGCGCCTGCGCCGCCTTGAGATCCTTCTTCGATGTCCCCGTCGCGCTGATCGGCACGCCCGAATCGCGCAGGCAGCGCAGCACGTCGCCCGACAGCACGAAGGCGTCCCAGCCGATGAAGCGCAGCAGGTACTGGCCGCTGAAGCCGCCCAGCCGCGAGCCGCGCTTGGCGAACACTTCGAGCAGGCCGACCTGGTCGTCGGCCGGCCAGCTGGCCAAGAACTTGCCGAAGCTGCCGTGCTCGGCCGCGATCTCGCTCACGAACCTGGCGTTGTCGCGCACCGACCGGATCTTCTGCGGATTGCGCACGATGCGCTTGTCGGACGCAAGCTTCTCCCAGAACTCGGCCGGCTGGAATAGTAGTTGCTTGGGATTGAAACAGAGGAAGGCTTCCTCGAAGCCCGGCCATTTCTGGTCGATGACGCTCCAGACGAAGCCCGCCGAGAACACGCGGGCCGCCATTTCCGACAGCACGCGGTCGTCTGAAAGCTTGGCCAGCGCCTTGTTGCTGGGCTTCTTGGGCATGAGGCTCGCCAAGACCTTCTCGCCGCCCTTGCGCTTGGCGGCGCGCTCGCGGATGCGCTTGAACGGCACCTTTGCCATCGCGCCTACTCCAGCCAGCCATCGAAGAAGTCGAACACGCTCGCCTTGAATAGGCCGTGCGCGATCATCGAGAAGTGGTCGCAGCCCGGGATGACGACGGCCTTGGCGCCGGGAATGGCGTCGGCCAGACCCTGCGGCGGCCCGGCGAGCTGGTCGCGCGCGCCGGCGATCACCAGGGTCGGCAGGCGGATCGCTAAAAGCGCGTCGCGGGTGAGGGTCGAGCGCGGCCCGCGCGAGCAGGCGGCCAGCGCCAGCCGATCCTCCTTCTGCTCGTCGGCGAAGTGACGGAAGCTTTTCAGCATCGGATCGCCGATGTCGTCGGGCGAGGCCGCTTCCATCGCCTTGGCCATGGAATCGGGCTCGCGCCCCGGCTCGAAGATCTTTCCGCCGACGCCCGCGACCACAAGGTGATCGATACGGCCGCCATCGTTCATCGCGGCCGTCAGTGCGATGTGCGCGCCCATCGAGAAGCCCAAAAGATGGGCGCGCTCGACGCCGGCATGGTCCATCAGGGTGAACACATCCTTGGCCATCGCCTCGCGATCGTAGCGGGCGGAATCGTGCGGCTTGGCGCTTTCGCCATGGCCGCGGCAGTCCAGGGCGAAGCCACGCATCCCCTTGCCCGCAATGGCGTCGTACCAGCCCATGCGCTTCCAGTTCTCGTAGCGGTTGGACGAGAAGCCGTGCACCAGCACGATCGCCTTGCGGGCATCGGCCGGACCGAATTCGTCGTAGGCGAGCGCCAAGCCATCGGACGTGAACTGAGCCATAACTTTCCCTAGCCCGAGCCATGAAGCGTCACAAGTTGCTTGCGGTGCTAGGGTGTCGGACAACGGATGAAACAAAGAGGAAACGCATGGCCGCCAGGATCGGCAAGACAGTGGGCGAGTCCCAGCCCTATTGGCCGGCCGCGCCGAAACGCCCTAAAGGCGCCCCCAACATCCTGGTCGTGCTGTTCGACGATGTCGGATTCTCCGATTTCGGCTGCTACGGCTCGCCCATCGCCACGCCCGCCATCGACGCCATCGCCGGACGCGGCCTGCGCTACACCGGCTTCCACACCACGGCGATGTGCTCGACCACGCGGGCGGCGCTGCTGACCGGCCGCAACCACCATTCGGTGGGCGTGGGTTGCCTCGCCAACTTCGATTCGGGCTATCCTGGCTATCGCGGCAAGATCACGCGCGAGGCCGGCACCCTGGCCGAGATGCTGCGGCCGCACGGCTATCGCAACTACATGCTGGGCAAGTGGCACGTCACGTCGCTCACCGAATCGGGCGCCACCGGCCTGTTCGACGGCTGGCCGCTCGGCCGCGGCTTCGATCGCTTCTACGGCTTCATGGATGCCGAGACCGACCAGTACGCACCGGAGCTGGTGCGCGACAACACGCCGGTCGATCCCCCGGGCAGCTTCGCCACCGGCTATCACCTGACGTCGGATCTGGTCGACCAGGGCATCCGCTACATCGCCGACCATGTCGGCGACAACGAAGAGACGCCGTGGCTGATGTGGCTGGCCTTCGGCGCCTGCCACGCGCCGCACCAGGCGCCGTTCGACCTCATCCGCAAATACGATACGCTGTTCGCGGACGGCTGGGACGCCGAGCGCGATCGCCGGCTCGCACGCCAGGTCGAGCTGGGCATCGTGCCAAAGGGCACGCGCCTGCCGCCGCGCAACGATGCCGTGAAGCCGTGGAGCGAGGCGCCCGATGGCGAGAAGCGACTCTATACGCGCCTGCAGGCGGCCTACGCCGCCATGCTCGATCATGCCGACCAGCACATCGCGCGATTGATCGCCTTCCTCGAGACAGTTGGCCAGCTCGACGACACGCTGATCGTGATCATGTCGGACAATGGCGCCAGCCAGGAGGGCGGGCCGCTCGGCATGGTCAATGCCATGGGCCCCTACAATCTGCGCCGCGAGCCGATCGAGGAGAAGATCGCGCGCATCGACGACATCGGCGGACCGGACACGCATTCCAACTTCCCGCTGGGCTGGGCGATGGCCGCCAACACGCCGCTGCGCCGCTACAAGCAGAACACGCATGGCGGCGGCATTCGCGATCCCCTGGTGATGGCCTGGAACAAGGGGATCGCCGCCCGGGGCGAGCTGCGCCATCAGTTCTGCCACGCCAGCGACCTCGCGCCGACTTTGCTCGACATCGTCGGCGTAAAGCCGCCCAGGACCATCAACGGCATCAAGCAAATGCCGATCGAGGGCACGAGCTTCGCCAGGAGCCTCGCCAACGCCAAGGCGCGGTCGAAGGCCAAGCCGCAATATTTCGAGATGTTCGGCCATCGCGGCCTGGTGCAGGACGGCTGGAAGGCCGTGTGCTTTCATCCGCCCGGTGCCGACTTTGCCCAGGACAAGTGGGAGCTCTTCCACCTCGATCGCGACTTCAACGAGACCGACGATCTCGCCGAGCGCGAGCCTGAGCGGCTGAAAGCGATGATCGACGAATGGTGGCGCCAGGCCCAGGCCCACAAGGTGCTGCCGCTGGACGACCGCTTCGCGCCGCGCTTCGCCGAAAACGCCAAACGCTTCCACGGCCCGCGCACCAAATTCGTGTTCCATGCCGGCATGGGCCACGTGCCGACCGACGTGGCGCCCGATGTCCGAAGCCGCACCTACACGATCGAGGCCGACGCGAGAATCGACGGACCGACCACGGAGGGCGTGCTGATCGCCCATGGCGACATGACCTGCGGCTACGCGCTCTACATCAAGGACAATCGGCTGGCCTACGACATGAATATCGGCGGTTTGCATCACCTGATCGTCTCGGATCGGCCGGTGCCGCCCGGCAATCGCCGGCTCGGCCTGCGCATGCGGCGCAACAAGGGCATGAACGTCGCCACCCTTCTGATCGACGGCGAGCCTGTCGGCGGCTTCGAGACCCAGATCGGCTTTGTAAGCTTCATCTCCTGGTCGGGCCTCGACATCGGCCGCGATCGCGGCAGCCCGGTGTCGCATTACGAGGCGCCGTTCGCCTTCACCGGGAAGCTGCGCAAGGTCAGCGTGACTCTGGATGACGACCAGGCGCTCGATGCCAAATCGGCGGCCGCCGCGGCGCTGGCGCGCGAATGAGCGCTGGCGTGCAGCGCGCGGGGATCGACGGCCCCTATGCTTGGCGGCTCGCGTTCGTGTCGATGTTCTGCATCGGCCTGGGTGGTGGCGCGCTCTATCTGCCGGTGGTCGGGCTGAAGGAAATCGCCGCCGAGTTCGGCGACCGGCGCGCCGTGCCGTCGATGGCCTACATGCTGGGCTTCTTCTTCATGGGAATCGGCGGCGTCCTGATGGGCTGGCTGGCCGACCGTACGAGCCCGCGCGTGCCGCTGCTGATCGCCGGCGTGTCGATCGCCGCCGGCGGCTGGCTGGCCGGCAGTGGCGGCGAGCTCGCCCTCTATGCCGGCTATGCCATTCCGCTGGGCTTTCTCGGCAACGCCGCCACCTTCACGCCGGCCATGAACAACATCCAGGGCTGGTTCGATCGCCGCCGCAGCACCGCCGTTTCCATCATCTCGGTGGGGCCGGCGATCTCGGGGTTCGTGTGGCCGCAGATTTATCGCTGGTTGCTGCCCGACGTCGGCTGGCGGCAGACCCTGGTGATCTTCGGCGTGGTGGCCGGCACGCTGTTGTTCCTCTGTGCCTTCTATGTCCGGCCCGCGCCGATCCTGCGCCGTGCCGGCAAGCGCGCCCCGGAGGACCTGTCGGTCCTGCCCATGCCGTCGCCCGTGCTCATGACGCTGCTGTCCGCCGCCGGTTTCTGCTGCTGCACCGCCATGGCGGTCCCGTTCGTGCACATGGTGGCCTTCTGCGGCGACCTGGGCTTCGCCGCCGCGCGCGGGTCGGAGGCGATATCGCTGATCCTGCTGACCGCCGTGGCCTCGACCTTCGCCATGGGACGGCTCGCCGATTATATCGGGCCGATCAAGGTCAGCCTGCTCTGCGCGGCGATCCAGATCGCCTCCCTGCTGGGCTTCGTGTTCGTCGAAAGCCTGAGCGGCCTCTACACCCTGTCGGTGATCCACGGCATTCCCTACATCGCCATTGTCCAGGGCTATGCGCTGATCCTGCGCTACCTCTACGGGCCCTCGATCGCCGGCTGGCGGCTGGGCGTGGTCATGCTGTTCGCCATGGCCGGCATGGCGGTCGGCGGCTGGCTGGGCGGCGCCATCTTCGACGCCACGCTGTCCTACCGCACGGCCTTCCAGGCGGCGCTGGCCTTCAACCTCTTGAACCTCATGCTGCTGGGGGCGCTCTTTTTCATCCAGCGCCGCCGCAGCATCTATGCGTAAGTCATTGCTGGGAGCGCGCCACTCCAGTGGCGCTCATGTGTATTGTTGCACACGAAGATGCGCCACTGGAGTGGCGCACTCCCAGCAATGAGTGCTCCATGAACAACGATCTCTGGAAATTGACCGCAGTCGAGGCGGTGGCTCTGCTCAAGAAGCGCGAGATCTCGCCGCTCGAGCTGGTCGAAGCTTCAGCCAGGCGCATCGCCGAGGTCGAGCCGGCGGTGAACGCGCTGCCCACGCTTTGTCTCGACCGAGCTCGCGCTCACGCCCGACGCATCATGGTCGGCCAGGCCTGCGAAGCCGAGGGCGAAGCAGGCTGGCTCGCGGGCTTGCCGGTATCGATCAAGGATCTGACCGATGTCGCGGGCGTCCGCACCACCTACGGCTCGCCGCTGTTCGCCAACCACGTGCCGGCGAAGTCGCATCCGCTGGTCGAGCGCATCGAGCGCAAGGGCGGCATCGTGGTGGCGAAGTCCAACACGCCGGAGTTCGGCGCCGGCGGCAGCACCTTCAACGAGGTGTTCGGCCGCACGCGCAATCCCTGGAATACCTCGCTCACCTGCGGCGGCTCGACCGGCGGCGGCGCGGTCTCGCTGGCCACCGGCGAGGTGTGGCTGGCGCACGGCTCCGACCATGGCGGCTCGCTGCGCCGGCCCGGCACCTATTGCTCGGTGGTGGGCCTGCGTCCGTCGCCGGGACGGGTCACGCGCGGCACTTCGAACAATCTCTATCTGCCGCTCTCGGTCCAGGGCCCGATGGCGCGCACCGTTTCTGACCTGGCGCTGTTCCTCGACACCATGGCGGGCCTCGACCTGCAGGACCCGATGACCTTCGACGCGCCGCACGTCTCCTTCAGCGACGCCGTCGCGCGACCGGTCGCGCCCAAACGCGTGGCCTTCACCGCCGACTACAACGGCAAGATGGCGATCGACCGCGAGTTGCGCGAGATCTGCACCAAGGCGGCACGGCGCTTCGAGGAGCTGGGCTGCATCGTCGAGGAGGCCTCGCCCGATATCGGCGTCATCGACGAGGCGTTCCTCAATTTGCGCAGCCAGGCCTTCGTCGTCGACCGCGAGCTGCAGCTGAAAGAGCATCGCGACAAGCTGAAGCCCGACATCGTGTGGAACACAGAGCGCGGACTGAACCAGTCACCGTCGGCACTGGCCTGGGCCGAACGCGAGCGCGCCGCCTTGTTCCGCCGCATGGTCGAGTTCTTCCAGAAATACGACCTGCTGGTGACGCCCGGTGCGCCGACCGCGGCGTTCGACGTCAACCTGCGCCATCCCGAGACCATCGGCGGCAAGAAGCCGGAAAACTACATGGCGGGCTCGACCGTGAACTCGGTGATCACCATGACGACCTGCCCGGCCATCGCCGTACCCTGCGGCTTCGACCAGTACGGCCGGCCGGTGGGCCTGCAACTGGTCGGCAAGCCGCGCGGCGAGGCGGCGCTGCTGCAGGCAGCGTCGCTCTACGAAAGGCTGGTCGGCCTCGATCGCCTGCTGCCCATCGACCCCAAGCCAGGAACCGTGCCACCATCCGCCTAACATTCCCTCCCCCGTCATACGGGGGAGGTGGCCCGCAGGGCCGGAGGGGGAAAGCCCCAGTCGTGGTGCTCATGATGAAAGTGATCGTGAGATCTCGTCTGTAGCCTTCCCCCTCCGCCCCCTATGGGGGCACCTCCCCCATAAGATGGGGGAGGCAAGACGTGAGGGGAGGACGCCATGCGGGTCGTGATCACCGGCGCCAGCCGCGGCATCGGCCGTGCCACGGCGTTGAAACTCGCCGCCGATGGCGCGGAGGCGCTCACCCTCTGCGACGTGGCTTATCTCGACGAACTCGAGTCGCTCGCCGCCAACCTGCGCACCGCAGGCTGCAAGGTGCGCACGCTCAAGGCCGATATGGCCCGGCCCCGCGAGCCCGCCAAACTTGTGGCCGCGGCCGTGAAGGCGATGGGCGGCATCGATGCCATCGTGGGCAATGCCGGCATCACCGCGCCCGGCAAGCTGGTCGATCTCGATATCGCGACCTGGGACCGCATCTTCGACGTCAACCTCCGGGCCAACTGGCTGTTGGCCAAGGCGGCGTATCCGCATCTCAAGCGATCGCGCGGCGCGGTCGTCATGTTGGCCTCGATGGCCGGAATCATGCCGCAGATCCCGACCGGCGCTTACAGCCCGGCCAAGGCCGCCCTCGTCATGCTGACGGAAATGCTGGCGATGGAATGGGCGCCCGACGGCATCCGCGCCAACTCCGTGTGCCCGGGCTTCGTGCACACCTCTATGACCGACGCGATCTATCGTCAGTCCAAGCTGGCGCGCGGCCGCGCCAAGCTGGTGCCGCTCGGCCGGGTCGCCAAGCCGGGCGACATCGCCGACGCCATCGCCTTCCTGCTGAGTCCGCAGGCGAGCTACATCACCGGCCAAGCGCTGGTGGTGGATGGCGGGCTCACGCGCTCGATCCTCAACCATGTCCCGGGCATCGCCGCCACGCCAAAAGGAAAGTGAATGAAAGCCTCGCTGTTCTATCTGCCCAGCATCGGCAGCCGCGCCGAGATCGAGGCCGGCATGGCCGGCATGAATCCCGATTTCTACCAGCGCATGCTGAAGGAGCTGTCCGAGCAGATCCGCCTGGGCGACGAGCTCGGCTACGATTCGGTGAGTTTCACCGAGCATCATTTCCACATCGAGGGCTTCGAGCTTTCGAACAATCCGGTGCTGCTCGATCTCTACTTCGCCATGCAGACCAAGCGCATCCGCGTCGGCCAGCTCGGCATCGTGCTGCCGGCCAGTAACCCGATCCGCGTCGCCGAAGACATCGCCATGCTCGACCACATGACCGGCGGGCGTGCCAATGCCGGTTTCGCGCGCGGCTACCAGCGGCGCTGGGTCGATGTCATGGCGCAGCAGACGCATGGCATTCACGGTGCGCTGCCCAACCAGCACGACGAGATCGACAACGCCAATCGCCTCGCCTTCGAGGAGAATTTCCGCATCGTCAAGAAATGCTGGACCGAGGAGATGCTGACCCACGACGGCAAGTTCTGGAAGATTCCGGCCGGCCCGACGCCGTGGACGCTCGACACCACGGCCAAATGGGGCAAGGGCGTGAAGGACGGAATCCTGACTTCGGTCGGCGTGGTCCCCAAGCCCTTGCAGAAGCCACATCCGCCTCTGTTCCAGCCCTTCGCCAGCTCGGAGAACACCGTGCGCTTCTGCGCCCAGGAGGGCATCACGCCGATCCTGCCGCCGATGCTGCCGGTCTATGAGGAGAAGCTCTACAGCGTCTATTCCGAGGTCTCCGGCAAGCCCAAGGGCCAGGGCGTGGGCGTGCTGCGCGACGTCATCATCACCGACACCGACGAGGAGGCGATGGCGCTGTGGCGCGATTCCGGCCAGTTCTCCGGCCGCGCCTGGTTCGAGCCGTTCGGCTTCCGCCGCGGCATGCAGGACCCCCAAACCGGCAAGTTCCCGACCTCCGAGGAGGTGATCGCCATGGGCAATGCCTATGTCGGCACCGTCGACACGGTGCTGCGGGCCATGGAAACCCAGCAAAAACGCCAGCCCGTCGATTGGGTGTTCTGCTACACTTACAACAGCCTGGTGCCGCACCCGATCCTGATGAAATCGATCGAGACGTTCTGGACCAAGGTGATGCCGCGTTTCCGATAGACCCTGGAGGATGGCCATGGGCATGTTGAGCGACGAGGAACGAGCCAGACTTGTCCCGGCCGAATTGGCCGCCAATCCGACGCCGGTGCCGACCCAGGTCGTCTCCAGCGACGAATTCCTGCCGATCCCGCAGACCGAGCGTCAGAAGAAGGTCGAGGCGCGCATGAACGCGCTGGCCGACGAGTACGGCAAGAAGAACGGCCTGCCGCGCCGGCGCTTCTTCCAGACCGCGGCCGGCATGGCGACGGCCTTCGTCGCCATGAACGAGGTCTACGGCCCGCTCTACGGCGCCTCGCCGGCCGAGGCGAAGAGCGTCGATCTTGCCCAGGCGCGCGCCGATGGATTGAAGGATCAATTCATCATGGACGTGCACACGCACTTCCTGCGCGACGACACGCGTCTCGAAGGTTTCGTGCGTGGTCGGGAGGCGGTGGGGCAGGCCGGCTGGAATCCTGCGCTGGTCGGCAAGCCGCAAACCCTCGACGACCTGAAGTATCCCAACTGGTTCAAGGAGATCTATCTCGACAGCGACACCAAGGTGGCGCTGATCAGCGGCTCGCCGTCGGAAGACCCGCGCGACTGGTTTTTGACCAACGACATGAAGCTCGACGCGCGTACGCGGGTGAACCAGGCGGCAGGTTCCAGGCGTTGCCTGTCGCATGCCATCTTCACGCCGGGTTATCCGGGCTGGATGGATGAGGTTGACCGCGCCATCGCCACGCTCAAGCCCGACTCGTGGAAGGGCTACACGGTCGGCGACAACACCAACAAGGACCTGTCGACTCATCCCTGGCGCATGGATGACGAGAAGCTGGTCTATCCCTTCTACGAAAAGATCGTGAAGGCCGGCTACGACATCGTCTGCGTCCACAAGGGCCTCTATCCGCCCTCGACGGAACAGCGCTGGCCGAACCTTACCGGCTACGCCACGGTCGACGATGTCGGCAAGGCGGCCAAGGACTGGCCGCAGATCCGCTTCGTGATCTACCACTCGGCCTTTCGCTGGACCGGCGCCCCTGGCGCCGCGACGGACGGCTACGCCCAGTTCGAGAAGACGGGCAGGGTCGAATGGACCAGCGACCTGGCCGACATTCCGGCCCAGTACGGCGTCAGCAACGTCTACGCCGACCTGGGCCAGATCTTCGCCCAGACCACGGTGGTCGAGCCGCATCTTTGCGCTGCCCTGATGGGCATGCTGATCAAGGGCATGGGCGTCGACCATGTCGTGTGGGGCACCGACGCGCTGTGGACCGGCGCGCCGCAATGGCAGATCGAGGGGCTTCGCCGCCTGGAAATCCCCGAGGACATGCGCAAGAAATACGGCTTCGCAGCACTTGGACCGGCCG
>Ga0193726_1001495_pt1 | contig 18283 bp, 17 predicted proteins | sample H2c1metaG_FD_144928 | JGI IMG/M metagenome (GOLD analysis project Ga0193726, IMG submission 144928) | Soil microbial communities from a riparian zone of the East river system, Colorado, United States - H2c1 | ecosystem: Environmental > Terrestrial > Soil > Riparian zone | place: USA: East River... | reverse complement strand
ATTTTACACACGAGGCGCGGTCAACGCCGGGGCTACAACGGCGCATACCCTCAGTGTAAAATCCGCATTCGACTATCGTTGAGAATTGGGGTGTTCGGCGCTCACAGAGCGCCGCCACAGCTCACTTACCCTGTGCCTGGCGCAACTGAGTCTTCGCGGTTTCCACGTCGCGCGGCGGTTGCTGGCAGAGCAGGATCGCGCGGAGTTTGTCTCCCTGATAGTAGCGGGCAGTGAATTTTTTCTTCGTGTACGTGCCTTGAAGATCAACACGCGTCGGCAGCACGCTGAAATCGCCAACAAAATCCAACCGCAAATCAAACATGTCCGTCCAAAAATAGGGGACCTGCTCGTAGCGGATGCGTTTTTTGCCGGTCATGTTGGCGCCTGCGACCAAACCCTGGCTCCGGGCGTTCTCCCAATGCGTCTGGCGCCGCACACCGCCCATGATTCGATCGGGATAAAACGCCAGGTCGCCTACGGCATAAATCCCTTTTTCTTCTGTCTCGAGATATTCAGTGACCGGAGACCCATGCGGTCCGGACAGCGGCGTGTTGCGGACGAGATCGAGATTTGGTTCTGCGCCGCATGCGACTACTGCGAGGCCAATTTGGAATCGGTTGCCGCTTTTTGTCTGGATATTGCGCAAAACAGTTTTGCCCTCAAAGCCATTGAGGCTTTCGCCCATCGACAAGGTCACTCCGTGTTTCGCAAAGTAATCAGTGAACCAGCTTCCGGTGTCCGGATCGATATACCGGTTTAACAAATAGGAATTCCGATGCATGAGACCGACCTTCAGTTTCATCATTCGGAGACTGGCTGCGGCCTCGCATGCGAGTAATCCGCCACCCACGACCATGATGCCTTTTTCGAGGCTCGCCATTTCTTTTAGGGCGAGCGTGTCGCGAATCGTTCGCAGATAGATCACATTACCGAGATTGGTTCCGGCTACAGGTGGACGCACCGGCCGACTGCCCATGGCCAGACACGCTTTGTTGAACTCAATACTTTCACCATTGGCAAGCACGGCCAGACGCCGATCGATGTTGAGCTGTGTTACCACAGTGCCAAATCGCGTCTCGATTTTGTGCTTTTCGTACCAGGACTCATTGGGTTCGAGTAATTTCCTGGGCTGCGGATCCTTCTCGCGCAAAAAGTCCTTCGAAAGGATCCAACGTTTGTAAGGTGGAAACACTTCGGCGCCGACCAGCGTCACGCTCCCGCGCTTGTCGTGACGGCGGACTCCTTCGCAGGCGCTGGCTCCGCCAATACCGCCACCGATGATGAGATAATCTCGCTGAATCATAACGGAAACCGGAACCATAGTTTCAGCCACGGTGTGCCGACAAGTGAAATCGTTAGGGCTGCGCGTTTTTGCGATGCCCGATATTGTTATTGCACTGGCGAACCCTGTTTCGTCAGACTGTTAGTGCCATGAATGAATCTGTCACTCAAATCAAGGATACGACCGGAAATCCTGCCCCGCTAGGTCTGCTCGGTTTTGGTATGACGACTGTGCTGTTAAACCTGCATAACGCCGGTTTCTACGAGTTAAACAGTATGATTCTGGCAATGGGAATTTGCTACGGCGGCACCGCGCAGATTGTCGCCGGAATTATGGAGTGGAGGAAGGGCAACACCTTCGCCACCACTGCGTTTCTTTCCTACGGCCTGTTTTGGTTTTCGCTCGTGACGCTTATCAGGCTAGGATGGGCTTCGCCGTCAAATGATACGGCCATGGCCGCTTATCTGGCCATGTGGGGTCTGTTCACCGGTGTTATGTTCATCGCCACGTTGCGACTCAACCGCGCGTTACAGGTCGTGTTTGTTACGCTGACGATTCTGTTCTTCTTGCTCGCGATCGGCGACTACACAAATGCGAGCGTCGGCTTCAAACAGTTCACCGGATACGAGGGCATATTCTGCGGCTTCTCCGCGATTTACGCCGGCCTCGCTCAGGTGCTCAACGAAATTTTCGGTAAAACTGTGCTGCCGCTCGGTGTCGTGAAGAGATAAATTTTCTTTAGGCCCACGGAGCACACGAATGAGTCCTTAATAGAATTTTCGGATATTTCGTTTGTTTCGTGTGTTTCGTGGGCGTTAAACATTCTTCTTCAACAAACTCGCAGCGAGCTTAAGCGCCGATTCGCTCTTGCCGCCGAGCATGCGCGCGATCTCTTCCTCCCGCGATTTCCCAGTGACTTCACGCAAATTGGAAAACGTTCGGCCGCCTGCGACATCCTTGGTCACAACGAAGTGTGAAGAAGCAGTCGCCGCGACTTGCGGCAGATGGGTGATGCAAATCACCTGATGATCGCGTCCCAATGTTTGCATCTTACCACCAACTGCATGAGCGATTTCTCCCCCGACATTGGTATCAATCTCATCAAACACGAGCAGGGGAATCTCATCGTGCGCGGCCAACGCCGATTTAATCGCCAGCATTAAGCGTGAGATTTCGCCGCTTGACGCGATGGCCCGAAGCGGTTTCAGCGGTTCGCCCGGATTCGGTGAAAAAACTAATTCCACAGAATCGAATCCACTCGCGCGCGGTTCATCAAGGGCGCTAAGTTTTGCTTCGAATTCAGATTGCCGGAATCCGAGATCGCGAAGGTTGCGCCGGATGTTCTCAGAAAGTTTCGGCGCAGCTTTTGTTCTGAGCTTATGGAGCGCTTCTCCGTCGCGGTTCATGTGAGAGCGGACATTCTCTATTTCTTTTACGAGGCGCTCCAGCTCGGCATCGCGTCCTTCAATGTTATGCATTCGTTCCGCCGCGCGCTCGCCGAATGCGACCACTTCTACAATCGAGCCGCCATACTTACGCTTCAATGTTTCGAATAGCGAAACTCGCTGCTCCAGCGCCGCTAGTTGTTCTGGATCGAGATCGAGTTTCTCTGTGTAAGAGGAGAGAGCGCGAGCAATCTCGGATAGCTCAATCACGCTTGCATCATGCGCCGCTGAAAATTGGGCGATTGAGTTATCGATCTTTTCCAGTTCGCGCAATAGCCGCTGTGTTTCCGCGAGTTGCGAGAGAACGGAATCATCTGCTTCGGAAAGTTTGTTAGCGGTCGCGCTGGCGAGTTCGATTAGCCGTTTGCTGTTGCTCGCCAGCTTGTAACGCTTCTCGATTTCTTCTTCTTCTTCCGCGACTAGATTCGCAGATTTTATCTCATTGATCTGATGACGCAGAAGATCAAGCTCTTGTTCGCGTGCAGTTTCTGCCGTGTTGAGGGCAGAATGTTCAGCGATCAGCGCCTGCAATTGCCGGTAATGGTTTCGATATTCGGCGAGCCGCTCTTCAGCCCGCGCGAACGAATCAAGCAAGCTCAACTGCCTATCCGGAGAGAGCAGCGACTGGTGATCATGCGGCCCATGAAGATCGACAAGCTCGTCTCCGAGATTCTTCAAGATCGACAGGGTGGTGGGCGACCCGTTGATGAACTGGCGATTGGTTCCGGTCGTGGAGAGAGTGCGCTTCAGGATGAGATCGCTCTCGCAGGCCTCGACACCGGCTTCGACAAGCTGTGGATTTAACTTTTGCAGACCGTTTCCACTAAAAACCGCTTCGACTGTGCAAACGTCCGCACCGGTACGAATGAGCGATTTGTCCGCGCGTTCGCCCAGCAAAAGTTGCAGCGCACCAATGATAATCGACTTACCGGCCCCTGTTTCTCCGGTGACAGCAACGAAGCCCGGCCCCATCTGCCACTCGAGTTCTTCCACCAGCGCAAGATTCTTAATTCGCAACAAAGTCAGGACAGCGGGCATTGGAAGATTGAGAGTTATCAGTTGAGAGCTAAGACTCAGAGCTTGCCAATTCAACCTTCAACTCTCAAGTCGGGCCTTACGGTGACCTTTCTCGGCACCGGAACATCACAAGGCGTGCCGATGATTGGTTGCGATTGCGATGTCTGCCGTTCACCCGACCCGCGCGACCAACGGCTGCGGTCCTCGATCTATATCGAAACGCCGGAATGCTCGTGGGTGGTGGATACCGGCACAGATTTCAGGACTCAGGCACTGCGCGAGGATATTCGGCGTGTCGATGCGGTCGTTTTTACGCACTCGCACACCGATCACATCATGGGCTTTGATGATTTGCGGCGATTTTCGCACGCACGGGGCTCGATGCCGGTTTATGCATCAGCCGAAACGATGGCCGATCTGGAGCGCGTGTTTAGGTTCGCGTTCAACACGAGCAATCCGGTTCCATATTATTTGAAACCCGAGCCCCACGTTATCGATGCCTCGTTTAAACTAGGCGAGACGTTGATCACTCCTCTGCCGGTGCCGCATGGCGACTCCTGGGTGAACGGCTATCTGTTCTCGCGCGCGGACCAAAAACTTGTCGCCTACCTAAGCGATTGCAGCGCGGTACCGGATGCGATTGTCGATCTTATCTCTGGCGTGAAAGTCTTTATCGTCGACGCGCTTCGCGATACACCGCATCCTACACACCTGAGCGTTGGGCAGGCCCTAGATGCGGCAGCGCGCGTGAAGCCGGAATCGACTTACTTTACGCACATCTGCCACGATCTTCCGCAGGCTGCAGAATCCCGGCTTCCCATTGGTGCGCACATTGCGTATGACGGATTGAAGCTCAGATTCTAATATCGAGTCTGCGGCGGTGGTTAAAATCTCAGCGAACGATTCCGCGCTGGCTTTGTTCGATGAATCGGATGATTTCGGTGATCTCTTCCGTTTGGGGTAATTCTTTTTGCATCGCTTCGAGTGCCTGGCGCGTGTTGTATTTCGACCGGTAAATCAATCGAAAAGCTTCTTTGATTAGCTTCACGCTTTCAGGCGGAAACTTCTTGCGTTCCAATCCGACCAGGTTAACCCCGCGAATTTCCGCCGGATTACCGTCGGCGATCATGAACGGCGGAACATCCTGCACGATTTTAGAGCAGCCGCCGGTGATGGCAAATCGTCCGATTCGGCAAAATTGATGCACGGCGGTGAGCCCGCCCATCACTGCGTGATCTCCCACCTGGACATGACCGCCCAACGTGCCGTTGTTGGAGAAAATGACGTGATCGCCCACGGTGCAATCGTGCCCAATATGGCTGTAAGCGAGAAAATTCCCGCGATTGCCGATGCGCGTTTTGCCTTCGCTCGTCGTACTGCGGTGGACTGTCACGAATTCGCGAAACGTGTTTTCGTCGCCGATTTCCAGATAAGTCGGCTCGCCGCGATATTTTAGGTCCTGCGTTTGCTGGCCGATAGAGCAGTAGGCATAGAATCTGTTCTTTCCTCCGGCCTTCATCGGTCCGCACAGTGTAACGTGATGTTGGAGCCAGCAGTTTGGGCCCAGCACGACATCGGATCCGATTACACAGTAAGGACCGACGATTGTTCCCTCGCCAATTTCAGCGCCTGAATCGATAATGGCGGTCGGATGAATCTGCACGTCGCTCATTTATCGAGGAACGTGAACATGAGTTCGGCTTCGGAAACGACCGCGTCGTTTACTAGGCAGTAGCACTTCGTTTTCGCCATGCGATTGCCACGCGCTCTCGTCAGCTCGGCGTGAATGAAAATCGTGTCACCCGGAAAAACCGGTTTGCGAAATTTCACCTGGTCCGCACTCATGAAATAGCCGACACGACTCGAAGTCTTCGTCAATTTGAACAAAAGAATACTGGCCACTTGCGCCATCGCTTCTACTTGCATTACTCCAGGCATGACTGGATGACCGGGGAAATGCCCCTGAAAAAACGGCTCGTTAATCGTGATGGATTTTATAGCCGTAATTTTATTTTCGCCCTCGAAGCCGATGACCCGGTCAACCATCAAAAAAGGGTAACGGTGCGGAAGGATCTTCATCACTTCGCCAGTGTCCAGACCGGAATCGCCTGTTGGGATCGCGCGCGGTGCGCTCATCGCGCTTCTGCGCGTCTGTTCGCGGGTGATTGAGCGGGCCAGGTCCGCATTGGTGGCGTGACCAGGTTTCACTGCCACGATATGGCCCCGGATCCGACGGCCGACCAGCGCGAGATCGCCAATGATATCGAGGATTTTGTGCCGCACGAATTCGTCGTCGAAACGCAACGGTTCCTTGCTTAATACCGCATCTCCGCGCACAACAATCGCGTTTTCGAGACTGCCGCCCTTGATCAGGTTCTTATCCATGAGCGGCTTAACGTCTTCGTAATAAACAAAAGTTCGCGCCGGAGCGATCTCGCGTTCGAAGAACGCGGGCGTCACTTCCATCGACAAAAACTGGGTGAACCGATTATTCGGTCCGGCCTGGGTGCACGAGATGCGAAATTTGTCATCCGGCAGCAAAACAAGCAGGGCGCCTGTTTTCGATTCCACGTGCATCGGCTCGCGCACGTCGAAAAATTTTCGTGGCTCGTCCTGCGCAGTTAGGCCGGCTTTCTTGATGAGATCGACATAAGGCTGCGCGCTTCCGTCGCCGATTGGTGGCTCGTTTGCGTCCATCTCCACGACGGCGTTATCCACGCCCATTGCCGAAAGCGCAGACAGAATATGCTCCACTGTGTGCACGCGTACCGAGCCTTCGCCGATCGTTGTGGCGCGCTCGACTGTTTTAAGATTCTCGATCTTCGCATCGATTGTCGGCTCATCCTGTAAATCTTTCCGTTTGAATTTGATTCCGTGATCTACCGGCGCGGGCTGCAATTTCAGAGTGACTTTGTCACCGGTATGCAGTGCGGTGCCGCTAAAGCTGGCGGTCTTAGCAATTGTATGTTGAAACTCGGGAGCAGGCATCGGCGTTTAACTAGCAGAGATTTTGTCTTATGGCCAGACTTGTAGCGGTGCTGGCCGTGGCGAGCAGCGGTCTTTGGAATCGACAGCGATCAACCACCTTGGCCAAGGCTACGGCGTACCTAACAGACCGCCGCTACAGATCATTTCAATTCGAACTCGCCGCAATCGAAAGCCATCATCTGGTCCACATTCGAGATGCGGAACTGGTAAAAAATGGTGCCGTCGGTCTGCCAGATATCGACCGATTTATCTCCATTCTTCATAATCGATACACGAATCAAATTTGGCGATTCATTTACAGTTAACAACGGCAGATCGTCGTTTGTTTTCAAGTAACTTCCGTCGCTGTCAAACCCCGCAGTCAGCTCGACGATTCCCCGTTTGTCCTTGGCCAAAGGATTTGGCGTGAGTTTAACTCTGACATTTGCACTCGAGTTATTTTCGGGAGGGGACGCTGTGGTTTGGCTGAGGTCTTCCACTTTGAGTGAACCAACCAAATAACCGCGCGCGTGATACTTTCCGGCGGGTAAATCTTCGCCATTGTCATTTTTTCCGTCCCATTGTGTCACCAGCGCGTCGGCGCCGATCTTGAAATCGTTCAGGTCTGATTGCTGATGCAAAACGCGCACCAGCTTGCCTTTCGCATCATAGATTCCGAGGCTGATCCTGCCTTCCAATGGCGGCGGCACAAAACTGATGCGGACGCTTCTCGCGGGTGATGCCGAAGGCGTTTGCTCTGTCACCGGCGTCGGCGTGACAGATTCGGCCGGCGAGATTGAAAACTCCGGAGATGCTTCGGTTATCGGCGACGGCTCTGGCGCTGGTGATTCTTGAGCGAAAACAGCAGAGGCTAAAAACGCCATCAGAGTCGCAGTCTTGGCTTTTGCTGTCATGTCGAGGCGGCGTCGAGACATCTTTAGTTTGATAAAAAACAACGTATAAAAGAACAGCCAGAGGTTCCTCGACTTCAGTCGGAATGACAAGTGGCCTGGATGTAGTAACGCCAGTTTACGTTCGGAAAGAGATTATCGCGCAATTCGCACTCACGTAGAAATTCCTCATCCATATTATTTGTGACCAGCTGATCGTGTAAACGATTGAAGCGGGAAAGATGATCGATCGTGCGTTTGGTTGCGTATTCACTGGCTGTCCCGGTCTTGATCAGGAATGCCCAATCGCTGGATTGAGCCAGTAAAAGTTCACGGGCAAGTTGTTTGAGCGCACGATCAGTAAGCCGGGCACAGTTTTCCGCATGTTTGCGTGCAACTTCGCTCATCTGATGTGCCGCAATGTGCAGCTGTGGATAAATCCACGCGTTGCTTGGATTCAGCCAAACTTCAAAGTAACCGTTCTCACCCCATGTTGAGGCTGCTGGCTCAATAATTTGCTGTGTGGGATTCGTCGCCAGGTATTCGCTCGGTGTCGAGAGATGAAAATTCCGTTCGGTCGCAGCCTGGCGAATCAAAAATTCAAGAAAACGGGGGCCTTCGAACCACCAGTGTCCGAATAGTTCGGCATCAAACGGAGCGACCACAATGGGATCGAACCCTGCAGTAGTAACTTCACAGATCTGATGCCGGCGTTCCTCAAGAAAATGAAGGGCTTGTGTCTCGGCCACTTCTTCGGCGACGACTGGATCGTATAATTCCTTCTCATTACCGAACCCAGTGATGCGGTGATATTTTACACCGGAAAATTTCCGGGTGCCCTCGCCAACTGGCCCCAAGTGTTCCAATGGAAGATCGAATCCGGCGTCGCGATAAAATTCACGGTAAGCCGCGTCGCCAGGGTAACCTCCCTGTGCACTCCAAACCTGCCTGCTTGCATGGCGGTCGCGCGCAAAAGCTGCCGGCCCGACCGGCGTATAGCAAGGTGCATAAATCGAGCGGTGCGGCCGCGGTGTTCCGAATAGTAAGCCGTGCGCATCGAGAACGAACCAGCGAATATTCGCCCCTTGCAGAATAGATTCCAGACCCGGCCCGTAAGCGCATTCGGGCAACCAAAACCCGGAAGGGTCGGCACCGAAAAGATCGGCATAAACATCGCGTCCGATCAGAATTTGAGCGCGCGCTGCTTCGGGCGATCCGACTGCCGCGGACTGGAGCAGAGGAAGTAAGCCATGCGTAGCCGCCGAAGCGATGATTTCCAGCTCACCGCTTTCCCTCAGTTCGCGAAAAGCGGTAAGTAAATCGGATTTGGATTCATCGACAAAAAAGCGCCGGGTTTCGCGAAAAATTTTGAAATAAAAGTCCGCGAGTTCGCGAAGCTGCGGGTGATTGCGATTCCGTTTTCGTTCGCGGGCAGCGAGGTCGATCAACAGGTCAAGATGCCGCACGTAGCGCTCGCAAAGCAGCTTGTCCTGCAGCATTGCGCAGAGCGTCGGAGTGATCGACATGGTCAGCTTGAACGCCACACGATCATCGATCAGGCGCTGCATCATGCGCAGCAATGGGATGTAACTCTCGGTCATCGCCTCGAAGAACCAGTCTTCTTCGAGGAAATGCTCATGTTCCGGATGACGAACGAATGGAAGATGCGCGTGAAGAATGAGCGCGAGAGAACCGGGCATCGCATTACACTTACCTTGTCATTCCCAGCGAAGCGAGGAACCTCTCAAAAGAGCGTTCCAGCACACAGACAACAAGGCGTATTGCTCCACCGTGCGCGCCACCTCTCAGGTGGAAATATGTCCAACACTACGATTGCGAGCTCCCTCGCCGTCTGCGGCCCGGGATGACAATCACAGTGTCCGGCAAAAGTCTTGGAAGCGGTCGAGCCCCTTTTTGATCACGTCGATACTGGTGGCGTAACTGAGCCGAACAGTGCGATCGTCACCGAAGGCAGCTCCCGGAACGACCGCCACGTTCGCTTTACTCAGTAGGCGATCAGCGAAATTTTGCGAGGTCAGACCAAGCTGACTGATATTCACAAGCACGTAAAATGCGCCCTCTGGTTTAACTGCGGTAACGTTGGAAATCTTCGAGACGCGATCAAACATGTAATTGCGACGCATATCGAACTCTTCGCGCATGTCCATCAACGGCTGCTGATCGCCCTTTAAAGCGGCGAGTGCACCATACTGCGAGAAGGAAGAAGGATTGGATGCGGTATGGCTTTGGATGGAATCGACTGCTTTAGCCACGGCCTCTGGCGCTGCCAGATAACCGAGACGCCAACCGGTCATCGCATAGGATTTACTGAAACCGTTGATTGTAATCGTCAGGTCGTACGCTGCCGGGGAGAGCGAAGCGATGCTTACGTGTTTCGCATCGTCGTAGACGAGCTTCTCGTAGATTTCGTCTGACAGAATGTAGATGTCTTCTTCGGCTGCGACATCGACAATCGCCTGCAATTCCTCGCGCGTATAAACCGCTCCGGTTGGATTGCCGGGGCTATTCATGATCAACATCTTCGTGCGAGGGGTCATCGCATTCTCAAAGTCTTCGGCGCGCATTTTCCAACCGTTGCGCTCACTCGTTGGGACGATTACAGGTTCGGCGCCTACCAATCTGACCATCTCCGGATAACTGACCCAATAGGGCGCTGGGATGACGACTTCATCGCCGGGTTGACATGTGGCGAGGATCGCGTTGTAGCACGCGTGCTTTGCACCGTTACTCACGATGACCTGCGACGCGCGATAATTCACGTCGTTGTCAGCAGCCAATTTCTCTGCAATCGCCAGACGCAGTTCTGGAATGCCGGCGCTAGGCGTGTATTTGGTAAAGCCGGCCTCCAACGCCTCAATAGCTGCCTTTTTTATGTGTTCGGGTGTGTCGAAGTCCGGTTCGCCAGCGCCGAAACCGCAGACGTCTATGCCTTCGGCTTTCATGGCTTTGGCCTTGCTATCGATCGAAAGAGTAAGCGAAGGACTCAGTTGAGCGGCGCGTTCGGAAATTTCCATAGAAGTAGGGCTGGTTGTGGGATGGTTCAAAGTGGAGCGCAAACTATGAGCGCCGATAGAAGTTTTCAATTAGAGGTTTGAAATTATTCTCGTCGATTCGAACGATTCCCATTTCGCGTTTCGCGTTCTCAGGAGAATCCGAGGCGTGTGCGGCGTTGATCATTATGGTCTGCCCGAATTCTCTCCGGATCGAACCTGGTGGTGCTTTGGCCGGGTCGGTCGGTCCGAGCACATCGCGGATCTTGCGGACCGCGTCCACGCCTTGATAAACAATGGCGATCGATTTTTCCGTCCCGGGAGCGTCACGTTCCTCGGGCGGACATCCGCTGGGTTTTCGTCCGGCCATGAATTCGACGATGCTTTCCCAGTTTTCGCGGCCACTCTTTGGGCCGAGCTTCTTCTCAAGAACTGCCAGTACCGGGCCGTAGAATTCTTCCGCTTGCTCAACGCTCATCTGATGGACTTTGAATCCAATGATGGAGAGCCCTGACCGCGAAAATACTTCAATCACGCCGCCGGGCCGCAGATTAGGAAACCTGAAATTGTCGGGCTTGATTAAGACCAGAGTCTTCTCGACTTGCGCGTTGCCAGGAAAGGGGACCACCCGGTCCAGAATTCCTCCGTCAGAATCCGAAAATTCAGCCCAGAGTTTCAAATCCCGCTCGACCGCTTTTGGGTCAAACGCCGCCAGTACACCCGGCTCAAAGTAAGTCGCCTTGCCTGAATCATCGGTGATGTAATCGCCGTAGGTATCGCGAATCGTCTCGCCGCTGGTGCGCTCGTGCACAATATGTCCAACGGTATGATGAATCCTCTCCACCGCGTTCGGACCGCGTAAGATGAGAAACAACACGCGCGGATGCTGTCCGTTTTTCTCGCCCGTGAAGTTCTTCAGTACGTAGTCGCGAATTAACTCTTGTGTCGCGCGATGACGCGGATCGGTTTCGGTCACAATCGTCTCGGCATAACGTTTGGCTAACTCCTGACTGGGCGCGAACATGCGTCCGCCAACCAGGTCGAGTCCAGTGCGGGAAATTAGCCGTCCAACAATGCCGCCGGTGCGCGATTTGCGCATCGAGTATGGCGTGACGGCGGCATAGGCAAGTTGTTCGTTCTGCATGGTGTCTGTTTCTGCCGCGGCTCGTGATTAAACCGCGTGAAATGCAGAGAACCCGAAGCCGCCAAGGCTTCGGAAACGTAGCCGTCACACAACCATCGCGTCAAATAGGTTTTAACGTCTATCGTTCGACGCCCGATGCCGAACGTCGAATTAGAAATGATTGAGCTTTGGACGGTGGGTGTTGGACGTTCGGCGTTTGCATACCATCAGGGCGATCCACTTCCCGCGACGTTTCACACTTGCGATCTCCCTGTTGTTCTTCTGAAGAACACGAAGGAGTTCATCTTCCTGCCTGCGCAGCACGCCGGAGAGAATGAGCCAATTACTCCGTTTTAGTTTGGACACCACGCTAATCAACAACTCGTTGTATAGATTCGCGGCAATAACGTCCCACCCGGCTCCTGGTTTCCACTTGCGGACATCGAGCAATTGGAAATCGGCATTGTCGATTTTGTTGAGACGGGCGTTTGCTTTCGCAATCGAAATTGCTCTCGGATCGATATCAATGCCAGTCACGCGTCCCGCGCCAAAGCGTCTCGCCGCGAGAGCAAGAATCCCGCTCCCGGTCCCAAGATCTGCAAGCGACCAGCCTTTTTCCCATTTACGGCTCAAGCGCTCGAGGAGACGAAGCGACATTGCCGTCGTTGCGTGTTCTCCTGTCCCGAAAGCGGCAGAAGCTGGAATGACGAGAAGCAGCGGCTGACGAGCGTTAAATCGCCCGCTGTGTGTTCTCCTGAGTCGCGCAGACGATGAAGGACCCCTCGCTGGGTGATGGGTTGCATAAGGCGACCGGCGTGATCCTCCTACGCCGTGGAAGGCCCCTCGCTTCGCTGGGGATGACGCCGTGGTTGAGATTAACAAGCGTTTTCCGATTTTGAGCGGCTTCGGTTTGTGGAGATCCGCGAATCGTTTAAGCCAATCGCGTGGCCATTTTTCCGCGCGCCCGCCGAATTCTTCGATGAGCTTTCCCGAAAGATCTCGCGACGTGCATGCAATCTCCAGTTGCAACCGCTTGCGCCCCGGCCTTGAGATAATCACAAGTCTGCCGAGCGCCCGCGCTTGCAAAATGTTCTCATGTGCACTAAGCCACAGCGGCTCAGCTAGTTTGCGCCATTGATGCATCGTTCGGATTGCACGCGCGTCGCGCCAGTCTGGCTCATAGCGTCGCGCTTTCGAGAACTTTCCGAAGCCGATGTTTTTGGGCGGTCCGCCCTCGCCAGGCTCCGGCGCACTCGCTCCAACCTTCGCTTTGGGCTACCCTTTAACCGAAGGCTGGAGCGGGTGACGAGGGTCGAACTCGCGACTTTCTCGTTGGCAACGAGACGCTCTACCACTGAGCTACACCCGCAGTTTTGAGGGGAGACAAATAATGTCCAGCCGTTCGCTGCGCGCAACCTTTTAATTGTCGCGCTGGCCCTGCGGACGTTGGGCTTCTAGCCTGACTCCGCCGCCGGTACCAGCCAAGCAGGCTGAGATGTGACGTTGCCGCCCGCTAGGCGCAGCTTTTGATTGTCGTGGGAGGCTGGAAATAGTTGAATCTAAACAGGGTGCGAAACGCATCCTACGGTCAAATCAGTCACTATGAATCAATCCATTATTATCTACATTTGTTCCCTCGTCCTGGCGACAGGCTCATTTGCGCAGACACCGACCGTCTCGCCAATCGCAAGCACGCCTGCCGCAACGGCGACTATTTCAGCGACTTCGACCCCTGCGAGTAAGATCGAGCAGTCGATCAGAAAAAAGCACAAGAAGCACTTTGGTTTCACAATAAACGATCACGATACGGACTTGGATCGCCTCGATCATGGAAAGTCGCCCGACGATCTCCCGGCGATGGTGATTCCAATCGTTGGAATCGTTTTCTTGACGATTTTTGGTGCGCCAGTCCTAATCGTCGCGCTGATCCTGTATTTCAGTTTCTCCAGACAGCGCGCTCTCCATCGAACGGTGCGGATGATGGTCGAAAAAGGGCAGCCCGTGCCCGAGGCGCTGCTGAATCCACCACCGGCCCAGCGGCAGCGTTCCGATGTGCGCCGAGGTGTCGTCCTGACAATGATTGGCATCGGTTTGACGGTGTTTCTCGGTGCGGCAAGTGAGTGGGACGGCGGAGCATGGACTCTGGGACTCATTCCGTTTCTAATTGGCCTAGGTTATTTGCTTGTATGGAAGCTGGATACAAAGAGGGACAATCCGCCGCCTTTACCGTAGCCTGCGGGTGTGGAGCTGACTGATGCGGACCTTGTCGCGCGAGTTCTTCTCGATGACGACCAGCACGCTTTCGGTGAGCTGGTTCGACGGCATCAATCCGCCGTGCGCGGTCTGCTCCGTCAACTTACTCGAACGGACGTTGCTCTGGCGGATGATCTGGCGCAACAAGCATTCCTGCGCGCGTATAAAAACATTCGCAGCTTTCGCGGTGAAGCACGCTTCTCAACATGGCTTTATCGAATCGCGTACAATTGTTTTCGAGAAGATGCGCGCCGCCGGAAGGAACTTGTGGGAATCGACGAAGAACAAATCCAAAGGCAACAAGATCCTCAGGTTGCCGATCCTGGTTTAAGGCACGATCTTATGCGCGCATTGAATTTACTTCCCTTGAATGAACGTTCTGCGGTTTTACTTTGTTGCCAGAACGGGCTTTCGCACGATGAAGCCGCTCGCGTTCTCGACATCCCGCTTGGTACGGTGAAGACAAATGTTCTCCGGGGTCGCGAGAAATTAAAACGAATGCTTGCCGACTGGGGTCCAAACTAATAAAGGGAATATGAAGCAAGTGAACCAGGAAGATTGGCTTGATAGAGAATTGCGCGAAGCAGCGCCGTATATTGACGACGAGGGATTCACTGCCCGAGTGTTACAACAGTTGCCGCCGCCTCGGCGCAGTCATGATTTGCTACGTGCTGCCATTCTTCTAGGAATGACGTTCCTTGCGAGTGTGCTTGCCTACGTCGTTTCAGGTGGCGGTCGTTTTGTCAGTATCACTCTTGAGCGTCTCGCGGTCCTACCGGCGTTGTGGATTTTTGTGCTTGCTCTCGCCAGCGGCCTCGTGATCGCAGCTGTCGGCGCAACGGCCGCGGTATCCAGAGACCGAGGCTTGCAAACCTAGCTTTCTCCGGACATAAAGGCGCGCCGTCAGGCTCGCTACGTGGCGCAAAGTTGGCGGGCCTGCTCCACGTCGGATTCGATCTGCCTGGCCAATCCATCGAGATTTTCGAATTTCTGTTCTGGCCTGAGATAGCGGACAAAACGGACTTCGACATCCTTGCCATAAATTTCGTGGTCAAAATCAAGCAGATGAATTTCGAGCACGCGCTCGGACTTGTCGCTGCTCACTGTTGGGCGATAACCGAGATTTACCACGCCAGGATAGGTTGCTCCGCTCAGGGTGGCTTGCGCGAAATAGACCCCATTTGGAGGAAATTGCTCGCTATGAGCGCTCAGATTCGCCGTCGGGAAACCGATCTTTTTCCCGAGACGTTCACCGTGCACGACCGTACCAAGGATAGTGTACTGATGGCCCAGCATCTCGGCCGCCTTCGCGAGGTCACCCGCTTCGACAGCGCGACGGATCGCCGTGCTGCTCACGGGCTCGCCGTTCGCGAGCGTAACGGCGGGAATTCCAACGACGTGGAAGTCGAATTGCGCGCCCAGCTTCCTGAGAAGGGCAAGATTTCCGCGCCGGTCTTTTCCGAACGACCATTCATGTCCGACACAGATTTCACGCAGTGGTTTTGAATTCGTCACCAATTGTTGCACGAAGTTTTCCGGCGCCGTTGCGGCAAACGACTTGTCGAACTTGATGACGAGCAGGTGCTGCACGCCGAGGTCGCGGATCAATCTGATCTTGTGTTGCGTAGCAGTGAGCAGGTGGGGCGCCTCCCTTGGCCGAAGCACTTTCATTGGATGCGGGTCAAACGTGACGACGACCGGAGTGCCGTTTGCCGATTGGGCGTGCTCAGCGGAGGTGGAAATCACAGCTTGATGGCCGCGATGCACGCCATCGAAAACTCCGATCGCGAGGAAGATGGGGCCACGTAATTTCGATAACTCGGAGATGGATCGAAGGGTTTCCATCAGGAAGATGACGAATGACGAATGGCGAATGACGAACGAAATCCGAATGACAAATGACAAAAATGTTGGCGGGCAGGTTTTTGTGCTTCGTGCTTCGTCATTTATTTCAAGCTCCCCGCATGCGTGACACGTCTGGGAGACTGAGGAGCCTGCTCAAGATTTCCTCGCGTGGCACATCTTTAATTTGAGCGACACTGATCGCATTAGCCACATCGAAGCGCCCGGATTTTGTTCGCCGCAGCGACTCTAAGTGCGCGCCACAGCCTAAGGTCTCGCCAATGTCGTGAGCATAAGTACGAACGTAAAAACCTTTGCTGCACAAAACACTAAAATCGATCTCGGGTAGCCCGATTCGATCGATCGTGTAGCGATAAACATGCACAAGGCGCGGCTCGCGCTCGACCACTTTTCCCTGGCGCGCCAGCTTGTACAGCGGTACGCCGCCGTGCTTTTTCGCCGAAACCATCGGCGGCATTTGATAAAAATCGCCCCGAAATTTTTCAAATACGGCGCCAATTTGGGTTTCGTCCAGCGCGGGAACTGGTCGTTGCTGGATTACCGCTCCCTGCCGATCCTGTGTATCGGTCGTCACTCCCAGGACGAATGTGCCGGCGTATTCCTTGTCTTCGCTCATGAGCAAATCCTGGACCTTTGTGCCCCGTCCGACCGTGATCAAGAGCAAGCCGGTCGCTATGGGATCAAGCGTGCCGCAATGGCCGACTTTCCTGATCTGCAGTTTTCGACGGACTAGCGCGACCACGTCGTGCGAAGTCATCCCTTCAGCCTTGTCAACGAGCAGGACGCCGTCAGGAGCTAAAGGATGAGACATGGTGCAATAGGTTAAAGGTTAAAAAAGTTACAACATTGAAGCGTTGAAACGCTAAGTTATTTCAATCCACCGCCGCTCTTAGCGACTCAATCTTACCGCAAACTTCTGCTAAGACTCGTGCTTCTACTTCCGGGAGCGTTCCACGCACGCGCGCACCGGCGGCAAGCGTATGACCGCCTCCGCCGAATTTCTGGCAAATGGCGCAGACATCGACGACCTCTGTTTTGGAACGCATGCTTACGCGTACTTTGTCCTCGGGCAGCTCTTCGAAAAAAACGGCAACGATAACGCCACGGACGGACCGCAGATGATCGATCAGCCCCTCGTTATCCTCGGGAAGGACGCCCAGTTCAGCGGCTGTTTTCAAGCTGAGACTAAAACTTGCGACATGACCTTCCTGCTGGAAACGCATGGTGCGCAGCAGTTCCCGCAAAAGTTCCAGCCGCCGCCGCGGATAATTCTCATAGAGTAGCTGACTCAGTCGTCCGACATCGAGACCCGTGCGGATGAGTTCAGCCGCAATCTCGAAAGTGTGGGCGCTGGTTTTTGGATATTGAAACGAGCCAGTATCGGTAGAGATCGCCGCATAAAGATTTTCGGCGATGTCTCGATTGAACGGCAAGCGCTCGCTCTTGATCAGGCGAAAAATGATTTCGGCCGTGGCGGGCGCAGACGAATCAACATAAACCACGTCGCCATAACCCGGATTGGTCATGTGGTGATCGATGTTAATCCAGATTTTCGACGACCGAACTGCTGGCAGAGCAGTGCCAAGCCGGCTTTGAATTGCCGTGTCGAGCGCAATGGCAACATCGAAATCCTCCGGAGCGGAGGGCGGTTTGGTGAGCAAGTCGGCCCGGGGGAGGAAGGAATACTTCTCCAACATTCCATCTTCATTCCATACACGGACTTCTTTTCCGAGCGCTTGAAGAGAAAGCGCCAACGCAAGCTGGCTGCCCAGCGCGTCGCCGTCAGGACGAACGTGGCCCAGGATGGCGAACCGCCGATGTTCACGCAGTATCCGACCGATTTCCTGGAACTTCGAGTCGCTCATTTTGCAGCCGCTTTGCTTATCCCGATGCAGCCTTTCGGTGTAGCTGGACAAGTAATCGCCGGGAAGGATTGCGACTGGCTACGATACACGGCCTGCACGGCCGTAGCTATAATCTTCACTTCTTGTCGCCTTGAGACGCTTCCATTTGCTGCATGATCTCTATGATCCGTGTCCCGCGCTCGATGGAGTTATCGAGATGAAAAATGAGGTGCGGCGTATATTTCATCGTGACGTGACCAGCAAGTTCCGCTTGTAACACAGACCGATGAGCCGTGAGCTTGCTTATCACGCTTTCACCGGCCTCGGTTCCCAGAACGCTTACAAACACGTGCGCGTTCTTTAAGTCTGATGTTACATCCACGTGATTGATGCTGACCAGAGAACCTTCGAAGCTTAATTCTCGTGCAACGATTCCGCTAAGCTCGCGCTTCACGACTTCGTTAATGCGTAGCATTCGGTGTTTCATGATAACCTTTCGCTGTCATCCTGAGCGGAGAGAAGCGGATTCCTTGACTTCGCTCGGATGACTGCCCATCACAATTTTTGCGTGAAGGCCTCAAGCTGGTA
>Ga0193726_1001494_pt1 | contig 18286 bp, 19 predicted proteins | sample H2c1metaG_FD_144928 | JGI IMG/M metagenome (GOLD analysis project Ga0193726, IMG submission 144928) | Soil microbial communities from a riparian zone of the East river system, Colorado, United States - H2c1 | ecosystem: Environmental > Terrestrial > Soil > Riparian zone | place: USA: East River... | reverse complement strand
CGCAACTTGGCGTGGCGAGCGAATCCACTAATGGCGGTGATCCAACAGAAAATCTACGCCGTGTTCTTTTAATTGAATTGGATACGGATCGGCTTCTGCGATTCGCTGGACGACCTCTACTTTCGTAACGTCCATCTCGAATCCGCCGGGCGCGCGCTGATCGGCGCGAACTTTTCCGGTAATCACGACGCTCGATTCCTGCGTAAGTCCCTTCAACGCCGCGAATGCATCCGGCGATTCTTTCAGCGACACCACGCCTTGAATCAATCCCGTTCCATCGCGGAATTGTGGGAACAATAATTTTCCGGACTCGCGCTGGTTATACAGCCAGCCGCGCAACGTGATTTCTTCTCCGGCGTGCTGGCCGATATCGGCGATGGACACCACTGGCATTGTGAATTTCCCCTCGTTCTGCGCGCTTGTTACGGGCGATGCGGCTATTCGGAATTCTCTCGCGCTTGCTCCAGCGCGTCAAACGTTGATCGAATTTCGTCAAAAGTTGGCGAACCATTTGGCTGTTCGCGCAATTCCAATAGTAGCGGTAACTCCGGCGGCATCACCTTCAACAATTTTTCCCATTCGATCGTGCCCGCGAAGGGAAGCAGATGCTCGTCTTTCTCGCCGTGGTTGTCATGCAGATGCATTGTGATCGCCAGCGCGCCCATCGTCTCCATTGCAGGCACAGCACCGCCGTCAATTTGCGCGTGGCCGGAATCGAAGCACAATTTCAAACCAGGCAAGCGAGTATCCTCAATAAAATGCCGCAGGTTTCCCGGCTTGGCCATTTCGCTTGGCGTATTTTCCAGCGCAAGAGTCACACCACGCTGCCGCGCGAAGATCGCCAAATTTTCCAACGAGCTGAACGCCACATCCCATCGCCGCGGATCGTCAGAATCTCGCGAGCCGCCAAAGTGCAGCACCATAATTTCAAATGGAACTTTTTCTGCCACTTCGAGCGCGCGCTTAATTTCGTCCACAGCATCCAGCCGCCGCACGCGTTCCAGATCAGAAACGGAAACTGGCGATCCACCTTCGCGGCCCGGACTAAAATCGCGCGACGTCGGCGCATGCAACGAATGCAACTTCATCTGATGGCCGGCGAACCACATTGCAATGTCGCGGACGGCTGCGGGATCGCGATAGTCAAAATGTCCGGCGGAACAAAATATTTCTACGCCATTGATGCCGGCGTTTTCCGCGTCAGTCAAATGCGTGGTCGATAGTTTGTGCGAAATCCAGCGATACGTGCTGAGCAGTCGCCGGTTGGAATGGTTTGTCATTCGGTTTTAGTTTTTAATAACCCTGCGCCGCGCCTTGCCGTCGTGGATCCGCCGCGCCCAGCCTGTCTCCCGTGTGCGGATCAATTCCAATTGCATTCACTTCGCCGATCCATCCTTTGCGCACAACTTTGTGTCCCATCGCTTCAAGCTGCTGCATCGTCGCGGTCGGGAAATCATTTTCCAGCAAAATGCTGTCCGGCATCCATTGATGATGAAATCGCGGCGCGTCAATCGCCAGCATCGCACCAGTCGTATCTGACGGACCGAATCGCATCCAGTTGATGACAGTCAGCATCGTAGCGCTAATAATTTGCGGGCCGCCCGGCGACCCGGTGACGAAGCTAAGTTTGCCGTCGCGCAAAACAATCGTCGGCATCATCGAACTTAGCGGACGTTTCCCCGGCGCAATCGTATTTCCTTCGCTCTGCATCAGGCCAAACATATTTGCCTGTCCGGGCTGCGCGGTGAAATCATCCATTTCATCATTCAATAAAAATCCGCCAGTGCTTGTCACGCCGGATCCATAGCTATCATTAATCGTATAAGTATTTGCAACGGCGTTTCCGTCCGCATCCACTACGCTGAAATGCGTCGTGTGTCCTTCGCGCTGCGCTTCACGTTCGGAAAGCTCTTCGGCTTCTTCGCGCGTCAAAGCTTCGCCAACGGAAGAAGGCTTACCGCCATCGAATGGCGTCGGATTTCCCGCGCCAATCAATTGGCTGGTCGACGCGTGCGCCTTATCGATCGTAGCGCGTCGCGCCGCCGCATATTTCAAATCCGTCAAACCCTTCACTGGCACGTGCACGAAATCCGAATCGCCCAGGAATGTTGCGCGATCGGCGAACACCCTGCGCATCGTTTCCGCCACCCAGTGCACCGATTCCGCGTCCTCCCAGCCCTTCAATTGAACCGGTTCCAAAATATTCAGCGCTTCAATCAGCGCGATTCCGCCGGAACTTGGCGGCGGACTCGTGATTACTTCCCATTTTGTGCCCTTAGTCTGATAACTCGCGGTCAGCGGCTCGCGCAGCTTTGCTTTGTACGCCGCCAAATCTTCCATCGTTATGAGTCCACCGGACTTCGCCATCTCGTCCGACAAATCACGCGCAGTCTGTCCGCGATAAAATTCGTCAGCGCCATTTTTCGCGATTCGCCGCAGAGTTGCCGCCAATTCAGGTTGTTTCAGCGTGTCGCCGACCTTGTAGAAATTCCCATCGTTCAGAAAAATGTGTTTGCTGCGCTCGAATTGCGAAAGTCGCTTGCCCGAATCGTGCAAGGAAGTGGCCAGCTTGTCGCTAATCACAAATCCATCAGCAAGCAGAATCGCAGGAGCGATCACGTCCGCCAATTTCAACTTGCCATAAGTTTTTTCTGCGAGCGCCATCCCCGCCACGGTTCCCGGAACTCCCGACGCGCGATATCCCGTGCGCGAAGCCTGCGAATCGTATGTGCCGTCAGCATTGCGATAAAGTTCACGCGTAGCTCGCATCGGCGCTTCTTCGCGATAGTCCACAAAGTTCGCGCGTCCATCCGCTAGCCGCACCAACATGAATCCGCCGCCGCCGATATTTCCCGCGCGCGGTTCGACCACTGCCAGCGCAAACGCAACCGCTGCGGCCGCGTCCACCGCGTTGCCGCCCTTTTTCAAAATTTCAATTCCCACAGCATCGGCCAACGGATTGTCGCTAACTACCATCACCTTCGGTTCGCGCACCGCTTCCAGTGGCCACTTTTTCGCAGCGATATCCGTCTCGTTATATTCCAGCGGGCCCGTCGGCGACTTCTGACCATCGCTCTGCTGTTGGCTTGATTGCGCAACGGGCTGCACTTGTTGCGGCGCGGCGTGCACAAGACGGCCGAACCCAATTCCGAATACAGCGAAAATCGCGAGCAATGAAGAAATGGCAAAAAACGTGGAAAGTTTGCGCGTCATTTGAGTCTCACGGAAGTCAATTGAATTTAAGCGAATTGCAGAGGAGCGTCAAGACAATGACCGCAGGTTTAGAACCATTTGTTTCAGCCTACAGATTACTTCGTGGGTTTCCGTGCATTCCACTCTTCCGCAGTAATTTCCCAAATTTCGGTCGGGAGCCGGCCTGAAACGTATCCGCGTTCTTCCGTCGCAACCACGCGCATGCCCTGCCGTTCAGAAATTCGCCGCGACGCAGTATTCGCTACCGCCTTCGGGGCCCGCAGAACCGGAAACTTCAAAACGCTGAACCAATATTCGGTCACAGCATCGCACGCTTCCGTCATATATCCCTGACCTTGCCACTCCTGACCAAGCCAGAAACCGCGATTCGTCTCGCCTTTCAGCAAGCTGATCGATCCGATCATCTGACCTGGCTCTGTTTTCAACCTTAGCGTCCAGTGCCACGCTTCTCCGCGTTCAACCGCGGGCAGCGCGATTTTGCGAAGGTAAAAGCTCGCGCCATCGGCCGGATACGGCCACGGAACTACATCCTCCAAATATCGAACATTCTCCCAACTCGAAAAAAGAATCTGTGTTTGCTCAGCGTCGGCCAGCTCCGCCGGACGAAGCAAAAGACGCCGAGTTTCGAGGGTAGGAGTCATTTCAAATTCGCTCCAGATTTATTTTAGCAGCGCGCAGGCGGAATCGAGCCCGCAGCTTCCGTCTCGGCAACATCGCCGACGGTGAAGTAAGAGCAATCCGGATGGATAAATACCAGTGCGCTCACGCTTGCCTCGGGATCCATCATCATCCCTTCAGTAAGCTGGCAGCCGATATCTTCCGGACGCAATAATTTCCATAGTCCGGCCTGATCGTCCAAATTCGGGCACGCAGGATATCCAAAACTGTATCGCTTGCCGCGATAACGCGAGCTAAATCGCTGCTGCATGGTCATTTCCGGCGCGTCAGGAAATCCCCAATCCTCGCGAATGCGCCGGTGCAGCCATTCCGCGGCCCCTTCCGCAGTTTCAATCGCCAGTGATTGCAGTCCGTGCGAACGGAAATAATGTCCCGCGTTTTTTGCTTCTTCGCTGCGCGCGCGCACGCCTTCTCCCGCGGTCACTACAAATAGCGCAACGTGATCGCGTTGCCCATCCTTCGCAGGCAAAACATAATCACTCAAGCAGAGTCCATCCGGAATTCGCTGACGCTCAAATCGAAATACATGTTGTGGAGTCGCTTGGCCGGACGCGAAAAGTTCAATTGAATTTCCCGCGCGTTCGGCTTCAAAAAATTGCCATACGGCGCGAATCTTCATGAACTTCGCCGCTTCGACTTTCACTTCTTCCATGTCATTAAAAAGTTCAATCGCTCGCGCATCGCGATCAGCCAGCGCCTTCTCAAAATTTCCGCGATATCCCAAATGCCGGTTGAACAACATGATGGGATTGATGTAGCTCCAGATTTCCGCCAGGTCGGGAACTTCGCGCACTTTCCGATCCAGATACGCCACGCCCGAAATCGGCAAATCCGTGCGCACTTTCGAGGATTGCTCCTCACTCACGGCCGTCACCGTAACCGGTACAGTTCCGGTCGCCGTCACAGGAACGTCAACGTATGTGTGCTCCGTCATCACCGCATCGCGCCGCTCAGGATTTGTCAGCTCATTCATTAAATGAAGACCTGACATCGCGTCCTTCGCATAGCAAACCGCCATTGTGTAGCTCGGCGCAATTTTTGTTCGCGTGAATTTTTCCGAAAGCGCCGCGCCTCCGACGAGCAGCGGCACGCGAATTCCCGCTTCGTGTAAGTCCGAAGCTGTAATCACCATCTGTTGCGCGCTCTTCACCAGAAGCCCGCTCAAACCAATTGCATCTGGTTTATGTTTCTTGAACGCGACGATCAAATCTTCCGGCGGCACCTTAATGCCGAGGTTGATGACGTCAAATCCGTTGTTCTTCAAAATAATTTCAACCAGGTTTTTTCCGATGTCGTGGACGTCGCCCTTCACCGTCGCCAGCACAACTTTTCCGCGCTTCGCCGTGTCTGCAACTTCCATGAATTGTTCCAGATGGCTCACCGCCGCCTTCATCGCTTCCGCGGACTGCAGCACTTCGGCAACGATCAATTCATTGTTATTAAATAATCTTCCGACCTCCGCCATCCCGGTCATCAGCGGCCCGTTAATAATGTCCAACGGCTTCGCGCCTTCCGCGCGTTTCAAATCAAGGTCTGGCACCAAGCCATCTCGTGTGCCTTCAATAATGTAATTCGCCAGGCGCTGATCCAGCGGCAAAAGCTCCTTGGATTTTCCTTTCTTCTTCACGGTACGGAAATGGTCAGACACCGCCGCAATATGAAATTGATTAATCGCCCGCTTCTGGTCCCGCGTTTGTTTACGCCAATCTTCCGGCGCTCCAATCACCAACGCCTTTTCAGAATAATCGTCCGGCACTTGCTTCGGCGGATGATTGAACAACAAATTTTCCGCCAGCTTCCGCTCGTGTTCCGGAATTGAAGCAAATCGTTCAATTTTCTCGGAATTCACAATCGCCAAATCCAGCCCGGCCTTCGTGCAGTAATAAAGAAAAATCGAATTCACTACTTCGCGCGCGGGAGCTGGCAAACCGAAGCTCACATTGCTAATTCCTAGAACGGTCCGCACATAAGGAAGTTTTTCCTTGATGAGCCGAATGCCCTCGATCGTTTCCACCGCGCCGCCAATATAATTTTCATCTCCGGTAGCGCACGGAAACACTAGTGGATCGAAAATAATATCTTCGGCCGGAATTCCGTATTTCTCTGTCAGCAGTTTCAGCGAGCGCTCAGCAACCGCCAGTTTTCTTTCGCGTGTAAATGCCTGCGCCTGCAATTTGTCTTCGTCAATGCACCCGACGATCACCGCCGCGCCATAGCTCCGCGCTAGTGGACACACCAGCTCAAATTTTTCTTCGCCGTCTTCTAAATTGATGGAGTTAATGATGCTTTTTCCCTGGCAATACTTCAGCGCAAGCTCAATCGCCTTCGGGTCCGTCGTATCAATCATCAACGGCGCTTTTATTTTCCGAATAATTTTGTCGTAAAACGGCGGAATGTCGTTCATTTCTTCGCGGTCGGTGGATTGCAAACACACGTCCACCACTTGCGCGCCGCTGCGCGTTTGCCGACGCGCGATCTCGCTCGCCTCTTCCCACTTTTCTCCCGCCACCAAATCCTTAAATAGCCTCGAACCAATCACGTTGGTGCGTTCGCCCACTAACAACGGCCGCGCGGACTCCTCCGCCTCCACCGCCTCAACTCCCGAATAGAAAACTCGGTGATGTGGAGCCGGCGCACGCCGCGGCGCTTTGCCTTCCGCCATCTGAGCAATCGCTTTAATGTGATCTGGCGTAGTTCCGCAGCACCCGCCAACAATATTCAGCCAACCGTTTCCGATGAATCGTTCGAGCTGCGTTGCCAGTGTCGAAGGAGTTTCCAAATAGACGCCGTCTTCATTCGGCAATCCCGCATTCGGATAGCAAGAGATCAGCCGCTGCGTTAGTCCGGAAAGCGTACGGATGTGATCCGTCATGAACTCCGGGCCCGTCGCGCAATTCAATCCAATCGAAAGCAATTGCAAATGGTCCAGCGACGCCCACAGCGCTTCCACGCCTTGTCCCGCCAACATCGTTCCCATGGGCTCAATCGTTGCCGAAATCATCACCGGGATTCTGTGGCCGCGCTCCCGCGCGAGTTGTTCGATCGCCAACGCGCCAGCCTTAATATTCCGCGTGTCCTGGCAAGTCTCCAGCAATAAAATATCCGAGCCGCCATCCAACAATCCGCGCGCTTGTTCGTAGAAATTTTCGCGCAGTCCGTCAAACGTCGCTCCGCCGGTCACAGTCAGCGCCTTCGTCGTCGGCCCCATGCTGCCCGCAACAAATCGCGGCTTCGCGGACGTCGACATCTCATCCGCCACTGTCCGTGCCAGCTCCGCAGACTTCCGGCTAATTTCGTAAGCCTTCTCCGCCAATCCGTATTCCGCCAGCACGATCGCCGTACTACCAAACGAATTCGTCTCAATAATGTCCGCGCCGGACTCCAGGTACATCCGGTGAATCTTGGAAATTACATCCGGCCGCGTAAGCACAAGATTTTCGTTGCAGCCTTCCAGCGCAGCTCCACCGAAATCCGCAGCCGACAGATCTTCGCGCTGCAACATCGTACCCATAGCTCCGTCGAGCACAAGAATGCGCTCGCGCAGCAGCTCGTCCAAAAGCCGGGATTGTTCAGAAGGGTTCTTCGTCGTCATTGTCGAATACTTTGTCGCCGAATTCGCGCTAAGCGCAGAAATATCCTCAATTGGATGCAGTTCGCTTCCACGCTTATTCAACGCGCGTCCAATATCTGCCTGCGGATTGATTCCTTGCTCGCCGTTCGGGTTCTGTGTTTGCGGTTCGTGTGCCGTGCCATCAGCCAAGCCGCACAAACCTGCTACTGAAGATTGTTCACTACGTGGATGAAAAGTGGTGTTGTTTAGAGTGCCCTCCGCATCGAAAAAGCCAATAGCCGAATGAACTGCCAAAAAAATTAATCTGCTTCCGCGCCAATAAAATCAATTTCGCCCGCCGCCGGCACCAATCCAGCTTCTGCGCCGAGCCGCAGCAATTCGCGCACCGCATGCCGACCCTTGTCGCCGTAACCCAGCGTCCAGCGGTTCACGTACATTCCCACAAACTGATCCGCCACTTCCGTTTCCATATCGCGCGCAAATTGCATCGCGTAATTCAAAGCTTCTTCGCGATGTTCCAGCGCGTAGCTGACGCTATCTCGAATCGCCAGCGCAATCTTCCTGCTCACATCAATTCCCAGCGCGCGACGCACAGCATTTCCGCCCAGCGGCAGCGGCATTCCATGTTGCTCCTGCCACCATTGACCCAAATCCGCCACGCGATGCAATCCCGCCTGCGGAAAAAGAAGCTGCCCTTCGTGAATCAACAATCCCGCGGGCACCGCACCATCGTGCACCGCTTCCACAATTTTATCGAACGCAATCACCACCGGTTCAATGCGCGGCTCAAATAATTTCAGCGTCAAATACGCCGTGGTGCGCAAACCCGGAACCGCCACACGCATTCCTGCCAGATCTTCGCGCTTCACCGGCTTCTGCGAAACAATCAGCGGGCCGTAACCTTCGCCAAAACTCGCGCCGCAATCCAACAAAGCGTACTTTTCCTTCAAGTATGGATACGAAGCGAAGCTCACCGCCGTCACGTCATACGTTTCCGTATCTGCCGCGCGGTTCAGCGTTTCAATATCTGCCAGCACGTGCGTGAACTTCAGGCCTTCACTCCGCACCTTGTTCGTCGCCAGCGCGTAGAACATGAAGGCGTCGTCGGAGTCCGGTGAATGTGCCAGCTTAATTTCCATAGCTCGGGTTGTCGCTTGTTCGCTCATTGTTTGTGATTCGGCATCGTGGCTTGTGCGCTAAAAGTGAAGAAGGTTGTTCCCCGGGGAACCTTCAAAGGATTGCACGAGTAAAGCGGAACAGACGTCAGCCGGGACTTCAAACCTTCGCTCTAGCGAGCCGGAACGCAGATTAACATACCAAACGGGTTTCTCAAAATGGAACGCTAACTGCGGCTAATTCGAGCGTTTTGTCATTTGTTGCGCACTTGTTTGCCAATTGCGCGTAACACTTGCTCGAAGTCTGACTGTGTGATCACGTCTCTGTGCAGCAGCACCTTGATCAATTGTTGCAATGCCGTCTGCTCACTTCGCGCGCCCGCATCTTCGTCATCCAGCGGAGTACTCCTCGTCGGCTGCTCCACAATACGTTCCGTCCCGGAAAGTTCATCAACCCATTCCGTCAGATATCTTTTGTGCACCGCCGTCAATTCCGTGAACGCCAAGCCCATCCCAAGTCCCGGCTTCGCATACACAACTTTCGCGTCCGCTTCAAAATCTAGATCGTCTCGGGTCATCCGCATGTGAACAACTGTGTGGACCGGAAATGTCATCATCGCGTCCACGTAACATCCGCCCAGCCCAAGATCGGTCATGCGGCCATTGATCTTCGCCCGCACCTTCGGCTCTTCCACTTCCGAATCTGCATTTACCGCGAAACGTGGAATTTTTCGTCGTTCGTTGCGTTTCTCCACCGTTCGCACAAGCGTGCCGGCATATTTATGAAACGGATCTCCCGCCATAGCAAAAGTTCTCCAAGTTTTCTGGAATGGAAGGCGTCTGCTTTTCGGCAGCGCCGTTATTAAGAGGGAACTATATTCTGAGCCTGTCCACGCCACGCCGCAAGCGCTGCGCGGCAAATCCGCGCGCGTCAGTTACGCGCGCATTCCAATTCCTCAACGCCTACTGTGGCACCTGTTTCGCGGGCTCATCAATCAACGGGTCTGCCGCAGTCGCTGGAGCGCCCGTCTTGTCCGCCCCACGCAATTTTCCTGTCGCATTCATAAAAAATGATCGCTTGCCGCTTTTCCCATACTCCGTCGGCGTCGCCACCAGCTCGAATTGCGTGTCCGTTCCACCAGTTCCTGAAGGAATCACGCGGTACCGAATCGCATATCCTTGCACGGCTCCGGTAATCAGATCGTCCTTCAGCAATCCCGCCGCATCCGGCGAAATTCCTTCCTTCGGCGCTGGACCAAGTTGGGCTAGTGTGTCCGGCAATTTCTCAAACGCTTTTTGATAGGTACTAATCGCCGCGGAAATTTTGTAAAGCGCGCCCGTCGCTACTTCTTCGCGATCCGCCATGTCCTGCGCGTCCCACCCCGGCTGAAGCTGTGCGAAGTCCAGCATCAGCACGCCAATCGAAAGCAATTTCCAGCCGTCTTTGGTTGCCAGCAGACCGAAATCCACTTGCCGGTCGGGCTTTACATCAATCGGCGCGAAGGAAATATTCTGGTCCGTCCGCGGCTTGCTCAAATGAATCTGTCGGGTCGTCGAAGTTGTCTCGCAGCGGAGTTCATTTGTCCCATCCGCTCGTGTCGAAAGCAAAGCGCGTCCCGGATCGTCCAGCAAAACCAATCGCCGAAGTATTGCCACCTGCTGAGCAGGAGTCAGTTGCTTGTAAAATGTCGCGTTGTTCGTCGTCAAATACTCCGGGAACTTCGCCGTGTCCTGTCGACATGCCGCCGAAAGAATACTTATAAGCGCGGTGATGGGATCGTCCGGCGCGGAAGATTGCGCCGCCGCAGGCGCGGATTTCGCAGTCGGGCCTGTGCCTTGCTGTTTTGCCCGCGTAGCCAACGGCATAATCGCCAGTAAAATTGTTCCCGCAATGCTCGCCGAGATCACGCGCGAAACGAAACCGTTCGCGGAAATTTGAACTTGCTTCATGAACCCTCTCACTTCTTCGCGCGCCCTAATATCGCCGCCAAATCCTGCGTGAATTTCGATCGCGGCATCACTTCCGTACATCCCGCCGCACGCGCCCGCTCCGCCAGTTCCGTTTGTACATGAGAAAGGAATGCAATCACGGGAGTTTGGTTGCCCGCCTCGCGAAGTTGATTCAGCGCACCAATCGCATCCGCGCGCGCATTTAAATCAATCACAATTAATTCGCCGCCGGCGGATGCTGCCGTCACCAACGCATCGACCGCGCCAAACATTTTCAGCTCCACTCCGACTTGCTTCGCCGTCGCGGAAATTCTTGCCTGAAAGAAAATGTCATCCACCAACACTAAAACAATTCCCATTCGATTCTCCCGTCTTTCGACATCCCCGCCCGATTTACGGTATAACTTTTCTCGCTATTTCCTGGGAGGCCCTTATGTCGGCGCGCGCGTCTTCAAATTTACCCGGTATCAGCTTGCTTGAGCAGACGCCCATTATCATCGAAAAAATTCTGCTCGACGTGCCCGACGCCACGCTCGGTTGGAAACCCGCCATGGATCGCTGGTCCATCAGCGAAGTTCTCGCGCACATGACCGAGTACGATCAAATTTTCCGCGAGCGCATTCGCAAAATCACTCAGGAAAATAATCCTGCCATCGAATCCTACGATCAGAATGTGTCATACGCCGCTGGCAAATATGCCGGACTCGGCCGCGAGCATCTCCGAAATTTTTGCCACGAACGCGACCGCTCGCTCTCGATGCTGCGTTATCTTCCGGAAGGCGCTCTGGGGCGCGCAGGCACGCACGCCGAAATCGGCAGCGTCACAATTTCCGACCATCTTAACGATTGGGCGTTTCACGATCTCGGCCACATCAAACAAATCGCCGAACTCTACCGTGCCCGCCAGTTCTATCCGAAAATGGGTCCGTACAAGTCCTACTATACCGTGAAGCCGTGACGCCTGAATCTCCCGAAGACGCTCGCATCGCCGCCGCAGGTCCGCGCGATCTGACGATCTACTCCCGCCCCGGCTGCCACCTCTGCGATGAAATGAAAAAACAAATCGCGCCGTTCGTCATGAAATTTAGAGCGAATCTTCGTGAAGTGAATATCGACAACGATCCGATTCTTCGTCAACGTTACAACGAAGAAGTTCCCGTCCTGTTTTTGGGTTCACGCAAGGTAGCGAAATATTCAGTGGATATGGAACAGCTACGCGCGCAACTTCAACGCGCCGAATAGCTTTTTCACGAATGGTTGGTAACGAGACGAAGAAAGTTCGTGACAAGAAAACGGTTTGTAACAGGGCACGACTTCAGTCGTGCCGTACTAGGAATGGGAAAAGGGGTTTTAACCCCCGAAGCCGCCGTGGCCACGCACCACTACTCCACCGAAGCCCGCACCTTCACCATCTTTTCCGGAGGTTCATCCGGACGTCCCTTCACGCGATCGTAATTCGTAATCCGGCAAGTCGAACCCAGCGCTTCATTGTAATAAGTCGGCACGCCAAGCGCCGTGCGAAGCTCCTCATTAAATATCCGCAAGCAACCCAGCTGCGGAGCCAGCGCCGGAAATCTCCGACCATCATCCAGCAGCAAGAATTTCTGATAGCCCGCATCCCAAAGACGCGTGAATTGCCCGTTCACCAGAATCGAAGGCAAAATTGTCATCTGATAATGATTGTCCTGCGTCCGGCGGAACTCCGAAGCGCATCCCAATTTCTCGACACGCACCACGCCGCCCGTGCTGCCGACCTGAAATCCCACCAGCGCCAGTTGTTCCAAAATCACGGCGGAATCAAACCGCTCGTTCACATTCCACATGCCAATAAGAGTAGGCGATAAGCGCCCTTCTCGTCAAAGTTCAAGCCGCAAATATTTGAATATTCGCGTCATATTGACGCATCGAATCCTCGAAAGGCGATATATGCTATTTTTGAAGTGGGCTTTGTATCTGAAAGTGCGCCTTACTGTTGGGGGATAGCAATTTCTAATGACCGCAGCAACAAATCTCGCGTTTGATGAACGCTCGCGAATGCGGACGCTTCCGCTCGTCGGCGGAGCATCATCAATATTGGACTGCATCGGCAATACTCCACTCCTCCGACTCGATCGCATCGGCCAACAATTTGAAAATATCGAATTTTACGCCAAGGCCGAATGGTTCAATCCCGGCGGCTCCGTGAAAGATCGTGCCGCGCTCGCCATGATTCGCGAAGGAATTCTCAGTGGCGATCTGCATCCCGGAAAAACAATTCTTGACGCCACCAGCGGCAACACGGGAATTGCCTACGCCATGATCGGCGCCGCGCTCGGATATTCGGTCACACTTTGCCTGCCCGAAAGTGCGTCGCCTGAACGCAAACGAATTCTTCACGCCTACGGTGCCGAACTAATTTTCACTCCCGCTGACGAAGGTTCCGACGGTGCCATTCGCCGTGTGCAATCTTTGTACGCCGCCGATCCCGATCGTTACTTTTATGTCGACCAATACGGCAATCCCGCAAATTGGCGAGCTCACTTTGAAACCACGGGCATGGAAATTTGGCGGCAGACTCACGGCAGCGTCACGCATTTTTGCGCCGGACTCGGAACCACCGGCACATTCACCGGTGTCGCTCGAAAATTGAAAGCGCTCGACCTGAATGTTCGCTGCATCAGCCTGCAACCCGACTCTGGTTTTCACGGACTCGAAGGTTGGAAGCACATGGCCACCGCCATCGTTCCGAAAATCTACGATCCGCGGCTCGCCGATGCGAATCTCAGCGTCCGCACCGAAGACGCTTATCGTATGGCCAAGCGCCTCGCCCGCGAAGAAGGTTTACTCGTCAGCCCCAGCGCCGCCGGTGCTCTCGTGGGATGCTTCGAGTTAGCGAAAAATTTGCCGCGCGACGAGCACGCCGTAATCGTCACAATATTCGCGGACTCCGCGGAAAAATATTTAAGCGAACGCTTCTGGGAAGAAACAAAATGACGAGATTCTATCGTTCGCTTACAGCAGGACAGTTCAGCCCCATGTTTTGTCGTGCTTGACTCGTCGTGGTTTCGCGCTGGCTCTATGCTTGATTTTTCGATTTGGTTTAATGCCTTGTGGGTCGCGGCTTTAGCCGCGACATTTACCCGGTGCTAGGTGGGGCTTTAGCCCCTGAAGCAAATTTTATCTAAACGATTTAGCTCGACAATGGAAACCATCTCCGTACACGAAAAATTCGTCACCGAAATCCGCGCTCACGGTGCGGAAACGTTTCCCTACGAATGCTGCGGCGCCGTACTCGGTTCCGACGCCGAAAATTCCCGCGAGGTCCGCGCTCTCCACAAGCTCGTCAATCGACGCGACGACTCTCCGCGCAACCGTTTCTCCGTTACATCCGATGACGTTCGCGATGCCGATCGAGCCGCCCAACAAAGTGGACTCGAAGTCATTGGCTGGTATCATTCTCATCCGGACCATCCTGCGCTTCCGAGCGAATTCGATCGCGAGCACGCATGGCCGTGGTACAGCTACATTATTGTCAGCGTGATGAGCGGAAAGCCTGGCGTAATATTATCGTGGCGTTTAACCGACGACCGCTTGCGCTTTGAGCCGGAGAAGATTTCGCCGGAACCTTCAGCGGAACCGGAATCGCACGCCGCTACATCTAATTTTAACACCACCAGTTCTGGAGGATCGAAGTAATGCCCGTAAACGTCATGATTCCCACGCCGCTTCGCCCGTTCGTCGGCAAAAAAAGCGCCATCGAAGTGAATGCTGCTTCCGTCGGCGAAGCTCTACGCGCGCTCACCACTGAATTCGCCGATCTTCGCAAGCATCTCTACACCGACGAAGGAAAAATTCGCAGCTTCGTCAACGTCTACGTGAACGACGAAGATATTCGCTATCTCGAAAAGGAAAACACTCCGCTGAAGGACGGCGACACCATCAGCATCGTGCCGTCAATTGCAGGCGGCCGCTAAATTTCTGGCCGCGGAAACGGAAGCATCATGTCCAGTCAGGCAAAAATAGTCGAAGAACCAAAACTTTCGCGCGAAGAAATTCTGCGCTACAGCCGCCATCTGATCATGCCGGAAGTTGGCATGGATGGTCAGCTCAAGCTAAAGCAGGCGCGCGTTCTAATGATCGGCGCAGGCGGTCTCGGCGCGCCCCTCGGCCTCTATCTCGCTGCAGCCGGCGTCGGCCATCTCGGCATCGTGGACTTTGACACCGTCGACTTCACCAATCTCCAACGACAAGTAACATTCTCCACCACCGACGTTGACCGTCCAAAAGCGGAAGCCGCAAAAGAGCGCCTTGCCGCAATGAATCCGACTATCGAAATCACCACGCACGAAACGCGACTGACCAGCGAAAACGCGCTCGGTCTTTTCAAGGATTACGACATCATCGTCGATGGCACCGATAATTTCCCCACGCGCTATTTAGTGAATGACGCCTGCGTCCTCCTCGGCAAGCCCAATGTTTACGGCTCGATTTTTCGCTTCGAGGGTCAGGTCAGCATTTTCGGCGCGCCGGATGGCCCCTGCTATCGCTGCTTATATCCAGAGCCGCCTCCGCCCGGACTCGTTCCGTCCTGCGCCGAAGGCGGAGTCCTCGGCGTGCTGCCCGGAATTGTCGGCTCGCTGCAAGCCGTCGAAACAATTAAACTAATTCTCGGCGCCGGCGATCCGCTCGTCGGACGACTGCTTCTTTTCGACGCGCTCGGCATGAAGTTCCGCGAGCTGAAGCTCAAGAAAAATCCCGAGTGCCCGCTCTGCGGCACCAATCGCACCATCACAAAATTAATTGATTACGAAGAATTCTGCGGCATTCGCGGCGAAGAAGCTCCAGCCGCAATCACCACAGTTCCGGAAATGACTCCGCGCGAACTCAAGCAGCGCCTCGACCGCGGAGATGATCTCTTCATTCTCGACGTTCGCGAGCCGCATGAATATCAAATCTGCAATATCAATGGCTATCTGCTTCCGCTCGGCGACTTGCCTCGCCGCGTCAACGAGCTCGATAGCTCCCGTGAAATCGTCGCCCAATGCCGCAGCGGAAAACGCTCCGGCGAAGCCGCTGAATTCCTTCGCAAAGCCGGATTCCGCAAGATTTGGAACTTAAAAGGCGGAATTCTCGCTTGGTCAGACGAAGTCGATCCATCCATGCCAAAATATTAAGAAGCTCGAAATAAAAAGGGGAATCAATGCCAACAAAAGTCACATTCAAGAACAACGGGCCGATGCTAGTCGAAGGCGATTTTGAAATTGTCGATCTCGCTGGAAATAAATTCGGTCTCGCCGGACGCACCACCATCGGACTCTGCCGCTGCGGCCATTCCGCCAACAAGCCGTTTTGCGACGGCGCTCACCGCAACGCAAATTTCGCCAGCGAAATAACTGCCAGAGATCTTCCACCACCCGCGCCAAAAGTTTAGGAAAGAAAAGTTTTTCCAAAAAATATTTTCACAAACTTGCACACATGCGTCGCGAGTTACCCACTAATTCGCGGCCGGCAGCGCATATTTCAAGAATTAGGCAGCGCCTTCCACAACCTGTAACTTTCTTACACATCCGTCGACCTTACTCCCCAGTTCCACTACACGAATTCACAATTTCATATCGCTAAGTCCTTATTTTTCAGCTACTTATTAGTACCAGTACTACCTCCGAGAAAGGCCCAAGAGTTGCACTTTAGTCACACGAACGGGGCCTCACAAGGCACTACGCAGCCCCTCGGAGAAATAGTGGCGACTCTCAGGAAGATCGCAAACTTACTCGGCCGCTTCCGCTGGGTCTTCGCATTCATATGCGGTGCCGCGTCGGTCGTCTTCCTCGGATGGCTGCGCACCGAGAAGCTTTCCTTTGAGCCGGTCCAGTATATTTTCCTTTCACTTTTTGGCAGCTTGCTGATCCTCACCTTCGCCGCGAACGCTCTCGTCCGGTTCCGCGGCACTCGCGACCGCATCTCGCTCATTCTCGCCCTCGGATTCGCCCTTGCCGCGCTCATCGAAGCTGGCGGCAATTTCGATTTGTACGCTTCAATGATTACCGGCGCCGCAATACCGTTGCGCGTCTCGCTCCCGTGGATGGTCAGCTGCACTTTACTCGGCGCGCTTCTGATTCTCGCCTTAATCGTTGAACGCCACATGCCCAGTTCGCGCGAACCCGGCCGCGAAATCGCCATCGCATTCTTCGTCGTCGGTGGAGTCGGCTATCTTATCGGGGCCGCATTTCTCGGGCTGCCTTGGCAAATTCCCATTCACCCGAATTCATTCTTGGCTCGCCCGTGGGAACTACTTCCCGCCGCACTCTTCGTCGTCGCCGCGATCGGATTCCGCAGTCGTCTGCTTCGCACCGCGTCCGCATTCGACAAATCACTTTTCTATACCGCCTGCATCAACATCGCTTGCCATATCGTCGCAACGCAATCGGAACAACAGCTCGACGGGCCCGGCATGTTGGCGCGCGTTCTGAAAGTTTCCAGCTACGGAGTTTTGCTCGCCGGCGCTCTCATCGATAACGCGCGTCTCTTCGATCAAGTCCGTACCATGGCCGTCACAGACTCGCTCACCGGCCTCGCGAATTACCGCACCCTAGTGAACGCAATTCAAAATGAACTGGATCGCTCCAAGCGTTCCGGCCGCCCATTCGCAATCGTCCTCTTCGATCTCGACGGCCTGAAAATTGTGAACGATAAATACGGCCATCTCGTCGGTACGCGTGCAATCGTTCGTCTCTCAAATGTTTTGCGAATGCATTGCCGCTCGACTGATACCGGCGCGCGCTACGGTGGCGACGAATTCGCTCTCGTTCTTCCCGAAGCAAGCGCTGAAGCCGCCGAACTTGTTTCGCAACGCGTGCGTGACAAGCTCGCATCCGATCTCGAAATTCCGCAGCTCACAGTTAGCGCGGGCGTCGCCGTATATCCCGCTGATGGCGACACGCTTGAAAAACTTTTGGGCGCAGCCGATCGCGCTCTTTACAAAATGAAAGGTCACACCGACGGGATGCAAAGTTTTATGCGCATCGCGGTGTGCCTGTGAGATTTCCGGTAGCGCAGGTTTTGCTATCGGCTTGAGATTCTTGGAGCTAAGTGGACATCGGGTGCTTAACCCATCCGCCGCTCCGGAAAGAACGCCAAAAATCAAAGGCTAAAGGAGGAGGAACTCGCGAAGACAAAGACTGGCGCATGTATATCTTCAAGGCGCCGGACGCCACACCGCGTGGCACGCCGGCGCCCATTTTTTGCCATCCACAATTTTGTTCAGGCAGGGAATTACTGCACTAATCCAACAGTCGGCGTAGGAACGGGAGTCGGCGATTCCTTAATCGCCCCATACTGCGCTTCGTAACGCGAAATATTTTCCGCCAGCGCGCGTGCTAACCGCTTCGCATGACCGGGGCTCACAATTAAACTAGACACAAGTTTCCCTTGCGGCGCGCCCTGCGTCGCATTCGGAAAAATATAAATATAATTCAGCGTGAATTCTTCCGGATTGTGGTGAATCATCACCAGATTGCTGTACTGGCCGAGCATTTCCTTCTCATCGGCTTTTATCTGCACCTGCGCTGCTTGTTTCGCTGCTTCGTCCATGGAAATCCTCCCGAATCGCGTTTCAGTATATCACTCCGCCGTAGCCGCTCGTGCCGTCCACGCAACGCTGCTGTGTAAACTCTTGACCCCAAAACATGTTAATGCTAGTTTATAATGTAAGTTCATTGTGGTTAATACAGTTGTAAGCGAGCGCTCGGTCGAATTTCATGAACGCATCCCGCAATTCCGG
>Ga0193726_1001493_pt1 | contig 18298 bp, 19 predicted proteins | sample H2c1metaG_FD_144928 | JGI IMG/M metagenome (GOLD analysis project Ga0193726, IMG submission 144928) | Soil microbial communities from a riparian zone of the East river system, Colorado, United States - H2c1 | ecosystem: Environmental > Terrestrial > Soil > Riparian zone | place: USA: East River... | reverse complement strand
AATATTGTGACGGTCCGTCCGGCAGCGAGCGCGATCAGGGCGCGGTCGTATTGCGGGGTTAGCCGGCCACCGGCGGCGGGAATGGCCTGCACTTGCCAGCTGGCATCGCCAATCCTGAGCGCGCCCGACCAGCGCGGCCCTGTCGCGAAGGCTTGCACCGACTGCGTCGTTTGCGGCGCCGATGAATAATCCGGAACTGAGCGATGGTCCGGTCCGGCGCTTCGGCCAAGATCGGGCGGGTAGGCATTGATGGCGATGGCGGAAGATGCCGCCGTCGCCACCCGGATCGACTGCAGCAGTTGCGCCAGATCGAATACCCCGACGACGTAGCCGACCAGATTGCGTCGCCGGTCGGCGATCGTCGTGCGCGACGTTCCCTTCACATATACCGGCACACAGACCAGCACGCCATGAGTGCCGCTTTTCAGATCGTAAAACAGTTTGGTGGGCAGTGCCGCGACCGCGTCATTATCCCGCGCGCGCTCCATCGCGGCCCATCGCATCGGGTCGGTTGAATAGTCCAGCCCGTAAACCATCGAGGTTTTAGGTTCGGTGGAAAAGAAGATCGGAAAATATTCTTTGCTCTGTGGCGCCGGCGAAAGGCCGCCATCCGCGGCGAGAGATTTGATCTGATAGCCGGCGACGCCGTCGTTGACCGCGGCGGCTTCGTAGTCGGCACGCTCTTTCCGGTTGATCCTCGGCACCCAACCGACGCGAAGGATCCCTGGATGAGTCGCAAACAGGCGGCCGCTGAAGACCTCGAACTCGCTACGGGTAATTTCCTCGTTGGCGGATTCGAACAAGGTGCGCAGCGTAACCATCCGGTTGAGGTATTCGTTGATCCCGTTCTGCAGTACGATCAATTCGGTCGCGGCGACGCCCTCGAATTCGACCTTGGTGACGCGCTCTTCCCTCCGTCCGACCGCGTAGGCCGCGATCAGCGACAGCAGCAGTCCGATGCAGGCCGCGACCAGCGCCGGCAAGTGAAGCCCTGGCCGCGACGCCGGGATACGCCGCCCCAAGGGCGCCTCTCCCACGATGTCACAAGACTGGTTTCGATGGCCCATCGCCGACTTTCGTTCGACTTCCAACACGGCACTCGATCCAGAGGTCCCGGACCTGAACGCGTTATCGGGCATAGACTTAAAATAAGCTCGCGAAGGTTAGGACCAATGCCATCAAGTTTGTATCACGCAGTTAATGATTTACGCGTTCGTTAAAATGCAAGGCGCTTTGTGCCGATCGCGCGCGCCGGTTCCAGGCGCTTCGAACACACGCCGGAAAATTAAGGGGCTCTTCACTTCGCGAGCGATAGTGTCCGGCCGCGGCCGATGACGTTTTCATCCCGTTCATCCCGCGGAAATGTCACCATGCATCGACAGCGACTGACGATCGGCACCGGCCTTGCGATTTTCCTCGCCGTGGCGAATCCCCTTGATGCCAGTGCCGACGAGACCGGCGTCAATTCCCATAGCATCGTGTTCGGTCAAGCAGCCGCACTCGATGGTCCTTCGTCGGCGCTCGGTCAGGGTATGCGGCAAGGCATTCTCGCGGCCTTCGCGGAGATCAACGCCAAGGGTGGCGTACACGGCCGCAAGCTCGAGCTGATAAGCCGGGACGATGGTTACGATCCCGATCGCTCGGTCGTTCAGACCATCAAGTTGATTGAGGAGGACAAGGTTTTCGCGCTGATCGGCGCCGTCGGCACGCCCACCACGACCGCGAGCGTTCCGATTGCGAAAGCCAGGAATGTGCCGTTCATCGGTCCGTTCACCGGGGCTGCGTTCCTCCGCGCGCCGGACCTCCACAACGTCGTCGTCAATATTCGCGCCAGCTACGGCGCCGAAGCCGAAGCGTGGATCAAGCACCTGACCGAGGATATTCACATCAAGAGCATTGCGATCTTCTACCAGGACGATTCTTTTGGCCGCGACGGGCTGGCTGGCGTCAAGCTTGCGCTGGAAAAACGTGGCATGGAGTTGACGGCGGAAGGCACGTTCGAGCGCAATACCAAAGCGGTTGGCTCAGCACTGCGCACGCTCAAACGCGCCGAACCGGAAGCGGTGGTCATGGTCGGCACATACGGACCGTGCGCCGAGTTCATCAAGCTCGCGCACAAGAGCGGCTTTAATCCTATCTTCGTCAATATCTCCTTCGTCGGCGCCAACGCACTGGCGAAAGAGCTTGGCCCCGAGGGCAAGGGAGTCATTGTCTCCCAGGTCGTTCCCTTCCCTTGGGATACGTCGGTGAAGGTCGTCGCCGATTACCAGGCGGCCGAAAAGGTACTCGATCCGGGTATGAAGCCGGAATTTGTATCTCTGGAGGGGTATCTTTCCGGACGCCTTGTCGCCGCCGCGCTGGAGAAGACCGGACCGAATCTGACACGTGCGGATATGCTCAGGGTTATCAACGACGGCGGACGATTCGACATCAGCGGAACGATCATGACCTTCGGGCCGAAGATACATGACGCTCCCAGCAAGGTCTTTCTCACCGTGATTCAGGCCGATGGAACTTTTAAGGCGGTCGAGAAGCTATGAGGCTCGTGTTGCCCCCCAATCTTCGATTTGCTGGCCCAGATGCGCGACCATCATGGCCGCTTGTGACCTCAGCGCCCAATCCTACTCCAGCCCCGCCTTCCGCATCCCTTCCAGAAACCGCTCCATTAATTGCGGCGTCTGGTAGGGCACGCTGGCTCTGATCCAGTCGAGCGACAGCTGCGGGTGCTCGCGCCGGATCTGCTTAAGAAACGCACGCGCCTCGTCGATCTGTCCGGTCTGCGCCAGGCTTGCGCAATGCAGGCGCTGCGCGCCCTGAAAGCCGGGGCGCAATCGCAGCAGTTCCACTGAGACCCGGAGCGCTTCGGCGTAGCGGCCGGCGCCGTAGTGCGCCACCGCGATGCCGCCAAGAAAAAGCGCCATGTCCGGATCCATCGGGCTCAGCCGGATGGCGTCTTCGGCATGCTCGATCGCCTCGCGGTCGTGGCCTGCGAAGGCGAGGCCGCGGCTGAGATCGCCATGGGCGGTCGCCGAGTTCGGATTGAGTTCGACCGCCCGGCGAAACGCCGCGATCGATTCCTCGGTGCGCCGCTCCAGCATCGCCAGGTAGCCGAGCGCGGTCTGCCCCCACGAATCGCAATCGTCCAATGCAACGGCGCGAATGGCGTGCTCGCGGCCGGCGCGCAAGCCCTCATCGCGATCGACCCAGCCCATATGCGCCGCGAATAACAGGCGGAACGCCAGCCGGCTGCGCGCCGGGGCGTAATCCGGATAGGCCGCGACGGCCTCAGTCAGCCCGACGATCGCCGTCTCGTAGTCCGCGCGCGTCAGGCGCCAGACATGGGTTTGCGCGCGCGCCACACGCTCCCAGGCGCCGAGATCGTCCGACGATCGCGACAACGCGCGAACGCCCTCCGCGGCCAGCAGGCGGGGCTCGATCGCGGCGACGACGTTGCGGGTGATTTCGTCCTGCACGGCGAAGATATCGCCGAGTTCGCGGTCGTAGCGTTCCGCCCAGTGATGACCGCCGGTGATCGCATCGATCAGCTGCGCGCTGATACGAATCCGTTTTCCCGCCCGGCGCACGCTGCCTTCCAGCACATAACGCACGCCGAGTTCGCGCGAGACCTGTTTCACGTCGACCGCGCGGTTCTTGTAGACAAAGCAAGAGTTGCGGGCGATCACGAACAGCCAGTGGATGCGGGACAGACCCGTGATCAGATCTTCCGAGATGCCGTCGGCAAAATATTCCTGGTCCGGATCGTCGCTCATATTGTCGAACGGCAGCACCGCGATCGAGGGACGGTCGGGCAATGGAAGCGCGGGGGCGTCGTCGTTCATGGCCGGGAGCGGGGCCGCCGCCAATTTTCCGATGAAGCGGTACCCGCGGCGGTGCAGCGTCTCGATATAGCGCGGCCGCCGGGCATCGTCGCCAAGGGCTTTGCGAAGCTCCTGGATACAGGTCACCAGCGCCGCATCGCCCACGTTGACTTCGGGCCACACCGCGCCGAACAGCTCCTCCTTAGGTATCACCTCGCCGGGACGGTCGATCATGAAGGACAGCAGCGCGAGCGCCTTGGGCGTCAACCGCACGCTGCGGTCGCCGGACATCAGTCCGCCGCGCGGGTCCAGCCGATAGCGTCCGAAGGTAAGTGTCCGATCCAGCATGAATTTCTCCGGGTCCGATTCTAGCACACTGCTCCTATAGAAATCCCGTTTCTCGCTTATGACTTCCGGCTCCTTAGCTCCTAGCTTCGCGTTCGAAGCGGCAAAAAAATGGAGAAGCGCGATGAGGACGACATTTGCAGTTGCGGCGGCGCTTTCGGCCGGCATGTCGCTGGCTCAGCCGGCAGTTGCGGGCGACGAAAAGCTCGGAAACGTCAATTTCGAAACGTCGTGCAAACCGGAAGCGCAGAAGCTTTTCAACCAGGGCATGCTGTACCAGCACTCGTTCTGGTATCGCGCCTCGCAAAACGTATTCGAGGATGCGTTGAAGGCCGATCCCGAATGCGGCATCGCCTATTGGGGCATCGCGCTCAGCCTGTTGTGGAATCCCCACACCGCGCCGCCCGCGAAAAACCTCGCCGACGGTGCTGCCGCGATCGCCAAGGGCACGAGCGTCGGCGCCAAAACCCAGCGCGAGCGCGACTATCTGGACGCGCTCGGGGTGATGTACGCCGACTTCGACAAGGTCGATCACCGCACCCGCCTGCAGGCCTATACCAAGGCGATGGAGCAGCTGGCGCAGCGCTATCCCACAGATGACGAAGCGCAAATTCATTACGCGCTGGCGCTCAATACCTCGGCTTCGCCGGCCGACAAGACCTATGCCAACCAGCTCAAGGGGGCCGCGATCCTGGAACCGATCTCGCAGCGCCAGCCAAATCATCCCGGCGTGGCGCATTATCTGATCCACCTTTACGACTATCCGCCGATCGCCGAGAAAGGCCTCGATGCCGCCCGGCGCTATGCCAAGATCGCGCCCGCCGCGGCCCACGCGCAGCACATGCCGTCGCACATTTTTACCCGCGTCGGCTACTGGAGCGAATCCATCGCATCGAACGCGGAAGCCGCGCGCGTCGCCAAAGAAGCAAAAGACTTCCACGACCAGCTGCATGCCATGGACTACGAGGTCTATGCCTATCTGCAACTCGGGCAGGACGCCAAGGCCAAGGCCATCGTCGATGAGATGACGACGGTCACCGGTTTGACGGAGACCTACATGCCCGGACCTTACGCGCTGGCTGTTTCGCCGGCGCGTTACGCGATCGATCGTGGCGACTGGAAGGCCGCGTCCGAGCTTCAGGTTCGCCCGAGTCCTTTGGCTCAGGTGCAGGCGATCACCTATTTTGCGCGTGCGCTGGGCGCGGCCCGCTCGGGCAATCCCGATGCCGCCAAGCCCGACATCGCCAAGCTCGCCGAGCTGCGCGACAAACTGCGTGACGCCAAGGACGCCTATTGGTCGGGGCAGGTGGACATTCAGTGGCAGGTCGCGACCGCCTGGGTGCTTTACGCCGAGGGCAAAACCGACGACGCGCTCGCCGCGATGAGCGCGGCCGCGGATGCCGAGGACAAGACCGACAAACATCAGGTGACCCCAGGCGTGCCCAAGCCGGCGCGCGAACTCTATGGCGTGATGCTGCTGGAGCGCGGCAAACCTGCGGAAGCGCTCGCCGCTTTCGAAGCAACGCTGAAAAAGGAACCTAACCGTCTCGGCGCTTACGTGGGCGCCGCCAAGGCCGCCGAAAAAGCCGGCGACAACGCCAAGGCTGAGGAATATTACAAGAAGATCGTCACCATCGCCGGCGATGCCGACAAGACCAGGGTCGAGGTTGGCGAGGCGCGCGCATTCCTGACGAAAAAGTCTTGAGAATTCGACGCCCGTTGTCATCGGAGAAAGCCGTGAGAGTTCTCTTGGTGTTGTTCGTAGTCGGCGCGCTCGCGGCTCCGGCGCAGGCGCAGTCTCTGCAAGTCGTCGGATACTCAGGTTATCTCGGCGAGTGGGAGTTGACCGCCACGGTCACGGAAAAAACAGTCCGGTGGAGCAAAGAATTCTCCGGACCATTGTCGATGAAACATGTCGGTATCTGTACGCAGGATGGCCCGGAGGAGAAGACCGGAGAAATCCGTTTTCAGATATCGGCATTGTCGTCTCAACTGGACGCAACCTTGCTGGTTGAGGGCACCGAATGCACCTACAGCGCGCGATCGTCGGTTCCCTATAGCGGGATGATGGCCTGTCCCGATCGGGAAGCCATTCCGCTCAAGCTATGGGTGAAATAAGCCGCGCGTGGCTTCGCCCGGCGCTCCTCATGGTGAACGTTTCATTAAGAATACCGTTCAAATTACCCGGCGAAACCAACGCTATCTCCAACATTTTCCCATAGCGTTTGCCTGTGAAAGCGATGGACGGAGCGGCGCTGCACGCGCCGGCTTCCGCTATCCTTCGCATATGGGATCGGGGACGTGGTCGAACTCGCAAATCAAGCAGCCGTCCGGCACGCATCGATGCGGGATGCGGCCGTCACGCGTTCGCAGGGCACATCGCGAAGCGATGCGCTGACGCCGCTCGCCGCGATTTCCGCGGAGCGATGGCGCACGCTCGCCGAGCGCGCCGTCGAGCCGAACGGCTATTACCTGCCCGATTGGGAATTGGCGATCGACGCCTTCGCGCGCGGCCGCACCAGCGTATCCGCGCTCGCCGCCTGGGGCGGCGCGCCGGCGGCCGAGCCCGCCGCGCGCCTGATCGGCCTGATGCCGGCGATCTCGCTGTGGCGGGCTTACAGAATCCCCCTGCCCGCGCTGGTGAGCGCGGATCCCTATGGCAGTCTTTGCACGCCGCTGCTCGACCGCGAGATAACAGGCGAAGCCGCCGCGCAGTTGATGAGCCGTGCCCGCGACGCCGGCGCGCATGCGCTGATCCTGCGCGATGTCGCGCTCGACGGCGCCGTCATGAAAACCTTCGCGGACGTTCTTGAACGAGGCGACATGCGTTCGCGCGTGCTGCAATCCCATGTGCGCGCCAGCCTCGATGCGACACGCGACGCCGACGAGCTGTTGCGCGACGCCTTGGGCGCGAAAAAGTTGAAAGAGTTGCGCCGCCAGCGCAACCGGCTGGCCGAACACGGCGAAGTCGCTTTCGACGTGGCGCGGACACCGGGCGATGTCGCGCGCGCGCTCGAGAACTTCCTGACCCTGGAAGCCAGCGGCTGGAAGGCCGAACGCGGCACCGCGCTCGCGCAGGACGATGGCGATGCTGCGTTCATCCGCCGCGCCGCCACGGCAATGGCTGAAAACGGCCAATGCGAAATCGTAACATTGCGCGCTGGCGCAGCACCCGTCGCGGCGGCGATCGTGCTGCGGCATCAGGATCGCGCGTTCTATTTCAAGCTCGGCGTCGATGAGCGCTTCGCAAAGCTGTCGCCGGGCGTGCAGCTGACCCTCGATCTCACTCGGCATCTGTGCGCAGATCCGGCGATTGCGATGGCCGACTCCACGGCAGCCGCGGATCATCCGATGATCAACCCGATCTGGCGCGGGCGGCTCGCGATCGGCGACGTGCTGATCCCGCTTCGGCGCAACGATCCGATGGTGGCGCTGATTCACGGGGCGATGGCCCTGCGCAAACGCATCCGCGAGCCCGCGCGCCGCGCCGTTCACATGATTCGCAAACTCAAGGAGAAACGCACATGAATGCGGTCAGCGAAATAGCGCCGGCGATCACGGCCGATAACGCGGCGCTGCGGCGCGACTTTCCGCTCAAGCCGTTTGCGATCCGTCACAAGCTCGCAGGCCATCCGCTGCTGGCGCTGCCGCGTATCGCGCAGCTCGCATCGGAATTGCCGCGCGACCTGATCGAATACAATTCCGGCAAGGTGGCGATCAGCCAGGACCCCGATGCGATCCCGTCGGTCGATCTCGACCCGGTCGAGGTGGTGAAGCGGATCGAGACCGCCGGCGCCTGGATGGTGCTGAAGCGCGTGGAGAACTCGCCGGAATATCGCAAGCTCCTGGAAGACGCGCTGCTGTCGGTCGCGCGCGCGCGGGGGTTCAACAGTCTGGCCGACGCCGGCTTCGAGCAGCTCGAAGGCTTTGTGTTCGTGTCGTCGCCGAACTCGACCACGCCGTTTCATCTCGACAGCGAGGATAATTTCTTCGTGCATATCCACGGCGAGAAGTTTTTCACCATTTTCGACAACAACGACCGCGCCATCGTCCCCGACGACGAGATCGAGCGCTCGATGACAAAACACCGCAACCTGAAATACGACGAGAGTTTTGCGCCGCGCGGCAAGGAGTTTCACCTGTTCGCCGGCGACGGCTGCTACGTGCCCTATCAGTGGCCGCATTGGGTGCGCACCGCGAATTCCTACTCGATCTCGCTGGCGATCACCTGGAAGACCCGCGAGGTCCGCCGTCTCAACGATTTGCATTTCTTCAATTCAATGCTGCGCGGCATCGGCCTGCCGCAGCAGCCGCCGGGCAAACAGCCCGCGCGCGACGCGCTCAAGCTCGCGTTCTATCGAACCGTCACTACCGCGATCAAGCCGCTGCGGTCGTCGCTCGCAATGCGCAAAGTGCTGCGCCGCATCGCGCTCGGCAAGCGCGCGAATTATTATCTCAAGGGGGCGTGAGACTTCGACAGTCTACGTCTTAAGATTGGCTAAAGATCTTCGTCCGAAAGGTCGGCGAGCTTCGCCAAATGCCGTAACAGGCCCGTCTTGAGTGGCTTGCTGCTGTGGATTGGAACTGAAAGCCGAACGATGCTGCCACTTTTTCCGTAGATGTGGTGGCTGCCACTAATACGAAGCAAGCTCCAACCGCGTCGCTCGATGATCCGGGCGAAGTCGCGGCCGGACACGGATTTCATGCAGGCAATTCCAGCATGCGTTCGGTGCCGCCCGGCTCGGGCGGGGCCACCTCAATAGATAAACACCCCTCAATCGCCTCGTGGAGGTTTTGCATCAGTTCATCCATGCTGTCGCCCTGCGTTGCGCAGCCGGGAATGGCGGGGACTTCAGCCCAGAAGCCACCCTCCTCAGCGTCATGCACGACAATTTTAATCTTCATGCTCATCTCCCGCCAAATAGTCGCGCGGATATCAAGCAAATTCAAGTCCCGCAAACGTCCATCTCACTCCGCCGCCTGCGCATTCATCTCCGCCGAAACCTGGCGGATGGCGCGGGCGAGTTGCTCCGCGGGTTGCGCGCCGGACACCGCGTATTTCTGTGCTAACACGAAGGTCGGCACGCCGGAGATGCCCTTGTCGGAGGCGTCCTTGGCCTGCGCCGAGATCAGTTCCACGTCCTCGTCGGTCGCCAGACGCTTGCGGACAGCCTCGGCGTCAAGGCCGACATCGGCCGCAGCCTTTACCAGCACATCGGCGTCAGTGAGGTCGCCGCCTTCGCGAAAATACAATTCCATCAAGCGCTGCTTCATCGCGGCAGACTTGTCGCCGGACGGATCGTGCTCGGCCCAGTGGATCAGCCGGTGGCAATCGGTGGTGTTGGGCTGGCGCTTGACCAGGTCGGGCCGGTACGAGAGGCCCTCTTCGCCGGCGGCGGCGACCACGCGTCCGGCGATGCCTTTGTAAGCCTCAACCGAGCCGAATTTCGTGGTGAGATATTCATCGCGGCTGATGCCCTCGCGCGGCACCCACGGATTGAGAAAGAATGGCCGCCAGTGAATTTCCACCGGTACCTCCGGCGCCAGCGCCAGCGCGTTCTCGATGCGGCGCTTGCCGATATAGCACCACGGGCACACCACATCGGAGACAATATCAATCTGAAGCGGTTTTAGCGTGCTCATCGGTTCACTCCTTCGCCTGCAAGCCCCACAAATAAGGCTCCGGCGAAGGACGGGCAAGCCCGCTATTTGAGATTTGCCGCGATGGCCCGCATCCGCGCCGCGGTGAGGTCGTCGGCCGGGAAGAATGTCTCCAGCGCCAGTTCGGACAGCGTGATGTCCACCGGCGTGCCGAAGATCATGGTGGTCGAAATAAAACTCAAAATCTCGTCGCCGAACCGCATTTTGAACGGGATCGCGACGGTGTCGGCGGCGAGCGGTCCGGACCGCGCCGGGATCGGATAGGATTTGAGTTCGTCGTAGAGTTTTATGAGTTGCGGATCGGCGGTCGATTCGCACTGGCGATGCAACCGTTCCAGCAGATGCCCGCACCATTCGGCGAGATTGACGGTGCGCGGCGCAAGACCACGCGGATGAAAGCTGAGCCGCATTGAGCGGCGGCGCCAGCATATCCGGCGAGATTCCGTCGAGCAGCGGCGTCACCATGCGGTTCGCCGAGACCAGATTCCAGTGCCGGTCGACCGCCAGCGCCGGATTGGGCTCATGCGCCTTGAGCACGAGATCGATCGCAGCCCGCGCCGATTTCAGCGCGGGGTCGTCGAGCGAACGCTGCGGAAACGCCGGTGCGAAACCCGCCGCCACCAGCAGCACATTGCGCTCGCGCAACGGCACCTCTAATCGCTCCGCCAGTTTCAGCACCATGTCGCGCGAGGGCGCGGCGCGGCCGGTTTCCACAAAGCTCAAGTGACGCGCGGAAATCTCGGCGTCGCCGGCGAGATCGAGCTGGCTGAGATGGCGGCGCTGCCGCCATTCGCGCAGGTGGTCGCCGACATGGGATGGCTGGGTTCGGGCGGCGCGTGCCGCAGCAGGCTGTACGTTCATGGCGAAAACCTACCATGCGAATTTCGCGCGTTCCATTACCTGCCACGTAATCGTTTTCGGCGCGGATGCGGATCATCTTCAGGACATCGCTTGTCCCCCAAAGAAGGAGAACCACCATGATCCAACCATCCTTGTTTCTTCGCCGCGCCATCCAGGGCGACGCCGTCTTCAGCGGCGCATCGGCGGTGCTACTGACGTTCGGCGCCGCCGCGCTGGCGCCATGGCTCAACCTGCCCGAGGCGCTGCTGCGCGAGACCGGCCTGTTTCTGATCGCCTATGCCGCGCTGGTCGGATGGCTTGGCACGCGCGCCACGATGCCGAAAGCGCTGGTATGGATCGTGATCGCAGGCAACGCGGCATGGACCGTCGCCAGTATCGCGCTGCTGTTCAGCGGGGCGGTCACGCCCAATCTGCTCGGCGAGGCGTTCGTCGCGATGCAGGCGATTGCCGTCGGCGCATTGGCCGAGTTGCAATATGTCGGTCTGCGCCGCAGCGACGGCGCACTGATTGCCTGAGGATTCCCATCAACAAGACCGGTCCGGCCGTGGAAGCCAAGGCTCCGCGGCTGGACCGGTTCGCTGTACATGGATAGAGGAGTAATGGCAGCGCGACTCAACGCAGCGGCGAAACAGGCGAGACGACGATGCGCTTTCGTTACCTTGTCTTATTGGCAGCGTTGGCGCTGCCGTGCTCGAACGCCCGGGCCCAGAACACGCTCGCGGCCGCGATATTTGCCAACTATCGGGTTGCGCCGGTTATTCCGTTTGCCGCATTCGATCGGGATTCCGAGGCAGCGCCGCTTCCGGGCACGACCATCGCCGATATCTCCCGGCAAACGCTCGACGGAACTGCAACGATCGATGTTTCAGCCGCGACGGTCTGCGCATCGCCGCGTTCCAACACCGGCAAGTTTCGCGGCACGCAGGGATTTCGCCAGACCTTCCCGGCTACCAATCAGGTGAACCGAGCCGAATTGCGACTGCTGTTTGGCTTCGATGACCGCGCGCTTGCCGCCGTCGAAGCCTACGAGGTCACGGTATCCTCCGCCAGCTTCCTGACGATTCCCTACGACCGGTTGCTGGATGGCAAAGCCCAAACCAGAGTTTTGGGAAAATGCGCTGGCGCAGCTTCGTCCAGAACCGTCATCAAGCCTGTGGTCGCCAATGTTGCCGTCACCTTTCGATTGGCCCGCCCGTTTTCGGATGAAGCCGTCCGCGCCTTGCAAACAAGGTTTTCCCGTCATTCACACGAGACGCAAAATCTCGAATACAGGCTGTCCATCCATCGAAATCTCATTGCGCTCGGGATCGAGGACTAATCCACGCGTCCTCGCATTGCATATCCTCCGCGTGTCCATATAATCGGCAGCGCTGATGGGGGACTGCATGAAAATTCTGTTTGCTTTGCTGGCGATCTTTGGCGTCGGCCTAACCGGCGCGCAAGCGCGCGACTTCGGCTACGAGAAATTCGCCGATGTCGTGGCCCAGGTATACGGCAGCCAGTATGGCGTGATCGTTCCGTTTTTCCAGATGCCCGACGCCAGCGATACCGACCGGCAGGCGGAAGGGTATCCGGGCAGCATCTGGAATTTTGGCGCCGCCAAGGGCCGGAACAAGGGCACCATCTACACCCATCAGGATCAGTATTGTAACCCGACGCCTGCGCCCGCGCTGCTGTCCAGCGGCACGACGCAGGTGAACAACTGGCTGTACCGCACCGAACTGTCGGCCGGCGGCGATTTCACCGTCACCGGTGCTACGCCCGCGGACGTCATCTTCCAGTTGACCGCGCTGGACGCGAAATACATCAACTCGTTCTCGATCGCGATCACCAATACCAGACGCTACTATCTGCCTTACAACATATTGAAAGACGCGACTTCGCGCGCCGCGGTGTCGTGCGGTCCGAATTTTGCGTATGGGCTGGAGAGCGTGATCGCCGGCGACGTCACCATCAAGATCTTTTTCGTCGCGGGGGTTTCATCCGGCGTCGTGTTCAATATTCGCGATCACATCAAGGCCAACCTTCACTTCAAGGCCGAAGGCAAACTCGGCGACAGCGAAACCAATCCGGTACTGGTTTTCACCGAAGGACAAAAGGCATTTGCGATCAGGGCTGAACCATTGCCGCTGAAGTAATTTCTTGGGTCGTTGCGGAAGCGAACATGAACTGGCATCCTCCATTCCGGCGCGCGGCCCTCCTCGCCGTTGCGCTGGCGCTCGCCGGCTGCGCGGGACCGCCGACGATCCGCGGCCTGCTCAAGGAGCGTTATCCCGGCTACGACCAGATCCTGCCCGCGGCAACGGCGCTTCCCAATGAGCCGGGGTTTGACTATCTGCCCGGCAACATCCTCGCCCTCGCTCTGGCGGAGCGGAAAAGCTGGAAGCAATCGGCGCTCTGGAACAACGTCGGAATATTCTGCCCGACCAACATTCCACTGTCGGCGCTCAAGCCCAGCATCCGCAGATCGACCAAGGTGGTTTACGATGTCGACCGGTCGTTACGCAAAGCGTTGGGACTGTCGAAGCTGAAAACCAGCCTGCAGCTTGAACCCAATGAAATCGAGGTTTTGCGGCGGGTTTCGATTTCGATCGTTTCCCCGAAAATATACGCGCTGCGCGCCGGCGCGCCGCGGCCGCGCTATGTCGATGCCTGCATCGACGCGCTGGCGTCGCGATCCGACCTGCACAAGATCAACAGCGTGCTGGTCGGTACGGTGACGATCGATCTGGTGTTCAAAGACAATGTGAGCCTGATGGCGCGCCTCAACCTGCTCAACAAGATCAATGGATCGTTCGGGTTCGGCGCGGTTCGCGGCGAGAGCTATTCCATCGTCTCGGAAAACGTGGTGTTCGGCGCAAGGATTCGCCCAATCAGGCTCAAGCCGCCACGCGCCAAACCGCTGTTGATCAGCATGTCCAGGATTAACTGAGTGACATTTTGATCGTCATGCCCGGGCTTGTCCCGGGCATCCATGTCTTTACTACGGCCAGGAAAGAGAAGACGTGGATGGCCGGGACAAGCCCGGCCATGACGGAAAAGGTGTCATGCCCAGCCAGATTTAACGCCTGTCGAGCCCTTCGCAGCCGCAGTCGATCTCGATCTCTTCGCCTTCCCGCCATGGCCGTTCAGCAGCTTGCCGTTGCCGGCATGACCGTTGAGCGCGACCTTTGCTTTCGCCGCCCGCTTCTCAACCCTCGCCTTGGCGCGCTTTTTCTTCTCGCGCTCCTCGGCCCGCAATTTCCTGCGCTTCTTCTCGCAGGAATCGCACTTGCAGCCGATCGGCTTCAGGTACGCCTTGAAATAGTCGGTGCCGTAATCGTAGTTGATCTCTTCGCCGGGCAAGATGGTCTTGATGGCGCGGATCACCACCTTGCGCTTGCGGGCGCTGACGTCGGATTCCGCGTTCGGCCTGCAGGCGTGGTTGATGTAACGCGCGACGTTCTTGCGCACCGAGCCGTCGATGGTCCAGCGGCCGTTGAGCTCGAACAGATATTTGTTCTCGATATCGTCGTGCTTCTTGTTTCTGGAATCGAGCAGCGGACCAAAATACCGAACGATTTTGGCGCCCTTCTTGATCGGTTTGGTGGCGAAGAGGCCAAGCCCGGTGCGGGAGCGGCCGATGCGGTAAGGCTTGTTCGACGAAATGGCAGGCATGATTGATACGAAACTGGCACGCTAGTGAGGATGGCGGGGTTGCGGAGGCGCTGTTCTAAAACGATTCCGATGAAATGTCAGGTGTTTCGCGCATCCTCGTTGAACCTTCCCCAGATAGCATGGACCGGACGGACGCGAGCGGTTCCCGCTGCTGCTTTACTGGGCGCTTGTTCATGGTGGAGGCGGCCGCCACACTGTCGACCTCAGCATCGCATCCAGCAACGTCTCGGCGTCGGTGCCCGCGGGCAAGCGATGCAGGATGTCGGTGAGGCGTCCGTCCAGCAGCAGCATGGTAAAGCCATGCACCAGCGACCACGCCCGTGCGATCGCGGCGGCCTGGTCCAGCGACAACGCTTCCGCGGCGATGTGTTCGTGGCGGCTGGCGCCGATGGCGCCGGCAAGGCCGGCGAATGAGGCGTGAGCGGCCTCGTGCAGCGCCGGCCGCGTCATGTCCAGGCGCTCGGTGCGAAACATCAGTCCGTACATGCCCGGATGCGCCCGTGCATAGGCGACATAGGCTTTTGCTCTGGCCATGGCTTTCTCCAGCATCGATGGGCCGCTGGAGTCCGCGGCGGCCATCGCAGCATTGAATTGGCGGAAGCCGATCGCGGCGAGCTCGCTGACGAGGCCGGTCAGGTCGTCGAAGTGATGCGTTGGCGCGGCGTGCGACACCCCGGCCTCGCGCGCCACCGCGCGAAGGGTGAGCCCCTGCAGGCCGCCGCGTTCCAGCACGCGCTCCGCGGCCTTGAGCAGCGCCTCGTGCAGCGCGCCGTGATGATAGGGTGTATTGTCGCCCGAACCGCCGCTTCGGGGCGCGGCCCGTTTGCCGGTCCCGCGCGCGGAACGGGGCTTGCGTGCCGGCGCGGCGGTTCTGTTCGCTCTCGGTTTTGTTGCCATTCGTGGCTTATAGGCGGTGATTTTTACACTGTAAAGATTTTGCTTGACGGGGTCGGCGGATTCGCCTAGCTGATCTTTACGATGTAAAGATCAACGCATGGGAGCGACCGATGCAGCAGGAAACCAGCAAACCGGCCCGGACCAACCTGGCGCCGATTCCCTTCGAATGCGACGCGCCGTTCCTCAAGATCGAGGGCGAACTGCCGCGCGAACTCAACGGCACGCTCTATCGCAACGGCCCCAATCCGCAGTTCGATGCTCCCGGCGCGCACTGGTTTGTCGGCGACGGCATGCTGCATGCCTTCCATCTTGAGAACGGCCGCGCCAGCTATCGCAACCGCTGGGTCCGCACCCCGAAATGGCAGGCCGAGCATGACGCCGGCCGCGCTTTATTCGGCGGCTTCGGCCAGAAGCTGCCGGGCGCGCCTGAAACCACGCCGACCGATGGCGGCGTTGCCAACACCAACATCATCTTTCACGGCGGACGCCTGCTGGCGCTGGAGGAAGGCCATCTGCCGACCGAGATCGAACCGGGCACACTGAACACCCGCGGCACCTGCAACTACGATGGCCGCATCGCCGGCCCCTTCACCGCGCATCCAAAAATCGATCCGGTGACCGGCGAGATGATGTTCTTCGGCTATAACGCCGGCGGGCCGTTCAGCCCCCTGCTCTCGTTCGGATCCGTCGATGCCTCGGGCATCGTGACAAAATTCGATCGCTTCGAGGCGCCCTATGCCAGCATGGTGCACGACTTCATCGTCACCGAAAACCATCTGCTGTTTCCGATTCTCCCGATCACCGGCAGCATGGAGCGCGCGATGCGCGGCAAGCCGCCTTACGCCTGGGAGCCGGACAAGGGCGGCTATGTCGGCGTCATGAAGCGCAACGGCTCGGCCAAGGACATCGTCTGGTTCCGCGCCGAGAGCTGCTACGTCTTCCATGTCATGAATGCCTGGGAAGACGGCGAGCGCATCGTCGCCGACGTGATGCAGTTCGAGGAAGCGCCGCTGTTCACCCATCCCGACGGCTCGCCGACGGACCCCGCAAAGTCGCGGGCGCGGCACTGCCGCTGGACCTTCGACCTCGCCGGCAACACCGATCGTTTCACGCAGACCTATCTCGACGACGTCACCGGCGAATTCCCGCGCATCGACGATCGCCGCGCCGGCCTCACCAACACACACGGCTGGTACGCCTGCGCCAATCCAAATCTACCGATGTTCGGCGCGCTGTCCGGCGTGGTTCATGTCGATGGCCGGGGCTCGCGGCTCGGCCAGTATCTCTTGCCCGCGGGCGACACCATCTCCGAGCCGGTGTTCGTCGCGCGCGGAGACGACGCCGCCGAAGGCGACGGCTGGCTGCTCGCAGTGGTGTGGCGCGCCCGCGAAAACCGCAGCGATCTCGCCGTGTTCAACGCCACCGACATCGAGGCCGGCCCCGCGGCGCTGGTGCAGCTCGGCAGTCGCGTGCCGGACGGCTTCCACGGCAACTGGGTGGGGGCCTGATGTCGTCATGGCCGGGCTTGACCCGGCCATCCATCTTCTTCGAAAGACTCTTGGGAAAAACGATGGATGCGCGGGTCAAGCCCGCGCATGACGCTGAATGTGATACGTACCAACCCATAACGATGCTGTCAGGAGGCTTGCATGCAAATGCCATCTGTCACCGGCTTCTATCTCGCCCTCCTCGCTCTGGTCTATGCCGCGCTCGCGCTCGATGTCGCACGGCTGCGGCGGGGAAATCGTATCCTGTTCGGCGATGGCGATAGCGTCAGGCTGCGCAGCGCGATCCGCGCACATGCGAATTTCATCGAATATGTGCCGATCATCGCGCTGCTGGTCGCGATGCTGGAGATGTCGGGAAGTTCGGCCACCATGGTGCATGTGTTGATGGGCGCGCTGCTGGTGGCGCGCCTGCTCCATCCACTCGGCATGTATTCGAAGCCGAGGACATGGCAATTCAGCGCCGGCAGGGTCGGCGGGATAGTGATCACGATTAGCGTGTTGATCGCCGCGGCGGTTTCCGCGCTGTTGCGATTCGGGCCGGCTATTGGCGGCCACTGACGACATCTTGGTCACGGCCAAACCGTCATTTTCGGCGCTATCCATAGTTATTTTGACAGTGTAAAGATTTTGCTTGACCCGGCTCATTTTCGGGCCTAGACGTATCTTTACGGTGTAAAGATTGGCCCGAAGAGGCGCCCCATGATGATTTTTCTCATTCTAGTCCCGTTCGCGACCTTCACCGCGCTGATGCTGCTGACCTCGACAACCGTGAGCCTGTTCGCCGGCGCTGCCGTCGCAGCAGCCACGATCGCCTATGACGTCACGCGCGGCGGCTCGGTCAAGATGCTGGCTGCGGGCGCTCTGCTCCTGTTCAGCGCGCTCGGCTGCTATATCGCCTTCGTCGATTCCAGCTGGAGCAACCCCGCGGTGCGGCTGGCGGTCGATAGCGGCGTGCTGGCGATCGCGCTGGTGTCGATCGCGATCCGCTTCCCCTTCACGCTGCAATATGCCCGCGAGGTGGTCGATGCCGAAACCATGCAATTGCCCGGCTTCATGCGGGCGAACTACATCATCACCTGGGCATGGACCACCGCCTTCCTGCTGATGCTGGTGGCCAACATCCTGATGATCTATCAACCGAGCCTGCCGCTGTGGGTCGGTCTCGCCATCGCATTCGCCGCGCGCAACAGCGCCGCCTATTTCACAAAATGGTACCCGAAGCACCGGCGGGCAAAATATGGTACGCCGCCCCATCACGCGCTGCCGGCCGCTTGAGAACGACGAGAATTTTCCGCAAGAAGATTTGGCAACAGACCAGGAGTTGACCCGTGAAGGACGTATTCGCCAAGCTCGCTACCGATTTTTTCTCCACCATCGTCTTCCTGGCGCTGTATTTCATCACCGGCAATATCCTGCTGGCGACCGGCGTCGCCATCGCCGGCGCGATCGCGCAGGTGATCTATGCCCGCGTCAAGGGCGAGCCGCTCAGCTTCATGACCTATGCGAGCCTGGCGCTCGTGATCGTGCTTGGCAGCGTGACATTGTTGACCA
>Ga0193726_1001492_pt1 | contig 18304 bp, 17 predicted proteins | sample H2c1metaG_FD_144928 | JGI IMG/M metagenome (GOLD analysis project Ga0193726, IMG submission 144928) | Soil microbial communities from a riparian zone of the East river system, Colorado, United States - H2c1 | ecosystem: Environmental > Terrestrial > Soil > Riparian zone | place: USA: East River... | reverse complement strand
GGGCGAGACGCTGATGCGTCCAACGGCGATGCTCTACCGCAACCTCGCAAGCATGGACGTCGAGGAATCAATCCGCGCCAATCCGCTCGACGGCGTCGTCCTGCTGATGGGCTGCGACAAGACCACGCCGTCGCTCATCATGGGCGCGTCCAGCGTCGGGCTGCCGACCCTCGGCGTCTCCGGCGGTCCCATGCTCTCGGGCAAGTACCGCGGCGCCGACATCGGCTCGGGCACGAACACCTGGTCGATGTCGGAAGACCTGCGCGCCGGAAAAATCACGATCGAGGAATTCCACGAGGCCGAGTCCTGCATGCACCGCTCGCACGGGCACTGCATGACCATGGGCACGGCTTCGACGATGGCCTCCATGGTCGAAGCGCTCGGGCTCGGACTGCCGGGAAACGCGGCGATCCCCGCGGTCGATGCGCGGCGCTACGTGCTCGCGCGCGAGGCGGGGCGGCGCGTGGTGGAGATGGTGAGGGAGAATCTCGGCATCGAAAAGATCCTGACGCGAGCGGCGTTCGAAAACGCCATCCGCGTCAACGCCGCGATCGGCGGCTCGACCAACGCCGTGATTCACCTCATCGCGATCGCGCGGCGCATCGGGGTCGATCTCGCGTTGGATGACTTCGATCGCCTGGGCCGCGGCGTGCATACGCTCGTGAATCTGATGCCGAACGGCAAGCATCTGATGGAGGATTTCTACTACGCCGGCGGCCTTCCTGTGGTGATCCGCGAGCTCGGGAAAAAGGGGTTGCTCAACAAGCAGGCGATCACCGCGAACGGCAAAACGATCTGGGAGAACAGCAAGGACGCGCGCTGCTGGAACCGCGGCGTGATCACGCCGTTCGAAAAGCCGTTCAAGAAAAATTCCGGCATCGCGGTGCTGCGCGGCAACCTGTGTCCCGACGGCGCCATCATCAAGCCCTCGGCCGCGACGCCCAGGCTGATGAAGCACAAGGGCCGCGCGGTGGTGTTCGAGAACATCGAGGATTTCCACAAGCGCATCGACGACCCGAAGCTGGACATCGACAAGAACTGCGTCATGGTGCTCAAGAACTGCGGGCCCAAGGGCTACCCGGGCATGGCCGAAGTGGGCAACATGCCGCTCCCGCCGAAACTCCTGAAGCGCGGCATCACCGACATGGTTCGCGTCTCGGACGCGAGGATGAGCGGCACCGCCTACGGCACGGTGGTGCTGCACGTCGCGCCCGAGGCGGCCGCGGGCGGCGCGCTCGCCCTGGTCGAGGACGGCGATATCATCGAGCTCGACGTCGGCAAGCGCCGGCTCGAGCTGCTTGTCTCCGAGGAGGAGCTCGAGCGCCGACGCAGCAACTGGCGTGCGCCGGAGCCTCCTCTGGAGCGCGGATACTGGCGCCTATACTTCGACCACGTGCTGCAGGCGAACGAAGGCGCGGATCTCGACTTTCTCGTGGGCAAGAGCGGCGCCTTCGTGCCGCGCGACAACCACTAGTGCCGTTCCAACTGTCCCGAGTCAAAAAAATGGCTCTTCGACCGCGATCGAAGAGCCAGCACAGTTCGAGCAGACGGCAGCTCGCCTACCAAGAACGAGCTGCCTGACGACGTGTGGGTCGGCTAGTCGTCCTTCGAAGCCTCGTCGTGGAGCGCCTTGCCTTGCCGCGTCTTCAAGAACTCGTCGGTAAAGCGGAGAACCTGAAAGCCGTTGCCATCGCCGACGAGCCAGAGATTCAGCTCGTGCCCTTTGCCGTTGGCGGCACGAGCCCTGACAAAGCGCGGCATACCCGCCTGCTTTTCGACGGTTATATCGACGCCCGGTGCCCAGCTGCCCGATCCGGGAAGGAACGCGGTTCGCGGCGCCGGCCCCTTCCAGTACGCGATCTCTACAGGGTGGAGGGGATCGCGGATGTCGTAAATCCGGGTGCCCGTACCTCTCGAGCCGCAAGCTACCAGCGTCGGATCGTTCGTACGATCCACATTGCATCTTTCGGTGGAATAGTCGAGGAGCCCGGCTCCGACGTCCGGCGGTTCAGTGAGGAATTTCGAGCAATTCTTGGGGTCGTGCACCTCGAGCATGATCTTGGAGACGATTCTCGGGTTCGTCTCGTCGGTGATGTCGATGACATTCGAGTAACCGTAGGGCGACGCTCCCCGGGCACATGCTGCCGGGAGACCACCAACGCCTGCCTGACCGCCGGACTCATCCGTGCTGATGAGGTACGAGCGTCCGTGGGAGAAGAAGGGGAGCATCTGCTCGACCTGCCCCTGGTCATTCCAGAAGAGCCTGCTGACGATCCGGATCTGTGGATTGGGACGACGGAACTGGATGTCGCTCACGTCCAGGATCACCAGCCCGTCCGGCCCGAACGAAGAGTTGTTGGGCGCCGCGCCGAAGGTGCCGGGTTGTCCCGCATACAGCCGCGTTCCGGCCTTGTTGGTGGAGAGGTCGTGGGGCCGGCCATCACCGGTGAACGTCCAGTTGAGGAGCCACCTCGCCTGGTACGGGTCGGTCACGTCGATAATGGGCAGGATGCCGCCAACGCCCCGAAAGCTCTGGCCGATGTAGTACGTCTTGCCATCCTCGGCCCAGCCACCCATGTGGCCCGAACTGTTGGGTACGTCGAAGGTGGACGCCAGTCTCGGGTAAGCGCAGTTCTCGCTCAGGTCGTAAACGGCGAAATTCGGCCCATTGCTTTGGGCGAGTCCGAGCAGTCCGCGCGCTTGGTTCACCTTGTTATTTTCGTGCGGGTTGCGCCCCGCCGCAGTTTCGGCGAGGTACGCGGTCGGGTGTGGATTTCTGGGATCCGAAACATCGATCACGACGATACCGGGGTGCAGCTGCCGGGGGTCGTTTTCCGTTGCCATGTAGGCGCAGTGACCGAAGTACGACGGCCCATCCTGCGAAAAGGCCCCTTCGCCTCGGAACTGTCCGACGAGCTCGAGATTGCAGTTGTAGCCGCGCTCCGAATCGCCGCTCGCACGCTCTGCGGACGTGGTCTGGCCCTGCAATCCGCTTTCCGCATGGTCGGAACGGCCGCATACGGCCTTGGGTACCGGCCCCATCGATCCGACCTCATGGTCCGGTCTATCCCCATGGTCGGCCCAGATCGAACTGCTGAGCAAAAGACCCAGCAACGTGACGGTTGAAATTGCGAATCCGCTGATTAAGCGCTGTTTGTTCATCATTTCTCCTCCTATGTAAGGCGTTCAATGGGGCGAATCGGAGCGAGTCTAGTGGAAAGTCTAGTGGTAAATTGCTGGGCAATCAATCCCGCCGCCGCCTTCTCAAACTTTGATACGCTCGCCCCATCCAGTAAAGGAGGAAAACCATGTCCGTCGCCCGCAAGCTGTCCGTTCTCGCGGCTCTCGTCCTCACCCTCGCCGCGCCGTCCGCGGCGTTTTCGCAGCAGAAGCTCAAGTTCGCGCACGTATACGAAACCTCCGAGCCCTACCACACCTGGGCGTTGTGGGCGGCGGGCGAGATCGCCAAGCGCACCAACAACCGCTACACCATGGACGTGTTCCCGGCGTCGTCGCTGGGCAACGAGACGCAGATCAACCAGTCGCTTTCGCTCGGCACGGTGGACGTGATCTACACCGGTCAGGCCTTTGCTGCGCGCACCTATCCGCCGCTCGGGATCGGCGGCGCGCCCTACATGTTCCGCGACTTCGACCACTGGAAGAAATATTCCGAGAGCGCGGTGCTGCAGGAGCTCGAGGAGGCCTACTACAAGAAGGGCGGCAACAAGCCCATCGCGGTCGTCTACTACGGCGTGCGCCACACGACCGCGAACAAGCCGATCGTCAAGCCCGAGGACATGAAGGGCCTGAAGCTGCGCGTGCCCGACGCGCCGCTCTACATCATGTATCCGAAGGTCGTCGGCGCGAACGCCACGCCGATCGCTTTCGCGGAAGTCTATCTCGCCCTGCAGAACGGCACGGTGGACGCGCAGGAGAATCCCCTGCCGACCATCTTCGCGAAGAAGTTCTACGAAGTACAGTCGCACATCAACCTCACCGGCCATATCACCGAGATGCTGATCACCATCGTGAGCGGGCCGCTGTGGAGCAAGCTCTCGGACGCGGACAGGAAGGTCTTCCAGGACGTGTTCCGCGAGGCCTGCGCCAAGGCGACCGTGGAGATCGCCGCGGCCGAGAACCGGCTGGTGGACGAGTTCGCGACCAAGTACGGCAAGACCGTGGTGAAGTCCGACCGTGCCGCGTTCAAGCAGGCCTTCGCGAAATTCCTCGTCGGCCCCGACGTGGCCTGGGACAAGGCGCTGTACGACAGGGTGCAGGCGATCAAGTAGCGTTCCTTTAGATGAGCGCGGCTCCCGAGGGCGAAGAAGGCACCGAGCGCGTCCTCGGCGCCGACGGCCGCTTCCACGTCGCGGACGAAGCGGTCCGGCTTTCCGTCTACGCCTGGGAGGACTGGATCACGCTCGCGGTGTTCTGGATTCTCGCGGTGGTCGTTTTCTATCAAGTGTTCACCCGCTACGTTCTCAACGACGCGGCGGGCTGGACGGAGGAGATCGCACGCTATCTGCTCATCGCGGTGACCTTCCTCGGCGGCGCGATGGCGGTGCGGCGGAGCACCCACATCCAGGTCGATTTCGTCTACCGCTTCATTCCGCGCGCGGCCGGGCGCGTCATGGCGACTTTCGTGGACGCGGTGCGCATCGGCTTTTTCGGCTACGCGGTGTGGCTCACCTGGCTGCTCATCGACCGCATCGGCAACCAGCGCATGGCGGTCATCGAGCTGCCGATCGGCCTGGTGTTCGGCGCCATGCTCATCGGCTTTGCGCTGATGTTCGGCCGCTCGCTGCAGGTGGCCTGTAAGCACTGGCGCCAGGGCTACAGTGCGCTCGAGCGCCCCGAGTACGGAGACACTCCGTGACCGCGGTGCTGCTCGTCGGCTTTCTCGTCCTTATGCTCGCCGGTGTACCCGTCGCGCTGGCGATGATCGTCGCCTCGCTCGCCTACGTGATGATCTCGGGCACCGTTCCCGACTTCGTCGTCATTCACCGCATGTATGGCGGCATCGATTCCTTTCCGCTGCTCGCGGTACCCTTCTTCATTCTCGCCGGCAACTTGATGAACTCGGCGGGGATCACCAACCGCATCTACAACTTCGCGCTCGCGCTCGTGGGATGGCTGAAGGGCGGACTCGGGCACGTGAACATCGTCGGCTCGATGATCTTCGCCGGCATGTCGGGCACGGCGATCGCCGACGCCGCGGGCCTGGGAACGATAGAGATCAAGGCGATGAAGGACCACGGCTATCCGCTCGATTTCTCCGTAGGCGTGACCGCCGCTTCGGCGACGCTCGGGCCCATCATTCCGCCTTCGCTGCCCTTTGTCATCTACGGCATGATGGCCGGAGTCTCGATCGGGCAGCTGTTTCTCGCCGGCGTGATTCCGGGCATCGTGATGGGCCTGTTCATGATGGCGACCGTCACCTGGTACGCGTACCGGCGCAACTACGGGCGCGATGCGACCTTCTCATGGTCGGCGCTCGCGCGCACCGGCGCGGATGCTTTCCTCGCGATGATGACGCCCGTGATCCTGCTCGGCGGCATGACCTTCGGCGTGTTCACGCCCACCGAAGGCGCGATCATCGCCTCGGCGTATGCGCTCGTCCTCGGGCTCGCGTGGTACCGCACGCTCAACTGGCGCATGCTCGCGAAGATTTCGATGGACACCATCGAGACGACCGCGACCGTGCTCTTCATCGTCGCGGCGGCGTCGATCTTCGGCTGGCTGCTCACCGTCACGCGCGTCACCGACGCGGTCGCCGCCTGGGTGCTCTCGTTCACGCACACGCCCTGGGTGTTCCTGCTGCTCGCGAACGTGCTGATGCTGGTCGTCGGCTGCTTCCTCGAGCCGGTGGCGGCGATCACCCTGCTCGTGCCCATCCTCGTGCCGATCTGCCAGAAGCTCGGCATCGACCTCGTGCACTTCGGCCTGGTGATGGTGCTGAACCTGATGATCGGCCTTTTGCACCCTCCGCTCGGCACGGTGCTGTTCGTGCTGTCGCGCACCGCGAAGCTGTCGGTGGAGCGCACTACAATGGCGATATTGCCCTGGCTCGTGCCGCTGTTCGCAGCGCTCATCGTGTGCACCTACATTCCCGAGATCGTGTTGTGGCTGCCCAAGCACTCGGCCGCGATGACCGAAGCGGTGGGTAACTTCTTCAAATAGGAAGCACCACGTGAAAATCGTCATCACCGGCGGCGGCGGATTCATCGGCTTCAAGCTTGCGAAAGCGCTGCTCGCTCGCGGCACGATCGCCGGAGCGGACGGCGCGGCGCAGAAAATCGGGAGCATCGTTCTCGCCGACCAGGCGTTTCCCGCGAACCTTCCAAAGGATCCGCGGCTCGAGACGCTCGCTGGCGACGTCTCGGACCTCGTCTTCGCCGCGCGTGCGATCGCCCCTGACACGACTTCGATCTTCCATCTCGCCGCGGTCGTCTCCGGCGCCGCCGAAGCCGATTTCGATCTCGGCATGCGCGTCAACCTGCAAGGCATGCGCAACGTGCTCGATCAGGCAAGAAAGTGCGTGCGGCCGCCGCGTCTCGTGTTCGCGAGTTCGGTAGCGGCCTTCGGGGGCGATCTCCCGAAGGTGCTGGACGACTCGACCACGCCCGCGCCGCAGACGTCTTACGGCTCGCAAAAAGTGGTGAGCGAGTACCTGGTGAGCGATTTCTCGCGCAAGGGCTACATCGACGGCAGGTCGCTGCGCCTGCCGACCATCGTCGTGCGCCCGGGGAAAGCGAACGCGGCAGCCTCGTCGTTCGCGAGCGCCGTCGTCCGCGAGCCGCTCAACGGCATCGCCTACGAATGCCCTGTCGGAGCGGAGACCGGCGTGTGGTTGCTTTCGCCGCGACGCGTGGTCGACGCTTTCATGCACGCGCATGATCTTCCGGCTTCGGCCTGGGGCATGAACCGTGCTCTCAATCTGCCGGGCATCACGGTGACCGTCGCGGAGATGATCGAAGCGATGGGGAAAATTGCCACCGCTCAAACGCAGAAGCGCGTGTCGTTCAAGCTCGATGCACGCATCGACACGATCGTAAAAGGCTGGCCCGTACGTTTCGCGACGCCGCGCGCGATCGGTATGGGATTCAAGGCCGACCCCGGCATCGACGCGGTGATCCGCGACTACATCGCGGATGAAGGGGTGAAGACATGAGACGGACCGCAGCAGTTTTCCTGTGGGCGTTTGCGTTCGCCCAGAGCGCGGCAGCGCAGGATCATTCGACGGTACAGGCTTTCCCTTCGAGGCCGGTGAGGCTCGTCGTTCCCTTTCCCCCGGGCGGGCCGCTCGACATCTCGGGCCGGCTGATCGGCAAGGAACTGCAGGACCACTGGGGGCAGCCGGTCGTCGTCGAGAACAAGCCGGGCAGCACCCTCGGCCCGGAGTACGTCGTGAGAAGCGCCCCCGACGGCTATACGCTGATGATCATCGCTTCGACCCCGCTCATCACTCTGCCGCATTTGCAGAAAGTGCCTTACAACGTGCTCAAGGATCTGATCGGCGTGACGCAGACCACGCTCCTCACCTACGCGTTCGTCGTCAATCCCGCGACCGGGATCGGTTCGATCCAGGAATTGATCGCCCGCGCGAAGAAGGCGCCGGGACGGATCAACTACGCGAGCGCCGGGAACGGCTCCGGGCAGCACCTCTATGTCGAGCTCTTGAAGAGCGCTGCGAACATCGACCTCACCCACGTGCCTTACAAAGGCGCGGCGCCGGCGCTACAGGCGGTGCTCTCGGGCGAACCCGGCATCATGCTCGACGTGACCGTGGCGGTGATGCCGCACGTGAAAGCGGGCAGGCTGCGCGCCCTCATGGTCACGGGCGGCGTACCGCTCGAGCAGCTTCCCGGCGCCGTGCCGTTCGATTCGCTTTTTCCCGGACTCGGCATTCCGGGATGGCACGGGATCTTCACGACCGGCGGAACGCCCAAGCCTGTTCTGGACAAGCTGGCCGCCGACATCCGCCAGGCGCTGCAGATTCCGTCGGTGGCGAACCGGTTCCGGGAACTGGGCGTCGAGCCGTCGGGCGTTTCCGGCAACGACTTCAACGAGATCGTGCGGCGCGACTACGCGCGCTGGGGCGAGATCATTCGAAAGAACAATTTGAGGGCGGACTGATTCAACCCGCGAAGCGCGGCTCGGGAACGCCCCGGATGCCGAGGCCCGTGATGCAGAACAGGCTTCCCGCGAGAAACTGCGGCTTCGCTTCCTTGGCGAAGTGGTCGTGCACCGCGGGGTGCTTCACGCGCGCCATCGAGGTGACGTAGATCTCGTCGAGCTTCTCCCCGCCGAAGATGACGCTGGTGATGTTCCGCACCGGCATGCCGATGCGCCGCTCGACCCTGCCGTCCGGCGCGTAGCGCACGAGGTCCCCGGAGATGAGCTGCGCGTTCCACAGGCAGCCCTCGGAGTCGACGGTCGAGCCGTCGGCGACGCCGGCATCCTCCTTGAACGAAGCAAAGAGGCGCTTGTTCGCGGGCGTGCCGGTCGCGATGTCGTAGTCGTAAGCCCAGATCTCGCCCTGGAAGGTGTCGGCGAAGTAGAAGGTCTTGTCGTCGGGGCTCCAGCACGGGCCGTTCGAGCAGATGATGCCGTCGTCCACCAGCGTGACGGAGAGGTCGGGATCGAGGCGCCACAGCCCGCAGATCTTCAACTCCTCCTTGTCGTCCATGCCGCCGGCGAAGAAGCGCCCGCGCCGGTCGCACTTGCCGTCGTTCAGCCGCGTGCGCGGCTGTCCCGCGTGCACGAGCGATATGGTTTCGAGCTTGCCCGTCTTGAAATCGAAGAAATAAAAGCCGTCGTCGAGCGCGAGCACCACGCCGCCTTTTTTTCGCAACGCAAGCGCGCCTACGTCGCGATTCAGCGCCCAGTTCTCGGTCTTGCCGCTCTTCGGATCGAAGCGCCAGAGCGAAGGCTTGCCGACGCGGCGGCCGGTGCCGTCAACCCAGTAGAGCCGGCCCTCCTCGACGTCCCAGACCGGGCCTTCGCCGAGGTGATTGTCGCACTGCAGGACGCACTCGATCCGTACCATCGGTTCAACAGTCCCCGACGCGATGCGCCGCGATCCGGCTGACGGACCCGGTTCGCTTGGCGGCTTGCGTGTCGCCGAGCTTGAAGTCCAGATTCAGCGTGCCCTGCAGCGTCTCCGGAGTGTAGTCGACGGCGCCATGGCCCCCGATCGCGAAAATACCTTCGCACTTCACATCGAATTCGAGGTGTCCCGACGATCCGCCCTTGTCAGAAATCGCGCAGCCGGTCGCTCCGGGCACCGACATTTCCGCGAGCATGCGGCTGGGATCGCGTGCATCGGCGGCGGTGAGGCATTGATGGCGCGAGATCGCGGGCTGCTTGAACGCCGGATCGGCGGGAACGGAGAATTCGACGCTCATGTCCCAGGCGCCGGGGCGGATGTCGCCCTGCGCGGCGGCGAACGGACTCGCGACGAATCCCAGCACGAGCAAACTCAGGCGAAGCGGCGGCATGGCTGATCTCCTTGTGAGCACACAGAACGACTAGGCGGCCTTGCGCGCTTTCCCGGCCTGATCGAGGAGACCCGCCGCGATCAATGCGTGACGGATGCGCTCGATCTCCGCCTGCGGCAGCTTCACCAGCGGCGGGCGCACCACGGCGCGCGGAAGCTTGCCCATCATCACCAGCGCCTCCTTCATGCGGTTGTGCATATCCACCCAGGGCTCGGCATAGAACGCTTCGGCCGTCGACCGGATGCGGTCGTTGATTTTCTTCGCGCCGGCGAGGTCGTTGGCGCGCACCGCGCGGAAAAGCTTCACCTGCAGGTCGGCGATCACCGAGCCGCTGCCCGACAGGAGGCCGCTGCAGCCGAGCACGAGCGAGCTCATCAGCCACGAGCTGTGCGTCGTAAGCACGTTGACCGGCGGATCGAGGGACTGCAGGCTGCGGATCTGGCGCTCGTGCAACTGCGGGTTCCCGCTCCAGTCCTTGATCGCGCGCACCTGGGGCACCGTCTCGATGAGTTTCAGGAGCGTGGCGAGCGGGTAGCCCTGCCCTCCCGCGAGCGGATACTGGAAAGCGATAAGCGGAAGGTTCGCGGCCTCCGCGATGCGCCGGAAGTGTTCCACCGCCATCTCCGGGCGCTGGCCCATGGTGAACGGCCCCGGCGGGAATACGAGGAGCGCGGCTGCGCCGCCCTCGGCTGCCATCTTAGCGATGCGCGCCGCTTCGAGACTGCCTTCGGCGTACACGCCGTGCACGATCGGAAGCCGGCCGCCGAGTTGGTCCCGGGTGATCTCAAGAACGCGCTTCTGCTCCTCGAACGAGCACGAGGCGACCTCGGTGGAATGCGCGTTGATGGTGATCGCGGAAAGTCCTTCGACCGACGCCACGTCGCGCAGGTGCGCGCGGAAGGACGGCTCGTCGATCGAGAGATCCTCATGGAACGGCAGCAGCACCGCCGGAATGACACCCTTGGGAGTCCACTTCATGTCGCGCGGCACTCGCGCCTCCTTTCCACCACCCGAGACGGAGCGCCTATTGTATTACTCCGCCGGGAGTATTACTCCACCCGGATCCGGTAGTCGCGTATCACTTTCGCCCACTTCTCCGATTCCTCGCGCACGAACGCGAGAAACTCCCCGGGGGTGCTCCCCACGACGTCGAAGCCCTGGGCGGCAAGCTTGCCGCGCACGTCGGGATCGGCGAGCGCCTTCTTCGCCTCGGCGTTGTAGCGCGCAACGAGCTCCCTGCCCGCCCCCGCCGGCAAAAGCATCCCGACCCAGGACTGCGCGGCGAAGCCGGGCAGCGTCTCGGCGACAGTGGGCGTGTCGGGCAGCTGGGCGATGCGGCTCACGCTCCCGATCGCGAGCGCCTTGATGCGGCCCGCCTTTACCTGCGGAATCGCCTGCGGCGCAGAAACGAACATCACATTGATCTGCCCGCCGACCAGGTCGACCATCATCGGCGCGCCGCCCTTGTAGGGCACGTGAATCATGTCGATACCGGTGCGACCCGAGAGCAACAGTGCGTTCAGATGGTTCGAGCTTCCCGCGCCCACCGTGGCGTAGGTCGCCTTTCCAGGATTGGCCTTCGCATAAGTCACGAGCTCGGCGATCGACGAGGGCGCGAAGTTGGTCGCGCCCGCGAGCACCTGCGGCGAGGTGACGAGCAGGCTGACGTGCTCGAAGGACTTGAACGGGTCGTAGCCGAGGTTCTGGTAGAGCAGGTGGTTGACCGCGTGCGTGTCGAAGACGAAGAGCAGCGTCGCGCCGTCGCCACCCGCTTTCGCCGCTTCCGCCTCGCCGATCGAGCCGCCCGCTCCCGCCTTGTTCTCGATCACCAGAGGACGACCGATACCCTCCGAGAATTTCGGCCCGAGCACGCGCGCCACGCCGTCGACCGTACCGCCCGCGGGCCAGGGCACGATGACGCGCACAGGCTTGCCGGTCTGGCCGAAGGCGGTGAACGAAAGTAAAAGCGCGGCGACCGCGAATATGATCCGTTTCATCTTGTCCCCTTCGGCGTCAGCAATTTCGCGATGCGCGACGCGTCCTTGAGCTTGTCCATGCCGAGTACCGCGTCGCGCAGTTGCGCAAGCTGCGAGCGCTTGAGCGCGCGCGCGGCGAGCTTCTCGAACTTCGAGACGATCTGCGCCTCACTCGCGAAGTTCGGCTCGCTGCCGCGCGGCGCTTCCACCGAACGCTCGAGCCGCGTGCCGTCGTTCAGCTGCACTTCCACCCGCACCGCGTGACGGTATTTCGATCCCCTGGCGCTGATCGCCGGATCGGCACGGACTTCGACCTTTTCGGCGAGCGCGAGGCGCTTCGGATCGGCGACGATCTTCTCGCTGAACTGATCGACGAAACAATCGCCTTCGAGAAGAAGCGTCGCCACGCAGAACGAAAGGTTCATCTGCGCCGAAGCGACGCCTTCCGCCCGGTATTTCCATCCGGCATGATCCACCGTCACTTGCGAGGCATGCACGACGATGCTCTTTACGTCCTTCGCGCCGAAGGGGCGTTGCGCCTGCAGATCGCGCAGCGCGTCGAGCGTGGTGTGGTTGCTGCCGACGCAGGAATAGAACTTCAGCGCGACGCCCAGCGTCTGCCAGACCTCGCCGAAACCGGCGGTGAGCTCGGAGAGGCGAAAACGATCCTGCGAGCGCGAAAAAGTGGTGCAGAAGCCGCCGTACTCGCTCTCGAACACGTCGGCGATCCCGGTGAAGCCGGCCTCGGCGAGCAGCGCGCCGTAGAGTCCGCTCTGCGAGGCGCGGCCCGCGTGCATGCGTTTCACCATCGCGCCGTACTGCGCTGCCATCAGTCCCGCCGCCTGCGTGCCGGCGATGCCGAGCGCGTGAACCGTTTTCCCCGCGTCGAGCTTCAAGCCGCGCGCGGCACCCGCGACCGCCGAGAACACGCCGAGCGTCGCGCCGGAGTGCCATCCCTGGCCGATGTGCTCGGGCCCCATGCACAGGCCCACGCGCGGGCCGATCTCGTAGCCGGCGACGGCACTCGCGAGGAATTCGCGCCCGCTCATGCCGCGGCGCAGCTCGGCGACCGCGACGAGCGCCGGCAGCACCACCGCGCCCACGTGCAGCACGCCCTGGCGGTGAACGTCGTCGAGCTCGAAGCCCTGCACCTGCGTTCCGTTGGCGAGCGCCGCGTGCGGCGCCGAGAGCCGCCGCGGCGTGCCCCAGACCGCGCACGCGGCGGTGCGATCGAGCTTCGCCAGCGTGCGCTGCAGGATGCGGCACCATGGCAGGTGCGCGCCGTAGAGCGCGCATCCCAGCGCATCGAGTATCAGCAACTTGATGCGCTCGCGCACTTCGCGCGGTATCGCCTCGTACTTCAACCCCGCGACGAAATCGGCGATGCCGCGCGTGTAGCGATTGTCGGGAGCGCCGGTGTTCATTCGAGACGGATCTTCGCTTCCCGGATCAGTTTGCCGAGGCGGTCTTTTTCCGAACGAATGTGCGTCGCGAATTGCTCGGGCGTGCCGCCGACCGGTTCCGCGCCCTCGGCGAGCAGGCTCCCGCGCACTTCGGGCTGATCGAGGGCCTTTGCGATCTCCGCGTTGAGCCTCTGAACGATGTCGCGCGGCGTTCCGGCCGGAGCGAGGATGCCGTACCAGGAGCTCGCCTCGTAGCCGGGCAGACCCGATTCGGCGATGGTCGGCAGATCCGGCATCGAGGCGAGGCGCCTGCGGCCCGTCACCGCGAGACCGCGCAACTTGCCGGCCTTGATATGCGGAAGGATCGCGACCACGCTGCTGAACATGAGCTGCACCTGTCCGGAGAGCAGGTCGGCGAGCGCGGGCGCCAGGCCCTTGTAAGGCACGTGGACCATGTCCACGCCCGCCATCGAATCGAACATCACCGCGGCGAGCTGGGACGAGCTGCCGTTGCCGTTGGAAGCGTAGTTGAGCTGCCCCGGTCTTGCGCGCGCGTATGCGACGAATTCCGCGAACGAGTTCACTGGAACGGAAGGATGCACAACGAGGATCAAGGGCGCCGAGGCTAGCAGCGCGACGGGGGAGAAATCCCGGATCGGATCGTAGGGCAAGCGCTCGTGCAGATTCGGATTCACGGCATGGCTGCCCACGCCGCCGAGGAACAAGGTGTAGCCGTCGGGCGCGGCCTTCGCCGCGAGCTCGGCGCCCAGCACGCCGCCCGCGCCGGGGCGATTGTCGACCACGACCTGCTGCCCGAGACCGTCGGAGAGCCGTTTGCCGACGAGACGCGCAACGTTGTCGTTGCCGCCTCCCGCCGCGAAAGGCACGATAAGGCGGATCGGTTTGCTCGGATAGGCCTGTCCCTTCGACAAGCTCAGGGCAGGCTCTGAGCCTGTCGAAGGGCCCTGAGCAAAGGCCGCAGCCCCGGCGAATACGGCGGTCAGCGCGGCGATTGAGCAAGAAATCTTCTTCATACCGGGTATGAGAATGTCGCTGAAATTCTCCGATCGAACCGCGGAATGCTAGCATGGCGAACTTTCAGATTTGGCGCGACCCACGTCCGATGTGCCGCATGCTTTCCCTGCTGCTCGCAGCCGCCTCGCTCGCGGCCGCCGTCGCCGACGCGCAGACCTGGCCTTCGCGCCCGGTCAGGATCATCGTCCCCCAGGCCGCGGGCGGAATGCCCGACATCGTCGCGCGCGTGATTTCCGGGCCCCTGTCCCAGGCGCTCGGCCAGCAGGTCCTTGTCGAGAACCGGGCGGGCGACGGAACCGCGGGAGCACAGGCGGTCGCGCGCGCGGCGCCGGACGGCTATACCTACTTGCTCGCTCCAACCTCGCTGCTCGTCATCAACCAGTACGTGGCCAAGATCATTCCCTATAGCCCGGAGGACGATTTTGCGAGCGTGGCGATGGTGGGCATGACTCCGCTCGCGCTCGTCGCCAGTCCGGAGCTCAATGTGAATTCGCTCGCGGAGTTCATCGCGCTCGCGAAAGCCAACCCGGGCAAGCTCGCCTTTGCCAACCCCGGCCAGAGAACGCTTCCCGGAATGCTGGTCGAACTGCTCAGGATCCGCACCGGCATCAGCCTTATGCACGTTCCCTACAAAGGCGTGCAGGATACGATCGCCGGCCGCGCTCATCTCTCCGTGCAGGGGATCCCGGCGATCGCCGCGGCCGTCCAGGGGGGCCAGCTTAGCGCCCTTGCCGTGAGCTCGCCCCGCCGCCTTTCCGAGCTGCCCGACGTGGCGACATTATCGGAAACCTTCCCTGGCTTCGAGTTCAACATCTGGCTCGCGGTCGTCGCGCCAGCCGGGGCCCCGGGCAACGCGATCCGGCGAATGAACCTCGAATTCAACCGCGTCCTTCTCGACGGAGGCGCCGAGCAGCGGCTGCGCGCGCTCGGACTCTATACCGAAGGTAGCGGGCCGCCCGAAGAAGTCGACGCGTTCCTGAAGAGCGAGCGCGAATCCTGGAGCCGCGTCGTGAGGGAACTGAAGATCGAACCCGAGTAGGCCGCGACGCCGCCGGACAAGGGGCGTGCCCTCTAGCTGGATCGGCCGATACTAAGAACGCCCGGGCCGGACGCCCAGAGCACCAGCAGCCCGCCCGTGATGGCCACGTTCTTCATGAAGTGGACCATCTGGTCCTGGCCGCCCGCGGGATTGTGAAACACCAGGGTGACCGGAATCATCCACAGGATGAGCGCCGCCGCGGCCCAGCGCGTCTTCCACCCGGCGATGATCGCCAGCGCAGCCCCGATCTCGACGATGATCGAGGCAATCAGCAACACCTCGGGGAACGGCAGGCCGGCCTTGGTCATGTAGCCCAACGTCTGGGCGTGGTGCACGATCTTGTCGATCCCCGACAGAAGAAAAATCTGCGCGATCAGGATACGGCCTGCGAGAGCGGCGATGCTGTTCATGGGCGGGCTCCGTGGAGTGTGAGCGGGAATTGGAGCATACAATAGCGGGCCTTGCCAGGGAGAAACGCCATGTCCGCATCGCCGCGGGAAATCGCGCGCAACAACGTGAAGGAGAAGCTCGCGCGGGACGAAGTGGTGGCCTCGATGATCGTGCGCCTGGTGCGCTCGCCGGAGATCGCGCGCATCGCGAAGACCGCGGGCTTCGATTCGCTCTACGTGGATCTCGAGCACGGCAGCTTTTCGCCCGAGGCGGCGAGCGCGATCTGCATCGCGGCGCTCGAAGCCGGGATCGCGCCCCTGGTGCGCGTGCCGGGCACGGGACCCGAGCACGTGTCGCGCGCGCTCGACGGCGGCGCGCTCGGGGTGATCGCGCCGCACATCGGATCGGCGAAGGAGGCGCGCGAAGTCGTGGTCTCTGCGAAATTCCAGCCGCTCGGCGAGCGCTCGGCCGCGGGCGGGCTGCCGCACCTGCACTACCGCTCGTTTCCGGCCGCCGAGGCGAACGCCGCGATGAACGAGGCGACCCTGGTGGTCGTGCAGTTCGAGACCGCAGCCGCGGTCGAGCAGGCCGAGGAGATCGTCGCGGTCGAAGGCGTGGACATGGTGCTCATCGGCACCAACGATCTCACCGCCGACATGGGCATTCCAGGCGAGTACGAGCACGCGCGCGTGCGCGAAGCCTATGCGCGTACCATCGCCGCCTGCCGCAAGCACGGCAAGCACGTCGGCGTCGGTGGCCTCTCCACGCGCCCCAAGCTCGCTGCGGAGTTCGTGAAAATGGGCGCGCGCTACGTTTCCACCGGCACCGACCTCGCGTTTCTCCTCGCCGCCGCCGGCGAGCGGGCGAAACAGGTGCACGAGATCGCGCTGCGATGAGCGAGCGCGTATTCGTCGAGCACGACGAAGCCGACGCCTTTGCGCGCGCGCTGCTCGCGGCGCACGGCGTGCCGAAAAAGGACGCGGCCACCGTCGCCGCCTGCCTGGTCGGCGCCGACCTGCGCGGTGTGGACACTCACGGCCTCACGCGCCTGCCCGTGTACCTCGAGCGCGTGCGTCGGGGCCTGGTCAATCCCAGACCGAAGCTTTTTCCAAAACGCATCGCCTCCGCCGCTGCTGCGCTCGACGGACAGAACGGTTTCGGATTCGTGATCGGAACGCGCGCCATGGCCGAGGCGATCTCGCTCGCGCGCAAATCCGGCGTCGGCATCGTCGCGGCGAGGAGGAGCACTCACTTCGGCATGGCGGCGTCCTACGTGCTGCAGGCGCTGGACGCGGGTTTCGTTTCGCTGGTCTTCACCAACGCCTCGCGCGCCATGCCGCCCTGGGGCGGCCGCGAAGGCCTGCTCGGCACCAGTCCCCTCGCGGCAGGGGCGCCCGGCGGGAAGCTCGCGCCCTTCGTGCTCGACATGTCGCCCGCCGTCGCCGCGCGCGGCAAGATCCGCATCGCGGAGAAGCGCGGCGAGAAAATTCCCCTCGGCTACGCGCTCGACGCAGAAGGACGTCCTACCACCGATCCCACCGAGGCCTTGAAAGGCGTGGTTCTGCCGATCGGCGGGCACAAGGGCTCAGGCCTCTCGATGCTGATGGACATTTTCGGCGGCGTGCTATCGGGCGCGGCCTTTGCCGGCGACGTCGCCGACCAGTACAAGGCCTTCGACCGGTCCCAGAACGTCGGACATTTTTTTCTCGCGATGAAGCCCGATCTGTTCATATCGAAGAAAGAATACCGCTCGCGCATGGACACTCTGGTCGAGCGCGTGCGCGCCTGCCCCAGGGCGGAGGGCTTCGACGAAATCCTGCTCCCCGGGGAGCCTGAATCGCGCGAAGAGGAGAAGCGCCGCAGAACCGGCATTCCATACAGCGCCGCCGAGATCGACCCGCTGCAGGAAGAGGCCGCGCGCGCCGGCGTCGCGAAGCTCGATGTTTCGAGCAAGCCCCTGGATTCCTGAGATGAGAAAGACCGCAATCGGGATCGTCGCCCTGCTCGCCGCTTCGACGGGCGTGCTCGCTCAAAACCCTTCGACATTCCCAACCAAGCCCGTGCGCATCGTCGTTGCATTTCCCCCTGGCGGAGGCACCGACATCGTCGCGCGTCTCCTCGCGCCCAAGCTCACCGATCTCTGGGGCCAGCAGGTGATCGTGGACAACCGCGCCGGGGCCAGCGGAGTGATCGGCACCGAGTTCGCCGCGCGCTCGGCGCCCGACGGCCACACGCTCTTCATGGGGACGCTGGGCAACCTCGCGGTCAACCAGCACCTGATCGCCAAGATGCCGGTGGACCCGCTGCGCGATTTCGCCCCGGTCACGCAGGTCGTCGCCGTGCATTTCGTGATGGTCGCGCATCCTTCCCTGCAAGCCCGCAACGTGAACGAGCTGATCGCGCTCGCGCGATCGCGCCCCGGACAGATCTACTATTCGTCTTCGGGGCCCGGCGGCGCGCCTCATCTCGCGGGAGAGCTCTTCAAGAGCATGGCGAAGGTGAACCTGGTTCACGTTCCGTACAAGGGCAGTTCGCCGAGCTTCCAGGACCTGCTCGGCGGACAGGTGTCGCTCACCTTCGACAGCCTGGTGCAGGCGCTGCCTTACATACGCGACAAGCGGCTGATCGCGCTCGCGGTGCTCGGCAAGACGCGCTCGCCGCTCCTCCCCGAAGTGCCGACCGTCGCCGAATCGCTTCCGGGTTACGAGCTCACCAACTGGTTCGGCCTGGCCGCGCCGGCGGCCGTGCCCGGCGCAATCATCGCGAAAATCCATGCGGACGTGGTCAAGGTCCTCCAGGATCCCGGCGTGTCGGAAAGATTCTCCGCAATGGGCGCGACCGCGGTCGGCAACACGCCCGAGCAGTTCGGCGCGGTGATGCGCGCCGATTCCGAAAAATGGGCCAAGCTGATCCGCGAAGCGGACATTCGCGCGGAGTGACCATGGATTCGATCAAGCTCGA
>Ga0193726_1001491_pt1 | contig 18311 bp, 14 predicted proteins | sample H2c1metaG_FD_144928 | JGI IMG/M metagenome (GOLD analysis project Ga0193726, IMG submission 144928) | Soil microbial communities from a riparian zone of the East river system, Colorado, United States - H2c1 | ecosystem: Environmental > Terrestrial > Soil > Riparian zone | place: USA: East River... | reverse complement strand
CAGCGCCACGGTGAGGCCGATGGCTGAGGTGACGGCGCCCGCCATCAGCGCGCCGGCCCAGGCGGCCCGCCGCGCGCGACGGAACTGACGGGCGCCCTTGTTGGTGCCGACCATGGCGATGAGCGCGGCGCCGATGCCGAAGGTGAGGGGGCTCAAAAGATATTCCAGACGGCTGCCGACGCCATAGCCCGCGATGGCGGCGTCGCCGGCGCGGCCGATCAGGCCGGTGACGACCAGCACCGCTGCGTTGATCAGCACGACGACGACGCAGGAGGTGGCGCCGACTTTCAGGATGTCGGCGAAGGCGGACCAGTGGAAGCCGTGCGCCGGCCAATGCAGGCGCACCGCGGCCCGGCCGGCCAGGAACGGCCGCAGGATCCAGAGGGCGGCGATGCCGTAGGAGATCACCGCGGCAGCGGCCGGCCCCGCGACTCCGAGGTTCGGGAAGCCGGCCCAACCGAGCGTGAGGGCGCCGCTCAACGGGATCTGCAGGATGGCCATGGTGATCAACGCCACGCCCGGCGAGTGCATGTCGCCGGTGCCGCGCAGGATCGAGGCCAGCGTGTTGGCCAGCCAATGCGCGCCGCAGCCCAAAAACATCACGGTCGAGAAGGCGACGGCGCCCTCGAGCGCCGCGCCGCTGCCGCCCAGCGCCCCGAACAACGGCCGACCGAAGCCCACGAACACGATCGCGAACAGCACTGTCATGGCCGCCGCGATGGCGAGCGCGTGTGCGGCGGCGTCCTCGGCCTTGCCGCGATCGCCCGAGCCCAGCGCGCGCGCCACAGAGGAAGCCACGCCGCCGCCCATGGCGCCGGCCGACATCATCTGCAGGGTGGTCTGTGCGGGAAAGACCAGCGCCAGCGCCGCCAGCTCGGCTGTGCCGAGCCGACCCACGAACCAGCCATCGGCGATCAGCACCAGGCTCTGCACCGAGACGTTGACGACGTTGGGCGCCGCCAGAGTCAGGATGGTCGGGACCAGCGGTCCCACCAGCATGGCGTTGCGGCGGTCGTCAGGACGCATGGGCGCGCGCGCGTCACGCCCCTCTCCAGGCCCGCCGTGTGGTGGAGAAGGCGAGCACGGCGGAAAACGAGACGATGCCCAGCGCCACGAAGGTGAAGAGGCCGTGCACGCCCCAGCCCAGCACGTCGAGCGCCAGCAGGCTGCCGCACACCGCGATAGTGATCCGGCTGAGATTGGCGACCACCGGCCACACCATCTCGCCGGTGCCCTGCGAGGCGAAGTAGAGCGCCATCGCCAGCCCGAAGAAACCGTAGACCGGCCCGACGATGCTGAGATAGGTGCGGCCCGAGGCGAGCGCGCCGGCGTCCGAGGTAAAGAGGCCGAGCCATAGATCGGGCCAGATCGCCACGACAAAGCCGATGGCGGCGGCGATGGCGCCGGCCATCAGGGCGCCGATCCAGGCCAGCCGCTTGGCGCGGGCGTACTGCCGGGCGCCGATGTTGGTGCCGACCAGGGTCGTGAGCGTGGCGCCGATGCCGAAGCTGATCGGCACCAGCATGTATTCCAGCCGGCTGCCGATGCCGTAGCCCGCGATGGCGGCATCGCCGGCGCGACCGATCAGGCCGGTGACGACCAGCACCGTGCCGTTGGTCAGGATGACGACCAGGCAGGCGATCAGGCCGACCTTCAGGATGTCGCGGAACGCGGTCCAGCGAAAGCCGCCGGGCGGCCAACGCAACCTGAGCAGCGCGCGCGGCCCAAGCAGCCGCGACGCCATCCAGAAAGCGGCGAAGGTGAAGGAGATCACCGACGCCAGCGCCGGCCCGCGGATGCCGAGCGCCGGCAGGCCGAACCAGCCCAGCGTCAGCGCGCCGGTGAGCGGGATCTGCAGCGCCGCGGTGAGCACCAGCGCATAGCCCGGCGTCTTCATGTCGCCGGTTCCGCGCAGCACCGAGGCCATGGAGTTGGCGATCCAATGCGCGGCGCAGCCGAGGAACAGGACCGAGGCGAAGGCCTCGGCGCCGTCCAGCGCGCGGCCGCTGCCGCCCAGCGCGCCGTAGATCGTCCGACCGAAGCCCACGAAGACGACCGCGAACAGCGCCGCCATGCCCAGCGCAATGACCAGCGCATGCGCCGCCGCTGCCTCCGCCGCTGCGCGGTCACCCGAGCCCAGGGCGCGCGCCACCGACGAGGAGATGCCGCCGCCCATGGCGCCGGCCGACATCTGGCCCAGCGCCATCTGTGTCGGGAAAACCAGGGCGAGGGCTGCGAGGTCGGCGATGCCGAGCTGGCTCACGAACCAGCTGTCGGACATGCTGACCAGACTCTGCATGGCCACGTTCAGCACGTTGGGGGCGGCCAGCGCCAGGATGGTGGGCACGATCGGCCCAGCCAGCATCATGGTGCGGCGGTCGGCGGGACTCATGCGGAATTAGGTAGCATGCGCCCTGCAAACGACGCGCGAGCTTATCTCATGAGGCCATCATTGGACCGCGTCCCAAGTTCTCCGCACAAGCCATACCTCCCCCATCTTACGGGGGAGGCAAGTCAACCCTGCAGTCATGACTGCATTGCTAGCACGTCGACTTTCCGGCGCTTCTACCGGTACGAAAGTATTCCGTCGCCGATCACGGACATGCATTGCCGCTTGACAGAACTGAGCAATGTTGTGGCGTATGCCTGTCGGGCCTCGCACAGCAAGGATCGGCAGCATGGTCATTCGCTTCCAGGATTCGACAGCACTACTCCGCGGCGAGCGGCGTCGGCGCAATCCACTGGTCGAAATCGCGCAACGCCCGCGCGCTGAGCGCCTGCTTGCGCTCCTTGCCGCGGAAGGCCCCGTCGATGGGCGGGAACAGGCCGAAATTGACGTTCATCGGCTGGAAGGTCGCCGCGTCCGCGCCGCCGGTGATGTGGCCCAGCAAAGCGCCCATCGCCGTCGTCGGAGGCGGCGCGAGGGGCGCGAGACCCCGCCGCTCGGCGGCGGCGAACTTGCCGGTCATGAGTCCGACGGCGGCGCTTTCGACATAGCCTTCGCAGCCGGTGATCTGGCCGGCGAAACGCAGCCGCGGCATCGCCTTCAGGCGCAACGTCGCGTCGAGCAGGCGTGGGCTGTTGAGGAAGGTGTTGCGATGCAGCCCACCCAGCCGCGCGAACTCGGCATTCTGCAGGCCGGGAATGGTGCGGAAGAGACGCGTCTGCTCGCCGTGCTTCAGCTTGGTCTGGAAGCCCACGATGTTCCACAGCGTGCCGAGCGCGTTGTCCTGGCGGAGCTGGACGACGGCCCATGGACGATGGCCGGTGCGCGGATCGCGCAACCCGACCGGCTTCATCGGCCCGAAGCGCAGCGTCTGCGGCCCGCTGGCGGCGATCACCTCGATCGGCTGGCAGCCGTTGAAGTAGGGCGTGTTGTGCTCCCACTCCTTGAACTCGGTCTTGTCGCCGGCCAGCAGTCCGGCGACGAAGGCGTCGTACTCGTCCTTGGTCATCGGGCAGTTGAGATAGTCCGCGCCGTCTCCGGCCGGCCCACCCTTGTCGTAGCGCGACTGCTTCCAGGCGATCGAGAGATCGATGCTCTCGTGATGGACGATGGGCGCGATGGCGTCGAAGAAGGCGAGCGACTCCTCGCCGCTCAGCCTGCGGATCGCTTCGGCCAGCGCCGGCGAGGTGAGGGGGCCGGTGGCGACGATCACGCTGTCCCAATCGTCGGGCGGCAAGCCGGCCACTTCCTCGCGCCTGAGCTCGATCAGCGGATGGGCGAGCAGGGCCTGCTGGACGGCGGCGGAAAAGCCGTGACGGTCGACGGCGAGGGCGCCGCCGGCCGGCAGCTTGTGGGCGTCGGCCGCGCGCATGATCAGCGAGCCGGCGCGCCGCATCTCCTCATGCAGCAGGCCGACCGCGTTGTTGGCGGCATCGTCGGAGCGGAAAGAGTTGGAACAGACGAGCTCGGCGAGGTTTTCCGTGAGATGCGCCTCGGTGCCGCGCACCGGCCGCATCTCGTGCAGCACCACGGGCACGCCGGCCGACGCGAGCTGCCACGCCGCTTCCGAGCCCGCGAGGCCGCCGCCTATGATGTGCACTGTCTTGGCGCTTGACGTCATACTGTCCGAATGGGTTCTTGTCGTCCTGAGCGTCGCCGAAGGGATCTCATCGCTGCTTGCCACCGGCATGGGATCCTTCGCTACACTCCAGGGCGGAGTTTACGCCGCTCGCGATGACAGACTAATAGATGGGGGAGAGGATCATGGCCATCAAGTTCCACAATCCAAAGACGGTCTCGCTCGCGGGCAAGTACAGCCTCGGCGCCGAGGTGCCGCAGGGCGCCAAGTTGCTCTACGTCTCGGGCCAGGTCGGTGTCGATCCGCGCGGCAAGCTGCAGGTGGGCATCGAAAAGCAGGTCGAGCAGGTCTGGAAGAACATCGCCCAGGTGCTGAAGAGCGGCGGCATGGGCTTCGGCGATATCGTCAAGGTCACGACCTTTCTGACCGACAGCCGCTTCATCGTGCCCTTTCGCACGGTGCGCGACCGCTTCTTCCCCGCGCCGCCCTATCCGGCCTCGACCCTGCTGATCGTGGCGGGCCTCGCCGATCCCGGCATGCTGGTCGAGATCGAGGTGGTGGCGGCAAAGTAAGACGCCGTGGACGGGCTGTTGACACCACTTATGCTCATACGTAGCGTAAGAGCTATAATGCTCGAATAGAGTATAATAGGTAAGCAGCTCGTCATGGCGGATTCCCTCAAGGTCGCGCTCGCCCAGCTCAATCCCAAGGTCGGCGATATCGACGGCAACCTCGCCAAGGTGCGCGCCGCGCGCGCCGAAGCGAGGAAGCAGGGCGCCGAGCTGGTGCTGACGTCGGAGCTTGTGCTCTCCGGCTATCCGCCGGAGGACTTGGTGCTGAAGCCGGCCTTCCAAAAGCGCTGCCACGAAGCGGTCGAGGCGTTGCGCGCCGACACGCTGGACGGCGGCCCGGCGGTGTTCGTCACCACGCCCTGGCGCGAAGGTGACAAGCTGCACAACGCCATCATCTGCCTCGACAAGGGCGAGATCATCGGCAAGCGATTCAAGGTCGATCTGCCGAACTATGGCGTGTTCGACGAGAAGCGCGTGTTCGCGCCGGGACCCATGCCGGGGCCGCTGCCCTTCAACGGCGTCCGCATCGGCGTGCCGATCTGCGAGGATGTGTGGACGGCCGACGTCGTCGAATGCATCTCCGAGACCGGCGGCGAGATCCTGCTGGTGCCCAACGGCTCGCCCTATGAGGTCGGCAAGACCGATGTGCGCGTGCAGCTCGGCGTCAATCGCGTGGTCGAAAGCGGATTGCCGTTCGTCTACGTCAACCAGGTCGGCGGCCAGGACGAACTGATCTTCGACGGCGGCTCGTTCGTGCTGGGCGCCGACCGCGCGCTCAAGGCCAAGCTGGCGTCGTTTCGCGAGGAGGTGGCCACCGTCGAGTTCCGCCGCGGCCCCAACGGCTGGGAATGCCGGCCCGCCGGCATCGCGCCCGAGCTCAGCGACATCGAATCGATCTACCAGGCGATGATGCTGGGCCTGCGCGACTACGTGAACAAGACCGGCTTTCCCTCGGTGTTGATCGGCCTGTCGGGCGGCGTCGATTCGGCGCTCACCGCCGCTGTCGCCGCCGACGCGCTGGGGCCCGGGCGCGTGCACACGCTGATGATGCCCTCGCCCTACACCAGCGCCCACTCGCTGGAGGACGCCAAAGCGTGCGCCGAGGCGATCGGCATCAAGTACGACATCGTCAGCATCGAGCCCGCCATGGCCGCGTTCCGCGAGATGCTGCTGCCGTTGTTCGGCAACCGTAAAGAAGATGTCACGGAAGAGAATATCCAGAGCCGCGCCCGCGGCGTTACCCTGATGGCGGTATCGAACAAGCTGGGCGGCATGGTGGTGACGACGGGCAACAAGTCGGAGATGGCGATGGGTTACGCCACGCTCTACGGCGACATGGCCGGCGGCTACAATGTCCTGAAGGATGTCTACAAGACCACGGTGTTCGAGCTCTGCCGCTGGCGCAACGCGCATCTGCCCGAGGGCGCACTGGGCCCGAAAGGCCGGGTGATCCCCGAGCGCATCATTTCCAAGCCGCCCTCGGCCGAGCTGCGCGCCGACCAGAAGGACGAGGACTCGCTGCCGCCCTATCCCGTTCTCGACGCCATCCTGAAGGGCTTGATCGAACGCGATCTCGGCGCCGAGGAGCTGGCGGCGGAGGGCCACGACCGCGCCACCGTGGAGCGCGTGTGGCGCCTGCTGGAGGGCGCCGAGTACAAGCGCCGCCAGGCGCCCCCCGGTGTGAAGATCACCTCGCGCCTCATCAGCAAGGAGCGGCGCTACCCGATCGTGAACGGCTTTCGCGGGTAAGCCATGTTGATCGCCCAGATCTCCGACATGCACGTCAAGGCGGAGGGCGAGCTGCTCTACGGCCGCATCGATACGGCGGGTTTCCTCGAGCGGGCGGTGGCGCATGTCGGTGCGCTCGATCCGCTGCCCGATGTCGTGCTGGCCACCGGCGATCTGGTCGAGGGCGGCAAGCCGGAGGAATATGCCCGTCTGCGGCGGCTGCTGGCGCCGCTCGCCATGCCGGTGCACCTGATTCCCGGCAACCACGACGCGCGCGAGGCGTTGCGTGAGGCCTTCGCCGACCATGCCTACCTGCCGCCGACCGGCTTCCTGCACTACACGATCGAGACCCTGCCGGTGCGCCTGATCGCGCTGGATACGCTGGTGCCGGGCAAGGGATACGGCGCCTTGTGCCGCGAGCGGCTCGACTGGCTGGAGGCACGGCTCGCCGAAAGCGACCGGCCGACGATCCTGTTCATGCATCATCCGCCGTTCGACTGCGGCATCGACGCCTTCGACAACGCCAAGCTGAACGAGGGCGGCGAGCGGCTGGCGGCGCTTGTGCGCCGGCACGACAATGTCGAGCGCGTGATGTGCGGTCACGTCCATCGGCCGATCCAGGTGCGCTGGGCCGGCACCATGGCCTCGATCGCGCCCAGCACGGCGCACCAGGCGACGCTCAATCTGCAGCCGCGCGCGCCGCTGTCGATGATGATGGAACCGCCCGGCATCGCTCTTCACCTGTGGCGCGAAGGCACCGGTCTGGTCACTCATGTGAGCTACATCGGAACCTACGACGGTCCGAGTCCGTTTCGCTCCACACAATGAGCGTTGCGCAATCCTCCCTCGGCAGTCGGCTGAGCCTCGAAGGTCTGTTCAAGCGGCTGGGCCCGGGCGTGATCACCGGCGCGGCGGACGACGACCCGAGCGGCATCGCGACCTATTCGCAGGCCGGCGCCCAGGGCGGCTTCAATCTCCTGTGGACGGTGGTGTTGACGTGGCCGCTGATGGTGGCCGTGCAGTCCATCAGCGCGCGCATCGGTCGGGTCACCGGGCGCGGCCTCGCCGGCAACATGGTGCTGGTGTTTCCGCGCGCCGTCGTCAGCGTGCTGGTGCTGCTGCTGTTCATCGCCAATACCATCAATCTCGGCGCCGACCTCGCTGCCATGGGGGCGGCGGCCAAGCTGATGATCGGCATCGGCAGCCCCCACCTCTATACGGTCGCCTTCGCGGTATTCTCGCTGCTGGCGGTCGTGTTCATTCCCTACCATCGCTACGTCGGGCTGCTGAAATGGTTCACCTTTTCGCTGCTCGCCTATATTGGCGTGGTCTTCACGGTGAAGATCGACTGGCACGCGGTGGTGGTCGGCGCCTTCGTGCCGAAGTTCGAGCTCTCCGGCGACTCGCTCACGCTGGTGGTCGCGATCTTCGGCACCACCATCAGCCCCTATCTCTTCTTCTGGCAGAGCTCCCAGGAGGTCGAAGATGAGGAAGCCGACCCCGACGCCGGTCCGCTGATCGATCGGCCTGAGCAGGCGAACCGCGAACTCAATCGCATCGGCTGGGAGACCTGGATCGGCATGGCGATCTCCAATTCCATCGCCTTCTTCATCATGCTGACCACGGCCGTGACCTTGCACGCGGCGGGCAAGACCGACATCCAGACCGCCGAGCAGGCGGCCGAGGCGCTGAAGCCGATTGCCGGCAATGCGGCGTTCTTCCTGTTCAGCCTCGGCCTGATCGGCACGGGCCTGCTGGCCATCCCGGTCCTGGCGGGCTCCGTCGCCTATGCCGTCGCCGAAGCGCGCGGCTGGCGGACCGGACTCGAGCGTCCGCTGGCCGAGGCGCGGCCGTTCTATGTCGTGATCGCCATCGCCATCGTGGTCGGCATCGCCGTCGACTTCTCGCCGCTCGATCCGATCAAGGCGCTGATCTGGAGCGCCGTGCTGAACGGCGTCATCGTCGTGCCCATCATGGTGGCGATGATGATCATGGCCAGCCGGCGCAAGATCATGGGCGACTTCACGGCCTCGCGCTGGCAGGTCGTGCTCGGCTGGGCCGCGACCGCCGTCATGGCTGCGGCCGCGATCGCCATGTTCGTGCTGATGTAATGAAGCATGAGAAACCTTGTCATCCAGACCAAGCTTAGGTCGTTCGCGACGGCCGGCAGGGGCGTGTTAGCCTTTGATCATGAAGCTCTATTCCGGACCGCTCAGCATGTTCGGCGCCAAGGCCGAGATCGCAGCCCTTGAGAAGGGGCTCGATGTCGAGCTGATCATGGTGCCGTTCGAGATGAAGACGCTCTATCAGCCCAAGCATCCCGAGGTGCTGCGCATCAATCCCAAGCGCCAGGTGCCGGTGCTGATCGACGAGGATCTGGAGCTCTTCGACTCGACGCAGATCTTCGAATATTTCGAAACCGTGAAGCCCGAACCGCCGCTGTGGCCGGCCGAGCCCAAGGCGCGCGCCCGCGCACGATTGCTCGAACACAAATCGGACGAGATCTACTTCCCACCCATCGTCCGGCTCATGGGCTTGCAGGCCACGCCCGACGATCCGGCCGCGATCGAAGCGCGGACCGCTGCCGCCTCCTTCTATGACGAGAGGGAGAAGGGGCTGGGCAGCGGGGAATGGCTGGCCGGCAGCTATTCCTACGCCGACATCGCCTTCTACATGGCGCAGCTCTTCGGCGAGCGCATGGGCGCGCCCATGACCGACTCCCATCCGCGCTTGAAAGCCTGGCGCGAGCGCATGAGCGCGCGGCCGGCGGTGCGCAAGGTCGCGGGCGCGATGGGACGCTATCTCCTGACGCAAGAGCGCAAGCTGCCGGCGTTCCTGGCGGAGCTGAGTGCGTGACCAGGATCCTGTTCCTGCCCGGCGCCGGCGCCTCGCCGGATTTCTGGAGGCCGGTCGGCGATCGCCTGCCCGAGGCGGGGCCGAAGGAGTATTTCGGCTGGCCGGGCCTCGGTGATCAGCCGCACGATCCCGCCATCAGGGGCATCGACGATCTTGTGCGCCTGGTCGGCGCGCGGATGGATGAACCGGTCGATCTGGTGGCGCAGTCGATGGGCGGTATTTTTGCGGCGCGGCTGGCGCTCGAACGACCAGACCGCGTGCGGCGCCTGGTGCTGACCGTGACGTCGGGCGGCGTGAACATGACCCAGCTCGGCGCGGCGGACTGGCGGGCCGATTACCGCCGGTCCTTCCCCCGCGCCGCCGGATGGATCACCGAGGCAGGCCCTTCATCGGACCTGCCGGTCGAACGCATCGCCGCGCCCACGCTCCTGATCTGGGGCGACTCGGACGCCATCAGTCCGGTCTCCGTGGGCCGGCATCTCGAGCAGCGCATTCCCGACGCGCGCCTTCACGTCGTGCCGGGCGGCGATCACGACCTGGCGAAGACGCATGCCGAGCTGGTGGCGCCGCTGATCGCGCGGCACCTTACGGCCTGACCGTTCGCCCGAGCGCCGTTTCGTAGACCTTCAGGATCGCTGAGGAGTCCTTCGGCCCCAGCCCCATGCCGCGCGCCAGGCGCTGCAGGTTGTGGGTCGAGGAGCCTTGCGGCAACGGCACGCCGAGTTCGTCGCCCAGCTCGAGCGCCAGATGCAGGTCCTTGTAGGCGAGGTTGAGTGCGAAGCTCGGGTCGAGCTTTCCCGACAGCGCGCGCTCGGAGAAGCTCTTGAAGGCGTTGGAGTTGCCGCTCGAGCTGGAGACGACCTGGATCAGCTTCTGCGGATCGAGCCCCGCCGTGACGCCCAGCATCAGCCCTTCCGCCGCGGCCGCGGCGTTGCAGAAGGCCAGCATGTTGTTGACCAGCTTGGCCACCGTGCCGGTGCCGAGCTCGCCCATATGGATGACATTGGCGCTGAACGACTGCAGCACGGGCAGCGCATCGTCGAACACCTTCTTGTCGCCGCCCACCATGATGGCGATGGTCGCGGCCTCCGCGCCCACCGTGCCGCCGCTCACCGGTGCGTCGAGCATGGCGATGCCCTTGGCCGCCATCGCGGCGCCGATCTTCTTCACCATCGAGGGCGCGTTGGTGCTGAGGTCGATGTAGGTCTGGCCCTTGCCGATGTTGGCCAGGATGCCGTTATCGCCCAGGGTCACCGCCTCGACGTCCTTGGGCATGGGCAGCGATGTCATCACGACGTCGGCGCCCTTGGTGACGTCGGCCACCGATTTGGCGGCCGTGGCGCCGAGATCGGTGCAGGTTTTGAGTGCCGCGGCATTCAGGTCGAACACCGTCACCTGGTGGTTGCTGCGCTTGACGATGTTGCGGCACATGGGGCCGCCCATGTTGCCGACGCCGATGAATCCGACCTTCACTGTTTCCTCCCGGGTGAGTGCGTTGGCCGACTATACGACAGAATTGGCCGTGCCCAGCGCCGCTCCGCTGGCAGCTTTCGCGTTGCGGCGCGGCGGGGCAGTATCGGGGCAAGACAGGGAGGACCACCCAAGCCCATGGCGCGCAACAAGCTGCATCCGATTCCGCACCCGCCGCGCACGCCGGTGCTGGGCAACATGCTCACGGTCGACGGCGGCGCGCCGATCCAGGACCTGATGCGCATCGCGCGCGAGCAGGGGCCGATCTTCTGGCTCGACATGATGGGCACGCCGCTGGTCGTCGTCTCGGGCGCCGACCTGGTGGCCGAACTGTGCGACGAGAAGCGCTTCGACAAGGCGGTGCGGGGCTCGCTGCGCCGGGTGCGCATGCTGGGCGGCGATGCACTGTTCACCGCCGAGACGCAGGAACCGAACTGGCAGAAGGCGCACAACATCCTGCTGCCGACCTTCGCGCATCGCATGATGCAGACCTACCACGAGGGCATGCTCGACATTGCCGACCAGCTCGTCACCAAGTGGGAACGCCTGAACGCCGATGAGGAGATCGACGTGGTGCGCGACATGACCGCGCTCACCCTCGACACGATCGGGCTGTGCGGCTTCAACTATCGCTTCAACTCGTTCTACCGCAGCGACAACCATCCCTATGTCGAATCGCTGGTGCGCGCGCTGGAAGCGGTGATGAAGATGCGCGGCCTGCCGCTGGAGGACATCACCCAGCGCAAGAGCCGCCGCAAGCTCGAGCAGGATGTCGGCTTCATGAACGGCATCGCCGACCGCATCATTCGCGAGCGCCGCGAGGTTCCGGCCGAGGACGATTCCAAGCCCGACCTGCTGGGCTTCATGCTGAGCGGCATCGACAAGCAGAGCGGCGAGCGGCTCGACGACGTCAACATCCGCTACCAGATGAACACCTTCCTGATCGCGGGCCACGAGACCACGAGCGGGATGCTGTCATTCGCGGTCTATTTCCTGCTCAACAATCCGCACGTGATGCAAAAGGCCTACGAGGAGGTCGACCGCGTGCTGGGCCGCGACGTCAACGCCAAGCCGTCGGCACAGCAGGTCAATCAGCTCGTCTATATCGGCCAGATCCTGAAGGAGGCGCTCCGGCTGTGGCCGACTGCGCCGGCCTTCGGGCTGTATCCCTACCAGCACGAGACGATCGGCGGGAAGTACAAGCTCCGCAAGCGCACCTTCGTCACCGTTCTGACGGCGATGCTTCATCGCGACAAGTCGGTATGGGGATCGCAGGCCGAGGTCTTCAATCCCGACAATTTCGCGCCCGAGCGCGAGGCCAAGATGCCGCCACATGCGTACAAGCCGTTCGGCAACGGCCAGCGCGCCTGCATCGGCCGGCAGTTCGCCATGACCGAGGCGACCCTGGTGCTCGGCCTCATCCTGCAGCGCTTCCGGCTGGTCGATCACACGCGCTATCAGCTCAAGATCAAGGAATCGCTCACCATCAAGCCGGAGGGGCTGGTGATGCGTGTGCGGCTGCGGCCGGATGTCGTGCGCGGTTCGGGCGTTTCCGTCGCCGCCAAGCCCGCGTCCCGGAAGGCGGCGCCGAAGAAGAAGGCGGCGAGTCACGGCACAGCGCTCACGGTACTGTTCGGTTCCAACATGGGCACCGCCGAGGAGCTCGCGCGCTCGATTGCCGAGGCGGGCGAGGCGCAGGGCTTCACCACGACCCTGGCCAGCCTCGACGATCAGGCGGGCAAGCTCACGGCCGAGGGCGCGGTGGCGATCGTCTGTGCCTCCTACAATGGCGGCCCGCCGGACAATGCCGGCGCCTTCATCCAGAGCCTGCGCGAGGCCGAGCCAGGATCGCTGAAAGGCGTGCGCTATACCGTGTTCGGTTGCGGCAATCGTGACTGGGCCTCGACCTACCAGGCGATCCCGCGCCAGATCGATGAGCTTTTGGCCGACAGGGGCGCGGAGCGGATCTACGCCCGCGGCGAGGGCGACGCCAAGGAGGACCTCGACGGCCACTTCCAGGCGTGGAACGAGCCGCTGCTGTCGGCGCTGGCTGAAAAGCTCGGCGTCAAGCTCGAACCCGACGGGACTGCTCCTCATGAGCCGCTTTACCAGGTGCAGGCGGTCGACAAGCCGCCGGCCAATCTCCTGATCGGCGGCGCGGGCGCGCTGCCGATGCGCGTCCTGGCGAATCGCGAGCTGCAGAACGCCGCCAAGTCTGGCCGCAGCACGCGGCATATCGAGGTGTTGTTGCCCGACGGCGTCAGCTACCGCGCCGGCGATCATCTCAGCATCGTGCCGCAAAACGGCGCCGCGCTGGTCGAGCGCGCGATCCGGCGCTTCGGGTTCGCGCCGGGCGCGCATGTGATGCTGGCGGCTGCCGAAGGAAGACGCGCGGCGCTGCCGGTCGGCGAAGCGATTGCGGTTCATCGCCTGCTGTCGGACTTCGTCGAGCTGCAGCTTCCGGCCACGCGCAAGCAGATCCAGACCCTAGCGCAGCACACGCGCTGTCCGTTCACGCGACCGAAGCTCGAATCGCTTCTTGATGAGGAGCAATTTCGTTCGGAGATCCTGGCCAAGCGTACCTCCGTGCTCGACCTCCTGGAGCTCTATCCGGCGTGCGAGTTGCTGTTCGCCGCCTTCCTCGAAATGCTGCCGCTGATGACGCCGCGCTATTATTCGATCTCGTCCTCGCCGATCGCCGACGGCACACGCTGCTCGATCACCGCGGCCGTGGTCGAGGGCCCGGCGCGCTCAGGGTCGGGCGTCTATGAGGGCGTCTGCACCAGCCACCTGGCGCGCCAAACGGCCGGCGGCACGCTGCAGGCTTTCGTCAAGGAGACCAAGGTGGGCTTCCGCCTTCCGGTCGATCCGGCGGCGCCGATCGTCATGATCGGGCCGGGTACGGGCCTGGCACCCTTCCGCGGCTTCCTGCGCGAACGCGCCGCCCTCAAGGCGCAAGGCCGGAGCCTGGGAGCAGCGATGCTGTTCTTCGGCTGCCGCCATCCCGAACAGGATTTCATCTATGCCGACGAACTCGCGGAACACGCTCGCGCGGGTGTCGTTGACCTGCATGTCGCATTCTCGCGCCATGACGAGAAGAAGACCTACGTGCAGGATCTTTTAAAGGACCAGGCCGACCGCGTGCGCGCCCTGATCGAACAGGGCGCCATCGTCTATGTCTGCGGTGATGGTGGGCGCATGGAACCCGACGTGAAACGCGCACTGGCGACGATACACGGCGAGGCTGGCGTGGCGAAGCTCGCGGCCGACAACCGCTACGTGCTCGACGTGTGGGCAGGCAGCTGAGCCTCGCCTCGAACCGGGACGCCGAGCGCGCCCGCGATCTGCGCCGCATCAAGCTGGCGGCGACGGCGTTGCTGGTTTTCACGGCGGCGCTGTTCCTGGTGGCGCGGCACTACGAACCGACGCACTGGGCCTGGGGTTACGTCGCGTCGTTCGCCGCGGCGGCGACCGTAGGCGGGCTTGCCGACTGGTACGCCGTGGTCGCCCTGTTCCGCCGGCCGCTCGGCCTGCCGATCCCGCACACGGCGATCATCCCGCGCAATCACCTGCGCATCGCCGACACCCTGGGTGAGTTCATCGAGACGAATTTCCTTGCGCCCGAGCCGGTCGAGAAGCGACTGGGCGAAGTCGATTTCGCCGCCCTCGTGGCGGACTGGCTGGTCGAGCCCGAACGCGCCGCCGCCCTGGCGGACTTCGTACTGCGTCTGTTGCCGCAGACCCTGGGCGCCATCGAGCAGTCCGGCCTGAAGGGCTTTTTGGGTAAGCGCATCATGACGGAACTGGAGCGGGTCGAGCTGGCGCCGCTGGCTGCGGGCCTGTTGAGTGCCGTCACCGAAAAGGGCCGGCACCAGCGCCTGCTCGACGAACTTTTGGGCGCGCTGGAGAAAGTCCTGACCAACGAGGAGACGCTGGCGGCGTTGCGTGAAAGGATCCGCAAGGAGCTGCCGGCGCTGTTCAACCTCTACCGGGCCGATGCCTATCTCTTGCGCAAGATCGTCGCTTCGACCAGCGGCTTCATCCAGGACGCTCGGGCCGATCGCCGGCATCCGCTGCGCGTGGAGTTCGACAGTTTCGTGACAGGATTCATCGAACAGCTGCGCAGCTCGCAAGCCTTTGCGCGACGCGCCGAGCGCCTCAAGCGCGACCTGCTGGCACGACCCGAGATCACCGCCATCGCCGAAGGCGCCTGGGAGAGCCTGCGGACCTTCCTCGAGCAGGATTCGCGGGCCCCCGACAGCCAGATCCGCCGCCAGCTCGAAGCCATGCTCGTCGACATCGGCGGCCAGCTCGCGCGTGATCCGGCGATACGCGCAGAGATCAACCGCGGCATGGTGCGTGTCCTTGCCGACTTTGTGCAAAGCCAGAAGAGCGGTGTCGGGCGCTTCATCGCCGACCAGGTGAAGTCGTGGGACATCGATATGCTGATCGGCCGCATCGAGCTCACCGTGGGACGAGATCTGCAATACATCCGGTTTAACGGAGCTTTGATCGGCGGCCTGGCCGGTTTGGCCTTGCATGCGCTGGAGCAGGGGTTGAAGCTCGGGTCCTAACTGACGGGAGGGTCGCATGGCCGACGCACCACAGAACTTCACCGACATGTTCAAGAACCTGGGCGAGCAACTCAAGATCGCGCCGTTCGACATGACGAAGATCATGGAGCATCAACAGAAGAACCTGGAGGCCATGACCAAGTCGTGGCAGGCGATGGCGGGCGGCGCCAACGAGATCGCCAGGAAGCAGCGCGAGATCCTCGAGGCGGCGGTGAAGGACGTCACCGCCATGGTGCAGGAATACAAGCCCGGCGGGAGCCCGCAGGACATCATGGCCAAGCAGGCCGAGTTCGCGAAGAAGGCGATGGAGGCAGCGATCGCCAACACGCGCGACATCGCCGAGCTGGTGCAGAAGTCGACCACCGAGGCGTTCAAGATCGTGCAGGACCGGATGAAGGAGTCCTACGAGGAGATCCGCACCACCGTCGAGAAGAAGAAGTAGTTAGCGCCGCCGCCAGTCCGGAAACACGAGGCTCTTCCAGCCGGAGCGGTCGAACTTCCTCCACTGACCCTCGGGCTGGGCCAGCCGGTCGGCGACGGCATAGACGGCGGCCGGATGGTGGCCGAGCCCGCAATGGCTGCCGTAGACCTCGATGTTCTCGACTTGCTCGCGTTCCTCGTTGACGCAGGTCTGCCAGGCGCAGATGCCGTCGGAACGGCTGAAGATCGAGGTGGTGGGCACCGGCGGCGGCTCGCTGAGAGGTCCTGCGATATGCTCGTCGCTGTCTTCGACCCTTTGGCCGGAGGCGAACTCGTAGACCTTCCAGGCGTTGGTTGCCTTGGGGTTGCCGGTGAACGGGCTGCCCAGGCTGATCACGCAGCGCACCTTGTCGGGCAGGCGCTTGGCGAGCTGGCGTGCGTAGATGCCGCCCAGACTCCAGCCGACCAGGCTGAGCTTGCGTCCGCCATAACGCTCGTAGAGTTCCTCGACCCGATCCAGCATGTCGGGCTCGACGCCGGGGCGCAGGCCGAGATTGCGACCCTGCTTCCAGCCGTGCACGGCGTAGCCCTGCGCCTTCAGGAAACTCCTGAGCGGCTGGGTCGAGAAATCGCTGGCCAGGAGACCGGGCAGCACCAGCACCGGGTGTCCGTCGCCGCGCGGCGCGGCCGCGAGCCACGGCCGCAGCAGCATAAAGGCGCCCAGCTCCTGCAGGGCGCGGCCTTCGAGGAGCAGCAAGGTTCGCGAGGGGGGACGCAACGCCTGGGCCGTAGCCGTCATTTGGCTTCCTTGTTCGTTCACACGTGCTCGTTCACACGACGGTCTCACATATCGGAATTGGCCGAAAGGGTTTCAACCGGCCACGACCGCCTTCTTGAGCTCGTCCGCCGCCTCGACGAGATAGTCGCCGAGACGGCCGACATCGGGCACTGCGCGACGATCGGCGGTGAGGCCGAAATTGAGCGCATCCATGTAGCTCTGCACCGTGATGTTGAGCGCAGCCCCGTGCGCGGCGATCGACACCGGATGCAGTGCCGTCACCTTGGCGCCGGCGCAGTAGAGCGGCATCGGCGGGCCGGGCACGTTGGAGATCGTGACATTCATCGGCATCGGCAAACGATCCGCGAGGCCGCTGCGGCCATAGACCAGCATGACGAGCTGCAGCAGGATCGGCGCGCCGACGAAGGCGAAATCCTGCGGCACGGCATCGCGGAACGTGCCGGCGAGCTGCTTGGCCTGCGACGAGGATCTGACGATGGCGGCGAGCCGCTCCGCCGGATCGGCGATGTCAGTCGCGATCTGGCAGAGCATGCCCGAAACCTGGTTGTTCTGTCGCGTGTCGCCGGGCTCGCGCAGGCTTATGGGCACGCCGGCAATCAGCGGCTTGTCGGGCAGCTGGCCTTTTTCCTGGAGATAGCGACGCAGCGCGCCGCTGCACACCGCCATCACCACGTCGTTCAGCTTGGCGCCGCCCGCCTTGGCGATCGCCTTGGCGTCGCCGAGCGAGATCGTGCGCGCGGCATAGCTGCGCTCGCGGGTGATGGTGGCGTTGAACGGCGTTTTGGGCGCGTCCAACGTCGGCAGCTGCGTGACCAGGCTCTGCAGCGTGCCGAGCGCCTTGGGCATCTCGCCCGGCTTGGCGAGGAAGGCATCGGTCATGGCGTTCATGATGGCGGGTGCGGCTTCCCACATCTTCAATTGCTGGCGCATCATGTTGCCCATGATGTCGCCGATGCCCTTCACCGGATCGACGGTCGTCGGCGAGCTGGGCGCCGGTTTGGGCGCGGCAGGTTTGGGTGGCGCCGGCGCCACCTCGCGCGGCACAGCCGTCACGTCATACAGCGCCTTGTTGATCGCCATGCCGGCGCCGCCGTCGATCGCGGCGTGATGGACCTTCGAGTAGAGAACGCCCTGGCCGTTCTCGAGGCCCGTGATGACGTAGAACTGCCAGAGCGGACGGCTGCGATCGAGCGTGTTGGCGTGCAGGCGGCCGATCACTTCCTCGAGTTGCGCCTCGGTGCCGGGCGCGGGCAAGGCCGTCTCGCGCAGATGGTAGTCGAGGTCGAGGTCGTCGGCATCGACCCAGCCGGGATGGTCGAGATCGTAGAGCGACGGCGCCAGCCGCTTGGAGAAGATCGGGATGGTGTGCAGGCGGCTTTCAAAGAAGCGCCGGAAGTGCCGGTAGAAACTGCCCTCGAATCCCTCGGGAAGCTGAAAGTAGGTCAACCCCGCCACGTGCATGGGCGTCTCGGGCGTCTCGAGATAGAGGAACGAGGCGTCGATGCCTGACAGCTGCTGCTGGTCCATGGCGTCCTCCCGAAAAGCGCCTTCGGCTTCTTGCTTGGTCGCAAGTTGTCCTCTGAATCGGCAGTCTAATCAATTGAAAAACAAAGATAATTATCCTTCTTCTCGCACTGCACAAATTTATGTTGCAATGCACCATAATGATCACATATACGCCCCGTCAGTACACACCCACCCGTACCCAACCGCATTCAGGGACCGACCATGACCACCACAGCTACCCCGCTCGACAACGTGATCGAGCATGCCACCGAGAGCACCAAGGCCGCCAGCGAGCGCGCCCGCGAGTTTGCCCAGATCGGCGTCCGCAAGGCGACCGAGGGCTTCGAGCAGATCAGCAAGG
>Ga0193726_1001490_pt1 | contig 18314 bp, 16 predicted proteins | sample H2c1metaG_FD_144928 | JGI IMG/M metagenome (GOLD analysis project Ga0193726, IMG submission 144928) | Soil microbial communities from a riparian zone of the East river system, Colorado, United States - H2c1 | ecosystem: Environmental > Terrestrial > Soil > Riparian zone | place: USA: East River... | reverse complement strand
TCCTTCCGAAGCGAACGCAAATTTCACGCCGGCCGCATTCAATTTCGCTGGTGTGGAAGGCGCGCGATCGCGGAAGCGCAACGTGCGCAGCGTGTCGCCCTGATCTCCACCACCGCCAAATCCGCCGCCTCCGCCCCGGCCACCACCGCCTCCACCTTGTCCTGCGGCAGGCCAGTTAATATTAATGAACACGGGAACTTTCGCCGCCGCAATTTCATTCGCGACAGCATATCCCTCTTGCGCTCCCGTCAACGCCCATCGAGCGCCAAGCGTCGGACCAAATCGCAGCGCGCGCATGATGTCAATTTCCGTGTTGCCCGGAAACAACACCAACTCTTTATCAGCAAGTACGCGAGAAATTACTGCGTCGGTGCGGTCATACGCGGGACGTTGATTCCCTTTCGGATTCGCGTCGTAAGCCTTTTGCGCTTCCGCGAACCACTGCGCGTCAATAAAAACTTGGCGCACATACGAAACCTGGCCCATCAGCGCGCTTGGGAAGCCGGTGTATTCTCCGCGGCCACCGTTCAAGCTAACCGGCAACGCCGCGGCAGTTTTCACCACCATACTTTCCGGGCGGTCACCTTCGCCAAAATCTACGATGGCGCCCTGTCCCGGAAAAAATCCGTTGCGCGGCATCACCAAACCTGTTGTGAATCCGCCGCCGCGCCATGTTGCAACTCGCGCGTCGTCAGACTTCAACATGTCCGCGGCATTATCCCAGGGCGTCGTCGCGGGACGATCTTCCGGTCCACGCGAATTCAGCACGCCCGGAGCAGCAGCTCCTCGGCCGCCTCCACCACCGCCTCCGCCGCGGCCACCCGCCGGAGCAGCGGCCACAACTGGCGCGCCCAATCCGACGTCGGTGCCAGCGTCAATCAGGCCGGGATAAATTGTTAGCCCCGTGCCGTCAATCACGCGCGCTTCGGCTGGAATCGAAACATTTGCGCCGACCGCTTGAATCACACCTTTGGAAATTACGATTGTGCCGTTCGCAATCGGCGGCCCGGAAACGGGCACGATGCGTGCGCCTTTAATTGCGAAAAATGGCGGCTCTTCAGCGCGCACATGCCGCGTGGAATAAAGCGCGAAAACAAAAATCGCGCATGCAGCTACCGCGAGCGCAGGCAATATCCTGCGTACTCCTCGAGATTGCATTTCGGACTCCTTCACAAAATGTTTTGCTGTGTTCAGGTTTCTAGCCCCGGTGGTACTTAGCTAGCAGACGCGCGATGCTACTTGGCGGTTTCAACAGAGTCAAGCGTCGCGTGGAAATTTCTCCGCGTCTCCTATCGCAGATAGTGGAACGCGTGACGAAACATTCGCGGACTGCGCACGTACAACATGTACACGGAAAGAGTTATAATTAGGTTTCTCACACAGGTGAATAAATGAAACGTATTATATTGATCGCCGCCATCGCACTTCTCTGCGCCGCAATTCCGGCTCATGCGCAAGACGCTCATCCGCAGGACGTCTCCGCTACGGGCGCATGGCAAGGTACTCTGAATGTTTTCGGAACCAGCATGCGCCTCACTCTTCGTGTTGCGTCGGACGAAAAGGGCGCGCTCACTGGCGTGATCAGCAGTCCGGACATGGGCGTTGGCGGCACGGACGTTTCGGGTGTGAAGCAGAAAAAGACCAGCCTGAAATTTGATATTCCCGCCTACAACGGCAGCTTTGAAGGAAAAATTTCCGACGACGGCCAAACAATTCTCGGCACGTGGTATATCGGCGAACAAACTTTGCCGATTACATTCAAGCGGCTTTCTTCCGCACCTTCACCGGCCGCGTCGGCGACGCGCGGTCCGCGTGCCGGTGCACCGGAATCCGCGGCCGATCCGAAATCGTCTCCGACAACAGTCACGCCAAAAATTCCGGTCGTCGAAGATATTTGGCTCGGCACATATCAAACTCCCAGCGGCTCAAAAATAAATATGCGTCTTCATGTTTCGCATGACGCCAACGGCGCGCTCTCCGTGAAAATGGATAGCATCAACGAAGGCGTAAACGGTATTCGCACCTCAAATGCTTCGATGACGGACACTTCTCTTCACTTCGAGATTCCCGAGGCCGCCATTACTTACACCGGCACGCTAAACTCCACGCATGATGAAATGACGGGGCCATTTTCGCGCAGCGGGGGAGCACAACCATTGACGTTCAAACGTTCCGGCCCGGCCGCGCCGAAATCGCCGGAAGTTCCTGCATCTAAGTAGCACCGACACTCTTATCGGTGCAGGTCTCTTCGCGATCAAAACTAAAATCGCGTCTCGTAGGGGCGCGTCGCGCACGCCGCCATCAACTTTTTCATCTGCGTGCGGTGATCCAACAAATGCAGCCGCTGCAACAACGCATATTCTTTCCACTCCAATTCCGCAAACCAAAGCTGCGCCACAAGCTCGTCGTTCGGCAATTTCGTAGTGGCCACCATAAGAGCAAGCACCGTCGGCACATCAGAAACTTTCGCGCCACTCGATCGCTCTTCATCACGCGCCGCAGTTTCCAAGATCGCAATCATCTCCACATTCGCGTCATGCAGTCCGCCGACCAGTGTTGCCCAAGGCGCCCACTCACTCGCTCCGGATTTCAACGCTTCATACACAGGCGGTCCCGGTGGACGCCGACCAGCCAGAAGATGCCGCAACTCTTCGGCGGCGCGAATTTGCGTTTGCGAAATGTGATCCACCACGTCAGCCATGTGCCATTTCCCAGGAAATGGTTTGCGCCGAATATCAGCCTCGTTCGCCGACGCCAAAACTTTTTCCAATTCCGCAGCCGCCGCACGCGTCCGTTCGCAAATTTCAAAAGAGCTCAGCGTCTGCGCCCTCGAATGCACATACTCCATCATCTTCACCGACTCAGCCGTAAGCGCCTTGCCGTCCACAGCAACCAAGGCAGCATCACTCGCCATTAAACTCGTCTCCCGTTTGACATCCTCCGCCATTCAGACGCTCCCCCGCTTCCATTTGCTACAACCGGCCCGGCGTAGGGGCGGGTCTGTGACCCGCCCGCTGCCCACTACCGCACTTCCACCATCCGATTCACCGCCGCCACTTTTCCATCTACTACTTCTTGCACAACCTGACGCACGCGATACGATCCGACAGGCGCTTGTATTGACATTTTCGCGTTCAATCCCTGCTCGGCAATCTGCTTCAGCGTTGACGCTTTCAAACGCAAATCCATCACTCCTTCAACTCCCGTTAAAAATTGATTCTTCTCATCGAACAGCGCAGTAATAAAAATAAGCCGCTCCACTTTTCGTTCGCCAATGTCCTTGAACTGCAATTTGTGAACGTCCACATGGACCAGAATTTTCAATGACGATGCGCCAATCGCGGACGATTCCGGCGTCACCGTAAACTGAATCGGAATCTGCGCCGGAGTGTTGGAAGCCATCACATCGCTCTGCAACTTATGGAATCGCTTCTCTGCCGGCGAAAGCTCTGGGCTGGGCGCGTAATAACTTGGCCGCGCGCTGACGCTCAAATGCGCGGACTCGGTTAATTTCACTTTCAATTTGTGTTCGGTCCCGTCAACCCTAAGGTTCGTTGGCGAAAAACCCAGCACGTAAGAGACGCTGGGTACCGCCGAAAGAGTGTGCATGCCGGTCGCGAGGTCATTATTATTGTGGATGAATTGACCGCCGGTCCCTGCCGCCAAATCGGACATCGGTAACACCATATTGAAATGCGAACCGTAGCGGTCCAGGTTCGCAGGCAGGCCTGCCGTATCCAGTGAATTGATCACGACACTTGCGCGCATCGCGGCCTCGATAACTTTCTGCGTTTCCTGACCGAATGACAAAGAAAGAAATCCAGACGACGCCAGCAGAAGAACCCGGCGGCCGGGCATTTGACCGAGATGGCGGATCACATATTTGATGGCATGAAGCGTATCCAGCGAATAATCTTCAGCAACGTTGGTAGCCGCTAGGGCTTCCGTGCGGGAGCAACTTTCTGCAGCGCCGGGACAACATTGACCAGCTGCTCGCATTGCATCTTTTAGCTCGTCGGTCATTCCACCAACGTGAACGATCACCCAGGCTTGGTAGGTACCTAGTGGCGGGCACGCACCGGGACTTTGATTCGGCATCCTTTCAAACAAACGAACCTTGGCTAACGTGTCGAACAGTTTCTGAACGTCGTCTGTGAATTCAAGTGTCAGTGTGCCGGACGCGGTAAAAATCCCAATTCGCTCGCCGGGTTCAAGCCCCTTTTGAACGAACTTAATCGCGGCGTCGCGTGCGAAATTGATGTTCGGCCTCGTGGTATTCGCATCATCAAAAAACAGAGCCACGTAACGCGGCTGAACAGCACCGCCGTCCGTCGGCGCACCCGGAGTCGCACCAGGCGCGTCCACTTGCGCAGGATTTGTAGAACTGCCTTCGCCTCGAAGAATCGAAAACGCAGAAATCGTCTGAGGCTTGCCGTTATCAAATAAAAGAAAATCACTTTGCTTCAATCCGCTAACAGGTTTTTCCCGACTATCACGAACAATTGCCGCCACTTCAACCAAATCCGATTGCACACGGATGACCGGCGATACTGCAAGCTCTGGAACGTAAGCTCTGCTCGTCCAGAAAAGCTCATCAGAAGGTATATCCTGCGCGACAAGCGCAAGCGTGGCCAACAGACAACTACAAATCAGAATGGCAATTAGTTTTGTGCGCATCTCGACCCCTCGCAGAGGTAACAACCTGTGGGACTTGATGCTTCTATAACGAGGACTGGTTGCACGCAATGACAATCGCCGCTCGACAGTTGATTCGGAGTAGCGAGGGCACGGAACTCGGAAGGTACGGCTGAGAGATTCCTCACTTCGTTCGGAATGACGGAATCGAAATAGAAGCGCACAGACAGGAATGTCTACGCTACTAAGAGCGGCGGGCGGGTGCATCCCGAAGTTTCGGGACTGCCCCTACGAAACGAGACTTGTTCGCTGACCATTTGCGGTGACTCAACCGTGCAATGCTCAAATGACTCAAAGGCTTCATATAACATTGCCGTGTATTTCTTCCGGTCGTAACCGTGCCAGCCTTCCCAGATTGCATACGCGCGAACGCGATCGTTCGGAACTTTCGATTTGCTGGCGGTGATGATGTATTCAATGTTCTGGCCGGGGCGAAGTTTTACACCGCTGCCGAAAAGCTGTTGCGCCGCAATCGCTGTGAGACTGGCTTTTTTATAATCGCGCGGCTCGCGAGTGATGCGTTTGCTGATGATGAGATCTTCGATGGCGACATCCCCTGAGGCCAGTTTTTCTTCGCAGCGGCGAAATATTACTCGCGCCTCTTCCAGTTTTTTCAGATAGCTATTGTAATCGCGCGCTTCGGCCAGGATGGACAGCACCTTCTTTTGCATATTGGATAAAAGTGGAGGCGTGTCGTGACGGCGGCATTCCAGTCCTCTTACTTTTAGTTCGCCATTTTCGTTTACCGCGAAGAACCGGTTCGGTACGGGAATATCCGGCGATTGTTTTGACGGCAGGAAAACCACGTAGGAATAAATGGCTTCGATTGCCAAGGGCAGCCGTGTGCGTTCTTCAATTTCCCGCGCGAGTTCCTGATAGTCCTCTGGCGTCGCATTTTCCTTGTGCACGTATAACGAATCCACCAGAGCGTGGAGCAATTCATATCCCCGCGTTTCCGCGAGTTCTTTGGCAACGAGAAGCGTTTCTCGCGCGACGGCGTTAATCGCTTCGTGAGCTTCAATCTTGCCGAATCTGGCGTTCTTATATCCTGTATAGCCGAAACAACACACCAGTAGCCACTTCAAAGTATCGCGCTGCAACTTGTAATGCTGTGCGGCGTCGACAGACGCGGTGCCTTGAGACTGTTTCAGTTGTGTGCGCTTGGCGATAAGCCGCTTTACCACGCGGCTTGTAATTCCCTGGCGGCTCTGGCAAATGCGATATCCCAATTCGGGTACACGGGGAGCCTCGGGACAACAACGGCAATTCACCGTTTCCGGAGAAATATTAAAGTGCGCCATGATGCTGGGATATTCGCTGACAAAATCCAACTCCGCGACGTTTGAGTGGAAACCGATCTTAGGAACGAAAACAAGTCCGCCTCTATCCGCGGCGAGAAGTTCGTCCGGAGACTTCGGATCTTCCGGTTCCGCTTTCTGTTCGGGGATGAGCACTCCATCCTGATGCGCGAGTTCCATTTGCATATAACTGATTCCGGTACCGGGCGTAGTTCTGGAACAATACTGAACCGGAAGTTTTGTGACACGCGAGAGTTCCCAAAGCCCGGTGAAATCACATTTATCGGAGATGAAGGAACTTTGTTTATCCAGATGCAAGCGGCCAAAAAGAGTTGTAGCGCTTTCCTTAAACAGAATGCGGCCGTAGCTCATGAAACTGCGCGGCTTGCTTTGGTGAATCTGAATCGTATCGTCTCGATTCAGGAGCAACGGAATTTTCAGCCGCTCCGCCTGCTGGCGCAAAAGCGGGATGATGGTGGAATCCCCCCATTCCGAAAGGATTACGTCCGGATCTTCGCGTTTCAGCAGACGGGCAAAGCCAAGAGCCGGCGCTTCGTAGTTGTCGTCTAACTCCCAGCAAGTTCCCTCGATTTCAATTTCCAGGGCAGTGTGCCGTCCGTGCTTGGGATCAATGCGAGAAAGGCCCGCAAGCCGAAGCTGCATAATTTTTAATGGCGGCAACTGATAGTCAATTGCCCATTCATCATCACAACATTCCAGGGCAAGAATGTTGCCTGCTTCATCCGCTTCGGTTTCCACACGGCCCAGCGGGAATACTTTTTTTTCCCAACAGTAGAGCGAAGCCACCATCAGATCGCTGTTATAAAGTTCGAGCCGCGAATCAAATCGGTGCGTCCAACGGCTCCACGCGGAGAAGTAGGCGGGATTGTGTACTGAAATTTCCAGAACTTCGCGCTGCTGGTTCTGCCACAAGTCAATTTTTTCGGTGAGACGAGTGGACACAACCAGCCCCTGCTTTTCAATGGCGCTGCGAAGTCGAGCGATTTGCCCGGCATTCCCAGACACATAAAAAGACGGAGAGAAAGGGTCAATCAAACGGTAGCGTTTTTGGTTCGCATCGATCAGCCACAGAATCATTCCCTGACGGCTCGGGTAAACGTCCAGAATCCATCCCTGTAATTTCATGCAGTACTCCTGCTTGATGAAGGGCCTGCTCAATAACCGAAAGACGTTTTTCCAGGTCAAGCGCGACAGAGAGAAGGATGGCTTCCATCGTGTTGTCATGACATTGGTAAGTTGCCGCCTGCGTGTAGAAGCGAACGCGCTGAAATAATTTGTCAAAATGTTCCTGGTCTTCGCGTCGCAAGGCGCGGCGAAATTTTGACCAATACTGTGCAGTTTCTTCGATACGTTGAACAAAAGTAGAGACAGTTCGGCCCATGGTGATCCTCAATCCTGTTCAAATAAGTAATTCCGGTTTTGCTTTTTCGCAGGTGAAGGTAAACGTAGCGTCCGGCTGCGCTGCAATCCTCACAACGCGATCTGCTTGTGCGACAAGCCGCTGAAAAAATGTTTTTCGGTTGGTTGGAATGGAAGCCGCATCTGAAAACACGACCACGGAGAGCTGCCGCAACGCTGGATGTTGCAATGCTTCGAGCGCGCGTTCAAAAGCCGCCCGCGCTTCTGGTTCCTTTACGTCTTCATCGAAATATAAATCAGGCAGCGCTGTAATCACCACCACTTGCGCTGAAAATTTCTCCAGGAATTTGGGAGCGCGCCGGATTAGTTCCGTCAGTTGAAAACAAGTGAAGGCCCGCGACACACGAATCAGTTTGTTAAAAAAAGAAGGCTCTTGTTGGCACTTGCGAGCAAAATGCGCTATTTGGAGCGGATTGATTTGGTTTGCGCCATCCAGATAAAGAATCTGATGGCGAGCCATAAGGATTCCCGGAAGAAAATAATGGGATAGCCGCGGTGTCTGCGAGCAACCGTAAAGTACGGTGACGGCGCGCTCGGGCAATACCCAAAGTTTTGACGAGGTCGAGACATCTGTGTTCGCCGGCACGGTTTGTGAATTCATGTGAGCTAACCATTGGTTACTGGAAAAGCGTATACCATAGGCGAACAAAAAGCGAACATTGAAAACAAATAAATTGGTGCGATGGGTGAATGTGGGGCTAATTGCGGAGCGGCTTGCCGGTCTTTAATGTATGGGCGATACGTTCCTGGGTTTTGCGTTCGCCGCAGAGGCTGACGAAGGCCTCGCGCTCGAGGTCCATTAGATATTGTTCGCTAACATTTTGCGGTGAGGTGAGCGCGCCTCCGGCTAGGACGTGCGCGAGTTTGCGGGCGACATGCGCGTCATATTCAGAAATATATTCGCCGCGCAGCATCATGTGAATAGCAAGTTTCGCCGCGGCAAGAAAACTTTCGCCCAGCACTCGGACCTGAGTTCGCGCGGCGCCTTCTTTTGGATTTGCCGCAGCCGGCCGCCAATTTGCGCGGACCAGTGCGAGCGCGGATTGTTTTGCGTCGGCAACCAGTCGATCGCGATTCATCGAAATTGAATCGGCGCGGCGGAGATATCCGAGTGTGCGCGCTTCTTCCGCGCTGGTGCTGACTTTTGCGAGCGCGATATTGTAAAAGCGCGGCTTCAGCGCGTTGAAAAGATCCAGATCTTCTCCGCCGGAAGATTGTTCATTGGCCCGAATTAAAGTTTCTTTGCAGCCGCCACCCGCCGGAATTACTCCGACGCCGGTTTCAACGAGTCCGATATACGCTTCCGCAGCGGCGTGAATTTTTGCGGCGTGCAAATTAATTTCGCAGCCGCCGCCAATCGCGAGTCCGTGCGGCGCGACAACAATTGGACGCGGCGAATATTTTATCGCCAGCATGGCGCCCTGAAATTGACGCACGGCAAAATCGATCTCGTCCCATTCCTGTTCCTGCGCGGCGACGAGCACGAGCATAAGATTTGCGCCCGCTGAAAAATGCGCGCCCTGATTAGAGATAATCATCGCGTCAAAATCGGAATTCAGCCGGCGGACGCCCGCATGAATCATGGCGATAATATCCGCGCCGAGCGAATTCATTTTTGTATGAAATTCGCAGCACAGCACGCCATCGCCCAAATCAATTAATGATGCGCCAGAATTTTTCTCAACGATTGCGCCGGATTCCTTCAGCGAAGAAAGAATCAGAATGCCCGGAGGATTCGTAATCGGTTTGAAAATTTCCGTCGCCGGCACGTCAGGTTCGGTGGCGTGAAGATCGAAGCAGAGAACTTTTCCGCTGACGTTCAAATAGAAATATTTTTCGCCCGACGCCAAAAGTTTTGTGACCAGCGGCGGCAATGTTTCGCCTTCTTTTTCAAGTTGCCGCGCCATTGCTTCAACGCCGATCGCGTCCCAAATTTCAAACGGCCCAAGTTCCCACGCAAATCCCCAGCGCATCGCGCGATCGATATCTGCGGGCGAATCTGCAATTTCCGGCACGCGCCGCGCAGCATAAAGACTCGTCCGCGAAAGCGCGCCCCAAATAAATTTAGAAGCTTTGTCGGCCGGCTGGCCTGCGAAAATCGGGCCGACTAACGCGCGCAATCGATCGCGCGTGTCGTCAATTATGCGGCCCATATCGATTGAGGCAAATCGCGCTTTTTGTTTTGCGCGATATTCCATGGTTTGCGGATCGAGCGTGAGTATTTCTGATTCGGCGCCTTTTTTCACGCGTTTGTAAAATCCCTGGCCGGATTTTTCTCCGAGCCATCCGCGCTTCACCATTTCTTGAACGAGCGCGGGAACTTTGTAAATTTCGCGCGACTCGTCGTCAGGAGTATTTTCGTAAATATTTTCTACGACATGAGCGAGCACGTCGAGACCGACAATATCGGCAGTGCGAAATGTGGCCGATTTTGGATATCCGACTGCCGGGCCGGTGCACGCGTCAACCTCTTCGATGGTCATGTTGAGTTCGGCCATCATGCGAAGCGCGTTGAGCATGGAAAAAGTGCCGATACGATTGGCGATAAAATTCGGTGTGTCCTTCGCAATTACGACGCCTTTGCCAAGTTGGCGATCGCAGAAATCGGAAAGCGCATCCACAACTTCGGGAAGAGTATCGGGACCGGGAATTATTTCGACGAGCTTCATGTAACGCGGTGGATTAAAAAAATGCGTGCCGGCCCAGTGGCGTCGGAAATCAATGCTGCGCGTTTTCCCAATGGCGCTGATGCAAAGTCCGGAAGTATTCGTTGTGACGAAAGTACCGGGACGCCGAACCGCTTCGACGCGTTCGAGTAACGCGCGCTTGATTTCAATATTTTCGGCGACGACTTCGAGAATCCAATCGGCTTGCGAACACCAATCGAGATTGTCTTCAAAATTTCCGATTTGAATTAATCGCGCGGAATCCGCGGAGAAAAATGCGGCGGGACGGGATTTGAGAGCGGCTTCGAGTCCGAAACGTGCAAAACGATTGCGAACTTCAGCAGACTGCAAAGTGAGGCCGCGCGATTTTTCGGCAGGATTTAATTCTGACGGAACAATATCGAGCAGAAAAACCGGGACGCCTGCGTTTGCGAAATGCGCGGCGATTCGCGCACCCATTGTTCCTGCGCCGAGAATTGCCACGCGTTCGATGCGTTTGTTCATAAGAATGCGCTTGCAGGTTACAGAACGGCGAAACGCAGGTCAACCAACGCGTGTGCTATCCTCGCGCCGGGAAGTTTATCGACGATGGCGGAAAGCAAAGTATTTCGGCGACTGAAGGGCGGCGTCGGGCTGCTGCGCGATTTCGCGTATCCGGGTGGAGAGGCCGGACCGAAACGTCCGAAAGTGGGACTCGCGCTTTCCGGCGGATTTGCGCGGGGAATTGCGCACATCGGCGTGCTGAAAGTTCTGAAGGAACATCACATTCCGGTGGATTGCATTGCGGGCACGAGTGTTGGCGCATTAATTGGCGCGGCATATGCGGCGGGAACTTCGCTGGAAGAAATGGAAAAACAGGCGGCGCTGACGGTATTTACGGATTTCGGGCGATGGAAACTTTCGCGATTGGGATTGGCGTCGAATCAAAAGTTGGATGAATTTCTGGCGCGATTTACGAAGTGCACGAAATTTGAAGAATTGAGAATCCCGCTGGCGGTTGCGGCAACGGAATTGGGCGCGGGAAAAACAAAATATTTCACGAGTGGAGATTTGCGATTGGCGATTCGCGCGTCTTGCGCTTATCCGGGACTTTTTGTACCGCTGGAAATTGAAGGAAGTTTATTGGTGGATGGATTTGTGACTGATCCGTTGCCCGCGGATGGCGCGCGATTACTCGGTGCGGATGTAGTGATCGGAGTTTATCTTTCGACGGTAGCGGATCAGAGCAAGCCGGCAAATTTGATTGACGTGCTGGGCCGCACGTTCAGCATTGTGCAGCAAGCCAGCGAACAGAGCTGGCGACGAATGGCGAATGTGGTGATTGAGCCGGACATTGCCGGATTTGCGTGGGACGCATTCAGCAAAACGTCAGACTTGATTGCAGCGGGTGAAGAGGCAACGCGCGCGCTGTTGCCGCAAATTCGGAAAACGATTTCCGCGCATCGACACGCGTCGATTTAATTTTGTGAAATAAAATCAACGACTTGCCGGCGGAACAATTCCATTCATGCGCAAGTATTCGACGATTTGTCCGTAATGATCGGAAACGTGCCAGACGGCGGTGATGCACATTCCGATTTTCGTGTTGGGGCCAGCGTAACGGCCTTCGACGGCGTCGGTCAGATTTAATGATGTGAGTTTGTTAATTACGGAATCGCCGTAGGCAAATGATTGGCCGAGATAATTCATCAGGTCGGCTTTCGTTTGGATATTTGCAGGCTCGCCTTTTTCGCAGCCGTCAGGCGGAGGAAGTTTTTCCATTTCCTTGAAGAATGCGAAATTCGCGCAGGCGACGTGGCGGACTTGTTCTGCAAATGTGCGCGCGCCTTTGAATTCGCCGTTGGTGGGCGCGAAACTATATTTGTCTTCGGGCATGGCGTCCGCAGCAGCGATGAATTCTCCAGCCACAAATTTCCAATGCGTTTCGACAGCGGCTGCGAGAGTGGGCTTTTTCGCAACTGGCGTCGCTGGTTTTGCTGGCGCGGTTTTTTGGGCGGCGGATGGCGGAGTTTGCGCGGGCTTGGTTTGCGCGCGTGAAATTGGCGCTGCGAAAATTAATGTGGTCGCGAAAATTGCTGAGAGCGTTAGGCGCTTCATGATTTTCTCCGAAAAATTGCGGCGATTGAATTTCACTTTGCGTTCGCAATTGCCGCGGATTCAGTTTTGACTTCAACGACCACTTGTTGACCGTTGCCTTTTCCGCGCTGATTGAGCCACGCCGCGAGCGCGGTGGCGAGTTGATCTGGCTTCACGCGAAAACTCGCTTCAAGGCGGCCTTCACCGGTGGGAAGCGTGTCGTCAAAATCCGCAGAATTTGTGAAATTGCGCATGCAGAAACTATCCAGCCATTCGAGCGGACAGGGCTTGCGCTCATTTCCGATGACGAGATCGACGGTGAGTTTCTGCGCGTACACGGCAAAGAGTATAACGTAACAGTGCGGTGAAACGGCGGACGCGCACGGCCCGTCAAAGTTTGCACCGCGTAATCTGTACGACTCTACGCAACTTTGCACAGACGTTTCCTTGCAAACAGCGGCGCGCGTGCCATACAATTTTATATGGAAAACATAAAGCATTGCTTATGCGTGGCCGTTGGCGTGATTCGCGGGGCGTAAGACAAAAAGCGAAAGCGTGGACGGAAAATCCCAGGAGGCCTAGTGTCAACTCCGTTAGAAAAGTGGGTGGAGCAGGTTGCGTTTCAAACTCGACCGGAACGAATTGTTTGGTGTGATGGATCGGACGCGCAGCAGAAGGAATTTTTCAAGGTGATGTTGAAGGAAGGCCACACGGTGGCGCTGAATCCGGAAACACACCGAAATTGTTTTTTGCATCGCAGCAATCCTAATGATGTGGCTCGCACGGAAAAAGTCACTTTTATTTGCACGTCGAAGAAGAGCGATGCGGGGCCGACGAACAATTGGATGGCTCCCGCGGACGCGAAAGAAAAAATCGGAAAACTTTTTGACGGCGCGATGGTCGGCCGAACGATGTACGTGATCCCTTATGTGATGGGTCCGCTGAATTCGCCAATCAGCAAAGTGGGCGTTGAAGTAACGGACAGCGCGTACGTTGCGGCTAGCATGCGGATTATGACTCGCGTTGGGCAGCCGGCGCTGGATCGACTTGGAAATTCTTCTGACTTCGTGGCTGGATTGCATTCGCTGGGCGATTTGAATCCTGAGCGGCGTTACGTGGCGCATTTCCCCGAAGAAAATTTGATTTGGAGTTTTGGTTCGGGTTATGGCGGCAACGCTTTGCTGGGCAAGAAATGTTTTGCTCTGCGCATTGCGAGTTATATGGCGCACAAACAGGGTTGGATGGCCGAGCACATGCTTGTGATGGGCTTGGAAGATCCATCCGGAAAAATAACTTACATGGCTGCGGCTTTCCCGAGCGCGTGCGGAAAAACAAATTTGGCGATGATGATTTCAGCGCTACAGGACATGGGCTATCGCGTGTGGACTGTGGGCGATGACATCGCGTGGATGAAAATCGGAACCGACGGGTATTTGCACGCGATTAATCCTGAGGCTGGATTTTTTGGAGTGGCGCCGGGAACGGGCGTCAAAACAAATCCGAATGTGGAAGTTGCGCTGCGCGAGAATTCAATTTTTACGAATGTCGCAATGACTCCGGGCGGCGAACCTTGGTGGGAAGGCAGCGAAATTCCCGCGCCTGCGGGATTGCTGGACTGGCAAGGACGAAAGTGGGATCCGGCGAATGGTCCGGCGGCGCATCCGAACGCGCGATACACAGTGCCGGCTTCGCAATCGCCCAGTATTTCCGCGCGCTGGGAAGATCCGGAAGGCGTGCCAATATCTGCATTTTTATTTGGCGGGAGGCGTGCGAGATTAGCTCCGCTGGTTTATGAAGCGTTCAACTGGCAGCACGGAGTTTTCGTTGGCGCGGGCATGGCTTCGGAAACAACCGCGGCGGCTACAGGAAAAGTTGGCGTGACGCGACGCGATCCGATGGCGATGCTGCCATTCTGCGGATACAACATGGCGGATTATTTCCAGCACTGGTTGGATATGGGCAAGAAGGTTCCGCATCCCCCAAAGATTTTTCACGTCAACTGGTTCCGCAGAGGCCCCGAGGGAAAATTCCTGTGGCCGGGATTTGGCGAAAACGTGCGCGTGCTGAAGTGGATTTTGGAACGCGTGGAAGGAAAAGCCGAAGCGAAGGAAACTCCGATTGGATTTGTGCCGACGCCAGGTTCGTTGACGCTGGATGGGATGAATATTTCAAAAGCGGCGCTGGACGAATTGCTTGAAGTGAATGCGGCGGATTGGAGCCGCGAGGCGGAGGAGATCGGCGCGTTTCTGGATGAATTCGGAGATTCTTTGCCGAAAGAAATTCGGGAAGAGCAGGCGGCACTCGCGAAACGATTGGGACATGTGGGGGCGACGGTTTAGGTTATTGGCGGAGGGCTTCAGGGGGTTCCCGACAAAAAGCGTCGGGACGCAAAGAACGCGAAAACTCCTGAAGTCACGGCAGCTCAATGTCGCGGTTGAAACCGCGCCTCGCAAGGCCACGGCAAAGCCCACAAAGCAACAGCGAGTTTCACCCTACTGTTACATTATTTCTGAGATTGTGGCGTCGATGGAGACGTGTGTTTGCGGAAATTCGTTGATGGAGTAGGCGGTTGCGCCGGAAACATTTGAGAAGTGGAAGAAGCGGCTGATGTGGTAGTCCTCGTCGAAGACTCCGAAAACTTTTTCTGTTTCCTGTTGGGATAATCCGAAACGCGAGAGTTCTACTGGCTGGCCGAAATCGCCAGCAAGTGATTTATATTTTTGGATGACTTCGCGTAGATCCATAAATTGTTGGCGCGCTGCTGTTCCGGGACTCACTTGGGCGTTTCCCCTGAAGGAATATTGACGCAAAGTGGGACTTCGCGCCAATGGTTTTCTTTGTTCGCAGGCGAGTCGCGAAAGTGGCTTGCGATGTTATGATGGGTCACGCGAATTGAAGTGAGGGCGGAATATTTGTTGCGCTGAAAATTGAATTTATTTTCCAGGAGGATTGCGATGTCGATTGCTGTCGGACAGGCTGCGCCGGAATTTACGTTGAAGGATCAGAGTATGGCGGAAGTGAAGTTGGCGGATTTCCGCGGGAAGAAAAATGTGGTGATCATGTTTTATCCGCTGGACTGGAGTCCGGTCTGTACGAACGAGCATGCTTGTGTGGTGAACGACATGAAGAAATTTGACACGCTGGATGCGCAGGTGCTCGGACTGAGCGTGGATAGCGCGTGGTCGCACAAAGCGTATGCGGAAAAGATGGGGATTAAGTATCCGTTGCTGGCGGATTTTAATCCGCGCGGCGCTGTGGCGGAACAATTCGGAGTTTATCTGGCGGATAAAGGAATTACCGGCCGGGCGATTGCGATTGTGGACAAGGGCGGAAAAATTGCGTGGTTCAAGAATTACGATATTCCCGTGGTGCCGGATATTAATGAAGTGGCGGCGGCGTTGGCGGGGGTTAAATAACGACGTCGGGCGAAAAAATGCGTTGGGATAATTGAGTTTCCAGAAGGTTGGCATCAAGAAACCCCAGGGCTACTAGACGCCCTGGCTACACGGGCAATTCACGAGTTCAACGCCGCTGAAGCGGGAACGAAGTCAGTTCTCTTTTTGGCGGCGTTTATTTTGCTGCCGGCTTGGCTGCGGTTTTTGGCGTTAGGGTGCGGACGAAATTCACTAGTTGCCAGCGCTGGTCGTCGCTTAATTGTTTTTTGAACGAGGGCATGGGCTTGCGGCCTTCGGTCATCTTCCAGAAAATTTCTCCGTCGGTCATTTCGCTCATCATGTGCGCGTCATTGAACTTGGATGGAGCGGGAGTGTACATGTCTGCTTCGGGGCCGTCACCTGCGCCTTTTTCACCGTGACAGTTGGCGCATTTATCCATGTAGATGGCGTGTGCTGCGGAAAGATTATCAGTCGTTGGCGCGATGGGATTTTTCACTTTTGCGGCGGCGGGAGGAACGGGCCAGTCTTTGTCATGCGCTGCGACCCATCCTGCGAAAAATAATGTGACGATAGCCATCACGAAGAGCGCAATTCCCTTGCCTGCCCAAAAATTCTTGCGTGACATTTAATTCCTCCGCGCTTGGTTCGGCCTGCGGCCGATGAAATTCGCTTCCGACTGTGATGGATAGTTTACACGGCATGACGTATGACGCGCAAAACGCTTTTTGCGTTGTGTGTAACGCTTCAGCGGAGGATCAGAACCAGAAGAAGCATGTTTAGGGCGATTACTGTGGCGGCGACGAACCAGGCGAGGGCGGTGATCCATTTGCGATTTACGAATGTGCCCATTTTCGTGCGGTCTGCGGTGAATTGAACGAGCGGGACAATGGCGAATGGGAGTTGGAAACTTAGTACGACTTGACTGAAAACCAGAAGGCGCATCACGCCGCCTTCGCCCATGACGGCTATTACGATTACGGCGGGAATGATGGCGAGGCTGCGAGTGATCATCCGGCGCTGCCACGGCTTCACTTGGAGATGGACAAAACCTTCCATCACAATTTGTCCGGCTAGCGTGCCGGTGAGCGTGGAATTTTGTCCGGAGCAAAGTAAGGCGCAAGCAAAAAGCACACTGGCTAAGCTTGCGCCGAGAACGGGAGTGAGAAGCTTGTAGGCTTGGCTGATGTCGGCCACTTCGGTGAGTCCACGATGATGGAACGCTGCGGCGCCCAAAACTAGAATTGCGGCGTTGATAAAGAATGAGAAGCCGAGAGCGATGGAAGAATCGAGAATAGAAAATTTGATCGCTTCGCGTTTTGATTCGACTTCAAGGCCGAAAGCGCGAGTTTGAACGATGCTGGAATGCAAATATAAATTGTGCGGCATTACTGTGGCGCCGAGAATTCCGATGGCGAGATAAAGCATTTCGCGATTGCGAAGAATTTCGGCGGTGGGAAGAAGTCCACTGGCGGCTTCGCGCCAAAGCGGCTGAGCGAAGAATATTTCGTACGCGAAACATCCGGCGATGGTGACAATTAGAGTGATGACCATTGCCTCAATCCAGCGAAATCCACGGCCTTGCAGCGCGAGAACGATTAAGACGTCGGCGCCGGTGAGAATTACGCCGATGAGCAGCGGCAGATGAAATAAAAGTTGCAGCGCGATGGCCGAGCCCAATACTTCGGCGAGATCGCATGCGGCGATGGCCACTTCGCAAATAATCCAAAGAAAAATTGAAGTGCGTCGCGAATAATGTTCGCGGCAGGCTTGCGCGAGATCGCGTCCTGTAGCGATGCCGAGTTTTGCGGAGAGCGCTTGAAGAAACATGGCGATTAGACTGCTGAGTAGAACGACGCAGAGAAGTGAATAGCCAAATTTGGAGCCACCGCCAAGATCGGTGGCCCAATTGCCGGGGTCCATGTAGCCGACGGCAACGAGATAGCCGGGGCCGGCGAAGGCAAACATTTTTCGCCAAAAGGAAGCGCCGGCGAAAACGGGAATCGAGCGATGGGATTCGGAGAGCGAGGGGAGATTGGGTGACGCACCCGCAGAAGAATCAGCCTCAATGAGAACAGTTTCCGGGCCGGAGTTGCGGGATGCGTTCATGATTTCGATTGGGCGTTCGCTTACAACTAGTTAACTGCAATGAACTTACATTATAAACTAGCATTAACATGTTTTCGGGTCAAGAGTTTCCGGGCAGGGGTTGCGTGAAGCGCACGAGCGGCTGTGACGGAGTGCTATACTCGAAGTCGATTCAGGAGGATTTCCATGGACGAGGCAGCGAAACAGGCAGCGCAGGTGCAGATAAAAGCCGACGAGAAAGAAATGCTCGGCCAGTACAGCAACTTGGTGATGATTCACCACAATCCCGAAGAATTTACGCTGAATTATATTTACATTTTTCCGAATGCAACGCAGGGCGCGCCGCAGGGGAAACTGGTGTCCAGTTTAATTGTGAGTCCGGGACACGCGAAGCGATTGGCACGCGCGCTGGCGGAAAATATTTCGCGTTACGAGGCGCAATATGGAGCGATTAAGGAATCGCCGACTCCAGTTCCGACGCCGACGGTTGGACTAGTGCAGTAGTTCCCTACCTGTAAAAAATTGTGGATAGCAAAAAAATGGGCGCCGGCGTGCCACGCGGTGTGGCGTCCGGCGCCTTGAAGATATACATGCGCCAGTCTTTGTCTTCGCGAGTTCCTCCTCCTTTAGCCTTTGATTTTTGGCGTTCTTTCCGGTGC
>Ga0193726_1001489_pt1 | contig 18315 bp, 15 predicted proteins | sample H2c1metaG_FD_144928 | JGI IMG/M metagenome (GOLD analysis project Ga0193726, IMG submission 144928) | Soil microbial communities from a riparian zone of the East river system, Colorado, United States - H2c1 | ecosystem: Environmental > Terrestrial > Soil > Riparian zone | place: USA: East River... | reverse complement strand
CCGTGTTCTCCCTGAGTAATATGAAGGACAACCTGATCATAACCCCGGACAACATGGCTGTTTTTGAAAGGTCACTGGACATGATTGACACTTCTATAAAGGAGCTGCGTCGCGTGGCTCATAATATGATGCCCGAGATGCTGACAAAATTTGGACTCGACGAAGCATTGAAAGAATATTGCACTGTTCTTAATGGTACCAGGTTGCTTACCGTGAAATACCAGTCGCTCGGAATGCAGGCCCGGCTGGACAAGTCATTAGAAATAATTGTGTACCGGATCATCCAGGAATTATTGAATAATATACTAAAACATGCATCCGCGTCGGAAGCATTTGTGCAATTGGTCAGGGAACCGCGCCGGCTCAACGTTGTGGTAGAGGATAATGGGAACGGTTTTGAAACTGCCCTTCTCGAAAAAAATAAAGGTGCCGGTTGGATGAATGTCCGTTCCCGTGTAGATTATTTAAAAGGACAGCTGGATATTCATTCAGAAACAGGAAAAGGAACGCTCGTCAATATCGAATTCAATATATAATTATGATCCGTGTATTTATTGTCGATGATCACCCGGTTGTAATCGAGGGCATCCATTCATTATTGCAAAATGAAAAAGATATTGCCTGGGTGGGGCAGGCTATGAATGCACAATCATGCCTCGGTTTTTTTGTTAACAATACCGCGGATGTAGTCTTAATGGACATCAGTTTGCCGGGAATGGATGGAGTAGACCTATGCGCTGTTATGAAGGAGAAATATCCTGGTGTTTTTATTCTCGGCCTGAGCACATTTAACCAGGGGCTGTACATTAAGAAGATGATGGAGAATGGTGCTTCCGGCTACATTTTGAAAAACTCGTCCAGGGAGGAGTTGATAAAGGCTATCCATGCGGTATCCGGAGGAGATATTTTCTTTAGTGGTGAGGTGGGAGAGGTCCTGGCAGACTATCAAAAATCGTCGAAGGGAGAATTGCCCTTGTTAACTTCCCGCGAAAAAGAGATCCTGGAACTGATCGCAGAAGGCTTTACGAATCCCCAGATCGCCGAAAAAATATTTCTAAGCCCGTTTACCGTGGATAGCCACCGCAAGAATTTACTTGCCAAATTGAATGTAAAGAATACGGCCAGCCTTATAAAGCTTGCGGTGGAAAATAAATTAATATAAGAAACGATCGCCTTTTTCCCCGTAGTGAATCACGAGACTGTCCTTGTCTATGATATCAGTAGAAACGCTGGTAACTCCACCCTTATTTCTTGGTGGGGTAATCAATGAACTTGCCATCCCATTTACATTTGTCGCAATTTGGACATTCAAGGAGAATCAGAATGACGATTAGTATTTGCCAAAGGCTTTATTGATCGCTTCCGTACGGTTTTGAACATGCAGCTTTTCATAGATGTTATGAATATGCTGGCGAACGGTGCTCACAGCGATGGAAAGTTTATCGGCAATTTCTTTATACAAAAGTCCCTTGGAAAGTAATTGGAGAATTTCATTTTCGCGATTGCTAAGAGCTTCAATGGGGATCGATTTTTTTTCCTGTTCACGAAAAACGGTAACAAGTTTTCGGGCGATATTGGCACTCATGGGCGAGCCGCCGGTATGTAATTCTTTCAGTGCTTCAATCATCTGAATGAGCCCGGTATTTTTTAAGAGATATCCGGATGCGCCGGCTTTCAATGCTTCAAATACCTTTTCATCATTTTCGTACACAGTAAACATCATGAACTGGGTCTGGGGAACTTTATCTTTCATATTCCGGATACAATCAATACCATTCATGCCAGGGAGGTTAATGTCCATGATCACAATATCAGGCTTCAACTTTGGAATGGCCTCCAATGCCTCTTCTCCAGTCTTAAACGTATCCAATACCTTAAACTCGGGGCTTAAGGAAATGAATTGTTTCAGACCTTCTCTTACTTCATCAAGATCTTCAACTATGGATAATGAGATACTCATGTGCGTTTCGAAAGTAATTTTCAATTTAGTTGCGGACAATAGAACAAAAGTTATTAAGGCAATGGAACGGTAAATATCAAACGGGTGCCTCCTTCAACTATTATCTCCATGGCTCCCCCAATATCCTCCATTCTTTTTTTCATGTTTTGCAGGCCATTGCTGAACTTCCTGATATTTTTTTTATCAAATCCAATACCATTGTCTTTTATTACAATATTTAACTTTTTTCCTGTTTTGATTTCAATGCACACATGGTCCGCCTGTGAATGTTTGACGATATTATGCAAAGCTTCCTTCACGGTAAGAAAAATATTACGGCGAAATTCTCCACTCACAAATCCGGAAGGTAAATCTTCGGGTGAATCGATGGTACATTGAATGCCATGTTGCGAAAAATATTCTACTGTATAAGATCTTGTATAGGACAGAAGATCACTCAGGGAATCATTTTTCTCATTAAGTGCCCATACAATTTCCCCCATTTTATCAATCATCTCATGCGAATACTCCCTGATCTTCGTAATATCCTCCTCGAAGGGTATCTGTCTTTGTTTTTTTATACCAATGGTCTCACTTAAAAATTTTATGCGGGAGAGGCCGGCTCCAAGGTCATCATGCATGTCTGTGGCGATTCTTGTCCTTTCCTTTTCAATCGCCTGTTGTTTTTCAAGGAATGCTTTTTGCTTTTCTAATTTCCTTGTGTAATATAACCGGATCACAGAAATTAATACCACAATTGTTAACAAGGCAATAAACATTCTGAACCACCACGTTTCCCACCAAGGTGGTTGGATCGTAAACGGGTAAAGTATCATTTCCGATGGATACAAAGCCTCAGGAAAGTCCGCTTTTACCTTCAATATATAATGCCCTGGTGAAAGATTGATAAAGTTAAAGGATGAATTATTTGAAGGTTTGCTCCACGTATTGTTTGTGCTTCCTTCCAGGAGATAACTGTACCTGATGGATTTTTCATCAAGAAAAGAAAGGGCTGCTACGGTAAAAGAAAGATTGTTTTGGCGGTAAGAAAGAATTTTTGCCGAATCAGCATAACCCAGGTTGTTTATTTGTAAAGACGTAAATAGAAATTCGGGGATATTTGAAGAATATTTTGACTGGGATGGTGTTATTTTCATGATCGAGCCTTCCCCGGTCAGAGCCCAAATAATTTTATTTCTTGCAACAATGATCCTGTGGACCGATTGAAAAAAATTATTGCTCTTGCTTACATTCCCGATAATGTAATGCCCGTTTCTCAAAAAAATTTTATCAAGACCGGTTTGGGTGCCTGCCCAGATGGTGTTGGAGGCATCACAATTTATTGAATACACAAAATTATCGGTCATCCCATTTTGAGTGCCGAATTGGGTGACAGCACGAATTTTAAAATTGTCAAGCTCCAGCCGGTACACTCCATGATAGCGCGTCCCGATCCATACATTGCCACTGGTGTCGATTGTGATGCAACGCGGACTCATTTCAGGTAATTCCTTTGTATAGTCTTTTAATAGCTGGAGGTACTGTGAAGGCTTCTCCGGATGTGTTTCAAATACGATCAAATGGTTATTCCTTGTTGCCATCCATATCCTTCCCAGTTTATCAGTCGTCATTTGATCTACCATGTAACTGATCCTATTTTCAGATACTAATTTGCCCTTTATAATAACCAAAAGCTTGTAGAGGGAATCGTTTTTCCTAATATACTGGATGATCGTTCCATTCTTATCGATCAGTCCATTGCCAAGTATAAACTGCATCCCCGAATTGTCCAGAATGGAAGTGGGATGATAATAAGAAGCGGGATCATTTTTATTATCGATGCAAATCATTTTGTCATCATCAGCGGCATAAAGTTTTTGATTTTCAGTATAAAGATTGATCACGCTCATTTTTGCAGGGAGGTAAAAAGATTTTAATGATTGCCCGCTAAGCCTGTAAATAATATCCTTGCCAATGAGCCAGGTCGTATCATCCTGGTTGGTGATTGCCGAAACCGCGCGAGTGATACCGAATTTGTTCAATAATTCAATATTATCGTTCTTGATCTTTATCACACCATTTCCATCTGAAGCGAGCCAAATAATGCCTTCCCTGTCGATGAACAGATCGGTCAGGTTCATTGTCTTTAGACCCTGCTCTGCGGTAAACGTTTGCTTCTCCAGTGTCGGGGAGATCTTCAGGATGCCATTTCCACCAAAAAACCACATATTGTTTTCATTATCAAACAATAGATAAGAATCTTTTTGAATAAGATTTTTATATTTTTCAGGCACGGATTCAAATTGTATGCTTCCTTTTTTGAGTGCAAGGGTATCAAGCAGCATCACCCTATCTGTAAGGGTTACCCAAATCCTCCCTTCCGCATCCCGGGCACAATTGATCACTTTGCTCTTAGTATCAACGTCAAGCACTTTTTTAGTCGCCCTGTCGAATAATATCAGCCTTTCCTTACGTTCAGGATTCCAGATCGTGATAAGAAAGAAATTTCCCCACTCCAGGATCCGGTCAAGATAACCGCCAACATCGATTCCTTGTCTGTTTAAGAGAGGAAGATGCTGAAACCGATTTTCTGAGAACAAGAACAATCCTTCATCGGCAGCTACATACCAGGTACCGTCACTGCATTTATAAAATCGGTTGACGATCGGGTAATAATTATCAGCCGTGCGGTACGGTCTGATTTTTCCATGTGACAGGGTATTTAATGCTGACGTATTGGTGGATACCAGGAATGAATCGGGAACAATTTCTACTACATCATTGATCAGGTCATTTGCAAGCCCATCCTGCATGTTGAAATTTGTAAAATGAGTTCCATCGTAAATGCTTAAACCGCTATTTGTGATAAAGATCATCCGGCCCCTGCTGTCCTGCTTAATGGCACGAACACGGCTGTTTACCAGGCCATCTTTTGGGGTGTAATAAACAAAGGGATATTGTTGTGAAAAACAATTAGCACAATTAAAGAGAAAGGCAATAGCGATCAGCCTTGGTTGCATACTTAAATTTAAACAGAATATTTTTGATGTGACTTCCTAAGAATTACCACTGGCCTATGTTTTAAAAGGCCTTTGGGGTGTAGCCATTGCCACGGTTTCCCGGAAAATTCAGGGACCGCTTCTTTTAAGGTGGCTGGATGAGGGAAACCCTAATACAATTTCACAAAAGGGTTATTCATTTTTTCAAATCCGATGGTCGTCACAGGACCATGACCCGAATAAATTTTAGTGTCATCAGGCAGTGTAAAAAGTTGGGTTTGGATACTATTGATCAAGGTGTCAAAATCTCCTCCCGGCAGGTCAGTTCTGCCGATACTACCATTAAATAATACATCCCCGCCTATAGCAAAGTTGCCTGGTTCATTGTAAAAACAAACATGGCCTGGTGAATGACCGGGTGCAAAACGGACCTCTAATTGGTCTTCGCCGATCGTTACCATGGAACCTTCTTTGATATAAACCAATTGGCCCTCGTAATTATCAAACGGTAATTGCCACATTTTGCCGCTGGCAGGGGCAAGGTCAAGCATCGGTTTTTCCTTTTCATGAATGTGGAGCAACAATCCCCAGGTATCGTGAACAAATTTATTTCCGAAAACATGATCAAGATGACAGTGGGTATTTAACAGTAAAACCGGACGTAAGCCGTTTTTTTCGATAAATTCTTTTAATTTATCTTTTTCTTCGGGAAAATAACACCCCGGATCAATAATGCAGCACTGTTTTTTTTCGTTATACAGAACATAAGTATTCTCCTCAACAGGATTAAAACTAAAGGGCTTGACGGTTAACATTTCTGTTTTTCGTATTTTACATGCAATTTACAACCTTTACCACCTGCATGATTTAGCTGCTGTACGAACACTGGCTATGAATAAACTTTTTTTCACGATTTATGTCTCAGTAAAGCAGAATAGAGGTGTGAGCCCTGGAATGTTACAAAAAGAAATGACCGGTTTATGCCTTCCGTTGCGGCAAGGGATGCCCGCCTCAGAAGGACCACCTGGGATTGAATTTGATAAAGGGCTTCCCGCCTGGAACAAAAAATAAATTCCGTCTTTGCCAAGGCTGCGGCGGACAAAGAAAGAACGATTAGATTATACGAAACATAGGAGATGTATGAAGAAAATTATCAGCTCTGTATTTGGTCTTGTCATTTTAATATCTGCCCAGGCCCAGGTAAGTGCGGTTGAATTTGGGAAAAACCGCATACAATACCAGAAATTCAAGTGGAAATATTACCAGACGGAAAATTTTAATACCTACTTCAGCCAGGATGGACTGGAACTTGGAAAGTATGTGGCTCAGATAGCGGAAACGGAATTGCCTTCCATTGAAGAATTTGTTGAATATGGTATGCAGCGGCGCGCCAATATTGCTGTTTACAATAATTTCGATGAATACCAGCAATCTAATATCGGCCTGGGTATCGACTGGCAGACAACCGGCGGCGTTACCAAGCTGGTGAATAATAAGATGATCGTTTATTTTAATGGCAATCATGATAGTCTTCGATTACAGATCCGGGAAGGAATTGCAAGAGTACTGGTAGAAAATATCTTATTTGGGGATGACCTGGGAGAATTTGCTGCAAACCAGGCCCTGCTGGATCTCCCGAAATGGTTAACTGATGGATATATTGAATATGCTGCTCAACAGTGGAGCACTAAATGGGATGATGATCTTAAATCTGCACTTCTGTCCGGCGATTATAATAATTTTTATCAATTTGCTTATGAAAAACCGGTGCTTGCCGGTCATGCATTCTGGCACTACCTGGGCGACAAATATGGAGTGGCTAAGACAACGTACATGCTTTACCTGAGCCGCATTTATCGCAATCTCAACAGTGCTTCCCAAAAGGTAACCAAGAAAAAATTCAAAGAGGTCCTTAAAGACTTCATGACAGACGAATTGCAGAAATATTATAAAGATATCCGTGGTCGCCGCAATGTTCCCAAAGGACAGCTTTCCGTTACCGAGCAGATTGGGAAAAAAGATTATATCCGGTTCAATGCCAATCCCCAGCCCCGCAGTTTTACTTATTCATTTGTAGAATTCCGCCAGGGACAGTACCGCGTAGTGCTGATGGAGAATTTCCTGAACAGGAAAGTCTTGCTTAAATATGGTGTTCGCTCCAATGAGGACGAACAAAATCCTAACTATCCGATCCTCGCATGGGATGGAAAGGGGACCCGCCTGGCATGTATTTATTGGATGCAGGGAAAAGTAAGATTGTTTGTTTATGATGTGACCCACCGGGTGAAAATTATCAACCAGGAACTGCACCAGTTTAACCAGGTGCAGGACATGAAATATATGCTTGATGCCAACACCCTCATTCTTTCGGCAGTAAAAGGCGGCCAGTCCGATATTTATATTTATAAGATTGATAAAGGAACCATTGAGCAGGTCACCAATGATGTATATGATGACCTTGACGCCTCATTTGTATCGTTTCCCGGCAAGACAGGAATAATTTATTCGAGCAACAGGCCTAATGCAGCAGCAGCCAGTAGTAGCGATTCATTGCCGGCAAAAAGGTTTAATATTTTTATGGTGGATAACTGGAATCAATCTGAATTCAAACAGATTTCACAACTCACCAACCTTAATTTTGGGAATGCAAGATATCCTTCTCAATATAATACCTACCACTTTACTTTCGTGAGTGACGAAAACGGGATCAACAATCGGTATGCTGGATTTTTTAAAACTGAAAGAGCCGGTTTGGATACCCTGGTATTTATTGGAGATGAAGTATTGCGAAATCCTGACCGCAAAGAAGTAGATAGCCTGCTGAAAGAATGGAACAAAAATGATATTGATTCGGTAGGCTTTGTGTCTGTTACCAATGATTCATCGTATGTTTTTCCATTAACTAACTATCAAAGCAGCTTATTGGAAACAAGAACGTCGGGTGATAACAGCCTGGTGAGTGAGGTGGTAAGGCAAGGGGATCTAAAATTCCTTTACCGTCTCAAGGTGGATGAAAACACGTTACATCGACGCAACGTTACGGCCAAGCCGACAGAATACATGAAGCGGCAATTAGAACAACTGCGATTGAAAACAGGCAAAGCAGCGATCGTTCAAACTCAAAAATCAGACAGCACAAAAGGTAATGAAGACTTTTTCCAAAACGAATTTGGAAATGAAAAGAAGGATTCGTCTCAATTGGGAAAGGTTGTAACCGGCGAAGAGATCTCAAAGGCTGAACCTATCCTGCAGAAAGCAAAATTGTTTGAGTACCGGCCACCAAAATATTTTATAGATTATGCGGTCACAGGATTCAATAATAGTGTTTTCGGCACTCAATTTCAACCTTATGGCGGAGGGGGTGGCCCCATTGAACTTTCAAATGGGGGTGATTTTAACGGCATTTTGAGGATGGGTACTGCCGATCTTTTCGAAGACGTAAAATTTATGGGTGGTTTTAGATTGGCTACAAGCAACCTGAGTGATTATGATGCCTTGTTTTCTTTTATGAATTACCGCAGGCGCCTGGATTGGGGAGCGATGATATACAGGACCAATGAAGAAGTGGGAATAAATAATTTTTATAATGGTCTTTTGCGCTCCAACCTTTTCCTTATAAATCTCCAATACCCGCTTGACCGGGTTCGAAGCATAAGAGCCAAGATAGGACCCAGGTTTGACAGGATCATTGTAAAGGGAGAGGATCAACAGTCCCTCCAGGCTCCCGATGTTACAAAAACGTTTAACCAACTGGATCTCGAATATGTTTATGATAATACCCTTAACCCAACGTTGAATATCTGGAAAGGCTTGCGGTACAAGGCATATTTTGATTGGTTTACGCAGATCAGCAAAGTGTCCAGTAGTGAAGGAAGATTTTTGATGAATGCAGGATTTGATATTCGTCATTATCTTCCTATTTACAGGAACGTGATCTGGGCAGTGCGCGGTGCGGGTGATTTTTCCTGGGGTAGCCAGAAAGTGATCTATTACCTTGGTGGCGTTGATGGCTGGATCTCTCCAAAATTTAATGACGCTAACACGCCAGCTCCTGATATAAATTATACTTATCAAACCCTTGCTGTTAACATGCGCGGATTTCCTCAGAATGTGGCTAACGGAAATAATGCGCTTGTTTTTAATAGTGAAGTAAGGGCACCCGTTTTTTCAACTCTTTTAAACAAGCCGATCAACAATGCTTTCCTGCGCAATTTTCAATTAGTGCAGTTCATCGACCTGGGCACTGCCTGGAACGGACAGTTTGATAAAATTGAAAGACCATCTGTAATATATGGCGGTCCTCCATTAACTGTCAGGGTAAAGGCCGGTGGCATTGGTCCTTTCGTTGGCGGTTACGGTTTTGGTGCCCGAAGCACCCTATTAGGCTATTTTGTTCGCTTTGATGCGGCGTGGGAAATGAATGGCTTGTTCCGCGGTAAACCGCAGATCTATTTTGCGCTCGGCATGGATTTTTAATTTGAAGCGTTTAGATATATCATACCTCCCTGCAACGGGAGGTTTTTCTTTTTTAGGATCCAAAAATAATTTGTGGATGCTTCGACAAGCCGGATTATCCACCGTTCCTGAATGCATCTGGTAGTTTTTTCATGGTGTAATAAATGATGATCATAAAAAAAGCAAAGCAAAAACTCATGCCCCATTCATACCTGTAATCAAATGGATTAAAAAACATATTAGCCACGTCAGATAATAATGAAAATGGATTGGCAATGATATCCCAACTGTTAAAGCGTAAGAATCTTCCAATGTAAATTCCAAAGGCATTTAACCACATGACAGTGCAGATCACGAAACCTGATATAAATTTTCCTTTCGTCTTTTTCAACAGAAGCTCCATTTTTCGGATTGAGAGTGTTCCAAACAGGATCCCGTTCCACGCAAAAGAAAGGATGAGTGTAAGATCAAACCACGGGTGACCGTTTCCCATCGTATCCAGGTGAAAGAGATCAGTAAGAATATAAAAAGAATTGGGCATAAAGAGCAACCACAAGAAAATTGAAAGAAATAATTTCATCCTGTTTCTTAGGATGGCTGGATGTTTCCCCAGCCAGGTTGAAATAAAATAGGGTACGGACGCCAGGAAGAGATTCCAGGCAAGAAATACATAGGACAGTCGACCGGTAGTTATTGTCCTTACGGTCAGTAAGGATAAACTGAACATTGACGAGATCAGCAACCATTGGCGGATCGTTAACCTGGAAGGGATCTTTTTTTCCAGAAATAAGAATATTTTTTTCATGCCATGAGTTTGGGAAGAAAAATGATTGCACCGGTCAAAAACGCGGCTGTTGCAGAAAGCAAAACGGCCGCTGCTGATACATCTTTTATAAATTTTATGCCTGGGCGAAGATCTTTAGAGACCATGTCCGCCAATTTTTCAATGGCCGTATTGAACAATTCCGCCATCCAGACAATGGCTGAAACAATGATAAGTGCGATTCCTTCTTCTTTGCTAACGTTAAAAAATAATGCAGCAATAAATACGATAAATGTCATTATTAAGTGAATGATCGCATTGTGTTGTGTTGAAAAAAAAGCGTTTAATCCTTCGAAGGCATAACGAAAACTTCTGAGCCTTGCTTTTATTGAAAAGGATGGCGTTGAGGCTTCCGTTTTGATAGTAATTTCTTCTTTCATTTTTTAATTTTTTATTATTTACCACTGTATCCTGCGTGAATAATACATTACAACAGCCAGGGTTAAAAACAATCCTACACTACCAAGCACCAACGCATAATCCTGCAACTGAAGAATTGTGAAGACATAAGAATAGAGCAATAGCAGTACACATGACAACAAAACCGAGAGTCGCATGGATTGCAGCAATCCTTTTACAAACCAGGCAATCAGCCCAATGGTTGCGATGGAGGCTACCGCATAGGAACCGTTGAAGCCAATGTATTCTGAAAAAGAAAGCAGGAGGGTATAAAACAGGATCAAGGCAAAACCAATCAAAGCGTATTGCACAGGATGAACGGATTTTTTATTCGTTGTCTCAATCAGGAAGAAAGCGGTAAAAGTTAACAGGATACAAAGAATCGCATACTTAACGGAACGCATGATTTTCTGGTAGCCATTTATTGGAATAAACAGATCAGCGCCAAAAGAAGATTGGCTGAGCACGTATGCATCATCTTTCCATGCCTGCGGAAAACTTCTTGTTTGGGAAAGGTTTTTCCATTTTGCTACAAAACCCTTTTCAGAAATATCGGATGTGTCGGGTAGTTGAGTTCCCGTAAAACTCGGATCGGGCCAACTTGACCTCATCTGCACAGAAGTTTGTTTTCCCACCGGCGTAAAAAATAATTGCTCCGAACCATTGATATTGATCCTGGATGAAAAAGAAATTTCTGTAGCTGCCTGTACTTCGGTAATCGTTACAGGAGATGCAAAACCATCTTTGAAAACGGCATTATTGATATTGGACGGAGACAATGTCAAAAGTGAATCGTTCCAGGCAAGTTGTAATTCATCCTTCATTCCTTTTGGATCGCTGATCCCAAAACAAACATAGGCCTCATTCCAAACCAAATCTGCAGGAGCAAGGCTTAATTTCTGTAAAGGCAAAGCTGAAAATTTTCCATTGAGTTTTACAGAAGAAGAAAAAAGCATTACTTCATAAATGCCCCGGTATCTTTTTACAGGTTGAACATCCGATTCAATATTTAATTTATCTGGTAAAAAGTATGCTAGTGATCTTACCGTGACTTGTTTACCGGAGCCATCCACAGCTGACCTTACATAAGGAATTACGAGGACTGGTCCCGTGATATTTTGCCTGCCTGCCCACTTACTGCTTACTTCAGTAAAAGCTTCTTTTTGTCTTGCCTGTCTTTCTAGAATAAGATTTTGTACAAACCAGGCGGGGATCATTAACAATAAAGCTAATCCACCAATGATCAATCCTTTGATAATTAATTTACTTGTTGGCAAGGTGTTTTGAACTGCAGTTTCCATTTTTTTAATTTGATTTATTATAACTGAAATATGAAACGAGGAAATGAAGGATAATTATTCCCGCACATACAAGCCAGGCTACAGCGACCATGGTGGTAAGATTGGATACTCTCTTCTCGACCTCGTCTAAAGAGCGGCCCACAGCAACGAACCCGATCTGTGGAGAGTTGATTGCCTCTACCACGGTTGCCATTCTTATACCACGCTGAGGTTGCCAGGTCAGGACATCTTCCTGGTGGCTATTTGTATATTCGAGAACACCTTTTGGCATTTTGGGCATTTGCCCGGATAAGAAGCCTGTAGATTCAATCGGTCTCCCGCTTTTGTCATAGATCACTTTAAAAACTGAAAGGCTTTGTGAGATCTCAATACTGTCAGGCGTCATCAATGATGATGTTGAGCGGTTGTTTTCGATTGCGTATTTGAGATCCAGGGCAATTTGTATTTGTGGATCATTGGCAGATGAACGATGCGATTGCTGAACGGTTGCATATACAAGCCCGCATAAGATCGTTACAATCAATAAACCCGAAAAATGATATGAACCACTTGATTTTTTCATATTTGTTTTTTTATAAACTAATTAACTGTTTCTAAATCTTTGACCTTGGCAGCGTCTTCTATCAGGTTGATTTTATGATAGCAGATACAGAGAGGGATCAATCCAAAAATTCCAAAAGAGCAATCAATTAACTGCCACCAGAAAGGAATCCCACGGAGATTCCCCGCGATAAAAGCAAATGGGATGATGAGGAGGCAGGCAATGGCCCCAAATTCAATGACCCATTTATTTTTTACCGGATCTTTGTAAGGACCAATGAATGCAATGGCGATGATAATATGAGAAAAACCTAACCAGTCATACCCGTAGAATAAATAAGGATAATTTGCGGACGTATTTTTTATAGCAATACGGACCTCATTCACCCAATGACCCACGGCGGAATTTTCGTCAAGAAATCTTACCGCGAGCGACAATTCCGACACGGTAGGAATAGCGGTTAGGCCGCTCAGTGCCAGCATGATCATAAAAAATGAAAGCCATTGTTTTATGACACGCCTGTTTTTCTCTTCTTGAAAAGTACTTTGCATTTCAAAGTGAATAGATAAAAAAAATTATTTTACCCCTTTAATCATGTTTTCCAATGCCGTGATGTGGTCTGAAAATGCTTTCTCTCCATTTTTTGTAACAGCATAGGTTGTGTTCGTTTTTCTGCCAATAAATCCTTTATGCACTTTAATATAACCATGATCTTCCAGGTTTACCAAATGGGTGGCCAGGTTTCCGTCCGTCACTTCAAGCAATAATTTCAGGTCATTAAAATTTACTTCATCGTTCACCATTAGTACGCTCATCACACCCAGCCGAATGCGGTTATCAAAAACTTTATTTAAACCATTTATCGGATTCTTCATGATCCAGTCTCCCAGGGAGATTTTTTAATTAATAATTTTCAGGGTCTGATGACTGCAGATGCCTCGTAGCCGGCTGGCAAACGCTCACCAGGTACTTCACTTTCTCAGGCGGCCTCCGCGCGTCTTTCATATTTTGACCACATCAGGATACCGTAAATAATATGAAGTATTCCAAACCCCGCCGCCCAGAAATACAACCCTGATCCGGTAAATTGTGTATTTACGAGGCCCAGGATGATTTCAATAAATCCAAGATACCTGATGTCTGTTAATGTGTATTTGCTTCCATTCACCAGGGCCAAACCATAAAAGATCAGGCTCGCAGGCGCCACAAACCTCCATTCGCTATTTTGAAGCATGGCAAGTATGAAAAGGCCCCCGGAAATTAAAGGGATCAAAATATTCCACATCAATTTCCTGGCAGTAAGATCCCAAAGGGGCAATTGATTTTGCTTTGCACGGCGCCAGGTAAAAATAAAAGCGAGTATCAGCGCCACTACTAGAACTATCGTAGCCAGGACCAGGAGCTTTATTTTTAAGCTTTCAAAATTTTTATCCGAATAGCCTGCGCCATGGTTGTACTCATAATAATATTTATCTATAATTGAGTGGGCAAACCAGGCACCGGTTAATGCGCAAAGACCCGCAGCAATACCGCTGAGTCCGCTAAGAGAAATAAACCGGGAGGACCGTTCCATGATGCGCCTGATATCACTGATGTCCCGAAGGGTTTCTGATTGGTTTTGATCGCTCATAAAAAGCACTTTGTGTCACAAAGTAATAACGAATTTTCTACACCTCAAAATTTTTGTCAGTTATTTGACATTTTCTTTCCTATAAAAATAAATGACTCAACCGGTCGTTCTTTACCTTTGTACTTGTGTATGAGAAGATTGGAATTATTTTTAACCCTTGGCTTTATTTTTCTTGCATTTGGTTCCAATGCACAGAGAAAGATCATTTCAGGACAGATCAAAGATTTTCATAGTGACGAGCCGGTCCCTTTTGCTTCAGTTTATTTTAAAGGAACCACAACTGGAATGCTCTCCGATTCTTCCGGCTCATTTCTTTTCACCCTTAACCGCTGGCCTTCGGATACCCTCGAAATAACCTGTGTCGGGTATCAACCTTACATATTATACATCGATCCTTCCAGGGACTCGCTAACGGTTTTAATTGGGATGGACCGGGGCACTTTTAATGAGGGAGTAAAGGTAAAAGTGAGGGTGAACAAAGGATTGCTCGTGTGGAGAAAAATAGTTAAGAACAAACCCAGGAATGACCGATACCGGTTTAATAATTTTTCTTACGAACTATACAACAAGCTGGAAATAGATCTTAAGAATTTAAATTTTAAAGGCCTTTCAAAATTACGTCCCCTTAAACCAGTCACCAATCTCATAAACAGTAATATTGATTCTACAGAGATGCCGCCTGTTCTGCCCACCTACCTTACAGAGGCCTTGTCAGATTATTATTATGAGAAACATCCTCAAAGAAGGAGAGAAGTGATTAAGGCAGCCAACACAAACGGAGTCGAAAATGAAAGTATCATCAAGTTCCTTGGGGGAATGGATCAGAACATCGATATCTATGACAATTTCATTCCCATTTTCGATAAACAATTTGTGAGCCCGGCAAGCGACAACGGGGATGCTTATTATAATTACAGGGTAGCCGACACACAGTTTATGAACCAGCACAAATTTTACCACCTGGTATTTACCCCAAAGCACCGGGGAGAAAATACTTTTGAAGGAGACTGCTGGGTAAATGATACAACCTTTGCGATTCAGAAAATGAATTTAAGGTTAAGTAAGAACGCTAATATCAATTTCCTGGAAAGGCTAAGCCTGATCCAGGAGTATAAATTAATCAACGACAGCACATGGTTCCTCGCAAAAGATAAATTTGTCGCGGACCTGGCTCCGTTTGGAAAAGAGTCCTTTGCATTTGTTGGAAGAAAAACGACCACCTATAAAAATGTAATTACCAATGATACCTCGGTAACCAATCAACTATCAAAAAATAAATTGCAGGAGGAGGTGATCACACTTCCTGGCGCAGCTGAAAAGAACCAGGCATACTGGACAGCCTCCAGACACGATACATTAAGTAAAAATGAAAAGGCGATCGTTAGAATGATAGACACGCTGATGAATGCGCCGGTTTTCAAAAGATTTACAAATACAATAAACTTCCTTGGCACCGGTTACCTTAATGTAGGCAATTTTCAACTCGGTCCCTGGTACAATCTGTATACTTATGATTCCTGGGAAGGATCAAGAGTAAGATTTGACCTGGGCACCAATCATAAATTCAATCGTAAGCTCTGGCTCCATGGTTATCTTGCTTACGGATTTGGTGATAAAAAATACAAAGGCCAGGCTGAAGCCCTTTTCCTGGCAAAAAAGCATCCACGCCTTTACCTGTATGGATCGTATACTAACGATCTTGATTTTGGACAGAATTATTATGACGAGGTTTCTTCAGATAACATTTTTGCCCTGGCGATCCGCAAGCCCAATATCCCTTTTAAATATATAAATGTGGATGAAAAAAGGTTTGAATTTTTCAAAGAAACAAATTCCGGTTTTTCGGTTCTTGCCACAGCACTTCACAGATCTTTTAATCCCTTACAAAACCTTCCCCCCAAAGATTCTTTCACTGCGCATGACGGAGGTGACCCCATGGTGACCTTCCAGACCGGGATTCAATTCAGGTTTGCCTATCTGGAGAAATTTTTGGAAAATAATTTTTTTCGCACCAGCCTCGGGAGCCCGTATCCCATAACAGAGTTCAATTTCAGTCATGGTATTTCAGGCATATTTAAAAGCAGCTACAATTACTCAAAGATATCAGCAAGTGTTTACGATTATATAAAGATCCCGCCTTATGGGAGCCTTTATTACAATGTATTTGGAGGCAGAACGTTTGGAACACTTCCTTATGTTTTGTTGGATATTCATCCGGGGAATGAATTATTTTACTATAACAAGTACGCTTTTAATATGATGAACACTTATGAATTCATCAGTGATAAATACGTTGGCGTAAATGTGGAACATAATTTCGGCAATGGAATCTTCCGGCTTGTTCCTAAATTAAAATTCCGCCAATTCTGGACTGCAAAAGTTTTGTGGGGAAGTTTAAGTAGCGCCAATGTAAAACTCAATTTTTTACCGGGAAGTAATTTTCAAACTTTGAATGGCCGTACGTATATGGAACTGGGTACAGGTGTCGACAACATTCTTCATGTATTTCGGATCGATTTTATCTGGCGGGTATTCCCTGCTACACTTGATAAGAAAGGGGATCATCCCTTTGGGATTTTTGGCAGCTTCAACCTGAATTTTTAGCTCAGTCTTTTTCCGCAATATCAGAAATAATTCTTTCAACGATCTCATCGGGGCTTTTTGAAATGTCAATGGTGATGCTTTCACGGGGTATTTCCAACGTTTCAAATTGTGAGGACAACATGCTAGCCGGCATAAAATGACCTTTCCTTTCCTCCATTCTTTTTTTGATCAGGTCATAGCTGCCTTTTAGAAACACCCCAAAAACTGGTCCGGGAATTCCACCAGATAAAAACGTTCTGTATTTTTCCTTCAACCCCGAACAGGCGATAACGGCTCCATCTTTATTCATTTCTTCTATCGCAAGTTTATTCATTCTTATCAACCAATCTGCCCTGTCTTCATCAGTTAATGGACGGCCAGCTTTCATTTTTTCTCTATTAGCCTGGCTATGAAAATCGTCACCATCAAAAAAGGGCAAATTAATTTTCTCCGCTAATTTTTTCCCGATAGTGGTTTTCCCAGAGCCGGAAACGCCCATGATGTATATTATACAGCGATTCATAAATAAAATTTTACCTAAGCCAGGCTGCCTCCGGGCAGCGTCGTTGTTGTGAAAATATAAAGAAAAAATTAGCGCATTTTATAATTCTCATGGCACCGTTGCTCAGAATATGTGGTGGGCCACGACCAAATCCAGCTCATTCTTCTGTTCTCAATCATGTGAATATTTTATTTACCTTCCTGTCAAAGATTATTATAAAAAGTAAAAACAATTTCCCATGCCATCACATTATATTCTTGCACTTGACCAGGGCACTACCAGCAGCCGCAGCATGGTGTTTGACAAACAGGGCAATGTAATCAGCCTCGCGCAAAAAGAATTCAAACAGATCTTTCCGCAACCAGGATGGGTAGAACATGATGCAGAAGAAATATGGAGCACTCAAATAGGTACGCTGTCCGAAGCGGTAGCCAAAGCAAAAATTACTATGAAACAGATTGTGGGCATCGGGATCACAAACCAGAGAGAGACCACCGTGGTTTGGGAACGAAGCACAGGAAGGCCTGTTTGCAATGCCATTGTGTGGCAGGACAGGAGAACCGCAGTTTTTTGCGATGAATTAAAAGGGGCACACCTAGAAGAAACCATCAAACAAAAAACCGGGTTAGTGATCGATGCCTATTTCTCAGCCAGCAAACTTAAATGGATACTCGATAATGTTCAAGGCGCCAGGAAAAAGGCGGAAAATGGTGAGTTGGCTTTTGGCACTATTGATTCATGGCTCATATGGAAATTAACAGGAGGAGAAGTTCATGTCACCGATGTTTCGAATGCGTCGCGTACCATGCTACTGGATATTCATACGGGGGAGTGGGATGATGAATTATTGAAAATTTTTAATGTCCCGCGGTCAATGCTTCCTGAAGTAAAACCTTCCAGTAGTATATATGGCGTCACCGGCAATACTATTCCTGATTCTCATATACCCATTGCTGGAATTGCAGGTGACCAACAGGCAGCTTTGTTTGGGCAAATGTGTACACAACCGGGTATGGTAAAAAATACTTATGGTACCGGTTGTTTTATGCTGATGAATACCGGGAAAAAAGCGATTGCCTCAAAAAATAACTTACTCACAACGGTCGCATGGAAAATAGGGGATGACTTGGAATATGCCCTGGA
>Ga0193726_1001488_pt1 | contig 18322 bp, 18 predicted proteins | sample H2c1metaG_FD_144928 | JGI IMG/M metagenome (GOLD analysis project Ga0193726, IMG submission 144928) | Soil microbial communities from a riparian zone of the East river system, Colorado, United States - H2c1 | ecosystem: Environmental > Terrestrial > Soil > Riparian zone | place: USA: East River... | reverse complement strand
ATGTTCGGACCGGTCAACAGCAGCACGCGCCGTTCCGCCGACAGATCGCAGGCATTCGGCACGAACGCGGCCTGACCCGCGAGCGCCGTCTCGACCACGGGATGCCGCCCGCCGCGGATCAGAAACGAGTCATCGTCGGTCACCAACGGCCGGCACCATGTCCCTGACGCCGCGAGACCGGACGCCGATTGCGCGACATCCAACAGGGCGATGGCATCGGCGCGCCCGGCCAGTGCGTCGGCGAGCGCCAACGTCGCCTCGGTCAGTTGCGCGAAGATAAGCCGCTCGCGCGCGGCGGCACGATCCCCTGCTTCGGTAATCCGGCGATCGAGATCGGACAAACCCGGTTCGGTGAAGCGCGCGCCATTCGCCATGCCCTGACGCAAGGTCAATTCGGGAAATGCGCGCAACGATTCCACGGCGGCGGCGGGCGATTCGATCACGTAACCAAGTTGGGCGTGATGGCGGATTTTAAGACTGGCCACCCCGTATTTCTGCGCGTAGTCGAGTTGCATCGACGCCAGCACCCGGCGGCTGTCGTCGCGCAACGCGCGGTGCGCATCCAGTTCGCCATCGTAACCAGACCTGATCGTGCCGCCGTCGTCCACACGTAACGGTGCCGGATCGGTCAGCGCCGCGGTCAATGTGGACTGGATGGGCAATTCCTGAGCCAGGCTCGCATGCGCCGCCGCCAACGCCTCAGGCAACGGGCCTTCCAGTGCCGCCGCCGCCTCGCGCGCCGCCATCAAAGTGTCCCGCACGGCGGCGAGGTCGCGTGGCCCGCCGCGGTTCAGCGACAATCGGCCAAGGGCGCGTACGAGGTCAGGCGCGCTGCGCAACGCCGCGCGCAGACGGACCGTGGCCTGAGGGTTGGCCAGCATCCACGACCAGGCATCCTGCCGAGCGGTGATCGCCACCGGATCGGTCAGCGGCGCCGCCAGCCATGCTCCCAGCAGCCGGGCCCCGGCCGGCGTCACGGTGCGTTTCACGGCCGCCAGCAGCGTGTGCAGCATCCCGCCGTCACGGGCGCGCTGCACCTCGAGGCTGGCGCGGGTCGCGGCATCCATCGCCATCACCCCGGTCTCGCCCATCGCCGCCGGCCGCGCCAACCTGGGCAGCGCGCCCGCCTGCGTCGATCGCACGTAATCGACCGCGAGCATCGCCGCCACTGCCTCAGCGTCGGTGAAGGTGCCGAACGCGTCGAGGCTCGCGGTCTGGAACAGATCCGCCAGCCGTCGCCGCGCCACAAGGGGCGGCGAGGGCAGCGTCTCGGGCGCGCGACGCGGCGCCCATTCGCCAAGCGGCAGCGTGTCGGGCGCGATGATCTCGGCCGGTTCGAGACGGCCAAGCAGCGCCGGCAGGTCGGCGAGGGACAGCACGGCGGTTTCGAACACGCCGGTCGAGATATCGAGCCAGGCCGCACCCGCCTTGTCACGGTCGCGGGAGAGCGCGAGCAGCAGGTTGGGCTGGCCAGCCTCCAGCAGCGCTTCCTCGGTGATCGTGCCGGGGGTGATCAGGCGGACAATTTCCCGCTTGACCGGCGTTTTCGTGTTGGCGCGAGTTTTTGGATCCTCCATCTGCTCGGCCACGGCGACGCGGTAGCCGCGGCGGATCAGGCGAGCGAGGTAGGCCTCGGCGGCATGCTTCGGAACGCCGCACATCGGGATCGGGACGCCATTGTGCTCGCCGCGATGGGACAGAACGATGTCGAGGGCGGCGGCGGCGGCCTCGGCGTCGGCGAAGAACAACTCATAGAAATCGCCCATGCGGAAAAACAGCAGGGCGTCCGGGTGCGCTTCCTTGGCGGCGAACCATTGCGCCATGGCGGGCGTGGCGCCGGCAGAGGCCGAGGGTTGAATCGATGGAGCGGGCATGGCGTTGGTTTAGCGTGGATCGCCAATCCGTGGGTATGGGTCGCCGTCCACCGCCGTGTCATCGCGATCGATGAGAAGAGTGCGGAATATCGCGGTCAGTTCGCTGCCGGACCAACGTGCGGGCCTGCTTTGGCCAACGCTCCGGACTTTTCAGCATCGTCCAAAGTGCGGAAAAACGTATACGATAGCGTGACGACCTTGACGTCGCTGGTATCGGGATCCGTGCCGATCGCCGGATCGACCCAGAAGCTCAAGGGAAAATCCATCGTTTGTCCGCCCTCCAACGTTTGCTGGTTGAAGCAGAAGCAGGCTGTCTTATGGAAATACTTCGCCGCCTTTTCCGGTGTCACGTTGTACAGCGCGACACCGGTGACGGCTGACCGCGCCTTGTTGCGCGCGGTATAGGAGGCCAAATTGGCGTCGCCCGTCGCGACCGTGACCTCGATCTGATCGGGCGCGAAGGTCCAGGGCAGACCCGGAAAAGTATCGGCATTGAAGCGCACCCGGATCGTGCGGCCGTTGCCTCCGGGCGCGACGGCCGCACCGATTTTCGGCGTGCCGCCATAGCCGGTCGCCTGGCAGAACGCGCGATAGAGCGGGATCGCCGCGAACGACAAGCCCGCCATGCCGATCGCGACCGCGACGAAGATACCCGCGATGATCAGATTGCCGCGTCTTCGGTCCATTCAGTGGATCATCTTCACGATGGTAATGGCGAAAAACAGTGCGCTGAGGCCAATCAGCACCAGCAGCATCGCGATATTGCGCCCTTTCTGGCGGCGGCGGAACTCGGCCGCTTCCGCCTCGGTCATTCTCGGCGGATCGGCCATGTCAGATGAATCGGCCCAGGCAATGGTCGACCGCGAGGGCGGCGAACAGGATGAACAGATAGGCGATCGAGAATTTGAACGCGGCCCGGGCGGGTGCGTCATTGGTCAGGCTCACACCGGTCGCATCCTGCCGGTCGGCCGCGACACGCCAGACGCTGACCAGGAAGCCGGCCCCCAGCACGGATGCGGCGACGGCATAAACCGGCCCGGAGAAGTCCAGCAGCCACGGTGCCAGCGACAGAGGCACCAGCAACAGCGTGTAGATGACGATCTGCCGGCGGGTTTCCTTGGCGCCCGCCACGACCGGCAGCATCGGCACCTTGGCGCGCCGGTAATCGTCGTTGGCGAACAGCGCCAGCGACCAGAAATGCGGTGGCGTCCAAATGAAGATGATCGCGAACAACACCAGCGGGATCAGATCCACCGAGCCGGTCACCGACGCCCAACCGATGACCGGCGGGAAGGCTCCCGCCGCGCCGCCGATGACAATGTTCTGCGGTGTGCGGCGCTTCAACCACATCGTATAGACGAAAACATAGAACGCGATCGACAGCGCCAGTACGCCCGCCGCCACCGGATTGACCGCGAGGCCCATGACGATGACCGAGCCGACCGCCAGCGTGATGCCATAGCCGAGCGCGGCGCCCGGTTCGATCCGTCCGGCCGGAATGGGCCGGCCGCGGGTGCGCCGCATCACGGCGTCGATATCGCGGTCGTACCACATGTTGATCGCACCGCACGCGCCGGCCGCGATCGCGATACACAGGACCGCGGTGAACGCCAGGACCGGGTTCAGGTGACCCGGCGCCACCAGCAAGCCGATCAGCCCGGAAAACACCACGAGGCTCATCACCCGCGGCTTCAGCAGCGCGATCCAGTCCCGCACTTCCGAGTTCTGCCAGGCGGCCGAACGCATCGGCGGGGAAGCCAGGTCCTCCTCGCCAACGCGTTGCAATGATGGGCTGATTTCGCTCACTTGATTCGCGGCAACTCCAGCCAGGTATGGAACGCCGGTGGCGACGTCTGGGTCCATTCCAACGTCGTCGCGCCCTCACCCCAGTAATTGTCGGCGACATGCTCCTTCGAGGTGAAGGTCTTGAAGCAGACATATAGGAACACAAGGAACGCCGCGCCGCTGAGATAGGCGCCCATCGACGACACGTAGTTCCAGCCGGCGAACGCATCCGGGTAATCGGGGTAGCGCCGCGGCATCCCGGCGAGACCCAGGAAGTGCTGCGGGAAGAACACCAGGTTGACGCCGACGAAGGTCATCCAGAAATGCACTCGGCCCCAGAACTCCGGATACGGATGTCCCGACATCTTGCCGATCCAGTAGTAGAATCCGCAGAAGATCGAGAACACCGCGCCGAGCGACAGCACGTAATGGAAGTGCGCGACGATGTAGTAGGTGTTGTGGATCACCTCGTCGATGCCGGCATTGGCGCAGACGACGCCGGTGACGCCGCCCAGGGTGAACACGAACAGGAAGCCGATCGCCCACAGCATGGGTGTGTCGAAGCGGATCGAGCCGCCCCACATCGTGGCGATCCAGGAGAAGATTTTCACTCCGGTCGGCACCGCGATCACCAGTGTCGCGCCCATGAAGTAGGCCCGCGTATCGACGTCGATGCCCGACATGTACATGTGGTGCGCCCACACGACGAAGCCGACCACACCGATCGCCACCATCGCGTAAACCATGCCGAGGTAACCGAAGATCGGCTTCTTGCTGAACGTGGAGATGACGTGACTGATGATCCCGAAGCCCGGCAGGATCATGATGTAGACTTCTGGATGGCCGAAGAACCAGAACAGATGCTGAAACAGCACCGGATCGCCGCCGCCGGACGGATCGAAGAACGCGGTGCCGAAATTGCGGTCGCAGATCAGCATGGTGATCGCGCCGGCCAGCACCGGGATCGACAGCACCAGCAGGAACGCCGTCACCAGCTCGGACCACACGAACAGCGGCATCTTGTGCAGCGTCATGCCGGGCGCGCGCATATTGAAGATCGTGGTGATGAAGTTCATCGCGCCCAGGATCGAACTCGCACCGGCGAGGTGGAGCGCGAACAAGGTGCAATCCATGCCCATCCCGGGCTCGAAGTTCTGGTTCGACAACGGCGGATACAGGGTCCAGCCGGAGCCCGACTCGCCCATGAACAGGCCGATGCAGATCAGCAGGAACGCCGGCGGCAACAGCCAGAAGCTGATGTTGTTCAGCCGCGGGAACGCCATGTCAGGCGCGCCGATCATCAGCGGGATGAACCAGTTGCCGAACCCGCCGATCAAGGCCGGCATGACCGAGAAGAAGATCATCAGCAGTCCATGGCTGGTGATGATCGTGTTCCACTCCTGCCCGGACGTCACGATGTGATTATTGGGAAACTGCAACTGTGCTCGCATGATCTCCGATAAGGTACCGCCCAGGGTCCCGCCGATCACGGCGAAGATCAGGTACAGCGTGCCGATGTCCTTGTGGTTCGTGCTGAACAGCCAGCGTTGCACGAAACCCGGCTTGTGGTCATGACCATGCGCATCGTGGCCATACGCGCCGTGCGCGTCATGCCCCCCGTGGCCGTGATCGTCACCGTGAGTCAATTCAGCCATCGTCAGTCTCCTTCACGCCTCGGCCTCGCGGGTCAGCGTTGAATATCCCCGGGATCGGTCCGCTCGGCGGCTGCCACCATGTTGTGTTGCCCCGACGGGCTGGCACCGGCGGCTTTCTTCGCCTGCTCGATCCAGGTCTTGAACTCGGCGTCCGTCACCGCATGGACGGCGATCGGCATCTTACTGTGGTTCTGGCCGCAGATCTGATTGCATTCGCCATAATAGACGCCTGGCTTGTCCGCCTCCAGCCACAACTCGATGGTGCGTCCGGGAATCGCGTAGCGCTGCGAGCCGAGCGACGGGACGAAGAAGGCGTGGATGACATCGGCGCTGGTGGTCAGAATGCGGATCTTCTTGCCGACCGGGATGACCAACTGGTTATCGACATCGAGCAGGCGCAGTTGACCCGGCTTCAGGTCCTCGTCTGGGATGTAGCGGCTTTCGACATCGACGTTGCCGTTGTCGGGATAGCTGTATTCCCAGTACCACTGATGCCCGGTGACCTTGATCGTCATGTCGGGATCGGGCGTGCGGTCGAGGTAATAGATCAGCCGAAAGGACGGGATCGCCATGACGACCAGGATCAGCACCGGGATGACGGACCAGGCGATTTCCAAACCGGTGTGGTGGCTGGTCTGACTCGGGACCGGGTTGCGCTTTTCGTTATAGCGAATGCAGACCCAGGCCAGCAGGGCACCCACGAACAGCGTGATGATGGTGATCAGCACCAGCACCAGATTGTGCAGATCGATGATCGCCTGCTTCATCGGGCTGAACGCCGGCTGCATATCCATTTCCCACGGCCGTGGGACCTGAGCCAACGCGGGGTGCGACGCCAGCCCCAGCAGGGGTGAGATCACGGTTAAACACCACACGGCGAAGCGCCGCTTCGGAAGCTGCATGGATCGAATACCCCTTGCGTCCCCGGTTGCCGCGCGCTTTCGCCACCCCCGGGATTTCGTGAATATGGCCTACCGGAGGCTCGCCACGAGATCAAGGGCGGGGGCGTGAAGCGTTGATTCCTCAGGTGCGGTACAGCGCATCACGAGCGTTAGCGTAATTGGATTGAGGCGAACCGCCGATCGGGCCTCCCACCACCCCGCGCATGGCTCGGGAGTCACAATCGAGGAATTATATCTCGCCTGACTGGATTTCTCCAGGCGGCTCGAACCATACTCCGCCCAGGTTTTGGTCATTATGGTGCATTCCTATCGGGCATTTTGGTTGATAAATTTGCCTCTTAAATATGTATACCCGCCATGGCTGATCATCGCTTGCCTTCCACGATCATCATCCCCTCCCAGATTCGCGCCAGCAGGGTGCTTCTGGACTGGTCTCAAACCCAACTGTTGGAGGCAGCGAAAGTCGGGCTGAGCACACGGCCGATTAGATCGTCGCTTCGTTTGAGAGGCATCGACATAGGATTCTTGAGACCATCATGGCACCCGCCGGCGACGTGGATCGATTTCGACCCAGTTCTGGGAGGCGAATGCCGCGACTTATTCCGGGCGATTTTCCTCGCCTGCCCTGACCTCGGCAGCCAATGACGGCACCAACCCCATATTTCGCGGCGTGGCGCATCGCCGATGTGCGCTACGACTTCGGCCATCTCGACCCGGTGCGTTTCAAGGTACCGAGTGAGAAACTACGCCGCCTCGTCACAGTGCGGTGCCGGTTCAGCAGCCACGTTTTTACACGCGCCTTCGATTCCGAGTTGGACCCAGCGAACGCGCCAGTCATCATGGATGGTCGGCGAAGGCGCGTCTTTTGCCCGGATCGCTATCGGCTCTCGCTGCATCTGCCCGAAGCGGTGTCAGGATTGCGCGATCCACGTGTCTATGCGTCAGACCAAGGCACGGCGTAACTGGCTGTATGTCGCGATCATTCAGATGCCCGCGAACGAAAAACCCGAGACGGGCGTTGGGGGCTGCTCGACGCCTCCGTTGCGGTATCAGGTGTTCTTCACTTTGCGTAAGGCCGTAAAAGATGGGTTGGCCCGAGAGGACCTGGAAATGATTGTCGAGAGTGCCTACGCCGAGGATCAGGCGCGCAAGCCAGACTTACTCGGGCGCGTCATGTTCGTAGGATTGGCCACGGCCACAGTCGAAGGCCGCGATGTCCATAGGCAGCGTTCCAGAAAGCGATAGGGCGCCCCAACCGGGACGCCCTACGAAGTCGCACTCGGCTACCGCTTGCGGCTCGCGTTGCGCGAGCACGGGATAACACCCCGCCGGGGGACGTTCTCTCAGCCGATCAGCCGTCCCGGGAGACACATATAGTCCTGAGGACCCGCCGGTTCAACAAACGACGAAAATAGCCATCTGTCCAGCCGCCGCCTTCGGCTGGTTGGGAAACAAAGTGATCGCGGCATTTCGTGCCCGGGATCGGGCGGCCCGCATGATTTGGTTGCCACAACACCGGAAATCACGCACGCTGCACGGCAAGTTACCAGTGCACCTTCACCCCTGGGCTCGCCTGAGAGCACCCGCCGCCATGTGCGGATCGACCGCGAGATAGCGTTGCGGCCGCTCGGTCGCCACCTGAAAAACGCGAAGCCGCGCCAGCAGTTGCTTGTCGTCCTCGGACAATCGGGTCGCCTCGCGCAGGTGATCGGTCCAGTTTTCCATGGACCAAACCTCCAGCCAGCCCTCGGGATGCGCCACATCCTCGTAGACCTGCCAGAACAGTGCGCCGGCGCGGCCGCGAACCTGCCGCGCCTCCCGCATCATCGCCAGGAATTCGGCTTTTTGTTCGGGCGCGACCCGGTAATGCACGGTCTCCATCACCCGGCCGCGGGTATCGCGAGCAGCCCCACCAGCTCGGCCGCCGGCGCCTCCGGCCCTTGGGCGGGCTCCAGCAGCGCGGCGAGCGGGACCGCGGTGATCGCCTCGATCCGCGCGTAACGGGCCAGTATCATCAGTATCAGTCCAACCGCCGACGCCGCGACGAAGGTGCGCGGCAGGCCAATCATGCCGCCGACCCAGCCCCAGCCAAAGGAGCCGACCGTGAGCGCGCCATTCTGCGCCAACTGGTAGATCGACAGTGACCGCGCCCGCACCCAGGGTGGACAGACCAACTGCGCCGCCGCCTGGATCGTGGCATAGGCCGAGGTCCAGCCGACGCCGAACAGCAGCATGCCAAACGCCGCCAAACTCCAGTGGCTGGCGAGACCGACAAGAGCCATGCCGGTGCAGGAGAACAGGCTGCAGGTCACCACGGTGGCGCCCCGGCTCAGCCGGCCGCGCACGATCGGCAACAACATGCCGGACGCAACGCCTCCAACGCCCATCATCCCGAGAATGACGCCGTACATCCCGGGACCCAGTTCCAGGTCACGCCGGACATACAGCGGCAACAACGCCCAAGGGGCGGAGGCGGGGATGGAGTAAGCGATGGTGCGGATCATGGCATGCTGGATCGCGGGGGTATTGCGCACGAACCGCATCCCGGCGCGCATCGCGGAAAACAGGTGCTCGCGCGGCAGTCCGGTGAACCGCCTGCCGCGGCGCCACATGATCAGCGCGCCGATCACCGCGAGGATCGAGGCCGCGTAGAGCGAGAATGTCAGACCCGAACCGCCCAGCAAGATGAGAAACCCCGCCAGGGCCGGCCCGATCGCACGGGTCAGGTTGAAGCCGATGCCGTTCAGTGTGATGGCGCCGACCAGGTCCTCGCGCGGCACCAGTTCGGGGATGATCGCGCTCCAGGCCGGTTGGGTCAGCGCCGCGCCGATGCCGATCGCGAAGGTCAGGATGAGCAGCCAGGTCGCGGTCATCCCGCCGGTAATGGTCAGGATCGCCAGCAAAGCCGCTGCCAGGATCGTCCAGACCTGGGTGCCGATCAGGAATGTCCGGCGGTCGACGATGTCCGCCATGGCACCGCCGGGCAATGCCAGCAAGAACACCGGCATGATCGTCGCCGCCTGCACCATCGCCACGATCAGCGGCCTGGGCGCCAGGGTCGTCATCAGCCAGCCGGCGCCGGTGTTCTGCAACCAGGTGCCCAGCCACACCACGATGCTGGCGAACCACAGCGTCCGAAACGTCCCATTGCGCAACGGCACCAGGGCCGGGGGCAGCCGCATGATCACGATCTCTCCGTTGAGGATCGACGCGCTATAGACCATTCTGACGGCGGTGTGACACTGGCCGTGCCGGTATCGCCGGTCGTGGTGGCCGGTGTTTGTCGTCGCGAGGAGCGCCCCCGGATCGACAGCCCGGCGGCATGCGCGGCAATCTCCCGGCGTCGCCAAAACACGTCATGGCCGGCTCGGGGCCGGCCATGACGATTTCCATCCAAGGGGGTCAGCCGGCGGTCGGTACGGAACTCGCATTACGGGGGGCCGTGGCCTGTCATGACCCGGTGTCCCATTGAAAGCGTGACCGCCACATGAAAGTCTTCTGGCACGACGCACAACTCAAACACGCGCCCCGGTTCTTTCTGCTGCGGGGTGAGATCCACACGAATTTCGAGGTCCCGGCCCGTGCCGAAGCGTTGCTCGCATCCTGCGAGGCGATGCGGCTGGATATCGTGGCGCCCGCGCCAGCCGATCGGGCGGCGCTGCTGACCGTGCATGACGCCGCCTACCTGGATTTCGTCCGCGACGCGCACACCTTGTGGACCGCGCTGCCGGACGCCGGCGAGGAAGTCGTCGCGAACAGCCACCCATCGCCGGAAATGCTGTCCAACGGCGCTCGCAAACCGGCGCACATCGTCGGTCAGGCTGGCTGGTTCACCGCCGACGCCGCCTGCCCGATCGGACCACATACCTGGGAATCAGCTTCGTGGGCCGCCGCCTGCGCGCTCGCCGCGGCAAACGAGGCAGCCGGCGGGCGTTCCGCTTACGCGCTGGCTCGTCCGCCTGGCCACCACACTTTCAAAGCTCGGGCCGGCGGTCACTGCTACATCAACAACGCCGCGCTCGCCGCCGAACGTATGCGTGGCCTGGGCGCCGGGCGTGTCGCGATCCTCGATATCGACAGCCATCACGGTAACGGCACACAGGACATTTTTTGGGATCGCCCTGACGTGTTGTTCGTCTCCCTGCACGGCGATCCCAATCGCTATTATCCCTGGTTCACCGGTCACGCCGAGGAACGCGGCGCCGGCGTGGGGCAAGGGTTCAATCTGAATTTTCCCTTGCCGATCGGCTCGGGTGACGTTGTGTGGCTGGCGGCGTTGGCCAATGGACTGGACGCGATCCGCGCATTCCGTCCCGATGTCCTGGTCGTAAGCCTGGGCTTCGATGCCTCGGAGCATGAACCGCTCAGAGCCCTGGCCGTGACCGCCGATGGCTTCGCCCAGGCGGGAGAGCGGATTGGCGGCCTGAACATCCCCACCGCGATCATCCAGGAAGGCGGCTATAACACCGAACTTCTGGGCGCTCTGTTGGCCCGCTTCATCATCGGGTTCGGCGGCTGACCGGTTATCGCCGCTATGGACCCCTGGGCCATCGGCATGCTTTCATGCCGGCATGAGTGAAACGCCATCCGCCTCGCCTGCCGATGAAACCCGGCGGAGCGGCACCCCCGATCTGGCGACGACCGCGCGGTGGCTTGAGGCTAAATACGGATTTGTTTCCAATTTGGCGCAAATCATGGCGCATTCGCCAGGCGCGCTGAATCCTTGGCTGGTACTTGAACATTATTGCCGCTTCCAGTCTGACCTGACCGAGCGGCAGCGCATGATCATCATTCTGATCGCGGTACGCGACGTGAACTATTGCTGGCCGCATTATATGCCGTTGGCCGGCACGGTTGGGCTGAGCCAGGACCAGATCACCATGATCCGGCAAGGCCGCGTGCCGCGCGACATCGCCGAAGCCGAGAAGATCGTTTGCCAAATCGCCAATGAAATTGTCGCCGGGCGGCAGGTCCCGCAAACGATGTACGAGGATGTGGTTAAATTGCTGCCGCCGCGGCAGATCGTCGATGTCGCGATCCTCGCGTCATTTTACCTCGCGATGGGGGCGCTGAGCAACGGACTGTGTGTCGAAGTCGAAGCACCCGAAGTGCTTCGGCTTGAACAAATCCATCATAAGAAATCCATCGGCCTGGCCTGACAGCGGATCGATCTCGCCGTCTGGATACCGCGACTCGACGTTTCACCGGAGCCTGGGTAGCATAGCGCGACCGTTAGATGATTGAGGATCCCCATGCTCAGCATCAAGCAGGCTGTAAAAACCGGTATGCGGCAGTTCGGGTTTGAAATTCAGCGGCTGCCACGTTCCCTCGCCCCAGGTCAAGTCAGTGTCGGCCTCGACCCGTATCATGACCTGCGAAGATTCGCGGGCGCGAACGCTCGCCCCGTGATATTCGATGTCGGAGCCAATGTCGGACAGTCAGTCGAGCAGATACGGACGTATTTCGATCACCCAGTGATCCATGCGTTCGAGCCGTCTCCGGATACCTTCAAGACGTTGCGCGCGGCGACGGAAGGCATTCCCGATTTGACTTTGAACAATGTCGCGCTCGGGCGTCACGCGGGGATCGCGGATTTCGCTGAGAATTCCGAGTCCGTTCTGAGTTCCTTCCTGGAATTTGGACCCGATAGCTGGGGTACCGTGACGGGGAAGATCCCGGTCGCCGTCGCCACGCTTGACGAATACTGCGCCGAACGGGGGGTGGAGCGAATTGACGCATTGAAGCTGGATACTCAGGGCTTCGAAATGGAAGTGCTCCGCGGCGGCGACAACTTACTGCGGCAAGGACGGATTGGGGCGGTGTTCATGGAGATCACCTTCTCCAGGATGTACATGGGTCTGCCGCGCCTGGATGAGATCTACCGCTTCATGACGGAGCGGGAACTTTACCTGGTGGCATTTTATGACTTTCGATACCAAAACAACCGCGTCGGCTGGTGCGACGCCTTGTTCGTGCGACGGAACTGAACGGCGGGAATGAGTTATGCCGGCCCGCGCGCCTTATGGCCCTTGGACGTAATGAAATTGTATTGTCATTGTGGGGTCAGACCCCGACGATGGCGCAAGAGACGACGGTAAGCCATTGTCCTGGCCCGTTGCCGCCGAACCAACCACCGTTATGATTGACATATGACGCTGTCGCCGTCACGCCATCGGTCAATCTTCGGGCGTCCTGGTATACCGAAACTCCGTTGGAATCCGCTGCTAATTCCGCGGCAGCCGAGCCTCCGACGGGGCATCCGGATTCTGCGCCCGGTGGCGTAACAGATGGTCGGCCAGAATGCACGCCAGCATCGCCTCGCCCACCGGCACGGCACGGATTCCGACGCACGGATCGTGCCGCCCCTTGGTGCTGACCTCGACCTCCTGACCGTTCCGGTCGACGGCACGGCGCGGTGTCAGGATCGAACTCGTCGGCTTGACCGCGAACCGTGCAACGATCGGCTGGCCGGTGGAAATGCCACCTAAAATGCCGCCGGCATGGTTGGACTCGAAGGTGACGAGGCCATCGCGCATCCGCATCTCGTCGGCGTTGGCCTCGCCGGACAGTGCGGCCGCGGCGAACCCATCGCCGATCTCCACCGCCTTTACGGCGTTGATCGACATCAGCGCGGCGGCGAGATCGGCGTCGAGTTTGCCGTAGATCGGTGCGCCCAGTCCGGGCGGCACACCCTCGGCGACGACTTCGATGACGGCGCCGACCGAAGAGCCGGACTTTCGCACAGCGGTCAGCATGGTCTCCCACTCCGCCGCCGTCACGGCGTCAGGGCAAAAGAACGGATTGGCCAGTCCCAACGCGCACGGTCGATCCGCGACGCACCCATTTGGACCAGCGCGCCGCGAATTCGCACGCGATCGCCCAAAACGCGCCGCGCGACACCGCCCGCCGCGACCCGCATCGCGGTTTCCCGCGCCGAGGCCCGTCCCCCGCCGCGGTAATCGCGCACGCCGTATTTCAGGTTGTAGGTGAGGTCGGCATGCCCAGGACGGAACGAATCGGCAATCGTGGAGTAGTCTCGCGATCGTTGATCGACGTTGCCGATGGCCAGAGCGATCGGGGTGCCTGTCGTTACGCCATCAAACACACCTGACAGAATGCGAACCTGGTCGGGTTCCTGACGTTGCGTGGTGAATTTCGATTGACCCGGCCGGCGGCGATCGAGCCAAGGCTGCAAATCCGCCTCGCCTAGCGGCAACCGCGGCGGGCAGCCATCGACGACGCAGCCAATCTCGGGGCCATGGCTCTCGCCCCAGGTGGTGACGCGGAACAGATGGCCGAACGTGTTGTGGCTCATCCGCGGTCAATCCCCTTGGACGATGCCGATGTCCGGCGCTTCGGGGTGCTTCATGCCGATGACGTGATAGCCGCAATCGACGTGATGCACCTCACCGGTCACGCCGCTCGCGAGATCCGACAGCAGATAGACGCCGGCGCCGCCGACCTCGTTGATGGTCACGTTTCGGCGCATCGGCGCGTTCAACTGGTTCCAGCGTAGGAGGTAATGGAAATCGCTGATCCCGGACGCCGCCAGCGTCTTGATCGGTCCCGCCGAGATCGCGTTGACCCGAATTCCGGCGGTCCCCAGATCGGCGGCCATATAGCGGACCGAGGCTTCCAGCGCCGCCTTCGCCACGCCCATCACATTGTAGTGCGGGATCCATTTCTCGGACCCGTAGTAGCTCAGGGTCAGAATACTCCCGCCCGCCGGCATCAGCGGCAGCGCCCGCTGCGCGACGGCGAGCAACGAGTAACAGGAGATATCCATCGCCTGCAGGAACGCGGCGCGCGGCGTATCGACATAACGGCCCCGCAAATAGGCTTTGTCGGCATAAGCGATCGCGTGCACCAGGAAGTCGATGCGATCCCAGCGCGACGCGATGGCCTGGAACGCCGCGTCGATGCTCGCTTCATCGGCGACGTCGCAGGACACCAGGAAGTCCGAGCCGATCGATGCGGCGAGCGGTCGCACGCGCCGTTCCAATGCCTCTCCCTGAAATGTGAACGCGAGTTGGGCACCCTGGGCGGCGCATGCCTCCGCGATTCCCCACCCCAGCGAGCGGTTGTTCGCCGCGCCCATGATCACGCCACGCTTGCCTTCCATCAGGTTGCCGCGGCGGGAAACGGACGGATGGGCGCTTTCGGCCATGTTGGTCCTCAAAGGAAAGCCGCATCGTGTGAAAGTTGACGATCTGTCCTGACACGAAGCCGCATCTCTGGGCAAGTGGCGCTGGCGCGAGGCGGTTTTCGTGTCGGCGGGAACGAAACCGGGCGGTCCCCCATGGCCCTCACCTGAGCACGTCATGGCCGGGCTTGTCCGGGCTTGTCCGGGCCACCTGATCCATACATCCTGCCTCTACAGGCAGCCCGGACAACCAGGGCCACGACGCTTCCATCCAGGGCGGGTCAGCCACGGGCCGGTGCGGAACTCACAATGACAGAATTGGGCGCCCCATGACCGACACCGACACTGAGACCGACCCGTTCGCCTGGTTCCGCCGCTGGATGGCCGACGCCGAGGCGAGCGAGCCGGCCGATCCCAACGCCATGACCGTGGTCACCGTGGGGTCAGGCGGAAGACCATCCGCCCGCACCATCCTGCTGAAGGGCGTCGATCCGCGCGGTTTCGTTTTCTACACCAACACACACAGCCGCAAGGGCCAGGAGCTCAGCGTCAACCCGCTGATTTCGCTATTATTCTACTGGAAATCACTGGGCCGTCAGATCCGCGTCGAGGGCACCGTCGAACCCGTCACCGACGCCGAGGCCGACGCGTATTACGCCACCCGCGCCCGCGTTTCCCGCCTTGGCGCCTGGGCGTCGGACCAGTCCCGCCCCCTGTCCGAGCGGGCCGAGTTGGAACGCCGCCTGAAGCATTTCGACGCGAAATACCCCGGCGAGGACATCCCTCGCCCGCCGCACTGGTCCGGTTATCGCGTTCTCCCCGATCGGTTCGAGTTCTGGCGGGACATGCCGTACCGATTGCACGACCGGACCATCTTCGAGCACACGCCCAGTGGCGGTTGGACCCGCGGCAAGCTGTTCCCCTGAGCCGGCGGTGACCACGCCACCCGATCAGACCGAGACGGTGGCGTTCCTCACCCGCCAGGCGGGAGCGCCGCCGGTCGAGACCCACATCTCCTACCTTTTTCTGGGCTCGGACACCGTCTGGAAGCTGAAAAAAGCCGTCCGGCTCCCGTTTCTGGATTTTACCAGGCTCGAGGATCGCCACCATTTCTGCGAACGTGAACTGGCGCTGAACGCGTCCGCCGCACCGGGCCTGTACCGTGACGTCGTCCCGGTCATTCGCCAGCCGGATGGATCGCTCTCGATCGGCGGTACCGGTGAGGTGCGCGATTGGCTCGTCCGCATGGCCCGCGTGCCGGCCGGCGATTTCCTGGACGTCCGGGCTGCCGCGACCGGTTTGCCGGCGTCGTTGCTCGACCAAATCGCCGACGCTGTCGCCGCCTGGCATACGTCATTGCCGCCGATATTAGGTCTCCGGCCGGATATGGCGGCGATCGCCGAGGGCAACGTGCGCTCCGCGGTCGCCGCCGGCCTGGATGCGCAAACGGTTCACGCCTGGCGCGACACGATGTTGACCGGGCTGCAAGCACGAACGGTCTGGCGGGATGCCCGCGCCGCGGCCGGCTTCGTCCGGCGCTGTCACGGCGATTTGCATCTGGGCAATCTGTGTCTCTGGCGCGGCCGTCCGGTTTTGTTCGACGCCCTGGAATTCGACGAGGCGCTGGCGACCATCGACGTCGCGTATGACCTGGCGTTTCTGCTCATGGACCTCGAACACAGCCTCGATCGAGCCGCCGCCAATCGTGTGTTGAACCGCTACGTGGCGCGGACCGGCGACGCGGACCTGGTTGGCGGATTGGCGGTATTTTTATCGATGCGCGCGATGGTCCGGGCACATGTGGAGGCACGCTCGGGCCATGGCGGCCGGATCGCTGCCTACCTGACTGCCGCGGGTCGATATCTGGAACCGCGCGCGCCTGCCGTGATCGCGGTCGGCGGCCTGCCGGGCACCGGGAAGTCGACTGTTGCCCGCGCGGTGGCGCCGTTGTTCGGTGCGGCGCCCGGCGCACTGGTCCTGCGCAGCGACGAAATCCGCAAACGTCACCACGGCGCCGAGCCGGAGCAGCGACTGCCGCAATCGGCCTATACTGAGGAAAACAGCGCCGCGGTGTTCGACGAGCTCGCGCGTCACGCGGAACTGGCCGCTCGCGGCGGTCAGTCGGTGATCGCCGACGCGACCTTCCTGAATCTCGCGCACCGCTCGATGATCGAGGCCGCGGCGGCGCGGGCGGGCGTGCCGTTCCTCGGCATTTGGCTGAGCGCGCCAGGCGATCTGCTGGAACAGCGCATATCGCGGCGCACCGGCGACGCATCCGACGCCACGGTCGAGGTGCTGCGCGCCGCCGCCTCCGGTGACCCCGGACCGGCCGGCTGGTGCGCGGTGGACGCCTCCGATGGCACGGCTGCCGAGGCCCGGCTGGCGGCACTGGCGAATGGCCTACTGTCATCCCATATTGTGTTCTGAGGCGAACGCAATGCAGAGTTGCACCCAACTCGGGACGGAATCGCATCCCGTTGGGGAAACGACAGGGAAAGGACCGGACAATGGCCATCCGAAAAATTCTGCTTCCGTTGACCGGCACAGCGGCCGGTGAGGCGGCGTTGACCACGTCGTTGATGATCGCCAACCAATGGAAGGCTCACGTCACGGCCTTGCATGTCCGGGTCGACAGTCGCGACGTGGCGCCGCTGGCAGGCGAAGGGCTTTCCGGCGCCATGATCGAAGAAATGATGTCGGCCACGGAAAAAGAGAGCAGCGACCGCGCCCATGCGGTACGGTCGATGTTCGAACGTTTCGTTGCCCGTCAGAACGTCGTGGTGCGCGAGGCGCATCCCGGCCTCGATCACGCGACCGCCAGTTTCGCCGCGGTCACCGGGCGGGAGGAGGACATAGTCGCGCAACAGGCCCGCCTCGCCGACCTGACCGTCGTGCCGCATCCTGACGCGGGTGAGGATGTGTCCTCATCCGACGCGTTGCACGCGGTGCTGTTTGATTCCGGCCGGCCGGTCATGATCGCGCCGCAAAAACCGGTGGAGTCGATCGGTAAACGAGTCTGTCTCGCCTGGAACGGAACGGCGGAGTCGGCGGAGTCGGCGCTTTCGGCATTGCCCTGGATGGGCCAGGCGGACCGGGTTCGCATTTTGTCGGCCGACGGATATCAGCGGCGCGGACCCGCCGCTCCGGAGCTCGCCGCTTATCTGGCACTGCACGATATCAACGCGGATATCGTGATGTTCCCGTCAATTCGCAATTCCGTCGGCGCCGGCCTGATGGAGGCGGCACGTCAATTCGACTGCGATTTGCTGTCGATGGGCGCCTATTCGCACTCCAGGTTGCGGCAGTTGATTTTAGGCGGCGTGACGCGGCACGTGCTGGAGAACGCCAACATTCCGGTGATGATGACACGGTAACGATTGCCGGACCGCCAGTCGTTGCGAGTTCCGTACCGACCGGCGGCCGACCCCCATCGTCATGGCCGGCCCCCGAGCCGGCCATGACGTGTTTTGGCGACGGCCCGTCAGCGTCAATTTCCTTGTTGGCGAAGCGCAGCAATCTCCCCGGCAAGTACCGCGAGGTTGCTTCGCACGCCCTTGGGTCCTGACCCGACGGTCGCTTCGCCCCTTGCGATGACAAGGCGTCGCGTTGCTCCACGCGATGACAAGGCGTCGCGTTGCTCCACGCGATGACAAGGCGTCGCGTTGCTCCACGCAATGACAAGGGGTCGCGACCGTCAATCCTTGAACAGCGACAGCAATCCGGCCAACAACCGTGCCGGCGACGGTGGGCAACCGCTGATAACCAGATCGACCGGCACCACCGCGGAGACCCCGCCCACGACGGCGGAACTCGCGGCGAACACACCTCCGTCGGCGCCGCAATCGCCGACCGCCACGACCCATTTCGGGTCGGGAGTGGCGCGCCACGTGCGCTCCAACGCCTGCTGCATGTTGCGGGTTACCGGCCCGGTCACCAACAGCACATCGGCATGCCGCGGCGAGG
>Ga0193726_1001487_pt1 | contig 18329 bp, 12 predicted proteins | sample H2c1metaG_FD_144928 | JGI IMG/M metagenome (GOLD analysis project Ga0193726, IMG submission 144928) | Soil microbial communities from a riparian zone of the East river system, Colorado, United States - H2c1 | ecosystem: Environmental > Terrestrial > Soil > Riparian zone | place: USA: East River... | reverse complement strand
CTCAACGCCACGACGCCAATCGCGACGGCCAGAGCTCCGGCAGGGTACAAACGAATCACCGACAGCGCTGCCCCCACGCGAACGACGGCGATACCCGCCAGCGCCATCGTCAGGCCGTATGCGCCGCTGCGTCTCAGTCCGGGAATCGAGTAGAAGGCGATGAGACTGGCTGCCAGACACGCGTCAACTGTTGCGTACAGACCGCGCGCGGCCGCCGCGCTCAGCGCCGCCGGCGCGAACGACGCTGCGATGCGAAGTCCACCTCCTGCGACGGCCGCGACGGCGCCCGCGCGGAGTCTGCCAACCGGAACGATGACCGTGCCCGCCACGCCCATTTAGCTCTACTTAGCTCTACCCAGAGGGCGTCTCCTCTATTCCAGTCAGATATGCACGGGCGCGCACAGGCGTCAACATATTGCGACTGCCCTAAAAGATAGGCACAATATGTAGTGTTTACACGCTTGACAAACCGGCGGCCTGGGTCCATATTTGACCACCGTAGAGACGACAGGCGAAACCGCGAAAGTACCCACCTTTCGCATCTGGTGCCGGGTTCGAAAGAACTCCTCATCCGGTCTGTTGGCGCTGCGAATCCAACAAAGTCAGCGACGACTTTCGGGGCAGACAGTCGTCGGCAGTTGTACGGAGGAGAGATGAAAGAACGCGCCGCCTACCAAGCCGCGAGTGCTGGTCAGCAATCAGTGGAATCGAGCGTCGGGACGCCGGTGAACGTGCCGGGCGTCGAGCACTCTCGCGCGAAGTCGAAGGCCGCGCCGGCCCCCGCCACGGGGCTGACTTTTCCGCGCTTCTTTACTGAAGCCGGTCTCGATCCGTTCGACGAAGTCGAGTGGGAACTGCGATCGGCGGTGATCGGCAACGAGCGCGGCGAGGTCGTGTTCGAGCAGCGCGACGTCGAGATTCCGAAAGCGTGGTCGCAGCAGGCGACCAACATCGTCGTCTCGAAGTATTTCCGCGGGCAGATCGGCACGCCGGAGCGCGAGCGCAGCGTGAAGCAGCTGATCGGCCGCGTGGTGACCACGATCACCGAGTGGGCGCGGACCAACAAGTATTTCGCGGCCGAAGAAGATCTGCAGGCGTTCAGCGACGACCTGAAGCACATCCTCGTGTACCAGAAGGCCGCGTTCAACAGCCCCGTGTGGTTCAACTGCGGGTTCGAGAAGGCGCCGCAGTGCTCGGCGTGCTTCATCAACTCCGTGCAGGACACGATGGACTCGATCCTGACGCTGGCCCGCACGGAGGGCATGCTCTTCAAGTTCGGATCCGGCACGGGCACCAACCTCTCGCCGATCCGGTCGTCGAAAGAGCTGCTGGCGGGCGGCGGCACGGCGTCGGGTCCGGTGTCGTTCATGAAGGGCTACGACGCGTTCGCCGGCGTGATCAAGTCGGGCGGGAAGACGCGGCGCGCGGCGAAGATGGTCATCCTGAACGCCGACCATCCGGACATCGTCGAGTTCATCAACTGCAAGGTCGAAGAAGAGAAGAAGGCCTGGGCGCTGATCGACGCCGGCTACGACGGCTCGTTCACGGGCCCGGCGTATTCGTCGGTGTTCTTCCAGAATTCGAACAACAGCGTGCGCGTGACCGACGAGTTCATGCGCGCGGTGCTCGACGACAGCACGTGGGACACGCACGCGGTGCGCGACGGCGCGGTCGTCGACACCTACAAGGCGCGCGACATGATGCGGCTGATTGCCGAGGGGACGCACGTCTGCGGCGATCCCGGCATGCAGTTCGACACGACGATCAACGAGTGGCACACGTGCCCGGAAACGGACCGCATCCACGCGAGCAATCCGTGCTCCGAGTACATGTTCCTGAACGACTCGGCGTGCAACCTGGCGTCGATCAACCTGATGAAGTTCGTGGGCGCGGACGGCGAGTTCGACCCCGTGGGCTACAAGGCGGCGATCCGCACGCTGATCACCGCGCAGGAGATCATCGTCGACAAGGCGAGCTATCCGTCGCCCTCGATCGAGAAGAACAGCCACGCGTACCGGCCGCTCGGCCTCGGCTACGCGAACCTCGGCGCGCTGCTGATGTCGCGCGGCCTGCCGTACGACAGCGACGCCGGCCGCGACTACGCCGCCGCGCTGACCGCGCTGATGACGGGCGAGGCGTACGCGCAGTCGGCGCGGATCGCGCGCGACCACGGCGGTCCGTTCACCGGCTACGAGAAGAACCGCGAGCCGTTTCTGCGCGTGATGCGCAAGCACCGCGACGCGATGCGCGACGTCAACGGCCGCAACATCCCGTCCAACCTGTACGCCGCGGCCAAGAATGCCTGGGACGATGCGGTGGAACTGGGTGAGGAGCACGGGTACCGCAACGCGCAGGCGACCGTGCTCGCGCCGACCGGCACGATCGGCTTCATGATGGACTGCGACACGACCGGCGTCGAGCCGGACATCGCGCTCGTCAAGTACAAGAAGCTGGTCGGCGGCGGGCTGATGAAGATCGTCAACCAGACGGTGCCGATGGCGCTCACCAAGCTGGGCTACTCGGGTCCGCAGGTGGACGCGATCATCGACTACATCGACAAGAACGAGACGATCGAAGGCGCGCCCGGGCTGAAGGATTCGCATCTGCCGGTGTTCGACTGCGCGTTCAAGGCGTCGAAGGGCCACCGGTCGATCCACTACCTGGGCCACATCAAGATGATGGGCGCGACGCAGCCGTTCATCTCCGGCGCGATCAGCAAGACGGTCAACGTGCCGAAAGAAGCGACCGTCGACGAGATCATGCAGGCCTACGTCCAGTCGTGGAAGATGGGCGCGAAGGCGATCTCGATCTACCGCGACGGCAGCAAGCGGACGCAGCCGCTCAACACGTCGAAGGACAAGACGCCGGCCGAGCTCGTGGCGGCGGCCGCGGCGATGGCGAAGCAGCCGACGCGGCGCAAGCTGCCGGACGAACGCCACGCGATCACGCACAAGTTCGATATCGCGGGCCACGAGGGCTACATCACCGTCGGCCTCTTCGAGGACGGCCAGCCGGGCGAGATCTTCCTCGTGATGGCGAAGGAAGGCTCGACGATCTCGGGTTTTGCCGACGCGTTCGCGCAGGCGATTTCCTACGCGCTCCAGTATGGCGTGCCGCTCCAGGCGCTCGTGGACAAGTTCAGCCACGTCCGCTTCGAGCCGTCCGGCATGACGCGCAACGCGGAGATCCGCTTCGCGAAGTCGATCGTGGATTACATCTTCCGCTGGATGGCGTCCAAGTTCCTGTCGAACGAGGCGCAGTATCACGCGGGGGTCAACGGACGCGAGCTGGAAGACTCGCACCCGAGCCTGGCGGCTGCGGTCGCCGACGCCCCAGCACCGGCAGCCGCTGCACCGGCGGCTCATTCGCGAAATCCGCACTCGACCATCCAGAATCAAGAGGATGCGCCGCCGTGCTCGACGTGCGGTTCGATCATGATCCGCAGCGGCGCGTGCTACAAATGCGTGAACTGCGGAAATACCTCCGGATGCGCGTAGTCTCGATGGTGCTTTAGTGCTCGGGTGCTTCAGTGCTTAGCGTGCCGTCACGCGAGCACCGACGCACCCAGGCACGTCAGCACTTACGCACCCTGGTCCGCGCATGTCTCTGACATCGCGCGTCCTGATCGGCCTTGTTGCCGGCTTCGTGGTCGGGCTCGTGCTCTCCCGCTATCCAGCGGCCGGCGCCATCGCCGTCAGCCTCGCCGATCCGATCGGCACCATCTTCATCAACCTCATTCGCATGACGGTGATTCCGCTCGTCGTGTCGATGCTCGTCGTCAGCGTGGGATCGCTGGCGTCTGGCGCCGCGGCCGGCGCCTTGGGCCGCGCCGGATTGCAGGCGGCGATCATCGCGGTGGTCACGCTGGTGGTGGCCGCCGTCGTCAGCGTCGCCATCGCCAAGCCCGTCCTGGCCACGTTGAATGTCGATGCGTCGGCGGCCAGGGCGATCGTCCGTCCGGTGACCACGAAAACGGAGCTGCGGATCGAGCCGGCGGATGCACCGCCGCCGCGATCGGCGCTCGCGCAGTGGTTCGTCGATCTGGTGCCGCAGAACGTGGTCAAGTCGGGAGCCGACGGCGCGATGCTGCCGATCATCGTCTTCAGCGTGTTGTTCGCGCTCGCGCTCGCCCGGGTTGCCGAAGATCGCCGCGCGGCCGTCCTCCGTGTCGCGGCCGGCGTCGCCGATGCGATGCAGCACCTCGTCTCGGCGATTCTCCTCCTCGCGCCGATCGGCGTGTTCGCGCTCGCGATTCCGCTCGCGACGAAGCTCGGACTGTCGGCCGCGAGCGCCGTCGCGGCGTACGTCGTGCTCGTCGTGGCGCTGACGATCCTCGTCGGCGCAGTCCTGCTGTATCCGCTGGGCATCGTGGCAGGGAAGCTCTCACCGCGCGCGTTCGCGGCGCTGTGCGCGCCGGCTCAGGCCGTCGCGTTCACGTCGCGCTCGTCGCTGGCCGCGCTTCCCGCGATGGTCGAGAGCGCGGAGCGCGCCGGCCTCCCGCCGCTCGCCTCGGAGTTCATCCTGCCGGTCGCCGCGTCGGTGTTTCGGGTGGGCGCCGCGGTGGCGCAGCCGGTGGGCGTGCTTTTTCTCGCGAGGCTGTACGGCATCGATCTCTCGGCGCCGCAGCTCGCCTCGCTCATTTTCACCGTCGTCCTCACGACGTTCGCGGTGCCGGGGATTCCTGGGGGCAGCATCATCGCGATGGTGCCGGTGCTCACGGCGATGCAGCTGCCGCTGGACGGCATCGGCATTCTCCTTGCCGCCGACACCATCCCGGACATGTTCAGGACGACCGAGAACGTCACCGGCAGCCTGACGATCGCCGCCGCGCTCGGCCGCGTCCGCGCCTCGTTATAATTGACGGCCATGATCCTCCGCGGGCGATCCGTTCTGTTGTGCTTGACGCTCGCCGCGATCCTCTCGCCAGCCGCGACGTCAGCCGCGCGTGCGGCGCAATTGCCGATGCCGCCGGTACCGCTGTCCCCCAAACGCGCGAAGCCAGCGGCGCCGTCGCCGACGCCGACTCCGTCGGCATCCGCGGCGCCCGCTCCGCCCGCGGCTCCGGCTCCGCCCGCTGCGCCAGGTAGTTCCGGCGGCTCGCACATGACGGCGAGCGGTCCGGACAACGACTGGAGCATGACGTGGACGAACGACACACAGCGCGTGGACGCGCGCATCCGCGGCGACGTGACGTTCACCGACGATCTCTCTGACGTCCGGGCGATCTCGCCCGGCGGATCCCTGGTCGCGCGCGAGTGGGTCGGCGCCCTGGCCTACCAGGTCGAAGTGCGCTCGAGCGGAGGCGAGATCACGCGCTCGTACACCATGGGCGGCGCGATCTGCCCATGGAACTTCGACGCGCAGGCGTTTCTCGCCACTCAGCTCTCGAACATCGTGCGGCGATCGGGCTACGCGGCCGAGAAGCGCGCGAAGCTGCTGCTGCAGAAGAATGGCCACGCCGGCTTCCTCGACGAGGTCGATCGGCTCGACGGAGACTACGTCCGCCGCGTCTACCTGCAGACGCTGATCGCCGACGCGACGCTTGCCCCGAAAGACGCGCTGCCGGTGATCCAGCGCATCAGCGGGCAGATGACGTCCGCCTACGATCGCCGCGTCCTGCTCACCGCCATCCTGAACGGCGGCGTCGCGCTCGACGCCGACGCGCAGACGACGCTGCTGGCTGCCGCGGCGACGCTGCATTCGGACTACGACGCGCGCGAGGTGCTCGTGACGTTCGCCGAGAAAGTCGGCGTGGGCACCGGGACCCGCGATCCGTTCCTCGCCGCGGTCAACGCCATGCATCCCGGCTACGACCGCGACGAGGTGCTCGCCGCCCTCGCGACATCCGACCGCCGCTAGGAGGAGCCCGAGTCTACGAAAAGCTTCGTATTGACAACTACGAAGATCGTCGTAGATAATCGGCGCGTGACCCCAACCCGACGTAAACCGACCGACGGCGAGCTCGCCATTCTCCGCGTCCTCTGGACCTCCGGCCCCTGCACGGTCCGGCAGGTCGCCGACGCCCTCGGCCGCGACACCGGCTACACGACGGCGCTCAAGCTGCTCCAGATCATGACGGAAAAGGGACTCGTCCTCCGCGACGAGTCGGAGCGAACCCACATCTACCGCGCCGCGTCTACTGAAGATCAGACGCAGCGTCAGCTCGTCACCGACCTGCTCGACCGCGCCTTCGGCGGCTCCGCCGCCAAGCTGGTGCTGCAGGCCCTGGCCACGACCAAGGCGAGCCCGCGAGATCTCGCCGAGATCAAGAAGCTCCTCGAGAAGCAAGGAGAGAAGAAATGACGCAGGTGATCGGCTGGACCCTCATTCACTTCGTCTGGCAGGGAAGCGCGATCGCGATGGTCGCGGCTGTCGCGCTGCGCCTGCTCGCGCGCCGCAGCGCCGATGCGCGGTACCTCGCCGCCTGCGCGGCGCTCGTCGCGCTGCTCGCGGCGCCGATCGCCACCGCGGCGTGGCTCTGGCCGTCTGCGTCCGCCAACGGTCGTGTCGCCACTGCGGACTCGGGCGTGCCGGCGCCAGTCGCGGATCTCGCGCGGCCGCTCGCGGACCTCTCGCGGCCGTTCGCTGACCTTGCGCGGCCGCTGACAGGCGGGCCGTCGGCGGGCTCAGGCTTTTCCGATGTGCTCCCGCGCCTGCTGACGGCGATCGTCTTCGCCTGGCTGACGGGCGTCGCCGTCCTGTTCGGCCGCATGGCGGGCGGGTGGTGGATCGTCCGGCGTCTGCATCGGGCAGCGCTCGCCCTGCCGCCCAGTGCCTGGCAGCCGGTGTGTGCGCGGCTCGCCACACGTCTTCATCTCTCGCGCGTCATTCACGTCGTCGAGATGGCGAACGTCGACGTGCCCACCGTCATCGGATGGATGCGTCCGGTCGTCATGCTGCCGATCGCCGCGCTTGCGAATCTGTCTCCGTCGCAGGTGGAAGCGATCCTGGCGCACGAGCTCGCGCACGTCCGCCGCCACGATTACCTCGTCAACGTGATGCAGACGCTCGCGGAAACGCTGCTGTTCTATCACCCCGCCACGTGGTGGATCTCGTCCCGCATCCGCGCCGAACGCGAGCACTGCTGCGACGATGCGGCCGTGGCGGTGTGTGGTGATGCGGTGGGCTACGCGCGCGCGCTCACGGAGCTCGAGCGGTGGCGCGTCGAATCGGCGCCGCTGGCGCTCGCGGCGACGGGCGGCTCGCTGATTCACCGCGTCCGGAGGATTCTGCGGATGCCGGCCACGGACGCTCCCGCGTCAACCAGTTGGGTCGTGACGCTTGCGCTCGTGGCGATCTTTACTGCCGGTGCGGGCGGCGTGCAGCAGCGCGTTCCGATCCTGATGGCGCATGCAGCGTCGCACGGGAGCGTCGTCGTCGGGCCGGTTGCGTTCTCGTTGCCGCCGGCGCTCGCAAGCCGCCAGAACATACCGCCGCCGCCGCCCCCGCCGCCGCCACCGCCCGCGCGCGCGGTGCCGCCGCCGCCCCCTCCGCCGCCGCCACCGCCGGCGCATGAATCATCCGCGCAGGTGCCAGCGCCTCCGGCACCTCCGACGCCGCCTGCGCCGCCGTCGCCACCCGCGCCGCCGGGCGGTGCGCACGAGTCGTATTTGTCATCGCACGGTACGGACAGCGACTGGAACATGACGTGGTCGAACAACGGCGACCGCATGGAGGCGCGCATCCACGGGGACGTGACCTTCGCCGACGATCTCTCGGACGTTCAGACGCTGTCGCCGGGCGGCTACCTCACCGTTCGCGAGTGGCCGGGCAACGTGGCGCACAGCGTCGAGATCAAGTGGGTTGATGGACGGATCGTGCATACCTACGCCGTGGGCGGGACGGAACGTCCGTGGAACGACGAAGCGCGGACGTTTCTCGCCACGGAGATCACCCGCCTTGTTCGGCGGTCCGGATACGGCGCCCAGGCGCGCGTGAAATCGATCCTGCAGAAGAAGGGCGTCGGCGGCGTCCTCGAGGAGGTCGACCATCTCGAGGGAGACTACGTGCGGCGCGTGTACCTGGAGACGCTCATCGCCAACGCGCCATTCGACCACACGACGATTCTGCCCGTGCTTCAGCGGATCGACCCGCAGATGAAGTCTGACTACGACCGCCGGGTGCTGCTGACGGCGATTGCGGCCAAGGTGCCGCTCGACGAGAAGATGGCCGCGGCGTATCTGCCGGTCGTCGCATCCATGCACTCGGATTACGATCGCCGCGAAGTGCTGAACGCGGTGCTGGCGCGGCGGCCGCTGGTCCCGGCCGTCACGCAGGCCGCCCTCCAGGCCGCGGGATCCATGCGGTCGGCGTACGACAAGCGTGAGGTGCTGACGGGGATGCTGAACGGCGGTCCCACGCTCGGCGCCGGCGAAAAGAAGGCGCTGCTGACGTCGGTTGCGACGATGCACTCCGACTACGATACCCGCGAGGTGCTGGTGAAGTACGTGCGGATGTTCGGCGTGGACGAAGGGACGCGCGATCCGTTCTTCGCCGCCGTCGACCCGATGCATTCGGACTACGACCGCGCCGAAGTGTTGACGGCGTTGCTGGCGCATCAGGCGATCGACGCCAGCCTCAGGCCGGCGGTGGTCGCCGCGGCGGACCGCATCCACTCGTCGTACGACCAGAACCGCGTCCTGGCCGCGCTCGCGAGATCCGAGCGTCGCTGAACGCCGATGGCTCTGAACGATCTCCGTTTCGGGCTGCGGATGCTGCTGCGGCAGCCCGCGTTCACCGCGGTCGCGGTCCTGACGCTGGCGCTCGGTATCGGCGCCAACACGGCGATCTTCACGCTGTTCAACGCGATCCTGCTGCAGTCGCTGCCGGTCCGCGAACCGGCGCGCCTCGTGCTCTTCAGCGATCAGCCCGGCGAAGGCACGTCGGCGGGCGATCCGCCGACCGGCCGCTGGAACCGGTTCTCCTTCGAGGTCTACAACTATCTCAAGCGGCAGCCGTTGCCGTTCGACTCGCTGACGGCCGTGCGGAGCGGCGAAGCGCCCGTTTCGGCGCGCATGGCCGGCGCGTCGGCGGACGCCGCGCCCGCTCAGCGCTCGCAGGCGCACCTGGTCTCCGGCAACTATTTCGAGACGATGGGCGTATCGGCGGCTGCGGGCCGCGTGCTCAACGCGCAGGATGATCGGCCCGGCGCCGCGCCCGCGGCGGTGGTCAGCTACGGCTTCTGGTCCCAGCGGCTCAATGCCGATCCGAACGCGGTCGGCCACACCGTCCTTCTGAACGGCACGGCGTTCACGATCGTGGGCGTGACGCCGAAGGAGTTCTTCGGCGAGCGCGTGCGCCGGCCGCCGGATTTCTGGGTGCCGCTGGTCTTTCAGCCGCAGATCGAGCTGAGGCCGTCCACGCTCGATCGCGGCGACACGTACTGGCTCAGTCTGATCGGACGTCTCTCGAGCGGCGCGACGCGCGCGCAGGCGCAGGCGGCGGCAACGGCATCGCTGCGCCAGTTCCTCACGAACGCCGCCGGCGCGAAGCCATCGGACGGGCGACTCAAGCAGATCAAGGATTCGCGGATCGAGCTCGCGGACGGCGCCGCCGGCGTGTCGGGCCTCCGCTTTCTCTACTCGGAGCCGCTGCACATCCTGCTTGCGGTTGTCGCGCTCGTGCTGCTGATCGCGTGCGCGAACGTCGGCAACCTGTTGCTCTCGCGTGCCGCGGCCCGGCGGGGCGAGATGACGGTGCGCATGGCGCTGGGCGCCACGCGTGGCCGGCTCGTCGTGCAGCTGCTGACGGAGAGCCTGCTGCTCGCCGCGCTTGGCGCCGTGTCCGGTGTTCTCCTCGCACACTGGCTGGTCAATGCCGTCGTCGTGATCATCGCGGGCAAGACTTCGCCTGTTCACGCGTCGCTCGATGCCTCGGTACTCGCGTTCACGGTCGCGCTCGCGGGCATGGCCGGCCTGCTCTTCGGCCTGGCGCCGGCGCTCGCGGCCGGGCGCGCCGATCTGGTGACGACGCTGAAAGTCGGCGGCCGTGGTGCGATTGGCGGCCGCGGATCGCTCCGCCTCACGCGCGTGCTCGTCGTCGCGCAGATCGCCGTGTCGCTGGTGCTGCTGGTCGGCGCGAACCTGCTGACGCGCAGCCTTCTCAATCTCGAGAACCGGCCGCTCGGCTTCGAGCCCGATCACGTGCTGCTCGCGCGGATCAACCCGCGGCTGGCCGGCTACAAGCCCGCCGACGTCGCGGTGATGTATCGCCGTCTGTACGATCGCCTGACGGCGCTGCCCGGCATCCGCGCCGCGACGATGGCGCGCTACAGCCCGCTCGGCGGCAGCCAGAGCACCGAGAGCGGCAGCGTCTCCGGATACACCCCCAAAGCCGGCGAGAGCGTCGAATTCGAGACGATGATCATCGGGCCCTCGTATGCGGAGGCCCTCGGCATGGCCGTCGTCAACGGACGCGGGATCGGCCTGCAGGACGGCGCCGGCGCGCCGAAGGTGGCGATGGTGAACGAGGCGTTCGCCCGGCACTACTTTCCCGGCGCGAACCCGATCGGCCGCACCTTCGGATTTGGCGGATCCGACACCGCCGGCGACATCGCGATCGTCGGCGTGCTCGGCGACGCGCGATTCCACAACGATCGGGAAGACGTGAAGCCGATCGTCTTCACGGCGCTCCTGCAGGAGGCGACGCAGTTCGCGCTCGACACCGAGATCGAAGTCCGCACGGCCGGCGAGCCGTCGGGCGCGGTCGCCGAGCTGCGAAGCGCCGTCGCCGACGTCGATGCGAATCTGCCCGTCAACGATCCCAGGCCGCTGCGCGATCAGGTGGCCGCCAACTTCGACAGTCAGCGGCTCGCGGCACGTCTGGTCGGCGCGTTCGGCGCCCTCGCGCTGCTGCTCGCCTGCGTCGGTCTGTACGGCGTCATCACGCAGGAGGTCGTTCGTCGCACGAACGAGATTGGCGTGCGGATGGCGCTCGGCGCGCAGCGGCGTGAAGTGGTGTGGATGATCCTCGGCGATACGCTCGTCCTGCTCGCGATCGGCGTCGCGATCGGCGTGCCGGCGGCGCTGGGCGCCGCGCGCTTCGTCGCGAGCCAGCTGTACGGCGTCAGCGCCGGCGCGCCCGGCGCGTTCGTGTTTGCGGCCGCCGTGCTCGCGGTCGTGGCGATCGTCACCGGGATGCTCCCCGCGCATCGCGCATCGCGCGTCGATCCCATGGTCGCGCTTAGGGCGGAATAGAAACCCCGCGCAAGTCGCCGCCCACGCGATCTGCGCACGGCGTTTGCCTTCTTCGCCGGCGTGAAGCAACCGGCGACCGACACTTCCCGGCAAATCCCCAGTAATTCCGCCGGTGCGCCCGGCCGGCTCTTCCATCATCACGACAATCCTGCTGTGTAAACAAGAGAGGACCTGTATGCATCGCTTACATTGTCGTGGTGCTTGGGGACGCGGGCGTATCGCGGCCGCCCTCGCGCTCGCGGCCGTCATGTCCGGCGCGCTGGCCGTGCTGGTGCGCGCCGCCACGCCGGTGGCCGGCAGACTGAGCGCGTCGAGCGGGCCAATCACGTGGGTCGGTCCATCGACCGGCGGATCGTCGCCTGACGGAGAAGCGACATGCCTCGAGGGCACCAACTGCGATACATTCACGCTGACGATCGCGCCGGGCGACTACACGGGCCAGCGCGTCCGCTTCAAGGTGAGTTGGAGTGTCCTCGTCGATGACTACGACGTCTACATCCACCAGGGATCGAACGACGGGCCGATCGTGCAGTCGTCGACCAACGGCGCGCCCGGCACGGCGGAGGCAAGCACCTTCGATCTGAACCGCGTCGTCACCGCCGGTGTCAACGACGTCTTCACCGTGCATGTCGTCGACTTCACGGTCGCACCGCTGGATCCGTACCACGGCGTCGTCAGCCTCGAAGCGATTTCCGGATCGCCGACGCGCACCGCGACGATCGTCAAATCCTCGAAGACCGGTCTCGCGTTCAGCCATAGCCGCAGCGTGTATGCGTTTGGCTCGGGTCAGGACGTCGAGCCGGGCGTCCGCGTCGATTACCAGGGCAACGCGTACGTCGGCGGCATTCGCGGGCTGACCGGCGGCAACGACGTGTGGCGCTTCGATCTGAATCCGTCGAGCGCGACCTACGATCCGTTCCTGCTCGCGGCGACGCCGGCGTGGGATCCGAGCGGCAACGGCAACGTCAGCAATCCCGCCTGGAAAGGGCAGCCCGACGCGACCTCGCCGACCGACCCGAGCGACCTGGGTGGCGACGGCGGCGGCGACATGGATCTCGCGGTCGGCTTCAGGCCCGCGCTGCCAGCCAACGGCGCGCCGACGCTGGCGACGTCGAGCCTTGTGGCGGCGAACGTCTCGACCCAGCGTTCGACCGATCGCGGCGACGACTTCACCAACAACCCGGCTGGCAACACAACGGGGCAGGTGGACGATCGGCAGTGGATGGAATTCCTCGGCACGAACTCGGTCTATCTCGGGTATCGCGATTTCACCGGCCTGCAGGCGACGTCGAAGTACTACATCAACCGATCCGACGATGGGGGTCTGACGTACGGGCCGGCAGTGGTGGCGGCGGTCGGCGGCAGCACGACGGGCAGCATCGACGTCGATCAGCGCGACGGCACGGTGTACTTCTGCCATCAGGGCGACGGCGCGACCGGCAACCTGGAAGTCCGGGTCGCGGTCGGCCAGCCGGTGAACCTGTCCGTTCCGCCGGTGACGTACACGACGCACGTCGCTGCGACGGGGAGGAATCAGATCGCGAATCTGTTCCCGGTCTGCAAGGTCGCGAGCGACGGCACCGTCTACGTCGCGTACTCCGACGGCGGGGAGGGCATCTACATCGCGCACTCGTTCGACCACGGGCAGACGTGGGCGCCGCCCGTACGCGTCAGCGACGTCGGGCCCGGCGGCGTGGCGCTGTTCCCGTGGATCGAAACCGGCGATCGGCCGGGGAGTCTGGCGATCGTGTGGTACGGCGCGACCGCCGCCGACAGCGAGGACGGCCTGGGCGGCAACACCGACGCGGCGAACTGGAACGTGTACTTCGCGCAAACGCTGAACGCGACGTCGAGCAGCCCGACCATCCTGCAGACGATCGCGAGCGACCACTTCATTCACGGCTCGAACATCAGCCTCGCGGGCTTCACGACCGGCACGAGCCCGAACCGGAACCTCGCCGACTTCTTCCAGGTCGCGATCGATCCGCAGGGGTTCGCGCTGATCTCGTTCGCGGACGACTCCGCGGACTTCGCCGGCCACACGTACGTCGCGCACCAGATTGCCGGCTACAGCCTGAACACGGGCAAGACGGCGCGGATCAAAGGCACGAACGCGCCGACCCCAATCGCGACGTCGGCGCCGCAGGTGCACGACTTCCGGCACGACGCGCGCGCGATCAGCCCGCCGCCGGTGATGCCGGACGCCGATTCCGCCGCGGACATCCTGACCATCGGCTACGGCTGCCAGCTCGTGAACGGCGCGACCTGGCTCACGGCGACGATGACGACGTCGGGGTTGAACACCGTGCCGCCGCTCGGCACGTGGCGCATGAACTTCGCGACGAACCCGACGAAGCCGGGCCTCGTGGACCGCGCCGATCAGTGGTTCGTCGAAGCGGATACCGACGATGCCGGCAACCGGACGTTCTCGTACGGCACGGCGGCGCGCAGCAGCGACGGATCGATCGCGTACACGATCCGCGGCGCCGCGGATTCAGGCGTGTTCGATCTCACGGCGCGGTCGGTGACCTTGAAGGTCGATGCCGCGAAGCTGAACGCGCTGCAGACGCACGGCGCGCTGAAGACCGGAACGACGCTGATGGGCCTGCGCGGATCGGCGACGGCGCTGCGCGAGGTCATCAGCACGCCGGCGACGTCCGCGGCGACCGGTTTTTCGGACTCGACGCGCGCCGGCGGAACGTTCACAATCGGAGCGTGCCAACAGTAGGCCGGTTCAGATATCTGGAGGCGCTGCCGCCTCCTTCAGCAGGCCCATCGCGTCATGGGCGTGCCGAAGGGCGCGGCACGCTCGTTCTCCTTCACGCCTTTCCCCTCAACGCGCGCATGTGGGAGCCGCAGCTCGCGCTGGCCGGGCTCGGCTGGCGCGTGATCGCGCCGCAGCTGGGCGGCGCCGGTGAGGATGCCGGCGGCGCGTCAGCCAGCGCATCCATGGACGACCTCGCGGGTGAGACCGTCGATCTGCTCGACGCGCTCCACATCGACCAGGCCGTCATCGGCGGGCTCTCCATGGGCGGCTACGTCGCGCTGGCGATGTTCCGGCTGGCGGCGCGCTACTTCCGCGGCCTCGTGCTCGCCGACACGCGCACGCAGGCCGATACGCCCGAGGGCATCGAAGGGCGGAAGCGGATGCTGGCGCTCCTGCGCGAGAAGGGCGCGCCCGCCATCGCGGACGAGATGATCCCCAAGCTGCTCGCCGACGCCACCCGCCAGCGTCAACCCGACACGTCAGCGCGCACGCGCGAGCTGATCCTGGCCAACTCCACCGATGCGATCGCCGGCGCCATCACCGCGCTGATGACGCGGACCGACGCGACACCGCTCCTCCCGACCGTGCATTGCCCGACGCTGATCCTCGTCGGCGAGCGCGACGGCATCACGCCGCCGCCGCTGAGCGAGGCGATGCACGCCGCGATCGCGGGCTCCGAGCTCGTCGTGATCGAAGGCGCGGGGCATCTCTCGAACCTCGAGCAGCCGGCCGCGTTCAATGCCGCGCTCGCACGGTTCCTCGAGCATCGGGTATAGTCGAGGGTCATGCGCCTCGCCATCATCCTGTCGTTGTTGCTCATCGCTGTGCCCAAAGCTCAAGAGGCCGCGCCGCCGGTGCGGCGGTCGTACGACGAGATCCTCGACGTGGACGTCCGCGACGGGTTCGTCTACTACCGCGCGCTCAAGGCCGACCGCGCGAAGCTCGACGGCTACATCTCGACGCTCTCCACCGCCGACATCAGCAGCGCGCCGCGCGAGGAGCAGATCGCGTTCTGGATCAACGCCTATAACGCGCTCGTCCTGCGTACGGTCGTCGATCATTATCCGATCGCCGCACGCGTGGCGACGTATCCGGCGCACAGCATCCGGCAGATTCCCGGCGCCTTCGAGCGCGTGCCGCACCGCGTCGCCGGACGCACGCTGACGCTCGATCAGATCGAGCAGGACGTCCTGTCGACGTTCAACGATCCGCGCATCTACCTCGCGCTCGGCCGCGGCTCCGTCGGCGGCGGACGCCTGCGCAGCGAGGCGTACACGGCGGCGCGGCTCGAAACGCAGCTGAAGGAAGTCGCCGACGAATGCGTGAGCCGCCCGACGTGCGTGCGGGTCGATCGAGACGCCAACACGCTCTCCGTCAGTGCGCTGTTTTCGTGGCGCGAGAAAGACTTCAGCGCCGCCTACGCCGACAAGGCGCCGGCGGCGTTCGGGCAGCGAAGTCCGATTGAGCGCGCGGTCATCGCGCTCGTGCAGCCCCGCCTCCTCACCATCGAACGCGATTTTCTCGCGAAAAACGAGTTCAAAATGGTGTTCACGCCCTTCGACTGGTCGCTCAACGACCTCACCGGCCGGGGCGGAAAATGACAATGCGGATTGCGGATTTCGGATTGCGGATTGCGGACGGGCGATGGAGTTAGAGCTCTCCGACAAGATTGCCATCGTCACCGGCTCCAGCCGGGGGCTCGGGCTGGCCAGCGCCTCGGCGCTCATCCAGGAAGGGTGCCGCCTGGCCATCTGCGCACGCGGGGAAGCACGGCTTTTCGAGGCGGCCGGTGAGCTGCGGCGAGTGGCGGCGGCGGTGCGAACGAACCCGGACGAGGCGATCCTGCCGATTACGGCCGATTTGGCCACGGCGGCCGGGGTCCAGCACGTCGTCGATCGGACCGTCGCGGCGTTCGGCGGCCTCGACATCCTCGTGAACAACGTCGGCCTCGCGCGCGGGTCGACGATTACGGACACGAGCGACGCCGAGTGGGCTGAAGCCTTCGATCAGACCCTCTTTCCCGCGATCCGCGCCTCGCGCCTCGCCGTGCCCCACATGCGCCTCCGCGGCGGCGGCGCCATCGTCATGATCGCGTCAATCTGGGGCCGGGAATCCGGCGGGCGGATGACATACAACGCCGTGAAGGCCGCTGAAATCAGCCTGGCCAAGGCCATGGCGCAGCAACTCGCGAAGGACAACATCCGCGTCAACAGCGTGGCGCCGGGGTCGATTCTGTTTCCCGGGGGATCCTGGGATCGCCGCCAAAAGGACGATCCGGCGGGCATTGCGGAGTTCGTGCGGCGGGAGCTGCCGTTCGGGAGGTTTGGCCGCCCCGAGGAGGTCGGGGCGGTCGTCGCGTTCCTCGCCTCGCCGCGCGCGAGCTGGATCAGCGGCTCAAGTGTGCCCGTTGACGGCTGCCAGTCACGCTCCCTGATCTGATCGAGGGCATGCTGTCGTCCGCCGACCCGTTCGAGTGGGACCGGCCGCGGCTGACCCGGGCGCTGGCGATGACGCGGGGCGTGGGCTGCTTCGACGCGTGAGAGGCGCTGACCCGGACCCGCACGATGAATCCTTCGGGGTTCTCGTGTTCCGCCGTGTCCGGTTCGCCGGTCGTATCGGAGTGAAGAAAGAATCCTCGGTGCCGCAGTCGCGGCTCTCTTGCATCCATCTGCACAGTCTCCTTATTAGAGATATCGGCCGCTGAAAAAAGATTAACAGTACGGCGCCGTCGTTGAAAGAAAAAAAGTCGCCTCAGCGGCGTTTTTTTCCGAACGCGACGTAGTAGACCGGAATGCCGGCGAGGATCAGCAGGAAGGTCAGCGACGTGTTCAACGTGTCGTTGATGAGCGCGTTGACGACGAAGCCGATGACGGCGGCGATGAAGATCGCGGGCACGACCGGATAACCGACGACCTTGTACGGACGCGGCATCTCCGGCCGCAGGCGCCGGAGCCGGTAGATCGCCGCCACGCTCAGCGCGTAAAACGGCCAGATGGCGAGGACGAACGTGTTCGTCAGCGCCTCGAAGCTTCGGCTCAGGACGAGGATCATCCCGAGCACGGCTGCCAGCACGATCGCCACGTGCGGCGTCTTGAAGCGCGGATGCACCCGTGCGATCGACTTGAAGAACAGCCCGTCGTCGGCCATGGCGAAGAAAATGCGAGGGGAGGCCAGCATGCTGCCGTTCAGCGAGCTGAACGACGAAATCATGACGAAGATCGACACCAGGACGACCCCGACGCGCCCGAAGAGCGCAAACATCGTGTCGGCGGCCACGAGCGGCGACCGCGCGACCGATTCGACGGGGCTGACGTAGAGATACGCCACGTTGGCCATCACGTAAATGACGATGAGCGCCAGGGTGCCGATGATGATGGCGCGCGGCAGGTTGCGCTGCGGGTCCTTCACCTCGCCGCCGGCGAACGAGAGGTCGCCGAAGCCGTCGTAGGCCCACAGCACGCTGACGAGCGCGAGGCCGAGGCTCCCGACGCCAATCGGAGCCCCGGTCGCGGTCGTGAGGTGCCCGATCGACGCGCCATGGCCCGCGCCGAGAACGAGCGACGTCACGATCAGCACCGCCAGCGCCGAGAACTTCGCGACCGTGGAGACGCCGACGATCGCCGCGCCGAGGTTCACGCCGATGATGTTGACGCCCGCCGCGAACGCGATGGCCCCCGCGGAAAGCGCGCGCGCCGCGATGAAATGCTCCACGGGATCGACGCCGCAGGATCGCAGGAAATATTCGCCGAACGTCACGGCGATGCCGCCGAGCGCTGACGCGCGAATCAGCACCAGCTGCGACCAGCCGAAGAGGAAGCCGGCGAGGCGTCCCCATCCTTCACGAAGATAGGCGTAGAAGCCGCCGGTTTCCGGCAGCGCGGCGGCGAGCTCCGCGAGCGACAGCGCCCCGCACAACGTGATGATGCCGCCGGCCACCCACAGGCCGAGGATCAGGATCGGGTTCGGCACCTTCTGCGCGATGCCGGCTGGCGACCGGAAGATGCCCGAACCGATGGTGATGCCGATGACGAGCGCGACCGAACTCCACAGCCCGAGGCGCCTGGGCAGGCCGGTCGAGGTCGCGGGGCTCATGGGTGCGAGACTAACACACGGCACGAATCCTGAAGCCGCCAGCGAAACTCGAAGCGAAGGAGCGCACCCATGACCACGGAGACCGAAGTTGCTGGAGTCGAGCGCTGGGCGTCGGCCATCGGGCGCTTCAAGCAAGTAATGGAGGCTGCGCGGTAATCATCCCTTTGACAAAACAGCTCATCGGTCAAGAGTGTCCAATTTGGTACAGCTAGCCGAAGAGTCCCCCGCCTACACTGTGGGTAGGAACCCGTGTCTAACGTCATCATTCCGCTTCG
>Ga0193726_1001486_pt1 | contig 18339 bp, 13 predicted proteins | sample H2c1metaG_FD_144928 | JGI IMG/M metagenome (GOLD analysis project Ga0193726, IMG submission 144928) | Soil microbial communities from a riparian zone of the East river system, Colorado, United States - H2c1 | ecosystem: Environmental > Terrestrial > Soil > Riparian zone | place: USA: East River... | reverse complement strand
CGCCATCGCACGGCTGATTCCGGCGACAAACAACAAGCAAGCAGAACTCGTCCGCACGCTGTTCGCCGGCATGGCGCTCACATTTGCAACGCTCGCAATTCCCATCCGCCTGGACGGTAAATGGATCTCACTGGCCTTCGCTGTCGAAGGGGCGGTTCTCGTGTGGACCGGTTTTCGTTCCGTGGCTGTGTACTTGGCCCGCGCCGGATACTTACTCCTTTTCCTCGCCGCAGCGCGTTTGCTGGTCTTTCCTCTTCCCGCCGGCACATTTTTGCTAAACGAACGCTTCTGGTCCTATTTACTGTTGATCGCCTGCTTCGGTGTGGCTGTCTACGCGGCCCGCAAGTTTCCCGAATCCGCGGCAACGGACCAGAGCGCCATCTCCCCGATTCTGATCATAGGCATCAATGCTTTCGCACTCCTGGCTTTGTCGCTCGAGCTATGGGATTTTTTTGGCCGCGGCGTCGCCCCAGGAATAGACGTCGGACTTGGTCAGCATCTCGCGCTTACTCTGCTCTGGACCGGCTACGCTACGTTTCTGATTCTCGTTGGGGTGAACCGGCATGTCGCGTTTCTGCGTTGGCAGGCAATTGCCCTTTTCGGCCTGGTGGTTGTCAAAGCATTTCTGTATGACAGTTCCTATCTCGACCGCTTCTATCGCATCGTTGCATTCTTCATTTTGGGTCTCGTTCTCATGGTCATCTCGTTCCTATATCAGCGGAGAAACGCTCAAGGACAATCCCCTACATGATGCAACGGCCGGTTCCTTTCCTCGTTGCGCTGGCCATTGTTGCCGCGTCCGCTAGCGCCACCGATCTTCCCCAAATGTGGCGCACCTGGCGCTACTCGGCCCCGGTAGAAGCACATCAAACCCAAGACGCACCCGCCGAAATCGTACTTTCTCCCAATGTGCTTTCGCACTCAGAGAATCGTCTTGCCGATCTCCGCCTCATCAATGCGCAAGGCACGGAAATTCCCTACGTCCTATATTCGCAACACGAAATCGCGCTGCCGCAAAACTCCGAAACCGGACAAATTCGCGAAAACAGCTTTGTTCCGGGAAAATTCACACAAGTCATCATTGAGCTGCCCGCAACTAATGTGTTTCGCGATACCATAAAAATTGAAACTCCCGAGCAGGACTTCATGAACTGGGTCGAGGTCGCTGCCAGCGACGACACTCATCTGTGGCGCGTCGTGAAAGATCGCGCTCCCATCTCGCGGTTCATGAAAGAAAATCTAACCGGAAATCAAACCATCCAATTCTCGCAGAATACCGCGCGCTATTTGCGTCTGCGCATCTTTGAAACTTCCCGTCAGTTTCAAATCACGGGCGCGTCGGTCCTGGCATTTGCCAAAACAGATCCGGATTTCGCATTTATTACTCCGTCCTTTTCGCGCAGCGAAGACAATTCCTCCGCCTCCCATAAAACTTCGCAATTTACCGCTGACTTGTCGGCGCAAAATCTGCCAGTTGCACAAGTATCCTTCGCCACTCCGCAGCCGGAGTTTTATCGCGCCGTTCGCATTCTCACCAGCGAAGACGGCAAAGAATGGCAATCTATTTCCGGCGGCGAAATTTATCGCTACAAGTCTGGAAACAAATTGGAGGAATCGCTGGCGATTTCTTTGCACGAAGTTTGGGGCGCGCGGCACTGGCGAATCGAAATCCTTAACGGCAGCGACGCTCCTCTTCCTTCTCTTGGAATTTCTTTCGCATATGCCAACCGCCGCGTTTCTTTCCAGCTCGTTCAGGGCCAGGCGTATCGGCTGCTTTACGGCAACTCCAAAGCTTCCGCGCCCCAGTATGATGTCCAGCACATCTTCGCGTATAAAGACAAACGCACCGCCTTCGCCGCTGCTCTCGGACCAGAAGACCGCACTGCAAATTACGACGATGGCCGTCCTTTCAGCGAGCGGCACCCATCCTTGCTCTGGACAGCTCTCGGCCTTGCCATTCTTGTGCTTGCCTATTCCGCTCTGCGAGCTATGCGCACCCCCGCCCCGCCCAGTCCTCCAGCCTGAGGTTCCGGGACTCCCCTGGAACGCAAGCGCAAAAAAAAGCGCGTCGCCGTGTTGAATTTCTACGGCAACGCGCTGCAATCAACCAGTCGGAGACTCGACTACGCCCTCTTCAAAACCCGCGTAATCGCCACCAAAATCACTGCGCCCACAAAAGCCACGATGATCGCCCCGAGGAGTCCTCCGCCAGGCCAAATTCCTAGACGGCCGAAAACCCATCCTCCGACAATCCCGCCGAGGATACCGAGAATGATGTCAACCAGCACACCGTACCCGCCACCCCGCATGACCTGGCCCGCAAGCCAACCCGCAATCAAGCCGACAATCAGCCACGTGAGAAGATCCATTGGCAAAGCCTCCCTGCGATTCTTTTAAGGATGGGGGCCCCGGGCGCGGGTGCTCTCTTTTAGAACGTCCCCTTGCCGAATGTCAACCGCAGACCGGTCGACAGTACTTGATCGTTGCCCTTCAAGCCGAACGGCGGATTGGTAATGTAGATGTCGCTGTATGTAATCTGCCAGCCAAGCCAATTTTTCAACTTGGTATTGGCCGTCACATCAAATTTCGCGCGGAAATCTCCGCTGTCGGTCAAATTCGGATACAGCGACAATTGCTCGGTCAACGACGTGCGTGCGCTCAGTTTTGTTGTCAGTGATTCCCCAAAAACCAACTCACCACTCTTTCGCGTGATCGCTGGCTGCAACGTCGTGTCGTCCGGTGGCGCCAGGAAGTACGAAGAATAATATTCCTGGTTGTAGCTTCCGCCGCCAAATACATCAAACTGCGTGTCCTTGGTTTTTATGACGTGATACCCAAAGCCTCCGCCAATTATATTCCGCAGATCCAAATGCTGGAACGCGTTGTATTCAAAATCCGTGAAGGCAAATACAAACACCCGATCGCTCACGTTCAAATCTCCGCGAATCCCGCCGGTGACGTCGTGCGCCGTGACACTGCTCACGTTATTCACCGAGCTCTTGGTATAAATCGCCGTCGTGTACACGGAAATCTTGTCGCGATCAGTTACGCGCGCCGCTTTTCCCGCCAGCGAAAATGTCGTCGAATCCGAGTTGCCACGCGTCAAACTCAATCCGGTATCGAGCGCCCCACTCCAGAAATCCGTCAGATGCGGATGCTGCAACCGGTACATCTGATCGTCATAGGCTTTCTGCTCCGCATCGCTGCGCACAGCCGCGACTGATTCCTTTGCCGCTTTTACTTCGCCGGTTTCCTTCGTCGCTACGTCAAACTTTCCGTCTTCTGTTTTTACTGTTCCCACAACTGTCTGCCCGTCCTTCAGCGCCAGGTGCAGCGTCTGATCCGACACAATCGATGCCACCAATTCCCACTTGATATTCAAATCTCCCGCAAAATCTGTCTTTACGATCAATATTTTGTCATCGGACTTCACGATCGTTCCGGTGATTCTGTCCCCGTTCTTCAGAGTGATCTGATCCGCTTTTGCGGCCATCGCGAAAAGACACATCACCAGTAGCAATATCGCACTTCGGCGCACAGTCTTTCTCCTTAGTTTTGGTTACAACGCGGCCCTGGCTGGGCTTTCTCTGGGCTCGGTAGGCTGCGGTACTTCCAACTATTCAACGGCATCTGATGCACACACCGCCATTTACTCTACACTTTTTATTTTAGTTTGTGTATGAGCCAGGTGGCTTCCACACGGCTTTTCCCGGCAACTTCATGTATAATTTCTCATCTAGTTTTAATGAGCACTATGCACGCTTTTAAACTTCTATTCTCGCCCTCTTTCATCGCCATGCGGTGCTGTCGGAGCCACTGTTTGCGTGCCCGCTAGGGCAGCGAGGGAAAGCTTTTCAGCAATTCTCTAGCCGCAAAATTTAAAATCCAGTTACTGGGAGAAAGTCCATGGTTTCGCGCGTTCGTCTTTTCCGCATTCATCGCCTGACGGCAACGGCCTTGTTCGTTTGTGCGCTATTTGGAGCGGCCTGCTCTAAATCTCCGGCAAAAGGAGCTTCTTCCGCTTTTGTCTCTTCCGCCGCCCAGCGCCCCACTATTGTTTTCATGACCGATTTCGGGGTTGCCAACGACGCCGTCGCCATCTGCCGCGCAGTCATCTTCGGCATTGCGCCCGAAGCGCGCCTGACCGATATCACGCATCAAGTCACTCCATTTCAAATCGAAGAAGCCTCGCGCTTTCTTTACGGCGTTACTTCCTACTATCCATCCGGCACTGTTTTCCTGGTCGTCGTTGATCCCGGCGTCGGCACTTCGCGCAAAGCCGTTATCGTTAAGTCCAAAAAAGGCCAATTCTTCGTTCTCCCGGACAACGGCATCATCACTCCCGTTCTCGAACGCGATGGCCTGGACTCCGCTCGTGAAATCACCAATCAGAGCTGGATGCTGCAAGCCGCTATCTCGTCCACCTTTCACGGCCGCGATATTTTTTCGCCCACCGCCGCGCATCTTGCCGCGGGATGGGACTACACTCTCGCGGGCCCCGAAGTTACACAACTCGTTCGCCTCACAACAAAACTTTCCTCCACCACCGACAAAGGCATCGAAGGCGGCCTGATTGGCCTCGACGATCCTTTCGGCTCGCTCATCACCAACATCCCTGGCGATGACTTCAAAAAGCTTGGCTACAACGTTGGCGACAAAGTTCCCGTTCAACTCAACAAGAAATCCGTAGTTCTGCCGTACGGGAGAACCTTTATGGACGTCTCCGTCGGCGATTCGCTCCTCTATATCGATTCCCGCGGCCGCGTCGGCATCGCCATAAATCAAGGCAGTTACTCCAAAAAGTTCGACATCACGCCCCCCGGCACAATCTTTATCCCGCGCAAGGGCACGCCGCTTAAAGGCAAGTAAACAAAATTTCTAAAATGGAAGAGAGAACAACGATGAAGGCTCAAAAATTTCAAACCATCGCTATTTTTTCTGCGGCATTCCTAAGCTTCGCGGTTTGGGCTTTGCTCGCAAGCACACCCGCCTCCGCGCAATCCTTCCGCGGAGGAATTCGTGGCGTCATCACGGACTCCTCTGGCGGAGTCATTCCCAACGCCAAAGTTGTCGCGCGCAACGTCAACACCAGTGAAAGTCGCATGGTTTCCTCTGAATCCGACGGTGGCTATCTATTTCTTGAACTTCCCGCCGGCGAATACGAGGTCTCGGCCATCGCACCCGGCTTTCAGGAATTTCGCAACTCCCATGTCATTGTCAGCGTCGGTTCCGACACCGTGTCTAACCTAATTCTGGCGAAGCCTGCAGAGCTAGTCGAACGGGAATTCGTCACCGAAACAATTCCTCTCCTGGAAACCACCAGCAACACGCTTTCCCAAATCGTCGATCGTCAACTTATCCAGGAACTGCCGCTTAACGGCCGCGATTTCGGAAAACTGGTCGCCCTAACTCCCGGCGTAACCGTGGAAGCTTCGGGTGTCGCGGGCACAGAAAAAGGGTTCGGCCAATTCAACATCAACGGTAACCGCGATCGCTCCAACAACTACGCTCTCGACGGCACCGACAACAATGATCCCTTCTTCAACAACTCTGCGCTCAATCAGGTCGGCATCACCGGCGCTCCCGCCACCCTCCTCCCGCTCGATGCCATTCAGGAATTCAACCTGCAATCCAATTTCGGCGCCGAGTACGGCCGGAATTCCGGCGCGGTCGTCAACATCATCACGCGCTCCGGCTCCAATGAAATTCACGGCTCGCTCTATGAATACAATCGCAACTCCGCTTTCGATGCGCGCAATTATTTCAACAGCGAACCCAATCCGCAATCGCACTTCAACAACAATAACTTTGGAGGCTCCGCCGGCGGTCCCATCAAAAAAGATCGCACCTTTTTCTTTGCTGCCTATGAAGGCCAGCGCGAACGCGTCGGTTCAGACTTCAATCTGCTGGTTCCATCGCAACAAAATATTGCAGACGCAGAGGCCCTGGCCCTAGGCAATCCCTATTACACAGTTCCCTTCATCAATCCCGCTCTCCAAAATATCATCAGTATCTTCCCCACCAGTGACACCAACAGTCTCCCTTATTCCGTCCGTGACAAAAATGACGGTGACAATTTTATCCTCAAAATCGATCACAAACTTTCCGACAACAACACCGTCACCGGCCGTTATGCCTTCGGCCAGTCCGACCAAATTTTCCCTCTCGGCTCCTTCAGCTACGGTGGCGGGTCGCGCCTCGCGGATTTCACCCAGCTTTCTCCCACCCGCACGCAAGTCATTTCTGCCAGCTGGCTCAGTACGCTCTCCGGCACAAAACTCAACGAACTACGGTTTGGCTATTCCCGCTACCGCACCAGCTTCTCTTCCTCAGACGCCGGCAACGCCGCTTTCGATCCCACCGCTCTCGGCATCGACTGGGGCACCGGCAAAACTGGCCTCCCCGAAATCGATTTCAACGGTGACCTGGAGAATCTCGGCGCAACCGCCTTCAGCGTCCCGCGCGGCCGCATCAGCGAAACGTATCAAATCCTCGACAACTTCACTTGGGTGCATGGTCTGCACACCATCAAATTTGGCGGCGAGTATCATCGTTACAAAGTCGCCAGCTTCAACGACAATCTCGAACGCGGGCTGCTCGATGTAAACACCACCATCGACGACGGCACGGGTAATTTCGTTCCGCTCGATCCCGCGAACCCCATCGTCAATGAGCTTGCCAACTTTTTTGTGGGAAATATTTTCGCTTCCGGCCTTACCGGTGACACCGCTCGCAACACCTTCAACAACGGCCTCAGCTTGTTCGCCGAGGATCAATTCCGCATTCGCTCCAACGTCACCCTGAATTTTGGCCTCCGCTGGGAATACTTCGGACCGCTCGGCGAAACCAATAACCTGCTCTCAAATTTCGACTCTTCCGGCAATCTCGTGCAGGTCGGTTCGCCCACGCTTCCTCATTCTTACAATCGTGACCTTAACAATTTTGCGCCGCGCCTGGGTGTCGCTTGGAATGCCAGGAAGAACACCGTTATCCGCGCCGCGTATGGTTTCTACTACGACTACATTCCGCAGGACATTCTCATCGCCAACTTCACCAGCTCCGCCGGCATCGCGACGAATCCGTCCAGTTTCACCGACCCCAACGCCATTTCCGCCCCCGTCAACAATCTTGATTTCAACCAAACCGCTTTCAACGGCATCTCCACTGGTGCTGTCTTCACGCCCACAACTTTTACGCAGTCCATCTTCGTTACCGACCACAACCTGCGCACTCCCTACGTGCAAAACTGGAACGTTAACATCCAGCAGCAACTCCTGGGCAATCTCGCATGGGAAATCGGCTACGTCGGCAGCAAGGGCACGCGCCTCGTTCGGCTCTACGATCAAAATCAGGATTTTACCAACGACAACTATTACCGCATCGACGTTCTTTCCAGCGGCGCGAACTCCACTTACAATGCGCTGCAAACTACATTGCGACTGGACAATTGGCACCGCCTCTCCGGGTTCTCCACCTACACATGGTCCAAATCGCTCGACGGTGCGTCTGACGGCATCGACTTCAACTTCGCCACTTCCGCGTTTCCGCAGGACTCCGACAATCTCGCCGCCGAAAAAGGCCCTTCGACTTTCGACACCCGTAATCGCTGGACCAGCGCCGTCAACTATCAGCTCCCCACGTTCGGCCACGTTCCGAAATTGCTGGGCGAAGGCTGGCAGTTCAACACCATCGTCACCGTTCAATCCGGCCGCCCCATCGGCATTATTACTTCCAACGACAGCAGCGGCCTGTTCGAGTTTCACCAGCGCCCCAACGTCGTCGCCGGCGTGAATCCAATCCTCTCCAACTGGTCTCCGTCTACCGGCTATCTCAACCCCGCGGCGTTCGCACAACCAGCCGACGGAGCTTTCGGCAATCTGGGCCGCGACCAAATCTACGGTCCCGGTTTCTGGAACGCCGATTTCTCCGTCACAAAGCTGTTTCCCATCCGCGACCGCCTGAAACTGCAATTCCGCACAGAATTTTTCAACATCTTCAATCACCCGAATTTCGCTCTTCCCAACGGCACCATCAACCCCGGCGTCAACAGCGACGGTTCCAGCAATCCATTTGCTGGCACCGCGGGCAACATCACGCAAACCCCGGACGTTGCGCAGGGCAACCCGGGCTTGGGCGGCGGTGGCCCCCGCGTCCTGCAATTCGGCCTCCGCCTCCAGTTCTAGATGCAGCTCCCCAAAAACAGGGCGGACGCTATGCGAGCGCCCGCCCTGTCTATTCATGACTTCCCCTGGCACTATCGCAAATTTCCTCCATTTCCTTTCAACCACTTCCCGGTTCTGTGGCGCCGGCGATGTGGCGGAGAGCAGCAATTTGCAATTTCGCCCCACCCGCCCAACAATACAGCTGTCCGGTCTTGAAGGAGTTCGCCATGCCTGAAGCCGTCATCGTCTCCGCCGTCCGTACTCCGGTGGGCCGCGCCTATAAGGGTTCCCTGCGATCCACCCGCCCGGACGACCTTGCCGCCATCGCCATCAAAGAAGCGCTGGCCCGCGTCCCCGGCTTGGACCCCAAAGAAGTTGACGATGTAATCCTAGGCTGCGCCATGCCGGAAGGCGAACAAGGCATGAACGTCGCCCGCATCGCCTCGCTCCGTGCCGGTCTCCCTGTGGAAACCAGCGCCATGACCATCAATCGCTTCTGCTCTTCGGGACTGCAGGCTATCGCGCTCGCCGCCGAGCGCATTCGTGGAGGCTCGGCGGAAGTCATCATCGCCGGCGGTACCGAGTCCATGTCGATGGTCCCCATGGGCGGCAACAAGGTCTCTCCCAACCCCTGGCTTGTCGATAACTATCCCGATTCCTACATCAACATGGGACTGGGCACGGAAAACATTGCGAAAAAATTCGGCATCACCCGGGAGCAAGCCGACCAGTTCGCCACCGAGTCTCACAAAAAAGCCGTCGCGGCCATCGCCGGCGGACATTTCAAAAACGAATTAATTGCTGTGGAAGTAAAAATCACTACACTCGCAAACGGCGATGGCAACGGTGCATCCGCAAAATCCAAATCCTCGCCAAAACCGCAAACCCAAATTTTCAGTTTCGCCGTCGATGAACTTCCTCGCCCCGAAACTACTGTAGAAGTTCTTTCCAAACTAAAACCAGCCTTCCACGCCAAAGGCACGGTTACCGCCGGCAACAGTTCTCCTATGAGCGATGGCGCTGCCGCGGTGGTAGTGATGTCCGAAGCTCGCGCCCAAGCTCTCGGATTGCAGCCGCTGGTGCGTTTTGTTTCCTACGCCACAGCCGGCTGCCCGCCGGAAGAATTTGGCATCGGACCCGTTTTCGCCATTCCCAAGGCTCTGCAACTTGCAGGCCTCTCACTTGATGACATTGCAGTCATCGAATTGAACGAAGCTTTCGCCGCGCAATCGCTTTCCGTAATCCAACAAGCCCGACTCGATCCCGCAAAAGTAAATCCCAACGGCGGGGCCATCGCCCTCGGCCACCCCCTTGGATGCACCGGAGCCAAACTCACTGCCACCATCATCCGCGACCTGCAACGCAAGAACGGCCGCTACGGCATGGTCACCATGTGCATCGGCGGAGGCATGGGCGCCGCCGGCATCTTCGAGCGCCTGGCATAAGGTAAGCAGCAATCCATATTTGGCTTTTGTTCCCAGTTTTCTATTTTTTTGGGCTCTTGTTCGCTTGTTGATGTCGGAGCACTACGTGCACACGCTGGAATTCACGCTCTTGGTAGCGCTTGGCTCGCTGCTTGCCGGATTTCTCGGTTCGCTCACCGGACTTGGCGGCGGAGTGGTCATTGTTCCTCTCCTCACGGTCGTTTTCGGAGTCGACATCCGGTACGCCATCGGCGCCGCTCTCGTTTCTGTCATCGCTACTTCTTCCGGTGCAGCCGCCGCTTACGTCCGCGAAGGCTTTTCCAACGTTCGCGTTGGCATGTTCCTTGAAATTGCCACCACCATAGGCGCCTTGGTGGGCGCCGCGGTCGCACTGCACTTGCATGCAAGCATTATTGCGGTAATTTTCGGACTTGTTCTCATCTACTCGGCAGTACTTTCTTTTCGTCAGCATTCTAGCGCCGCTGACACGCTTGCGCCTGACCGTATCGCGTCCTGGCTGCGTATGGACAGCTCGTATCCCACTCCAGATGGCCCGGAAAAATATCATGTGCGCGGAGTGCCCTTTGGATTTGCGTTGATGTTCGTCGCTGGAGTGCTTTCCGGATTACTGGGGATCGGCTCCGGTGCGGTCAAAGTTCTGGCCATGGACAAAGCCATGAAGCTGCCGTTCAAAGTTTCCACCACAACGAGCAACTTCATGATTGGCGTGACCGCTGCGGCCAGCGCCGGAATTTATCTAAGCCGTGGCTACATTGATCCGGGGCTGGCCATGCCGGTCATGCTGGGTGTGCTTGGTGGTTCTCTGCTCGGAGCGCGCCTGCTGGCGGGCGCAGCCGTGAAACTGCTGCGAATCGTTTTCAGTGTGGTGATGGCGGCGCTTGCCGTGGAAATGATTTACAGCGGCCTCACGGGAAAGATCTGAAGTGAACATTCAGCCTAGTCTCCAAGCCGACCAGCGCATGGACCAGATCATGGGCTTCCTGTTGCGAACCGGCGTGATTCTTGCGGCGGCATTGGTATTTGTTGGAGGAGTTTTGTTCCTAGTCCGCCATCCGCTTCCCGTCACAAATTATCGCGTCTTCCAGGGCGAACCCCAAGAGCTGCGCACAGTTTCAGGAATCATTCGCAACGCGTTCAGCTGGCATGGTCGCGGCCTCATTCAGCTGGGCGTGCTTGTTTTGATCGCTACACCCGTCGCGCGCGTGATCTTTTCCGTCTTTGCGTTTCTTTATGAACGAGACTGGACCTATGTCGCCGTCACTTTGCTGGTTCTCGGTCTTTTGTTGTACAGCTTGTTGGGAGGACACGCCTGACGGGGCAACTGGAAGGCGCCAGGTCGCTTCTATACTAGTGGCACAAGGCTCGCCCCCGGCCCCCGGGCTTGTCAGCACTTTGATGGCAACGTAGGATTTCCCTCATGAAATGGCTAGTCAGTTTATTGGCGCTCACTGCATGCTGCGCCCCGCTTCAAGGGCAAGCGCCTGAACAAAGAACAGGCAAGACCGGCGACCAGCCCGTCGCTCTGAAAGATGAGCCGCATCATCATCTGCTTCGGGAAAATCCGTATGTACGTTTGTACCGCATCGAAATTCCCGCAAATACCTCTTCGCTGCTGCACAAGCACGAGTTTCCCTACATTTCGATTTCGCAGGGAGCGAATGAATATACCAGTGTAGTGGCCGGGCAACCCGATGTTCACAAGAAAAGAGTCGACGGCGAAGCAGGATATTCCACCGGCGGAGTCGTCCATTTTATTCGCACAGATGCCGGCCTGCCTTTCAACATGTTGGATGTGGACCTGCTGCAGCCGCAGGGAAAAGCGCGCAATCTTTGCGACAAAGTGGTTTCGCAGGATTTTGGCCAGTGCGATTTGAGCAAAGCAGATCAAAGTGAAGGAATATCGATAACGCCGTCGTTTGAAACAGATGCGGTCCGCGTTGAACGATTACAAATAAAACGCGGAGAAACCCACGATGAGATCCATGAACATCCCGGATTGCTGATCATGGTTAGCGGCCCGGCCGTCGCCGTTTCCCGCATACCAGGCGTTATGACCCAATTCATGAAACCGGGTGACACGCTTTGGATACCGCGCGGCGGCCAACCAAAATTTACCATCGAAGACGGCGCGGACGCCCAGCTCCTGCTGCTGACATTTAAAAGTAACGAGCCGTCACAGCAATGAGCAAGCAAGCACGAAGACAAAAATGTATCGCTAGCGTCTGGTGGCTTCGACATGCACCAGCAGGGCCTCCGGCCCGCCATCGGCACTTGAAAATTCTTCGCTGACGAGCTTTCCGGGTTCTATGACGCGCGTCGTGTTGCGCAGCTTGAATTTTTTCTGACCCATGGAAAATTCGGTGCTGTAAACGAGCGTGCCGCCTTCCCACGCTCCGTTTTCCACAATCGCTCCGGGAAATTCATTGCCGAACACATACGCTTTGTAGGCTTTTTCTTTCGGGTCCCAGGTCATCACCAGCAGGCCGTCGTACTCTCCCACCGGGCCGCTGCTGTGAAATTCGTTGACGAGGGAATTTCCTCCGGGGCCAAGACGACTTTTGTAGACGCCGGTGTTCGTCCCGCCGTTCGGATAGAACCCGGATTTGGCGTAAGTTTCGGTGTAATCCCATTCGCCGACGTAGAATCTGAGTTTGTCCATTTCCGGGCTGGAACTGGCGTGTGGTTTCGTTTCGCCAGCGGGCGCGGAAGATTTTTCCTGGTGCTTGGCGAGCAGCGGCAGAGTCAATAGTGCGAGTGCGACAAAACTTCCAAAGAGAATTTTGCAATTCGCGCGCATGGTCTTCTTCCTAGGCAAACATGTTTTTCAAACGAGATTCCCAGGTCTGGTTAAAGCCATTGACGTCTTCTTCAGGGATGCCAAATGCGGAAAGCCAGATTTGTACTTCGATTTTTCCCGGAGCACCTTCCAGCGTGAGCCAGAAAAGAGCGTCATTTAGTTCGCGGACGGTAACACAGAAGCCGCGATTTTCCCAGACGAATTCAACATTGCCGCTATAGGTTTCGTTGGTCGTGGTTTTCAGTGAATACGATTTCTCCGGTTGCAGTTTGGCGCCGGGATCTTCGACAAAAATCCCGTTCGGGCCGGTCACTTTGCGGTACGCCTGCTCGCGCGAAAGGGCCGTGCGGACGCGCGGCCAGGCGATGTTGCGCTCGTCATGGGGATGTTTTTCGAGCATGAGGCGCAAGCTGGCAAGCATAAAGCTCCAACCGTAATTGGTAGAATCGAAATATTCATTTTCCCAGTCGGCTTCACCGGCGAAGCCGCTTTGGACCAGACGGACCAGCGTTTTTCCCCCGCGCGCGGCAATGGTCCACTCGATGAGGGCCAGGGGCTCTCGCCACGCAAACTTTTCCCCGGGCTCCCATGCGACAATGTCGGCTTCGCCTTCGCAGTCCGGGCCCCACGACAAAAATATTTTCCCGCCCACGCCGCCGGTCACGCGCGCCTCGAGCGGAAACCATTTCGTCAATTCGTGGCCGTCCGTCAGCGCCTTCCAGACGTCGTCAACACTTGCGGCAATTTCGATTTCCTTGACGATGCGGCGTTCCTTTTTGTTTTTGGCGTCTTCGCGAACGGGATTCCGGACGTTTGGGTTTTCTGGCTGGCTCATAAGCCCTCTTGATCGGATCTAGTTTTCTCGCTGGCAGGAATCGGGTAACAGCCGAGGATCAGGCGGAACGGCCGGCCCTCGGCGGGCGTGTCGTCAGAATTTTGATACGGCGAAGCGTGACGGGCGATGACTTCCATAATCTGGGTTTGTAATTGTTCGGCAAATTTGGCGCGCTGGGCAGCGGAAGTAAAACGAAGTTCGGTGTTCATGGAAAGTGTCACGACGTGTTGGCTTCCTTGTTCGGCGTGTTGCGTGACAAGGCTGAGTTCCGATTGCATTTTGGCAGAGAGGCCGAGCAAGTAGGAAGCCGAGAAACGGTCCCGCACCTGCGCGGGATCGATGGCCAGCGAGCCGAGAATTTCTGGAGAGAACAGGTACGCGTGCGCAGTCGCTATGTAACATTGTTCAAAGAGGCGGCGGCGCTTGCGCCGCCCAGCTCGGGTGAGAAATTTGGCGCGGGCAAGTTCTCGGACATGATAGTTGACAGTCTGGCGCGGAAGATTCATGCGGCGGGCGACGGCCGTGGCGGAATCGGGTTGCGCGAGAGCAGCAAGGATCTTGAGTCGCAGAGGGTTGTGGAGCAGGGCCGAAGCCTGGGCAGGAGTGCGGAGGAATTGCAGTTCGGGCTTGGCCATGGCCAGGGAAATATCCTATGGACCAATTATTTTGTCAAGACAATAAAATACGTCCATATAAACGTGACCTGCCCATAGGGGAAACCACGGACGTCCGGCGTTCCGGAAACGCCCTCGCTGCCGTCCGGAACGCCTTCCTTTGGCCAAAAAATCCATGAAACAAAAGTCCGCGATCGCCGTCCTCCTACCACGATGAGGCGTGCTCGGCGCGGGGGGAGAACCCAGACGGGGTCCAAGATATCACTTGCATTTAGCAAGCTATATGCGAAACTGACCGCTACCTTTTGGGTGGACAGCGGCACAACGGGCCCGGATTCGCGACGCCATTTTTATTGAAATACGGGAAAGGCCAGCCATGAATTTTAAGCCAGAATTGTTTTTTAATGAGTTGCGGATTGCCTTGCGTTCGCTGGGGCGAGCGCGGGCGCTTTGGGTCACCGTAGCACTCACGCTGGCGCTAGGAATCGGGGCGAACACGGCGATCTTCAGCGTGGTGCGCGGAGTCTTGCTGCGGCCGCTGGCAAACCGGGATGAAGACCGGTTGATTTACATCCGGCAGAGTGCGCCGGGGATCAATGTGGAAAACGCGACGTTTTCGGTTCCAGAAATTCTGGATATTGGGGCGAACTTAAGGACCATCAAGGAGTTGGGCACATTTTCGGCTGTGAGTTTTACGATTGTTGGAGTAGGCGAACCGCGGGAGATTCATGCCGGCGTTGTGGACGGGAATTATTTTGAGGTCATGGGATTACGGCCGGTGGTCGGGCGATTGCTCAATCCACGCGATGATGGGCCTTCTGCCGCAGGCGCCGCAGTCCTTACATATCGATTTTGGACGAACCAGCTCCATTCCGATCCCAGCGTGATCGGAAAAACAGTCCGGCTGGGATCGGCGATGGGAACACGCTCCGCGGTGATTGTTGGCGTACTGGAACCGTCGGTTCCCTACCCTGTTGAAACAGAAATAATCGCAAACCTGGTGACCAGCCCGCATCATTTGTCAGCCACGATGGTGACCGGGCGCGAGCACCGAATGACGGAAATGTTTGGGCGGCTGGCGCCTGGCGCAACGATAGATTCGGCACGAGCCGAGCTGCGCACGGTGTATGGAGGGATGACCGCCGCGCATCCGGAAACGTACAAGGCGTCGACTCATCCGACAATTGACGCGAGATTGATGCATCAACAGATCAATTCGAAGGCATCCACCGTGCTCTGGATATTGTTCGCCGCATCGGGACTGTTGTTTGTGATTGCATGTTCGAACGTGGCGAATTTGATTTTGGCGCGGACGGTGCGGCGAGAATCGGAATTGGCGATTCGGGCAGCGATGGGCGCCACACCGGCAGCCCTCCGGCGGTCGTTGTTGGCGGAGAGTTTGATTTTATGCGGCAGCGGTGGTTTGGCGGGGATCTTGATTGCGGTGCCCATGGTGAATCTGCTGGCGCGGTATGCTTCGCGATTTTCGGTGCGGGCCGCGGACATGACTCTCGATTTCAGCATGCTGTGGCTGGGGGTGGGATTGTCGTTATTGGCGGCGGTGTTTTTGGCCTATGTACCGCGGCTGCCTTCGTCAGACTCGTCACACGGGTTCGGGCTTTCCAGCAGCAGTGTGCGCGTAACGGGAGGAAGCAATCGCCGGCTGCGGGCGTTTGCAGTGGTGCAGATTACAGCTTCGTTTCTCCTGCTGGCCGGCGCGGGAATGTTGTTGACGACTCTGTTGGTGCTCGAACGCAGCCAGCCTTCATTTGAGACAGCTCACGTGATCTCGGTAAACCTGCCGGTAATGTCCGATGGGCGGACCGAGAAACAGATTTTCGAATTTTACAGAGAAGTGAAGCAGCGCGTGGCGGCTGTTCCGGGCGTGGAAAAGGTTTCCACCAGCTTCAGCACGCCGTGGCGCGACGCCGAGTGGCTGAACGTGACGTTTTCGTTCACAGTCGAAGGGCGCGCGGTTGAAAATGGGCAGGATGATTTGCGCGCGAAGCCGCGGTACGTGTCGCCGGGATATTTTGGCACGCTGGGAATGCGCCTGGCTGCAGGACGAGATTTTAACGACAACGATGGAACGGATCCCAAGGCCGAGCAGGTGGTGATTGTGAGCCAGAGCATTGCGGACAAACTATTTCCGGGGCAGGACGCGCTGAACCGGCATGTGATGTGGACCGATCCGGTGACCAAGTTTATTGGGGTGAGCATGGCACCGCGACGAATTGTCGGAATTGCGCCGGATATGGACGATGAAAATATTATTCCGCTGCCGAATATGACCGTGTACCAGCCGGAAGAGGGTGGCTGGTCGGGACGCTTGTTGGTACGGACGCAGAACGATCCGTATGCGCTGGTGCCGACGATAACGCGGACGATTCATGATCTGGCAGCGGACCAACCGGTGGAGCGGGCGAGCACGATTGAAGATATTCGCGCAGAAGTGCTGACGCCGAATCGCCTGAATGCGATTGTGTTTGGTGGATTTGCGACGCTGGCCTTGGCGATTTCCGTTGTGGGAGTGGCCGGAGTGCTGGCCTTTTCCGTGAGTGGACGAACACGGGAATTTGGAATCCGGTTGGCGCTCGGAGCGCAACCACGTGTGATTCTTACGGGCGTGTTGCTGGAAGGGACTGTGCTGGCGGTCATCGGGGTGGGTGTGGGATTTCTTATGGGATTTGCGGGCTCACGCGTATTGAGCAAATACGTTGCGGAATTGCAAGTGCCGGGTCCGTTGCCGCTGATAGCGTCGGGAGTGGTGATACTCCTCGCGGCGATCGTGGCTTCGATGATTCCGGCCGCGCGCGCGGCGCGAGTGGATGCGGCGTCGACGCTGCGCGGGGAGTAAAGAGACGAAGTACGTGGGTATCGCCGAGGGGGCCGCGCTGAAGCAAAGCTGTGGCGTTTCATGCTTGGCAAGGCGATGCGGAAAACAACGCGTGACGCCTGCGCGTCCTGGCGAACCGCTCCCTACCTGACCATTGGCCACTATTGCGTTTATCAAACATGTGTTTGCTAGTGCGATGAGCGGCTAGTAGACTGGGCTTTCCTCGAGATGGACAAGGAGACTCCGCCATGGCTACTTCACTTGTGACCAAACCTGCAGCGAAGGGCGGGAGCTTTCTCTTGGAGTCAGCGTCGCCCGCCGACGTGTTTACACCCGCCGACATTACAGATGACCAGAAACTGATCGGACAGACGGCAGAAGAGTTTGTGGTGAATGAAGTGTTGCCACATGTGAAGGATCTAGAGAATAAAAAAGCGGGATTGATGCCCGAACTGGTGAAAAAGGCCGGTGAATTGGGATTGATGGGGGGCGGGGTACCGGAAGAATACGGCGGCGGCGGGCTGGACAAGATCTCGGCGACGGTTTTGACGGAAAAGCTTTCGATTTATGGCGGTTTTGCCGTGACGCACGGGGCACATGCGGGGATTGGAACGCTGCCGATTGTTTATTTCGGAACCGAAGAACAGAAGAAAAAATATTTGCCGAAGCTGGCAAGTGGCGAATGGATTGGGGCGTATTGCTTGTCGGAGCCGCAAGCGGGGTCGGATGCGCAGAATTCACTAACGCGGGCGGAGTTGAACAAAGAGGGCACGCATTACATCTTGAATGGGCAGAAAATGTGGATTACAAACGGCGGATTCGCGGACTTGTACGTGGTTTTCGCGAAGATTGACGGAGAAAAGTTTACGGCATTTCTAGTGGAGCGGACCTTCCCCGGGTGCAAACCGGGAAATGAAGAACACAAGATGGGGATTCACGGGAGTTCGACGACCCCGGTATTTTTGGAAAATTGCAAGGTGCCCAAGGAAAACCTGCTGCATGAAATCGGACGCGGACACATTGTGGCCTTCAATATCCTGAATTCGGGACGGTTTACTTTGGGAGCATCGGCCGTGGGAGGGTCGAAGTTTGTGCTGACGACCGCCGCGAAATATGCGAAGGAACGGAAGGCTTTTGGAAAGCAGATTGGCGATTTTGGCATGATGAAGGAAAAGCTGGCGGAGATGGCAATTCAGCTCTATGCGGTGGAGTCGATGGTGTATCGCTCCGCCGGAAATATGGAATCGGCAATGACGGCGGCTGCGGACAGCGGAGACAAGATTCAAACGACGATGAAGACCCTGGAAGAATATGCAATCGAAAGTTCGATTGCGAAAGTGTATGGGAGCGAGATGCTGGATTTTGTGGTGGATGAAGCCGTGCAGATTTTTGGCGGGTATGGATTTCACGAGGACTATTCGGTTTGCAGAGCGTATCGCGATTCACGCATCAACCGGATTTTTGAGGGCACGAACGAAATTAACCGCATGCTGATTATTCAGATGCTGATGAAGCGGGCGATGAGCGGGCAGCTTGCATTAATTCCCGCGGCGATGAAATTGGCGGATGAGATATTGTCGGGACCGTCGTTTGAGGAGGCGCCCGAGGGAGTTTTGGCGGATGAGACGCGCGTGGTGGCGAATGCCAAGA
>Ga0193726_1001485_pt1 | contig 18343 bp, 19 predicted proteins | sample H2c1metaG_FD_144928 | JGI IMG/M metagenome (GOLD analysis project Ga0193726, IMG submission 144928) | Soil microbial communities from a riparian zone of the East river system, Colorado, United States - H2c1 | ecosystem: Environmental > Terrestrial > Soil > Riparian zone | place: USA: East River... | reverse complement strand
CGTGAGGTCGCCCTCGGCTAAACGCTGGGTGGCGGCACGAAGGCGCATCACGGGAGAGGTGAGGTAGCGGGCAAGGATGAAGCAGACCAGGCCCGAGGAAATGACCGCGATCACAATCGCGAGCAGCGGAACGCTGTGCGGACCGAACAAAATGTGCTCTGGAGGTAACTCAATCACCAGGATATAGTTCTGTCCATCCGAGGCCTTCATGGTGGTGCGCAGAAACTGGCCGGGTCCGACGCGCCCCCAAAAGCTGTCAATCGTACGGATTCTCCCGCGGAACACTCCATCGATCCACTCCGGAGGCCTCCGCCCTGTCAGCTCGTGTCCCTGCTCGTCAAAAAGGAAGCTGCGGATTTGCTGGGTGTCGTGCACGGTTCGCACATAACGCCGTGCTTCTTCTTGGCCCCCCGACTGGTAAGCCTGGACCGCTTCACTCAGAATTCTTCCTTGCTGGGCTTCGGCGTTGGCGGTCTGTTGCGGGGGACGCATTGCCACCGTGATGAGAACCGCCAGAACTATGAACAGGGCCAGGGCGAGCCAGTAGGATACAAAAATTTTGAAGAAGATGCTTCTCACTTGGCGGCAGTCCTCACCGGCTCGCGCTCGAGTGTGAAAATGTAGCCTACGCCACGCACCGTCTTGATGTGGTCGGTGCCGTTGTCCGCGTCACCCAGCTTTTTCCTGATCTTGCTTACGTGCATGTCAATGCTGCGGTCAAACGGAGAAAACTTGCGGCTCAAAACTGTGTCCACCAGATTCTCGCGGGTGACCACCCGTCCAGCCTCGCGCAACAACGCCTGCAACAGGTTGAATTCCACCGAGGTCAGCTCAATCACATTGCCCTTCTGCCGGACGGTCCGGGTCGCGGGGTCCAATTCGATGTCTCCCACATGGAGGACATCAGGAACCGGTTCGCCGGTACCCTCACTCGCTGACTTGCTTCGCCGGAGGACGGCTCGGATGCGAGCCACCAACTCCCGGGGATTGAAAGGCTTGGGTAGGTAATCGTCGGCGCCGATTTCAAGGCCGACGATACGATCGACGTCTTGTCCGCGGGCCGTCAGCAGCAGCACTGGAATGCGAGAGGTATTGCGAATGCGGCGCAACACGTCGAAGCCGTTGATGCCGGGCAGCATGACGTCAAGAACAATCAGCGAATGAGCTTCACTGAGTGCGCGATCGAGCCCGCGTTTGCCGTCGTGAACACACTCGACCTCAAAGCCTTCGGGTTCGAGATACTCGCCTACCAAGCTGCAGAGTTCTACGTCATCATCGATAACCAGAATTTGATCCACGGAATTCGCCTTTAAAACTCTACACCTGTTCTACACCAGGGTCCCCGCCAATGCAGGTAAAGAATCGTCAATTTGGTGGCCTTAACCCTTTACAAAACTTTACTTCGTTTGACCGACTCTTTACTACTTTTTTTCCGGGGAGGTGTTCTTATCAAACAGAGCTACTGCGGCCAGGAACGGCTAGGCCCAGAAACGAAACTTCCAAGGAGGAAGACGTGAAACCAAGCAATTGGAAACTATCAACGGCAGCGCTGGCGGTGGCATTACTGGCGATGGCGGCGGTGGCGCAGGATGGCGGCCCTCGTGGTCCTCGAGGCGAAGGCTTCGGCGGCCCCGGAATGGGCCTTCATGGCCTGGATCTGACCGATGCGCAAAGGGCGCAGGTGAAACAGATCATGGCCGCCGAGAAGCCCACTTTGAAGCCCCTGATGCAGCAGGAAATGCAAAATCATCAACAAATGACCGCGCTGGTTCGCAGCGGCAGTTTTGAGGAGGCCAAGGCGCAAGCCATCGCTGCTCAGGAAGCCCAGATCCATACCCAGATCGCGGTGGAGCGAGCCAAAATCGATGCGCAGGTATATCAACTGCTGACCCCGGACCAGAAAACCAAACTGGCGGAACGACAAGCAAAACGTACCCAGTGGATGCAGCAGCCCGAACAGGCTGGGCCTCCGCCGGATGCCTCAAACGACTAGAACAGGTGAGGGAAGCGCGGGGAGGGATACCTCCCCGCTGCGGGGGGGAAAGCGTAAGCAGATCCCAGAAAGGCGGAGCGGACCGTGGCGAGCTTAACAGCGGTGCCCATTGATTTCGTAGACGCAGTAGCAGCGGAGATGGCTCGCGGCGTGGAAGCAGCCGTCGAACGCTGGCTTTCAAAGATCGAACAGGCATTGACCGACAGGGAACTGACCACTTTGGGGCGACTGAATGCGGTTCAGGAAGTTTTGCATGATTACAAGAGCCTGACCGGAAAAAAAGACCTTAAATCCACTCGAATTGCATAGCTCGAGGCCCCCATGAATCTTGATGCGATTTATTCAGTTTTGATCGATTGCGGCAGGTTTTTCTTTACCGGCTGGGTGTTGATGCTGTTGCTGGCTTCAGCCATTGTGTTCCGGCAAGACTGGTCGTAGCTCCTCGAGGGGTGCGATGAAAGCCATGCTGATGGCGGTCGTCTTTCTTTCTGCAGCCCTCGCGCTTGCTCAGGACCAGGAAGCCGCTGCACGCTTCGCTGCCGGCTGCGGTCCCAACCCGCAGCAATTCGAAGTGAAGACGGATCGCAATCTGCATCCGGCAGGCCAGCCAGAGGCGAACAAAGCGCTCGTCTATGTTTTCGCCGATTGAAGACCGGGTCAACGGTGGTTTTCATGTGGGAGGCCTCACCATGAGGGTGGGCCTGGATGGCGCGTGGATCGGCGCCAACGATTGGAAATCCTATTTTTTCTTCCCCGTGGATCCCGGCGATCATCGCCTCTGCACCAGCCAGCAGTCGGCGCTTAAGTCCCGCACCAACATAGCCGCGGCGGCAAGTTTCACGGCGGAAGCGGGCAAAGTCTATTATTTCCGCACTCGAACTCCTGAACACCACCACTCCGCGAACACGTTGGTGGAGTTGGTGGGGGTCGATCCCGCGCAAGCGCAACTGCTGATCGCCTCATCCGCGTTCAGCAGGTCCAGTCTCAAGAAGTGACCGGGACTCGTCACGGAGTCATTGCACCCGCTCGCCATTCGCCACCCCGGCGGCGCAGGAATAAAGCGCCCGACCTAAGCCCTGGCAAAGGCAGGGGTTTGAGAAATCCATCGGGACGACAGGTCGGTTCACATCGACCCATTGAAAGCACCGCGAATGAGGTTGCCTCGCCCATGGCACGGCCTGGGCTTGGTTGCACGCGGGGGCGGGCGGCAGCAAACCTGCATCTGTAACTGTTAGAATCTCATCTATTAGAAGCACATGCTGCCCAAGAGCCTTCGTCCCCTATTCCCCTACCTTCGAAAGTACCAGAGCAGTTATTGGACCGGGGCGGTGTGCCTGTTTTTGACCAATGCGGTTTGGATCTTGTTTCCGCAGGTCATCCACGCAGCCGTCGATGATCTGGGGAAGGGTGTGTACCGGCATACGCTTCCGGTCTACGGCTTGATGCTCCTGGCGGTCGCGGGCGCGAAGGGTATTTTTCAGTATCTGACTCGCTCGATTCTGATCGGGGTATCGCGCGAAATCGAATTTGATCTGCGCAACGACCTGTTCCGTCACCTCGAAACCCTGTCCTCCTCCTTCTACCAGCGCACCCGCACCGGCGACATCATGGCCCGTGCCACCAACGACCTGAACGCTGTACGAATGTTGCTTGGCCCCGGCATTATGTATTCCGCCAATACGATCGTATTCACGATCGGAGCGCTCATTTTTATGCGCTCAATCAGTCCCCGGCTGACCCTTTACGCTTTCCTGCCCCTGCCGTTGGTCAGCATCGCAATCCAATATTTCGGACGGCGCATCCACGAACGTTTCGAGAGAATTCAAGCCATGTTCTCTGAGATCTCGGCCCGCGCTCAGGAAAATTTTTCGGGCGCGCGAGTGATTCGTGCCTACGTGCAGGAGGAAGCCGAGATTGCCGAATTCGAGACCGCGAATCAAGAGTACATTGCACGCAGCCTGAAACTGGTGCGCTTGATGGGCATGCTTTGGCCAACCCTGGAGACAATGCTCGGCCTGGCGATTGTGCTCGTACTCTGGGTGGGCGGACGGGAAGTGATTCTGGGCCGCATGACCCCCGGTGGTTTCATCGCTTTCAATACCTACATGGTGCAGCTTACGTTTCCGATCATCGCCCTGGGATGGGTCATCAATATTTTCCAGCGTGGCACGGCGTCCATGTTGCGGATCAATGAGCTCCTGGTGGAGAAGCCCGAGATCGCGGATACAGAGAACGTGAAGGCCTTCGGCGCCGCACAGATTCAGGGCGCAATTGAATTCCGCCACTTGAACTTCGCCTACAACGGCTCAGAAGTTCTACATGACATCAATCTAACCATCCCGCAGGGCAGCAGCCTTGCAATCGTCGGACCAACCGGCTCCGGGAAGACGACTCTGGTGAGCCTCGTTCCCCGCATCTACGATGCCGCCCGCGGCACGGTGCTCGTCGACGGTAAGCCGGTGTGCGACTACCCGCTGGAGGCATTGCGGCAGAACGTCGGTTTCGTGCCCCAGGAAACCTTTCTGTTTAGTGAGACCATCCGCGAAAACATTGCCTTTGGTGTCATGGGTGCAAGCGACGAGGCAGTGCGCGCCGCCGCCCGGGCAGCAAGCATCGCCGACGACATCGAAAGTTTCCCGGAAGGGTATCAAACGCTGGTCGGGGAACGAGGCATCACACTCTCCGGTGGACAGAAGCAACGGACGGCAATTGCCCGCGCTCTGATTCGCAATCCGCAAATCTTGGTGCTGGACGACGCGCTTTCCAGCGTCGACACCCAGACCGAAGACAAAATCCTGAATCATTTGCGCGAAATCATGCGCGGGCGGACAACCATTTTTATTTCTCATCGCGTTTCGACCGTCCGCAACGCCGATCGCATAGCCGTGCTCCACGGCGGACGAATCGTGGAGCTGGGTACGCACGACGAGCTGATCGCCCGCAACGGCTACTATATGGACCTTTACAACAAGCAGTTGTTGGAAGAGGAATTGGCCGAAGTTTAGGAAGCTTTCACCCCGGCGGGATCGCAGGGAAGGGTTTTTGTGTTTCTAGGGCCATTTCCGCTATGCGACTCAGAGCCCTCTGCGGTGAGCCTACCCACATGAAGCGATCCACCACCCCCGAGCTGCTCGACACTGACTCCGGCACGTCATCCGAAATCGCAGACTCGCTTGCCGACTTACGACGCATCAATCGCTGGTTCGGCGGGACCGCAACCACCCAGGCACTGATCGAAGTCGCGGCTGACCGACTCAACCGCAAGTCGTTCTCGCTGCTCGAAGTTGCAGCCGGCTCGGGCGATGTCCCGAAAATTGTTGCCCGCAGGGTGCAGGATCGCGGGATCCAGTTGAAAGTCACGCTGCTCGACCGTGCCGAATCTCATTTGAGGGCTGCCGTTGCGAACAATGGCAGTTCGGGAACGCGCGCCGTGGCGGGCGACGCCATAGCGCTTCCGTTCCTGGACAATAGTTTTGATCTGGTGAATTGCGGCCTTTTCACCCACCATCTGGCGCCGCAGCAGGTTGTGCAATTCGTCGATGAGGGATTGCGGGTGTGCCGAAGCGCGGTACTCATCAATGATCTGGTGCGACACCGGCTGCATCTGGCGATGGTCTTTGCCGGCTTCCTGCTCTATCGCAGCCGGCTCACTCGCCACGACGCCCCGGTCTCCGTTTGTCAGGCCTACACCGTCGAAGAGATGCTTCAAATGCTGGGAAAAACCAAAGCGGCGAAGACCGAGATCCAACGGCACTATCTGTTTCGCATGGGCGTGATTGCCTGGAAAAAAAGCTAGCGGCGAGAATATGTACGATCTGATTGTCATCGGCGGTGGCCCGGCGGGAACATCGGCGGCGATTACCGCAGCCCGCAGCCGCGCACGCGTGCTTCTCCTCGAGCGCGGTCGCTTTCCCCGTCACAAGGTCTGCGGTGAGTTCGTCTCCGCCGAGTCTCTGGGTCTGCTGGCCAGCCTGCTCCAGTCTGACCACAGGGGTCTATTGAAGGATGCCATCCGCATTGCGCAGGCGCGCATTTTCCTGGACGGCCGCACTCTCCGAACCGTCACCGACCCGCCCGCAGCCAGCATCGCCCGACTTGATCTGGATGCAGCACTGTGGGACGCAGCGATCGAATCCGGCGTGGACGCCAGGCAGCAGACGACGGTGCAGAGCATCGCAGGAAGTGAGCCGTTTCAAATCCAGAGCTCCGAGGGAGCGTTTGAGGCGCGAGCCTTGATCAACGCTTCGGGGCGCTGGTCCAATCTGACTCGCCCGGTTGCGGGCGCTGGCGAGAAGTGGATCGGCGTCAAAGGCCACTACGCTGAGAGTTCGCCAGATCAATCCGTGGATCTCTATTTCTTCGAAGGTGGGTATTGCGGCGTACAACCAGTGGATCTGAGCGCTGGAATTTCGGCGTACGGACGCGTGAACGCCTGTGCCATGGTTCGCGCAGACGTGGCCACCACCTTGCCCGAAGTTTTTAAGCGCCATGCTGCTCTGTGGGAACGAAGTCATCACTGGAAGCCACTCAGTGACCCGGTGAGTACCTCGCCGTTGATTTTTCGCGAACCGAATCCAGAAAGATCGGGCGTTCTCATGGCAGGCGATGCCGCCACCTTCGTCGATCCCTTTGTGGGCGACGGCGTGTCGCTGGCATTGCGCAGCGGGTCGTTGGCGGCGGAATCCCTGATCCCGTTCTTGCAACAGAGAATCTCGTTCAGCGAGGCGGTGCATTCCTATCGGAGGAGCTACCGGGCGCGGCTGGCCCCGGTCTTCCGCGCATCGTCAGGAATTCGAAGAATGCTCAGGCTGCCTCCTCCCGTCCGCAAGCCCTTGCTTTTCCTGCTGGGCAAGACGCCCGCCCTGACGCGTTATCTGGTGAGACGAACTCGCTGGGTGGCGTGAGCCAATTGAGCCAGCTTCAGTCGGGTCTCTCCGCGCCCACTGGCGCCAGCACAGCCGAGGTCCGCAGGGAGCGACACGGGAAGGCCCTGGCGCGGCAGTTCCGGCAAGACTGCAGGATGAACCCACCCCAGGGGCCACCTCCGGGAGCCAAAACCGGTGCCGTCGTATGGGAGCCATGGGGGGACGGTCCAGCCTCGACGGGCGTCGCGCTTTCCTATCCCTACGCTTCTGAGGTCTATATTTAGGAGGGTCTACCGGACAACCAAAACTTCCCGAATATTGTCGCGCGTGAGGAAAAACTTGATCGAAGCAAAATCGCGGAACAGAGTCTCGATATGGCGGTTATTAAACACACGTTGCAGGCGGAAGCCATCTGCCACGGCGGTATGCAATGCGCCGGTCGGTCCGCGCCGCACTTCACGCCGGGGTTCGATGTGCTGCATTTCAAGCGTATCGGACCCAACAATGTGATAGCGATAGCAGGGCGCATCCGGCCCAGCTTCGCGAGTATGAAAAAAGGCCAGCAAGACCCCGCCGGGCTTCAGCATTGACCACAGCCGTCCGACCACTGGCTTTACCAGGCTCTCATCCATGTAATCGGCGAGGTTCCAGCACAAGACTGCGTCGAAACGAGCGGCAGGATGAACCAGGTTTTCCGCGAGGAACTTTTTATCATCGAGCGTCGGCTGACCCTGCTCGTCTTTCGTGACCAGCGCCGGATCCGTCGAAGCATCCAGCAGGTCCTCGCTATAGATTTTGTGACCCAGTTCGGTGAGATATCGAATATTCGCGGCGGAAGTCGAACCAATATCGAGGACGTAAAGCGGCTCTTCTGGCTTTAACACCCGCACCAACTCTCCCAGGCCACTCGACCGGCGAGTGAGGCGCTGGTCGGTTTGCTTGGTCTTTAAAGCCTGGCCCTCACCCGCTGATGAACCCCGAAAAAATCTCATGAAGCCGTGCGCTGCGGATACCATTGAATTCCTGACTACAGGTTCCGGTCAGTCTGCCGATATTAAAATATACCGTACTTAGTAACTGTTACTGCGTAAAACTTAATGCGTTAGGTTACCGGAGTGTCCCGCTCCAGACTAGGACTTGCTCGGAGTTCCTTCCTTCTGGATATCCACCTTGCCCTTGAAGTACGCTCCGTCCTCGATCGAAATGCGCTGGGTGGCGATGTCGCCGGTGATGACCGCGGACTTCCGCAACTCGGTGCGTTCGGTGGCCCGGACGCTACCTTCCAGCTTGCCCTGCACAATCACTGTCTTCGCGTTGACATTGGCCCGAACCTGCCCGTGTGGCCCGACGGTCAGGCTGTTGCCATGCAATTCAATGTTACCTTCGACTTGTCCGTCGACGTAAAGGTCCTCGCTGCCTGAGAGCTCTCCCTTGATGATGACGGACTTGCCGATGTGTGCCATTTCCGTCGTCTTCGGCGTCTCCATAATTTCGGCCTCCTTGGGCTGGTAAAGTTCGAAATGCGGTTGAAAGTACCGGATTCTAGCTCATCTTCCTACGCGCCGGGCGGCCAAAGACGTAAACCGGAGCAAAACGTCCAGTAAAACCTACAAAACTGTCTGCCATTGGGATGTGAAGACTATATCCTACCGATGTGGGGTTGACAAACGCGGTTACGGCGCCCGGCGCAGAAAGCCCTGCACCAGGTACGGTTCTGTTCTTAAGAACCGGGGCAGCCGCGAGCATACAACTGCACGAACCGCGGCCCCCTCTAACTGACGGGTTTGACTCTATGCGACGCCGGCTCAGCTCGATGATCGTACCGCGGGTCGCCCTCATCGTGGCCGCGACCTCCGTCGCCCTTGCTCAGCCGCCATCAGAGTCGCCGGGCAACCTGGTTCGCCGGACGGTCCGGCAGGAGATTCAGTCCAGCGAGAGCAGCACAAAGTTCATGTTTCGTGAACGCAAGGAGTCTCCTGCGGGCTCGCAAACCGAGTTGCTGGTGGAGACTCGGGAGGCGATGGCCGGGATGATCATTGCGAACAATGACATCCCCTTGAACGCCGACCAACAAAGGGCGGAATGCGCCCGCATCGATCGATTCGTACAAGAACCGGAAGAACTCAGCAAGAAAAAGGCGTCCGAAAGAGAAAATGTTGAACGAATCACCAAGATCGTGAAAGCTTTGCCAGACGCGTTCCTCTATGAATTCGATGGCACCGAAACCGGCGATCGAGGGGTAGGTGGGCCGGGAGCACCCCTGGTCCGCCTTCGGTTCAAACCGAATCCGAAGTACGAACCACCATCGCGCGTGGAACAGGTTCTCACCGGGATGGAAGGCATGCTCCTGGTCGACACAAAACAGGGCCGCATCGCAAGAATTGACGGCACGCTGGCAAAAGAAGTCGGCTTCGGCTGGGGAATTCTGGGGCACCTGAATCCCGGCGGCCGTTTTCTGGTGAATCAGGCCGACGTGGGCGGGGGCAATTGGGAAGTAACTCGCATGGAATTGAAGATCACTGGCAAGGTGCTCTTCTTCAAGAGCCTCAACTACAACTCGACCAAGACCTACAGTGACTTTCATCCAGCCCCGCCCGACCTGAGCTTCGCCGAAGGAGTCGAGTTCCTGAAGAAACAGCAAGCCACGCTGGCAAGGAACGAGCAGGAAATCGAGGCGCAAAAGAAGCAAGTTCCGAGCTGCCGTTAGCTGATATCGTTCTGCTCGATCTCGCCGGCAAGGAGGATTGCATGGGTGCTCTGCAGATGTGGTTCGTGCTTTCTGGACTCGTCATCTCCGCCCCGGCGATCGAATCTCAATCCGCGGACCAAGCTCGCATCGCGATTTCACGGGCTAGCGCCCTTGCCATCGTTCCCCGGATACAAAGAGCAGACTATGAAGGCGACCGCGCAGCCCTCAAGCGCCTTTACGGCGATCTCGCGCCGGTTCCACAGGACGATAAGCTAGCCTCCCGCGTGCTTTATTGGCGTGGATTCGCCTTGTGGCGTCGCGCGTTCAACGGCTTCAACGACAATGCCGATCCCAAGGAGCTTGAGGAAGACATGCAGCAGGCGGTTATAGAATTCGATGGTTCGAGCGCCAAGGATCCGGAATTTGTGGATGCCAAAATCGCTGCGGGATCATGTCTGAGCAATCTGGCGTTTCTGAACAGGAAAGATCCCGCCGGTTCTCAGGAGTTGTTAGGCCGGGCGATACAAGTGCTCAAACAAGCCCAGGCGGCCGCGCCCGACAACCCTCGCCTGCTCTGGGTGCTCGGTCCGAATCGCTGGTATGCTCCCCCGGAATACGGAGGCAGCCAGGAGCAGGCGATGGCACTCTATCAGAAAGGCCTGGACTCTGTGCGGGCACACAAAGAAGACACCAGCGATCCACTGCAGCCAACTTGGGGAGAGCCTGAGCTACTGATGAATCTTGCCTGGTCAAATTGGAAGCGAACCAAGCCCGATCTAAAAGCCGCCGACGAGTACGCCCAGACCGCCCTCAAACTCGTCCCCTACTGGCACTACGTCCGCGACATCTTGATCCCACAAATCCACGCTGCCCAAGCCGCAGCGCATTGAAATTCTGACAGAATGAAGCGCGGAACGGCGTAAGGAGCAGAGTCCGGATGTTTGCGCGGCGAATCACCGCCTACCGAATCGGCCTGGATCCTTCCGCTACGCACTGTTCCTTGCGCACCGTCAACTTCTCGATCCGCTCCTCCAGCACGCGGTATCCCGTTCCAGGCTCATCGCGGATTTCAATGGTCCCTTTCGCGGTCACTTCAACCTCGGGCTCGATGATGTCTTCCTTCCAATAACGCTTCGAAGCGGACACATCCCCGGGCAGGCGAAAATTCTCCAGGGTGGATAGCGCGATATTGTGAGCTCTCCCAATCCCAGATTCAAGCATCCCGCCACACCACACGGGAACCGCATTCGCCAGGCAAACATCGTGGACTCTTTTGGCTTCACTGAAGCCGCCCACGCGCCCGACCTTGATGTTGATGATGCGGCAAGCCCCGCTCTCAACCGCTTGTGCGGCATCGCGCACGTTCTGGATGGATTCATCCAGGCAAATTGCGGTGCGCAATTCGCGCTGCAAGCGCGCATGGTAATAAATGTCATCGTTCCACAGAGGTTGCTCGATCATGAGCAGATTGAATTGATCGAACTTGCGCAGGTGTTCGACTTCATCGAGCGTGTAGGCGGAGTTCGCGTCGCAACTGAGAACGACGTCCGCCCAGCGTGAACGAATGCGTTCCAGAACGTTCACGTCCCATCCCGGTTTGACCTTGACCTTGATGCGACGATACCCAGCCGCGATTTCTGTTTCGACCTTTTCCAGCAATTGCTCAATCGAGTCCTGAATCCCGATCGAAACGCCGCAGGGAATTTCCCGCTGTCTGCCTCCCAGTAGCTTCCACAGCGGCTGCTGTTTCTGGTGGGCCTGAGCGTCCCAGATTGCGTTCTCCAGAGCAGCCTTAGCCATGCGATGGCCGCGCACTCTGGCCATCAGCGCGGCGCTGTCTCCGGGAGAGTCGAGCGTTCGTCCGACCAAGGCCGGCGCAAGGAATTTCTTGACCGTGGGCCACGCGCTGTCGATCCATTCGCTGCTGTAAAACGGATCCTCGCCGGCAACGCATTCTGCCCAGCCGTGAACGCCATCGCATTGCACCTGAACGAGAAGAATGCGGCGGCCATAAATGCGGCCAAAGCTCGTTTCAAAGAAATGGACGAGCGGCATTTGAATTTCGCGAAGTGTAATGGCTTCAATTTTCACGGATGTCGATCTTAGGACTGCGGCAGATTGCAACCGGCCAGCTTTCAGGTTCCATACTCCCAACTCTCATCCCAGCGCCCCAACAAAAATTTGCCGTTCGCCCGAGCGTCACGCTCATAACCAAGTACCGCCAGCCCATCCGCCAGGGCATGCAGGAAATCTTCCCGATTGCAGTCCTGCACTTCCTTGGCTTGCTCTCTCCTCGCGGCGGAAGCTTTCCACTCATAAATCTGTGCCGGCACGGTGATGGTTTTTACCGTCTGAAATTGTGGCTTGATTCCATGGCTCAACAAATCTTCTGCTCTCTTCGACTTCAGCCACCACTCGGCAACCAGGCGATCCGTGGGTAATCCCGCCTGCAGAAAGGACGACGTAATGCCGTATTGATTCACCGCGTACCGCCGCGCGATCGCGCCCAGCTTGTCGATATTCAGGTAAGCGTTCTTGATTTCCAGTGGATCGAACGTCCATTCGATCAGCTCAAAGCCGCGGACCAGCGCGTCTTCCCGCTGAAACAGCTTGATTCTTCTTCCCAGGCCGGCGTTGCGACTTTTCTTGCGCACCGCAAGCATATGGGAATGCAGGTAACAGTGTCCACCGCGAACCCCCGGCACGGCCAAAGCGAATCCCGCCAATTCGCTGCCCTCGAACGCTCCTATCACCTGACCGCCGATTTTCTCCGCCACCACGAACATGCGCAGAGGAACGAGTTCAGCGTCGCTGAATCCCCATGCTTCTTTCTGCAAGGAGACGCAGGCCCGCAATTCGCCAAGTCCCTGGCAGTTACGGATGATCACCGAGTCCATCACTGGCCGCTCCGTTCCTGCAGCTTGGCTTTCTGCCAAAGGGCTTCCAGTTCGCCGACCGAAGCGCTCTTGAGATCGCGTCCGGAGGCGCAAAGCTGACTCTCCATCCATTGAAAGCGGCCCTTAAATTTGCGATTGGCCTTCTTCAGCGCCGACTCGGAATCGAGTGAAAGATAGCGCGAAATATTCACCAGCACAAAAAACAAGTCGCCCACTTCTTCTTCCAGGCGGCTGCGCAATGCTTCCGGGATGTGGGGCCGTCCAGCGCCAGCCATTCCCTTGCCGGCCGGTTGCGGCCCAGGAGCAGGGAAATCTCCGAGTTCATGGCGTAGCTCTTCGGTCTCTTCGCGGAGTTTGTCCAACAGCCCATCGACATGCGGCCAATCGAATCCGACGCCAGCAGCTTTGGCGCTCAATTTGTGGGCTTCGATGAAAGCGGGCATGGCCGGCGAAACACCCGCCAAAATGGATTCCGCGTTAGCCTTGGCCGCAGTTTTCCCGCTGGCGGCCTCACGCTTTTTCTTCTCTTCCTTTTTCAGCACCTCCCAGTTCCGCACAACTTCCGATGCGGTGTCGGCCTTGGCTTGGCCAAAGACATGAGGATGCCGATCGACCAACTTGTTTGCCAGCTGATCCAGCACATCGTCGATGGAAAAGGTGCCATTGTCCTTCGCCATCTGGGCGTAGAAAAGCACCTGCAACAAGAGATCGCCCAGTTCGCCGGGCAATTGCTCCCAGTCCCGATTGTCAATCGCTTCCAAGACCTCGTACGTTTCCTCAATGGTGTACGGCTTTATGGAATCAAAGGTTTGCTCGCGGTCCCAGGGGCACCCGCCCGGGCCTCGCAATCGAGACATGATAAAAACCGCGCGCTCAAAACGCTCTCCAGTGGTGGGCATCGATGGACTTACTTTAAATGACTGGGAGAGGGTGAGCAATCCGGTGGCGCACGGGGCGCCTGGAACCAATAACCGGTTTTCGGCCACTTACCAGTTGGGACATGGCGTGGGGGGATTCATCGCCAACTGCCAATCGCATTTTAGAGCCAGGCGCACCAAAGATGCGGCCTCTAAAACAACGACGCCTGGCGGGGCCCCTGATGCGAGGAGAAGCGGGGAACCCTTCCCGGATTGAACGTCCTGCGCGACTGCCTACGGGTCAGGCACCGCTAGGACCTTCACCGGCGATCGAAAGGTGGCAGAACCGGCCGGCTATGCGGGCTTCAAAAACACAACTCCCAGCGGCGGCAGCGTCAGGCTGACGGAATATGGCCGGCCGTGTGCCCGGATCGGCACAGCTTCCTTGCCACCCAGATTTCCCTGGCCGCTTCCGCCATATTCCTTCGCGTCACTATTCAGCAGCTCCCGCCAGAACCCGCCCGCAGGAACTCCAACGCGATATCCATGTCGCGGCACAGGAGTGAAGTTGCAGACGATCAAAATGATATCGCTGGACGACTTTCCCTTGCGTAGCAGGGAAACAATGCTGGCTGCGTTGTCATTGCAGTCCACCCACTCAAATCCCGCTGGATCCGTATCCAGTTCATGCATCGCAGGCTGGCTGCGATAAAGCCGGTTCAACTGCTCCACCCAGTTCTGCACGCCAAGGTGCAACGGAAAATGCAACACGTGCCATTCCAAACTCGTGTCGTGCGCCCACTCGCGCACCTGACCAAACTCGTCGCCCATGAAGAGCATCTTCTTGCCCGGCTGGGCGAACATGTATCCGTAGAGGGCGCGCAGATTGGCAAACTTCTGCCATTCATCGCCGGGCATCTTCCCAAGCAACGAACCCTTCCCGTGGACCACCTCATCATGCGACAGCGGCAGCACAAAATTTTCCGTGAATCCATACAACATGCGGAAAGTCAGCAGATTGTGATGGTACCGCCGGTGAATGGGATCCTCTGCAAAGTAGCTCAGCGTATCGTGCATCCAGCCCATGTCCCATTTCATGCCAAAGCCCAGGCCGCCGACATAAATTGGCCGCGACACCATCGGCCACGCCGTCGACTCTTCCGCGATGGTTTGCATGCCCGGATGCTCCTGATAACACACTTCATTCATCTGCCGCAGAAAGCTAATGGCCTCAAGATTCTCGCGTCCGCCGAATTTGTTGGGAATCCATTCACCAGCCTTGCGTGAGTAATCCAGATACAGCATCGACGCAACGGCGTCCACGCGCAATCCGTCGGCGTGATATTTGTCCAGCCAGAACATGGCGCTGGAGAGCAGAAAGCTGCGCACTTCATTGCGCCCGTAATTGAAAATGTAAGTCTTCCAGTCCGGATGAAACCCCGAGCGGGGATCGGCGTGTTCAAACAAATGCGTTCCATCAAAAAACGCCAACCCATGCGCGTCTTCCGGAAAGTGCGACGGCACCCAATCGAGAATTACGCCGATGTCATGCTGATGCAAATAGTCCACCAGATACATGAAATCCTGCGGCGTGCCGTAACGCGACGTGGGCGCAAAGTAACCGGTGGTCTGGTATCCCCACGACCCGTAAAACGGATGCTCCATCACCGGCAGTAATTCCACATGGGTAAACTGCATGCGCTCGCAATACTCAGCCAGCCGCGGCGCCATCTCGCGATAGCTGAGCGACCGGCTGCCTTCTTCCGGTACCCGCATCCACGAGCCCATATGCACTTCATAAATGGAAAGCGGCGCCGACAGGGATTGCCGGCTCGCCTGCGCTTTCATCCAGCCCTGATCGCCCCACTGATAATCCAGGTCCCACACCACCGACGCAGTCCGCGGCGCGATCTCATGCCACACTCCAAACGGATCAGCCTTCTCACCGACATGCCCCTTCTCGCGCGAAACGATGTGGAACTTATAGAGCGTCCCTTTACCGGCCCCGGCAATAAAGCCTTCCCAAATGCCCGAACTGCCACGCGGCTGCAACTGATGCGAATCCTGGTTCCAGTCGTTAAAACTACCGGTCACGGAAACCTTGCGGGCATTCGGCGCCCACACGCTAAATGCAGTTCCCGCCTTGCCGCCGATGTTCGTCAAGTGCGCCCCCAACTTGTCGTAGACGCGGTAGTGCCGGCCCTCGTTGAAGAGGTAGAGGTCCTGGTCGGTGAGCTGGCCGGGAATCGCGGGAATGAGGGGAGTCGAAGGTTCTGTGGTTTTGCTGATGGCCATGGGGCGATTTGTCTAACGACTTAGTGTACCGGAAGGGCTGGAAGGTTGGTTCGCACCCCTGACATGAAAGCTGGCGCACCGGTGTACCCGATCAAAAATGCTGGTCATCGTCGGAGGCCGAGATTGCTTGCGATCTAGATTGCTTGCGGGCGGGAAGGCTGGCGTCCGGGCCGAATGCGGCCAGGAAAGTGCGCTTCCCGGAAGCTCCACGCATCTAAGTTGCCGGGCCATTCAACCCACCCAAATACTGTCGGAAAAGGAGCCCTTCATGTTGAGCACCGCACCCATTCGCGCTTACCTACCCGCGTCTGACGTCGCACGCGCCCGGAGATTCTACGAACAGGTGATTGGCCTGAAGCCCAAACAGGAATATGCCGGAGGCGTGATCTACGAATGCGGCGGCTCCGAAGCGTTCATGTATCCGACGAGCCATGCGGGCACATCCATGGCCAGTCAGGCGTTTTGGCAAGTCGAGGACGTAGAGGCCGAAGTGGCCGATTTGAAAGCGCGCGGCGTGCAATTCGAGCATTACACCATGCCCGGCGTCACCATGAAGAACAACATTGCAACCGCCGGTGGCGCGAAAACCGCATGGTTCAAAGATAGCGAAGGAAATATTCTGGCCATCAGCCAGCGGCTATGAATGAGCGGGCCGGTGAAGGCGGTCGGGGCGGCCTAGGATGTTTTGAAAACTGGTTTGGGAGGCGCGCAAAGGGATTCAAACCAGCGGCTGATGTAAACCTGGGCATGGGCTTCGCCACAGAAATGGCGGGCGGTGGGGCTGCCGGCGGCAACCGCATCCCATTTGATGACCGCGAGCTTCTGGTCTCCGCACTCGATCACGAACCAGTGAGTCGGGGTTGCACTCACGATGCCGCAGATCTCGCATTGGAATTCCTTCAGACTCGACATGCCTTCTCCCGTTCAGTGATGCTCGGCAAAAGCTAGTATAGCGGCAAGCGCCGTCTCTCGGGAGCAACCCAGCGGGAGAGGCGCGGTTCGCTTTCAACCGGGCGGACGGCGTGCCCGGCGGCGGGGTCTGAAACCAACCGCGTTCGATCGAGTAGATGGCGATGATTCGGGGTGGTACGGCGGCCGCTGGCGCTGCGGTACGGCTGGACTCTGCCTGCACGCGGTTCTAAGCGGCGAGGTTAGGGATCAGCACCCGTCACCGGCAGGAGACACAGTCCCGCTGAATCACCGCGCCGTAGGCGGCGCCCGGAAAGGGCTGCCCCACCCAAGACCCCATTTTTTCGGGAAGCCGGAACCTTCAAGGAAATCTCAGTCTCCGGCATTGAACCATCCCCATGATTCCTCTCACCCCCAGTCCCCACCCGCAACCTATACTGGCGATATGCCCGAAGTCGATCTCCTATCCCCGCTCCACCAGTACTGGGGATACAGTTCCTTCCGCCCGCTGCAAGAGAAGATCGTCCGCAGCCTGGTGGCCGGACACGATACCTGCGTCATCATGCCGACGGGCGGCGGCAAGTCGCTGTGCTACCAGTTGCCGGCGCTGGTGTCAGGAAAAACCGCGGTGGTGATCTCGCCACTGATTGCTCTCATGCAAGATCAAGCCGCGCAGCTGGCGCAGATGGGAATTCCGGCGGCGGTGCTAAATAGCACGATGTCCAGCGGCGAGCAGTCGCGCATCATGGTGAGGGCGCGAGAAGGCGGGTACCGGCTTTTGTATCTTTCCCCGGAGCGTCTGGCGCGCGAGGATACCATCGGCTGGCTGCGCAGTGTCCCAATCTCTTTCTTCGCCATCGACGAAGCCCACTGCATTTCCGAGTGGGGACACGAATTCCGTCCCGACTACCGCCAGCTGAGCCGCCTGCGGGCGCATTTTCCCCATGCCCACATTGCGGCATTTACCGCCAGCGCTACGCAACGCGTGCGCCACGACATTCTTCACCAGCTCCAGCTACGCGCGCCTCACAAGTATATCGCTAGCTTTCATCGCCCCAACCTGCGTTACGCAGTGAAAGAATGCCAAGGACATGCGATTTCGGCTCTGCTGTTGTCTCTACTGCGCAATTACCCGGAAGGCAACATCATCATCTACGAGCCCACAATCGCACGCGTAGGGCAGACCGTAGATTTTCTGAGAGAGAACGGCGTCGCCGCCACCGCTTATCACGGAAAGCTGGAGTCATCCCTCCGCAAGCGCAATCAGGAAGCCTGGATGTCCGACGAGGTCCGCGTCCTGGTTGGAACGATCGCCTTTGGCCTGGGAATTAACAAAGCGACAGTGCGAGCCGTCATTCACATGTCGCTGCCCAAGTCGATCGAGCAGTACTACCAAGAAGCCGGCCGCGCCGGGCGCGACGGCCGACCCGCCGACTGCATCCTGCTCTGGCAAAAGCGCGACGCCGCATTACTAGCTCATTTCATGAGCCAGATCACCGATCCTCAGGAAAAAGATCGCGCTTGGCAGCGCTATCACATCATCCGCGCTTTCGTCGACTCGAAGGCATGCCGCCAATGGAAAATCTGCCAACACTTCGGCGAGAAGCCCAAATGGGAAACCTGCGGCGTGTGCGATGTGTGCGCCGGATCGCCGGCAGGTTTGTCCGAGAGCCCGCAGCCAGAAGCGGCAAGAGCGGTTGGGATGGCTCGGTCGGGGGTTGACGAAAACCTCCGAGAATACCTGCGGCAATGGCGCCGCAATACCGCCCGCGCGCAAGGCACCCCAGCTTTCCTGGTGATGCACGATTCGACGCTGGAAGAAGTCAGCCAGAAGCAGC
>Ga0193726_1001484_pt1 | contig 18344 bp, 15 predicted proteins | sample H2c1metaG_FD_144928 | JGI IMG/M metagenome (GOLD analysis project Ga0193726, IMG submission 144928) | Soil microbial communities from a riparian zone of the East river system, Colorado, United States - H2c1 | ecosystem: Environmental > Terrestrial > Soil > Riparian zone | place: USA: East River... | reverse complement strand
GTATTCATTAAAGCGGTGATTCATCACTGCTTCACCAGCTGTGTTTGTAAGCATTTGCGTACGCAAGCCCACCAATCCTCTCGAGGGGATTTCAAATTCCACATGTTGCATGTCGCCCTTTGTTTCCATTACATGCAGTTCGCCTTTGCGACGGGTAACGAGGTCAATTACCTTACTGGCATATTCCTGTGGCACATCTACAACAAGTGTTTCAAATGGTTCGCTTTTTTTACCGGCAATTTCCTTTATCAAAACCTGTGGCTGCCCTACCGTTAACTCATATCCTTCACGACGCATCGTTTCAATGAGGATGCCTAAATGCAAAATGCCACGGCCGAAAACAATAAAACTATCTGCGTTCTCAGAATCTTCCACCCGTAAGGCAAGATTTTTTTCCGTCTCCTTTATTAACCTGTCGCGGATGTGACGTGAGGTTACAAACTTTCCGTCTCTTCCATAAAAAGGAGAGTTATTGATACCAAACATCATACTCATTGTAGGTTCATCTACACTGATCGTTGGTAATCCCTCAGGGTTTTCAAAATCCGCAATCGTATCACCAATATTAAAATCCTCAATACCCACTACGGCACAAAGATCACCGGACAATACTTCGGTTACTTTTTTCTTTCCCATCCCCTCAAAAACATATAATTCTCTTGCTCTCGTCTTTTTAATAGTTCCGTCACCAAGTACCAGTGAGATCGGTTGATTTTCCTTAATGGCGCCCCTGCTTACTTTACCAATGGCAATGCGGCCCAAAAAAGAAGAATAATCCAGCGATGTGATTTGCAGTTGCAACGTTCCGTCACTGACTTTTGGAGGGGGAACATATTTTAATATGCCATCAAGAAGCGGTGTAATATCTTCTGAGGGGGTCAATGAATCATTGAACCATCCATTTTTTCCAGAACCATAAAAAGTAGGGAAATTCAATTGTTCTTCTGTGGCATCAAGGTTAAAAAACAGGTCGAAAACGGCATCATGCACTTCGTCAGGGCGACAATTAGGCTTGTCGACCTTATTAATAACAACAATTGGTTTTAAATTTAAATGAAGCGCTTTCTGCAACACAAATCTGGTTTGCGGCATAGGGCCTTCAAAAGCGTCTACAAGCAACAAAACTCCATCAGCCATTTTCAGAACCCTTTCCACTTCTCCGCCAAAATCGGCGTGACCAGGGGTATCGATCACATTTATCTTAACGCCTTTATATACAACAGCTGCATTTTTGCTAAAAATAGTAATTCCACGCTCCCGCTCAAGCTCATTACTGTCCATGATGAGGTCGCCGGTTTCCTGGTTATCCCTAAACACGTGAGTCTGGTGTAATATCCTATCTACCAGGGTAGTTTTTCCATGATCAACGTGGGCAATGATGGCTATATTTCTGATTTCCATAGATTAAGTTATGCTGCGAGCGGCGGGCACTGAACTTTGAGCTTTTAAACTCAGCTCAAGGCTTGGGCTCCCGGCTTTTTTAAGAGCGCGAAGGTACGCTTTTAAAGCGAGGGTATGAAGAAAAGGGGTGGGAATATTATATTAACAAACGATTACTTATTTAAAGGTTTTGGCCTAAAGCAATCAAACTCTTACATATATCCTTCTCTTATCAAGAATATAACCGACCGTCCAACAAAATAGCATATAGCAAATGGCAAAAAGAAATGAACCGAAATACATGCCCGCGTGTTTAAATACATTTTGAAACAGCCAGTTGTAAAGTGGCTGTCGATCCGCGCCAATGGGAATAAACCAAAGCATCGTGGCGCCCAATTCTGACAGTAGATAAATGAATAACGGGTTCTTTCCCACTACGCGGAAAAAATAGGTCCACTTTGTGCGCTGTAAAAAATCAATGATATAAATCAGCCCTGCAAGGAGAATGCAATCAATTCCCACGGTAAGCAAAACAAAACTTCCGGTCCACAATTTTTTACTGATTGGGAAAAACCAATCCCAACTCAAGGCAAGCAAAACTGATAAAACTCCAACTAAAAGCAATTTTGTTAATCCTTCAAAACTTTTTCCACGTTCCTGTACCCATTTCCCTGCGGCATATCCGAATGTAACATTGGCAATGGCCGGCAGTGTACTCAAAACCCCCTCGGGATCAAAGGCTACACCTTCACCATGATACAAATGATTTGATCCAAATAACCATAGATCAAGTTTTGTCCCGGCATTGGTGAGCATATCATAAGGATGATCCCCACCAAAAAATAAAAGGATGAACCAATATAAAAGTAAAAAGATAAAAGACAACCGGTATACTGTAGCAGGTTTCAGGTAACGGATCATCAGGGCAGCAAAAAAATATCCCAGTGCGATACGCTGCAAAACTCCCATAATCCTTGTATGTGAAGCGGGATTAAACGTAAGTCCATTATCATCATTCCAATGTACAAAAGGGAACCAATACATTAAGAAACCCAAAAGGAAAATGAGGAAAGCTCTTTTAAATATTTTCCAATTAACCGTTGCATTCGAAAGGCCTTCCCATTTCTTCATAGAAAAGCTCATTGCATTTCCTACAACAAACATAAAGGTGGGGAACACAAGGTCTGTTGGTGTAAACCCAAACCAATGTGCGTGCTGCAATGGGGGATAAGAGGTGGCTTCATTGCCCGGTGTGTTTACGATGATCATAAAACAAATGGTCATTCCACGAAGCACATCAAGAGCAAGGAATCGTTGTGGGGCATTCATAAGCAGTTATTATCCTTCTAATATAAAAATTTTCTGCCACCAAAATTTTTATATTTAAAACGCTGGAGCAGTCATCATAAACCTCAGAATATTCGCTTTATAATTTGAATGATGGCAGTGATCGCCAGGCTAAAGATGATCATGGTGGTAATAGGAAAATAAATTCTGAAATTTTCTTTTTCGATTCGAATATCGCCAGGTAACCTGCCAATCCAGTGCAATTTGTCATGAAAGAAATAAATGATCACACCTAATATGATGAGCATAACCCCCGCAAGGATGATGTATTTGCCTGTCTCATGATTCATACGGCAAAATTAATTTTAAAAGGTTTGCCGGGAACGGGTTCTACAATACTTTCAAAAATGCCCGGTGTATTTCAAGCCATTGCCGGTGTCCCGGCCTTTCATTCAGTTTAAATATGAAAGGGGTCTCGCTAAGATTGCACTTAGATGTCAATATCATTTTTACTGTTATTTCACCCGATATCCATGGTAGCAATGATATAATTAAAGATTTCCTTTAAATCTTTACCTTGTACTATTTCGTATATCAAGTTCCACATTGTATGGCGAGGTTAAGAGATATATTGCAACAGCAACGAAAAAAAAATTTCGTTGGCCGCCAAAATGAACTGAATTTTTTCACTTCACTTCTTAAAGACCCGCCTCCGGAATACCATCTTGTATACATTTATGGTCCTGGTGGACAGGGCAAAACCACACTTCTAAAACAGTTTGCTGATGTTTGCCTCGAAACTGCGGTTCCTTTTATTCATCTTGACTGCAGGTATATTGAAGCGCACCCTGATAGTTTTAAGCAGGCATTCCAACTTTCATCTCCCTTTGGTGAAAAAGAAGTTTTTGAGGCAATAGATACCCATCATGGTCCTGTTATATTGATGATCGATACTTATGAAAAATTGAAACCATTGGATGACTGGCTTCGAATGGATTTTCTACCGGAACTTCCGGGAAACCTGGTCACTATCATTACAGGGCGATCCGCATTATCTACCAACTGGAAAACGGACCCTGGCTGGCAAAGCATCATCAAAACATTTTCATTAAAGGAATTGAGCGATGAAGAAAGTAAACAATTATTAAATCGAAGAAATATTCCCGGTGAAAATATTTTCCGGATCGTTCAATATACACACGGCAACCCGTTGGCGCTTTCTATTATTGCAGATATGTTTGATCAGCGAAACAATAGTCATTTTGATCCGCTTGATTCGCCTGACATTATGAAAACCCTGCTGGAACAATTTGTGCAGGAAGTACCAAGCCCCGCACATAAGGCTGTACTTGAATTGTGTTCACTCGTAAACGTAACTACCGAACAATTAATTGAAGAAGTATTAGGCCCCCAACTTGCACACGAACTTTTTAACTGGTTAACTACATTGACATTTATTGAAAAGGGCCCTGCAGGAATTTATCCTCATGATATAACCCGCGACGCTATTGCCAATGAAATGCATTGGCGTCATCCTGATTGGTACCGGCACCTGCATATTAAAACGCAGCAGTATTATATTACAAGGTTGCTGAAAAAAAGTGGTGAGTCACAAAGAGTCTTATTATTTGGACTGATCTTTTTGCATCGAATGAATCCTGCAGTAAAGCCATTTTTCGAGTTCCAGGAAACAGGGTCAACCTGGATGGATCTTTTAAAAGAAGAAGACAAACCCTTTTTGATGGAGATGGTAAAAAAATTTGAAGGTGATCTCTCTGCAAAAAATTTTGAACAATGGCTGGACCACGAATCGGCAACGGTATGGGTTTTCAGAGATGCTGAAAAAACCCCTGCCGGATTGGTGCTGAAAATTGATATTGAAAAGCTAGCAGGCAAAACACATGATGGGGCCATCAACGAGATCCTTAAACTGAAGCAAAAATTAAAGATCGGAGAAGGGCAGTTAATGACCGCGTTCCGGACATGGATGGGGCGGGAACATTATCAAAATGTTAGTGGCGTTCAAAGTGCAATTTTTCTTGCGATCGTTCAATATTATTTCGCTCCTGGCCTTGCAGTAAGTTTATTAAGTTGCGCGCATCCCGGTTTTTGGAGCCAGGTATTAAACTATGCCGACCTGCATCACCTTAAGGAATTGGATTATGAAATAAATGATACACCGCATGGTTGGTATATGCATGACTGGAGGGAGCGACCTCCATTAGCGTGGCTGGAACTAATGGGCAAGCGCGAGATCGATGAAGAAGAATCAACCTCTCCGGGTAACCCGCATAAAAACCCCTTGACCGAAGAGCAATTTGCTGATGCCATAACAGAAGTATTAAAAATGATCGACAACCCCAGGAAACTGACTGACAATCCTTTGCTGCAATGCAAATTTGTTACACAGGACACAGAATTAGACGCCTCAGAAATAAATCGTGCCCTTACTTTGGCAGATAAAATCAGGAATACGGTAGCCTCGCTTGAGAATTCTCCAAAGGATGAAGCCTTCCATCGCATACTTTACCGCAGTTTTATCAACCCGGTTGGCACGCAGGAGCAGACGGCAGAGTTTCTCTACATGAGCTTCAGCACCTATCGCAGGAATTTGAAAAAAGCAATTGAAAGAGTTGCTGATATATTATGGCTGGAGGAGAATAAAGATTGATCAACTGGCTCTTGCTGGGTCTTCTGCCGCAATCTCTTAGACGGGTCAAATGGCATAATTGCTAAGAATAAATTCCTCTTCGATCGATCTTCTAAAGCCGCATGGACAAAAATTGAACAGAATCTGGACTTGTAACTGAGCAGCACCCTGGCGCATATTTGTATTGTATAAGCAGCTACTATGACCAGAACCAACGCAAATTTTACTGAAGAAGAATTGATTGCGGCCCTTCACAGCGGCAATCATCAATCGTTTGAGAAACTCTACAACCGATTTTCCCAGGTGCTTTTTGGAACTATTTTAACATGGGTCAGCGATTCTCATGTTGCGGAGAATCTTTTACAGGATGCATTCGTGAAAGCCTGGGCTAACAGGGAGACATATGATCCGGCGAAGGGGAGGTTGTTTACCTGGCTTTATAATATTTCCCGCAATGTTTGTATTGATTATTATCGCAGCCGCCAATATAAAAAAGGAAAAGCGGCCATTTTAAGCGATGATATTTCATTAATTATGAATACTAAACTATCCGTAAAAATGCCCGATGCCATTGGTCTCCGTAAATTGCTGGACATGTTAAGGAATGAAGAAAGACAAGTGGTAGAGCTGATGTATTTCAAAGGATTTACTCAAAAAGAAATTGCGAAACTTATGAATATGCCTCTAGGTACTGTAAAAACAAGAATGAGTATGGCAATAAAAAACCTTCGATCATTTTTTATGAACGATTGGTCAAAAGCCCAGGAAATAATTGCACTTAATAATTAAAATTTGCTCTATGAATATGGAAGAAATGATCGACACTAAAGGGATTAAGACAAAACCACTGGCACAAACAATCATCGATACCTGGAATACGAAAGTGGATGAAAAAATAATTCAGCTTTATGCTCCTGATTACGAAGGAGAGGATTTTAGCGGAAGTAAAAAAAGATCAGGTATTGAAGGGGTGAAAGGCTGGCTGAACAATGTACTTCACGCGTTCCCGAATATTCATTACACGCTGATTGATTATGTTGAAAATGACGAACGTCTTGTACTTCATTGGATAGCCGATGGGAACCACCACGGCTCTTTTTTGAAAATTCCTGCATCGGGGAAGCCTGTTACTATTAACGGGATCTCTTTACTGAAAATTGAACATGGAAAGATCAAAGAGGGGAAACTTTTTTGGGACCTGGCAGGTGTATTAAGACAAATTGGATTGTTGCCAAGTTTGCCTTAGCGGCTTGTTACCTTCTTCACAATAGAATACAACGAACACAGATCACACGGATTCACAAAAAACTATCAAAAAATGTCTATTGAGTTCCCGGATAAAGAAGTAAAAGAAAAAAATAGCAAAGAGTCCCCTGCTGTTGAAACCCCTGCACCCGCTCAATTACAATCATGAAAACCAACTATTATATTTTTATTGATAAGTTTGTTGCTTCATGTGACATTGAAACGGCTTATCATTACATCAGGCAAATTGAAGAGTATCCGCGCTGGTGGGGAAAGGTGTATAAAAAAATCATAAAACTAAAAGAGGCCCCTCCGGATGTCGCCGGTGCAAAATATCGTATTACTGTTGGCGGATTTCTACCCTATTCGCTCACCATTGACAATGAGGTAACCCATATCGACAGGCCAAACCTGATTTGCTTCGATGCAGAGGGAGAATTGCAGGGCAAAGGAGTGTGGTCGTTTCGAGAAGTAGATGAAGGTACTGAAGTGACTTTTGACTGGAGGGTTGCCGCGAATAAAAAAGTGATCAGGTTTTTTTCATTTTTATTAAAGCCATTATTCAAAGCAAATCATCATTACTGCATGGTAAAGGCAAGAGAAGGAATGGAAAAAGATCTCTCGAAAAAAAATCAATTGTCCTCTTCAATATAATTTTTTAATTCATGGAAAAAAATCAGGTTACCCCTGGACGCATTATGCATATAGGGATGGGTTTCTGGGCCTCTAAAACAATATTAGCGGCAGTACGGTTCAAGCTTTTTACGAAGCTCGCCGGTAAAAAATTATCTGGAAAGGAAATAAAGAGCTCGTTGGGACTTCAAACAACAGAACGCCATGTGTATGATTTTTTAGATGCCCTGGTATCATTGGGCTTTTTGCAAAGAGAAGGAATCTTTGAAAAAGCTACCTACACCAATAGTGATGATACCGATATGTTTCTTGATCAGAACAAACCCACTTACATGGGCGGAATTCTTGAAATGGGAAATAACAGGTTGTATAAATTTTGGGGTAATCTTGAAGAAGGATTACTAACGGGAAAAGCACAGAATGAAACGATGGGCAGTCTTGTGGAAACCGGCTTTGAAAAATTATATGAATCGCCAGAGAAATTGCAGGAATTTATGAATGCGATGTCTGGGATCCAGATGGGCAATTTTGTTACATTGGTCAATAGCTTCGATTTCAGTAAATATAAAACGGTTTGCGATGCAGGGGGCGCCGATGCCTCGCTATGTATTCAAATTGCAAAACATCATCCCAACGTGCATTGCATTTGTGTTGACTTACCGCAGGTGAAGCCGCTTGCTGAAACCAATATTGCAAAATTTGGATTACAGGATAGGATCGAATTCGTGAGTACGGATTTCTTTAAAGGAGCTATCCCCGCAGCGGATGTAATCACCATGGGTAATATTCTTCATGGATGCAATGAAGAACAAAAATTGCAATTGTTGAAAAAATCTTACGAGGCGCTTTCTGAAAATGGAGTATTCATATCCATTGAAAATATTATTGATAACGACAGGCGTCAAAATGTTTTTGGATTACTGATGAGCCTGAATATGCTTATAGAAAACGGGGATGGATATGATTATAGTATGAATGATTTTGATAAGATGGTGAACACAATTGGTTTCAGAAAAACCGAACAGGTTACCCTGGGTGGCCCTACCAGTGCCGCCATTGCTTATAAATAAGAAGTAATTTCATATCATTAAAAATGAAAGATGATTCCTGGCCAACCGCGATCTGCATTATTATTTATTCCTGATATCAGCGGGTTCACCCAATTTGTAACGGATACAGAAATATCACACAGCCAGCATATAGTCCAGGAACTCCTGGAGATCCTGATTGATAGTAACCATTTGAATTTAGAAATTTGCGAAATAGAGGGTGATGCCATTTTCTTTTATAAAGTTGGAAATAAACCAGATTTGGAAAGCTTGTTGCAACAGGTTGAAAAAATGTTTACCCGCTTTCATGGTCACCTGAAATTGTATGAACACCAACGCATATGCCCTTGCGGTGCATGCAAGAGAGCCGTTGATCTCTCCTTGAAAGTTGTGGTTCATTTCGGTGAAGTGACTGGAATTTCAGTAAAAGATCACAAAAAACTTTTTGGAAAAGATGTGATCCTGATCCACCGGCTCTTAAAGAATAATCTTGCGAAAAAAGAATATGTTCTTTTGACTGACCAGGTCTTTTCAGAGTTCGAATCCAAAAACCTTCCCCCCTGGTACTTACCGCAGCAGGCTACAGAACAATATGACGTTGGTGATGTTCAATTTCATTTTTCCGATCTTTCCAGTTTGCATAACAATGTTCAAATCAATTTACCGGTTTATAACTCTTCCGACCGTACCTATATCGCATTTTCCCGGGAAGAAATTTTGCCCGCTTCCTTAGAAAAGACCTTTGAAATTTTATTAGATATGCAGCAACAGCTAAAGCAACCCGCCGAAAAAAATAAAGATACAGACCATCCTGAAGATATTGCCAGAATAGGAACCAGGCACCCTTGCCTCATAACAAGAAATAATTCAATAAACGTGATAGAATCCGTAAAAATGGAAACCGAGAGAATTGAGCTGGTAGAAATGAATGAGAAAGGTGTAGCCGGTTACCGGTATATTCTTAAAAAATTATCCCCGGAACAAACCATCATCTCTGTGCAAATGCTGGTTAAGAATAACCCCATTTTCAGGGTGATCTTCTTCCTTGCGATCAGGGCAAAAATGGTTGGGCGCATCAGCTCTTTTTTTTCAAATATAAAGGACTATCTGAAGAAACAAGTAAGCCCGGGTTTAAGCATTTAATTTTTATTTCATGTGGATATTCCCTGATCTGTCTAATTCAATTTTATTTTCCGACTGAAGGAAGTCGATCACTTTCCAGGCTTTTTCTTTCTTAACTCCATGCAATTGTTCCAAAAGCTCTTTGGTATGAATTGATCGTTCTTTCACTGAATTTACGATCCGGTTGTTAATAGCTTCAAATTCTTCTTTTGTGAGTTGAACCGATTTCTGCCGCAGGCAATTATCGCAAACACAGCAATTCTTTAACCCATTGTCCCCGAAATATGAACCAATGATCCTGCTCCGGCACTCCGTGGTCTCTTCGATGTAACGCATCATCGTATGAATTCTTCCGGTAAATTTTTCCTTTCTTTTATTGAAAAATTTTACGTCTATAAAAAGATCTTCGGTTTTTATCCGGCTCCTCAAAAAGAAAAGTTGTGAGGAATCTTTTTGAGGAACATATTCAATAATGCGATGCCCGTTCAACAGTACCAATTCCTTTTTTATATCGTTGATACCCCTTTTTAATAAAAATGCCAGGTTCTTTTCCGAGACAGTAGCGGGATATTCAAAAATTCCTTCGTAGGCCCGAAGCAATGTTTTGATCATTTGTTCAAGCCCTGGATGATCTTTTTCAAATTGGTTCAAGTATTCTTTTCCAGTAGTAAATTGAACGGTTGCAGGGAGAAACACCTGCTCATTGAAACTTAGCCACCCATCCTGTTCAAGCGCTTTTAAAGAATAAAGAGCGGTGAAACTATTCAATTTGAATTTTTTGATGAAATCTGCAATATCAAAATCATAATATTGCCCTCCTCCCTCACCCGAAGGGATCTGCAGGTAATTTGAAACGGATTGATATACTTGCCTGATCTCTTCCATTAAAGGATAGCGAAGCCTGATCGAATCCTCCAATTCCGTTATATCCTTTTTACTAAATAATAAAACTGCGTAAGCTTTCTTTCCATCTCTTCCGGCTCGTCCTGCTTCCTGGTAGTAATTTTCTAAACAATCGGGTGCATCGGCATGAATCACCACACGGACATCCGGCTTATCTATTCCCATACCAAATGCATTTGTGCAAACAATTATCCGGCAATTATTATCCTTCCAGGCTTCTTGTTTCCGATTCCGTTCTTCCTGGGTTAGACCCGCATGATAAAAATCCGCAGGCATCCCATGCATTTTAATAAGATCACTTATTTCCTTTGTTCTTTTCCTGCTTTTACAATATACAATGGCACTCCCGGGAACATTTTTTAATATTTCTATTATTTTAATAATCCTTGAATCAACGTTAAACACACTATAGGATAGATTGGGCCTGTCAAATGATTGACTAAAAATATTCCTGGTTTTGAATCCAAGATTATCGCAAATATCATTTTGAACTTCGGTTGTAGCCGACGCCGTCCAAGGCCAAACAGGAACTCCGGCAAGTTCTTCCCTCAGGGCAGCTATCCGTAGGTAAGGCGGACGGAAATCATATCCCCATTGAGAAATACAATGGGCCTCATCCACGGCAACCAGGTTAATATCAAGACCAGGCAAATATTCTTTGAATAAGGATGTTTCCAACCTTTCAGGCGAAACGTATAAAAATTTACAATTACTCTGTGCAGCAACTTTTAATGTATTGACCACTTCCCTATAGCTCATCCCCGAATAAATGGCGTATGCTGTGATATTTCTTTTCCTTAGGCTTTCGACCTGGTCCTTCATCAACGCAATGAGAGGTGAAATAACAAGGCACAATCCTTCTTTTGCTAATCCGGGTACCTGGTAACAAAGAGATTTGCCACCACCTGTAGGCATCAATGCCAGCGTGTCTTTTCCCTGAAGGACTGAATTAATGATTTCTTCCTGCAGAGATCTGAATGATTTGTAACCCCAATATTGTTCTAAAATTTCGTGGATCATGAGACTTGAATCTTGAGAAAAAATTTCCGTTGGCATTGAGGGGTCTTTTTTGAAATCACCAGGATATTTTAATTGCTTTAAGATTTTATCTAAGCTAAGAAAATAAATACCGGTCACGCCACTTTCTTCACGAAGAGGCGAACGGAGTTTGCTGCAAGCACCACATCACTGAGTCCCATTACCAGGGCGCCAAAACCAGGAGTAAGAAATCCAAGAGCGGCTACGGGAATCGCAATGATATTATAGAAGAAAGCCCAGAAAAGATTTTGTTTGATCGTAAGGTAGGTGTGCTTACCAAGCCCAAGGGCTGTTGGAAGATTATTTAAACCGCCTCCCATCAATACTACCTGTGCAGTTTGCATGGCGATCTGCGAAGCGTCACTCATTGAAATGCCTATCGATGCTTTAGCCAGTGCTGGCGCATCGTTTATCCCATCTCCCACCATAGCCGTGGGGACCAATGCATTCAAGGCTGCGATTTTATTAAGTTTTTGTTCAGGGCTTTGTTCTGCGATCACTTCATCAATTCCCAATTCTTTTGCAAGGGGCAGGCATTTTGATAAGCGATCGCCACTCAACAAAATTGTTTTTATATTTTTTGAATGTAAATAATTTACCACCTGCTTTGCTTCCGCTCTTATTTCATCAGATACATCAACCCATCCCAGCAACCGATCATTTTTTACTATATATATATTATGCTTATCATCCTTTGTAAATTCTTTTGCCAGGTTGTACGAGCCTGCCTGGAATTGGTTCCCATTTTTATCCAATCCATACATTCCAAGCCCCTTCTTTTCTTCGATCTTATGCCATAATATCGCGTTTTTTGTTTTCCATTCTTTCACGATCCCTTTTGCAATGGGATGATTTGAATATTTCTCCAGGGAGTAAACAATTTCTTTAAATTCTTCTTCACTCAAATCTCCAGCGCTGAAACCTGAAACCCGGAACGATCCGGTTGTCAGGGTTCCTGTTTTATCAAATACCACCTGTTTAATATTTTTGAACAATTCCAGGCTCGTTGCATTGCGAAATAAAATTCCTGATTTTGCTCCTCTTCCCAATCCTACCGCAATAGCCGCGGGGGTAGCAAGTCCCATAGCACATGGACAGGCGATCACAAGGACAGCGATACTCCGCATGAGAGCAGGTGTAAATTCTGCAAGAAGAATCCAGTTTATGGTAAGCGTCACTAAAGAGATCCCGATCACTACCGGCACAAAGATGGCGCTAATTTTATCTGCTAATTTTTGCACCGGTGGTTTGTCTCCCTGTGCCTGTTTTACAAGATTTATGATTCCTGAAAGTACCGTATCATTACCAACCGCGGTTACCTGTGCTTTCACAGTTCCACTTTCGAGAATACTGCCACAGATCAGGGTATCCTTTGGGCCCTTCTGAACCGGGATACTTTCTCCTGTTACAATCGCTTCATTCACTTCTCCATCTCCCAAAAGGATCTTACTATCCATCGGGATCTTTTCTCCGCTTTTAACAAGTATCAGGTCCCCGACTTTCAGCTGTGTATTTTCAACAGGAAAAATATGTTCCTGATGCTCATTGTCATAAGCGATCATATTCGCCATTAATTTTTGAGATTGGACAAGCGAATTCAATGCACGCTGGGTTGATTGAAGGGAAGCATCCTCGAGATAATTGCCCAGGAATACCAGGGTGAGGATTGCAGCGGTCGTTTCATAAAACATGAAATGCTCCGCCTCCCCGATCAATGTTCCATATAAACTATAAACAAAGGCGGCTGTGGCCCCCAGCGCAATCAACACATCCATGTTCGGCATGCCATTGCGCAAACTTTTCAGGGCACTTTTTCCAAAAAATCGCATCCCCACGATGTAAACCGGTATACATAAGGAGAGTTGGACCCATGGATTCATTAGCCTATGCATCTCCAGACCGGGAATCATAGGTAATAGTATAATGGCCGTAAATGGAAAACAAAACCAAAATCTTTGAAGAGAAGTAGATAATAACTTCCTCTTTTTAAAAACAATTTCCTGGTCTCCCTTAACACTATAACCAAGCTCCTCAATGCCATTTGCCAATTTCTCTTTTGTATGCGATCCATTCATTACAAAAGATACATCTCCTCCAAGAGCACTTACCTTAACTTCCTTCATCCCCTCCTTTTCCAAATATTTATGAATCGTGAGGGCGCAATTAGCGCAAGTCATCCCTTCCACTTTCCATTGAACTTTTTCCATAATGCAAATTTATCGATTTAAAAAGGGTTGTTCCTGGAAGGAGAAATACCAGGAAATTAAAGCAGCGAGTACTGTTACATTTGCTTATGGAGATGATCTATACCATCCAGCAATTGCCACAGGCAGCCGAAGCCTTTTGGAAAATTGCCACAGGTGCACCGATCATTGCTTTTCATGGAAATATGGGATCCGGGAAAACCACCTTCATCCACGCAATTTGCAATTTCCTGAATGTAAAGGATGTCGTAACCAGTCCTACTTTTTCTATCATTAACGAATATTTCTACGATGAAAACGGGCATCAGAAAAAGATTTACCATATCGATCTTTACCGCCTCAGGGATGAACAGGAAGCTATAAATGCCGGTGTGGAAGATTGTTTGAATAGCGATCATCTTTGTCTTATTGAATGGCCCGAAAGAATTTCTTCGATCCTTCCGGGGACCTGTTTACATGTTTTTTTGGAACTCATTAATGACCAAACTCGAAAACTCAGGATCGGGGATAATTAGCTATTTTTGATAAGGCCCGGGCAAAGAGTAAAAATGGAATTCAAAGATTATATCTTACCTGCTTACGTGATGAATGGAATTTCCATAGCACAAAAGTATTACATCCGCCCGTGGCGGTATGAAATCGAGGTTGAAGCTTCAAAGAATTATTGTGGCTGGTAACGAAAACCCTTAAACAACAAACTTGAAAATGTTTCATGAGCCAGCAGAAACCTAAAATAAGCACATCATTCAGTTACGAAACTTTAGAAGAAACGCTGGATATACGACCCAAGGGGGCTCCCATGCAAATTGGAATTCCAAAAGAAATAGCCTTCCAGGAAAATCGTATTGCCCTGACTCCGGATGCGGTTAGCGTACTGGTAAGCAATGGCCATACCGTTGTGATAGAACATAACGCAGGTGAAGCTTCTCATTTTCGTGATAAGGATTATGCAGAAAGTGGTGCCAAGATTGTGTACGACAGGGGTGAAGTATATAAACTTCCCATTCTTGTAAAAAGCGCCCCGGTTATTGATGAAGATATCCCGCTCTTGCAAATGAGCCAGGTAATCATTTCTCCCATCCATCTGAGCATATTGAAAGCGGACCTGCTGCAGAAAATGATGGAGAAGAAAATCACGGCTATTGCTTTTGAGAATTTAAAAGATGACAGCGATTCATATCCTATTGTTCGCAGTATGAGCGAGATCGCCGGGAGTGCCGTGATGCTGATCGCCGCCCAATATTTAGGATCTGCTAATCATGGAAAAGGAGTATTGCTTGGCGGAGTTTCGGGTATTGCGCCCACAAAAGTTATTATTATCGGGGCAGGAATTGTAGGTGAATATGCAGCAAGGGCCGCACTGGCATTAGGTGCGTCTGTAAAAGTTTTTGACAACAGTGTTTACCGGCTTAAGCGTTTGCAAAATAATATAGGTCAGAGGTTATGGACATCGGTCATTGAACCAAGAATGCTTGCCAAACAATTGAAGACCTGTGAAGTTGCCGTGGGAGCACTGGCTTCGGAAACAGGAAGAACTCCGCTGGTCGTCACCGAAGAAATGGTAAGTAATATGCGGGCCGGCTCTGTTATCATTGATGTTAGTATTGATCGTGGAGGTTGTTTTGAAACTTCGGAGATCACCAGTCATGAACATCCGATCTTTTTAAAATATGGAGTAATACATTATTGCGTTCCAAATATACCTTCTGGTTTTGCAAGGACCGCATCACAAGCCATCAGCAATGTGCTTATGCCATTATTGCTTGAGGCTGGTGATGAAGGCGGTTTTGAAAATCTTGTCTGGCACAAGGTGCATCTCCGCAATGGCATTTATCTTTTTAAAGGCGCTTTAACCAATTTCTATCTCAGCGAAAGGTTTGATTTGAAATATACCGATCTTAATTTATTGATTGCCAGCCAGCGCTGATTCACATTCCCCCGGCACCGTTACCCAAATATTAATTTTTCAAAAAAAATGGCCTTCTCTTTTGTTTTTAATTAAACGTTTGTTTAATTTCGCCCCTTTCAAAAAATCGGGTATGATTTACAGCGAAAAGCAGGTACAGATTATGGAGGCAGCCGAGGAACTTTTTGCTGAAAAAAGTTTCGAGGGCACTTCCGTTCGTGACGTAGCCAAAAAGGCTGGTGTGAACCTTGCTATGATCTCCTATTATTTTGGCTCAAAAGAAAAATTGATGGAGGCATTATTTAAGTTCCGCGGGCATCATATCACATTACAGCTGGAGACCATGTTGCAGAACAAGGATATGAGTTCGTTGGAAAAGGTATACCAGCTCATCGATAGTTATATTGAAAAGATCATGAAACAGAAATGTTTTCATAAGATCATGGCCAGGGAACAAATGGTAGATCTTAAAGGAGCGACGCCCCGACTGATACATGAGCTCAAAAAAAGAAACCAGGCATTGGTGCAACAATTAATTGCAGAGGGCCAGAAAAAAAAGGAGTTCAAAAAAAATATTGATGTCCCGCTCATGATGGCGACAATGATCGGAACAACGAGTCACCTGGTAACTACACAACATTATTACCGTAAACTGAATGACCTTGAATCGTTGCCCGATGAAGAATTTCAGAACCACATCAAAAAAAAACTAAGCAATCATTTAAAATCTCTTTTTAAAGCAGTTTTGATTTATGAATAAACGAAAACCAGGATTGGTAGTGCTGGGCTTATTTGCATTTACTTTTTTGAACGCACAGGAGGGAAAACTGATCCGCCTGGATGAAGCTATAGACCTGAGTATCAAAAACAGTAAAGAACTTAAGGTTAGCCAGGCAAAAATTGAAGAAGCGACGGCTGCATTAAAACAAGCGGTCAATAATAAATTACCCGATGCAAAAGTCTCCGCAGCCTACCTGAGACTAAACAGTGCCAATGTTGATATAAAATTAAAAAGCAACAATCCTAACGGGACAAGTGAAACTCCTAAAATTTCGCAGGCGGTGTATGGCATTCTAAATGGCTCGCTTCCTGTTTATGCCGGGGGCCGCATCCGCTATGGCATTGAAGCGGCAAAATACCTGGAAGAAGCTACAAAACTGGATGCGGATAATGACAGGGCGGAAGTCATCCAGACCACGATTGAAGCCTATATTAATTTATACAAAGCAAAATCGTCGGTGATGCTGGTAAAAGAAAATTTGTCCGAATCCCAGCAACGCGTGAAAGATTTTACCAATCTTGAAAAAAATGGATTGCTGGCACGCAACGATCTTTTAAAAGCAGAATTACAATCATCGGGTGGGGAGCTGAGTCTACTGGATGCAGAAAATAACTGGCAACTTTCAAATGTGATCATGGATCTTTTACTTGGGCTTCCGGAAACCACTCAATTGATCACTGATTCAACACTGACGGATTCAATCTTTACCGTAAAAAACCTGGATGAATATGTACAATCTGCATATACTCAAAGAAAGGACCTGGCCTCAGTAGACCTAAGAAAAAAAGCAACAGAAACAGGAATAAAATCGGTGAAAGCAGAATATTATCCTTCTATAGCAATAACAGGTGGATACATTGCTGCCGATATTCCCAAATTAGTTACGATCACCAATGCTGTAAATCTTGGTGCGGGTGTTTCATACAATTTTGGTTCTCTCTGGAAAACCAAGGCAAAGGTTCAACAGGCAGAAGCAAGAGCCAGGGAAGCTGCGATCAGTGAGAGTTTACTAAACGATGATATCCGGTTACAGGTAAGCAAGGCTTACTTAAATCTTCTGAGCAGCCAGAAAAAAATCGAGGTGTACACAAAAGCGGTAGAACAAGCAACGGATAATTACCGCATCGTTCAAAATAAATACAATAATAGTCTTGCCACCACGACTGATCTTTTAGATGCGGATGTGGCACAGTTGCAGCAAAAAATGAATTTAGTTTTCGCGAAAGCAGATGTAGTGGTTATTTACAATAAGCTATTACAAACGGCAGGGCTATTGGATCAAAACAAAAAATAATAAAGTAAAAAATATGGCGGAAAATAACGAAACCAAAAATGAAAAAGGGAAAAAGACAAGCCCTGTTTTTAAAATCATACTGGTCATATTGATCGTTGGAGGAGGCTGGTTTGGAATTTCAAAATATTATCATAGTCTTCACCATGAAGAAACCGATGATGCACAGGTGAGTGCAGATATTGTCCCGGTTATCCCACACGTTCCGGGATACGTAAACGAGGTTTTTGTAAGAGATAATCAACAAGTAAGAAGAGGAGATACGCTATTGGTCCTCGACAACCGGGACTATAAAATAAAAGTAGAGCAGGCACAGGCAGCGCTTGCCATTGCGCAGACGAGCCTTGGAACTGCAAAAGTTACTACCAGCGCAGCAAGAGCGAATATCGCCACTTCGCAGGCTTCTGTCGGAACGGTAGATGCGCAAATAGAGGCGGCGAAAATTACGCTTTGGCGTGCATCACAGGATTATGACCGATACAACAATCTTATTAAGGATCATTCAATTACCCAGCAGCAGTATGAACAGGCTCTTGCCGCCAAGCAGATAGCGGAAAAACAATTGGCGATTTTACAGGAGCAAAAGAACCAGGCCACGCAGCAAACAGCTGCGGTAACACAACAAAGTAGCGCTACAGCCCAGCAAATTGACGTTGCGAATGCAGCCATTCACCAGCGCCAGGTGGATGTTGACGCCGCTGAACTAAATCTTTCTTATACCGTGATCACTGCTCAGCAGGATGGCCTGGTATCAAAAGTGAACGTTCAACCCGGGCAATACGTAAATGCGGGACAGGCTTTGTTCAGCCTTGTTCATAGCAACCAGGTGTGGGTCGTTGCCACTTTCAAAGAAAC
>Ga0193726_1001483_pt1 | contig 18345 bp, 17 predicted proteins | sample H2c1metaG_FD_144928 | JGI IMG/M metagenome (GOLD analysis project Ga0193726, IMG submission 144928) | Soil microbial communities from a riparian zone of the East river system, Colorado, United States - H2c1 | ecosystem: Environmental > Terrestrial > Soil > Riparian zone | place: USA: East River... | reverse complement strand
TGAAAGTCACGACCACGGTCGGTTTCGGGTCGACCTGGCTCACCGCGCAGATGCACGAATTCATCACCATGTACCCCGACATCGATGTCAGCCTGGTGCTGTCGGACAACGAGCTCGACCTCGGCATGCGCGAGGCCGATGTCGCCATCCGCATGATGATGCCGCGCCAGCCCGGCCTGGTGCAGCGCCATCTGCTCACGGTGCGCAGCCATGTTTACGCCTCGCACGGCTACATCCAGAAATACGGCAAGCCGCAGGCGATCGAGGAACTCGACCAGCATCGTCTGATCATCTTCGGCGAGGACGCGCGGGCGCCGGTCCAGGACGTCAACTGGCTGTTGCGCGAAGGCAATGTCGATCAGTCGGGACGGGTCGTGGTGCTCCGCGTCAACAATGTCTACGGCATCTTCCGCGCCGTCGAGTCGGGCCTGGGCATCGCCTCGTTGCCGGATTATCTCGCCCGCGAATCGACCAAGATCGAGATGGTCCTGCCCGACCTCAATGTCCGTACGACCGATGTGTATTTCACCTATCCCGAGGAATTGCGGCATTCCAAACGCATCGCCGTGTTCCGCGATTTTCTTTTGCGGAAGGTCGCGGAAACACGTTTCTGAGGCCCAGACCTGCAGTATTGCATAGTCAATGAAAGGCATGCGTCCCTCGCATGCCAGTGTTCGGATTTCCCCCCCTACCAATACATCTGCTGAGGGATACGTTGGCTTCAGGTCTTCGACACGAGCGGTTTCGGCTGATCGCGTTCGAAACTCGGGATCCTCATGATCCCACGTCTCCCAGACGTGAAGCCTCCCTGTTTGACTCGCCGGGCCCTTGGGCCCGGCGTCTTTTTTCAGCGGGCAAGAGGCCGATTTGCGGCCCGCGCCCCGATGGGACGTTCTGACGCTGGTGGGTCGATGATACTCATCTTCCAGCAATTGATGTGGCAGAGACCACACACCACATGTATTTTCAGAGACAACCAAGACGATGTTTTCCGAGGTTCGCCACGCCATTCTCCCCCTGGCTTTGCGCAAGATCCAGCGCCGGGGCGATTTGGAGCGCGCGGGACTCTTGATCGAGTCGCTGGCCAAGCACTGGCGCGACACCAAGCCTTTCGAGTTGCTGATCGTGTCGCCCGGCAGCGACACCCACCTGCTGCGGACCAGCCTGCCACGTTTTTCCAACATCAATGTCTCGGTTCGGCCGGAGAGCGACTTCATCTCGCCGTTCAGCGGCTTCTATCTGATGACCGGCTGGTACCGGCAGCAGATCGTCAAGCTCAAGGTCCCGGCGATGCTGGGCTTCGGCGGGTATCTGACGCTCGATTCGGACGTCTGCTGTGTCGGTGATTTCGATGCCACCACCTTCGTGCTGGACGGCAGGGGCCTCTCGCGCTGGGAGCCCAAGCTGCATCACGATTGGTGGCGCCACGCCGCCGACGTCGTGGGCTCGGCGTACGACGCCAAGGGCCATGGCCTCTCGGTCACGCCCAACCTGCTGCACGGCAGGCTGGCGGCGCAGACGCTGGAACACGTCAGCAACGGCGGCCACGACGCCGCGACGGCGCTGATGCTGCGCAAGGCGCGCAAGCCGATCGGCGTGCCGTGGACCGAGTATTCGCTCTACACCAGTGTCGCCGAGATCAAGGGCAACCTGTTCGACTATCACGTCGACTGGAACACCTGCTACGCCGCCGATGTTCACTTGTTCTCCGAGCAGTCCTGCGTCTGGGGCGCCGACGACTTCGAGCGCCTGGTGAAGTTGCCCAACGGCACCGATCCCGGCGGCAAGTTCATCATCGTCCAGAGCCACGCCCGCATTCCGCTGGAACGCGTCCGCGAATACTGCCTGAGCTTCGCGAGCTAAAGTCTCAGTCCCGGCCGTTGTGCTCGCCGATCTTGGGCGCGACCTCGGATCCTCCCGCACGAACACCATCGAAGCTGACCGGCAGACCGTGGAACAGCGCGTCGTGGCCGGCATAGGGCTTGGCGAACATGCCGAGCGCTGCCACCTGCGCCAGTTCCATCACCTGCGGCACCGTGTTGATTGGCCCGTTCGGCACGCCCAGGGCATCGAGCTTGGCCGACCAGTGGGCGCGGCTCTCGGCCTTCATGATGTCGGAAATCATGCCCAGCAGCAGGTCGCGCTGCTGCATGCGCTCGACATTGGTTTTGAAGCGGGGCTCGTCCGGCCATTCGGGATGACCGAGCGCCTCGGCGAATTTGCGCCACAGCCGGTCGTTGCCGGGGCAGATCATCAGCGGCCCGTCGTTGCACTCGAACGCCTGGTAGGGCGTGAGCGAGGGATGACCGGTCCCCTGGCGCGCCGCCATCCTGCCGGTCACCGAGTAGGACGCGATGTGGTTGGACGCCCACATCAGCCCGCTTTCGAACAGCGACGTATTGACCAGGCTGCCCTGGCCTGTCGCCGTGCGCTGGGCCAAGGCTGCCAAAACGCCGATCGCCGTCCACATGCCGGTCGACAGGTCGATGATGGAGACGCCGATGCGCGCCTCCGGTCCGGACGGATCGCCGTTCAGCGAGATCAGCCCCGCCACCGCCTGGATGATCGGCTCGTAGCCCGGCCGGTCCTTCCACGGCCCGAGATGGCCGAAGGCGCCCAGGTCGGCGTAGATCAGTCGCGGAAAGCGTTTGGTGAGCGTCTGGCCGTCGATGCCGAACTTGGCTGGCACGTCGGCCCTGAGATTGTGCACGAATACGTCCGCCGCGCCGATGCGCTCGATCAGAGCCTCGCACTCGGCCTTGTCCGCGAGATCGCAGGTGACCGACTTCTTGCCGCGATTGAGGGCGATGAAACTCAAGGCATCGCCTTCGACAAAGGGCGGGCCCCATTTGCGCGCGTCGTCACCCTCTGGCCGCTCGACCTTCACGACGTCCGCCCCGAGGAAGGCCAGGATCTGCCCGCAATAGGGACCGGCCAGGTTCTGGCCGAACTCGACGACCTTGATGCCGGCGAGGGGTTTGCTCATCGCAGGTTACTGCCAAGGATCTCGCGCGCGACCACCATGCGCTGCACCTCGCTCGGGCCTTCGCCGACCCGGCGGATGCGCATCTCGCGATACCAGCGCTCGAGCGGCAGGTCCTTGGTCATGCCCATGCCGCCATGGATCTGCATCGAACGGTCGACGACCCGCCCGCCGCCCTCCGACGCGATCAGCTTGGCGAGGGCGGCCTCGGTGCGGAAGGGCAGGCCGCGCCGCGCCTTTTCGGCGGCCTCCAGGGTGAAGTGGCGCGCCGAGCGGATGTCGATCTCGTTGTCGACGAGCATCCACTGCACGGCCTGGCGGTTGGCGAGCTTCTCGCCGAAGGTCGTGCGCATCTTGGCCCATTCGATCGCCATTTCATGGGCGGCGATGGCGACGCCGATGCAGCCCGCGGCGTAGGGAATGCGCTGCCGGGTCAGCCGGTCGTTGGCCACCGCGAAGCCCTTGTTGACCTCGCCCAGCACCTGGTGGTCGGACACCCAGCAATCCTTGAACTCGAGCTCGGTGGCGTAGCTCGACGAGCGCAGCGTGTGCACGACGCGCCGCACATGGAAGCCCGGCGTGTCGGCGTCGACGATGAAGCAGGTGATTCCGGCGCGGCCCTTGGAGGCGTCGGTGCGGGCGAAGACGATGCCGTACTGTGCGCGGTCGGCGCCCGAAATGAAGATTTTGGCGCCGTTCAGCACCCAGCCATTGTCCTTGCGCTCGGCCCGGGTCTGGATGGCGCGCGCCGGGTCACTGCCGCCCGACGGTTCGGTCAGTCCGAAGAACGGCTTCTTCTCGCCGCGCAATGTCGGATAGAGGTAGCGCTCCTTCTGATCCTCATTGGCCTCGAAGATCTGGGCGAGGCCGGCGCCGCCGAACGTGCCGTAGCAGGGTACGTAGAGCCCGGCGCGATGCTGCGCCATCTCGATGGCGAGCAGCACGCGGGTCACGATGTCGATGTCGGGCCCGCCGAACTCCTTGGGAATGTCGATGCCGTACAGGCCCATCGCCTTGGTCTTCTCGACCAGTCGCGCCTGGTCGGTTGGATCGAGCTCCGAGGCGTCGGGGTCGAGTCTAGCCTCGAGCGGGATGATCTCCTCGCGCACGTAGCGGCGGACCTGGTCGATCAGCATTTGCTGTTCGGAGCTGGGCTCGAAATCCATGGGCGTTTCCTTCAGTAAAGCTCCGCCTTCACCTCAAGTTCCTCTCCCCCGCTAGGGGGAGAGGTTAGGTGAGGGGGAATCGACGTGCGTAACCCCCTCACCCAGCCTCTCCCCCTAGCGGGGGAGAGGAGGAAGAAAGGGTTGTCGTTGAAGCTCACGCGGGGCTCAGCCTGCCCAAGGCAGGCGGCGGGTTCTTGGCGTTGTCGACCGGCAGGCTGCCGTGGTCGGCCTTGTGCACCATCAAAAGCTCGAACCAGCGCGTGCGGTACTGCTGGTTCACCTCGACGCGAAACTGGTGGCCGGGGCCACGCGCACTTGCCTCGCGCTGCAATTCGCTGCGCAGACCGAACGGCGAGCGCGCGCCGGCCTGGCCGATATAGACGATCGTGCCCTTGGCGTCGGCAACCTGATAGACGCCGAGTTGGCCCGGCAGGCGGGTTGCCGCTTCCGCCGTCAGCGGCTGCCAGGGTTTGTCGAGACGCAGCCGGATCGACACGCTACTTGCCCTTGAACTTGGCGGTGCGCTTCTCCAGGCGGGCCTTCATGCCCTCCTGCGCATCGCTGCTCTGCATGGCCGCCCGCACCAGCGCATCGATGTCGTCGTGCTTGATGGCGTCGCGGAACTCGAGCTGGCGCACCGTGAGACCCTTCATCGCCTTGAGCGACAGCGGCGCATTGGCGGCCAGCCGATCGATCACCTTCTCGGCCTCGGCCTCGAGCTCGGCAGCCGGCACGCAGCGGGCGATCAGGCCCAGGGCGTGCAGCTTGGTCGCTGCCAGGGGATCGCCCAGCAGCAGCATCTCGCGCGTCGTCACCGGTCCCAGCACTTCCATCAGCTTCTTGGCCAGGAACCAGTTGGGCGCCAGGCCGACCTGGGCGAGCGACATGCCGAAGCGCGCCTTGTCGCTCGCGACGACGATGTCGCAATGCAGCGCCAGCTCGTTGCCGCCGGCGATGGCGTCGCCCTGCACCACGGCCACGACGGGTAGCGGGCAGAGCTCGATGGCGCGCAGCATGATCTCGATACCGCTTGCCTCGCCGGCGCCAGCAGATTTGCTGCGTTCGGCCATGTCGAGCCCGGCGCAGAACACCGAGCCCTTGCCGCGGATCACCATCACCCGGTCATCGGCCGCGACAGGTGCGCCCAGCGCGTCGATCATCTCGCGCAAGAGCTCGCTGTCGAGCGCGTTGCGCTTCTCCGGCCGGTTCATCCAGATGGTCTTTACCGGGCCGTCCTTCTCGACGATGACCTTGTTCATGGTGCTCCCTCTCGATGTCATTCCGGCTCGATGCCGGCTTCCTTGATCGACTTCGTCCACCATCCGGTCTCGGTCTTCACGTAGGCGGCGAAGTCGTCGAGGCCGAGTGGGGAAATTTCCATGCGGCCCTGGGTCATCGCCTTGCCGGTCGCCGGATCCTTGAGCGCCTCGGCGATGGCCTCATACAGCGCCTTCTGGATCAGCTTGGGCGTGGCGGCGGGCGCGAACACGGCGAGCCAATAGACCAGGGAATAGCCCGGCACCGTCTCGGTGATGGCCGGCAGGTCGGGAGCGACCGAGGTGCGCTTGGGCCCGGTGGTGGCAAGGCCCCGCACGCGCCCGGCCTCGATCTGGGTCATGGCCTGCGGCAGGTCGGGGAACATCACCTGGACCTGGCCCGACGCCACGTCACCCAGCGCCTGCGGGCTTGCCTTGTAGGGCACGCGCTCGATCTTGACGCCGGCCAGCTGATTGAACATCTCGCCCGACAGGCGCTGCGAGGCGCTGGCCTCGGAGTAGTTGAGCTTGCCCGGGTTCTTCTTGGCGTAGTCGACCAGCTCGGCCACGGTCTTGACCGGCAGGTCGTTGTTCACCACCAGCGCGTTGACGCCGGTGACGCAGCGCATGATCGGCGCGAAATCCTTCTCGGGATCGTAGGAAAGCTGCTTGAACAGCGCGCCGTTGGCGGCATTGGTCGTGTTGGTGCCCATCATCAACGTGTAGCCGTCGGCCGGCGCCGTCGCGACGGCGGAAGCGCCGAGCTGGCCGCTGGCGCCCGGCCTGTCGTCGACGATGATCGGCTGCTTCAGGATCTCCTGCAGCTTGGCGCCGAGGCCGCGCGCCGTGAGGTCGGTGGCGCTGCCGGCGGCGAAGGGCACGACGATCTTGATTGGCTTGCTGGGAAACGCCTGCGCGAAGGCTTTCGGCGCCGCGCCGACGGCAGCGACGCCGGCAAGTGCGGCGCGGCGGTTCAATTTCACTAAAAATCCTCCCTTGGCCTCGACGGCCGGCGCCCGTTGTAGCGCGGGGCGCCGCGGCGAAGCAAAGGCAGGCAGCTACATGAAGAGCTTTTCCGCTTTGCGGTCGGCGTACATCCCGGCCACGAACTCGGCGTAGCCGTTATAGAGCAGCGTCGGGACGCGATCGTCGCTGCCCAGCGGCTTCTCGGTCGCCTGGCTCCAGCGCGGGTGCGCCACCTGCGGGTTCACGTTGGCCCAGAAGCCGTACTCGCTCGACTGCAGCGCCTCCCAGAAGGTGGCCGGCCGCTTGTCGCTGAATTCCAGGCTGACGATCGACTTCACGCTCTTGAAGCCGTACTTCCACGGCGTCACCAGGCGCAGCGGTGCGCCGTTCTGCTTGGCAATCGGCTTGCCGTAGAGGCCGGTGGCGATGAAGGTGAGGTCGTTCATCGCCTCGTCCATCGCCAGGCCTTCGGTGTAGGGCCAGGGATAGAGCGGGTCGCGCTGCTCGGGCATCACCGCGGGCTTCAACAGCGTCTTCATGACGACGTACTTGGCGTTGCCCGTGGGCTTGCACAGCTCGACCAGCGAGCGCAGCGGGAACCCGCTCCACGGCACGACCATCGACCAGGTCTCGACGCAGCGGTGGCGATAGACGCGCTCCTCGAGCTGCACCTTGGCGAGAAGATCGTCGATGCCGATCTCGAACGGCTTCTCGACCATGCCGCTGACCTTGATCGTCCACGGCCGGACTTCCAGCTTCTGGGCCTCGCGGTAGATGCTCTTGTCGGTGCCGAATTCATAATAGTTGTTGTAGGTGTTGACGCGCCGCTCCTCGGTCATCGGCGCGGGCACGCCGTATTTGTCGTTGCGCTTGGCCGGGTAGAGGGCGGCCGACGGATCCTTGGTCTCGGCCCAGGCCATCGACGGCAGGGCTGCTGCCGCCACGCCAAGGCCCATCGCGCGCACCAGTTCACGACGCTTCAGGTAGCAGCCTTCCGGCGTTGCCTGATTTTCGCCCAATTCCCAGCCGCGCTTGCGCTTGATCAACATGCGTAAAACTCCTTTGCGCTCCTCATGGCGTGGCAGCGCGCCCGTCGCAAATCAACCCTGCTCACCGGGCCGTGACGTCGCCTTCGCCCATGGCGTCGGCAAGGTCGCTGCGCTGACCCATGACCACGAAGCTCTCGGCCACCAGGAACATCGGCCCGATGAACGCCTGGAAGACGTTGTCGAGCAGGGCTGGCCGCTTGCTTTCATAGTGATGGCCGACGAACTGCAGCACCCAGCCGCCGACGAACAAGGCGATGAACGCCATCCAGACGGCCGAAGCCGAGCCCAGCGCGCCGGCCAGCGCTTCCGCGGCTAACCAGGCGACGGCCATGATCAGGGCCATGGCGAGGCCGATGCCGAGGTCGAGGGCCATCCAGCCCAGGACCGCGACGATCGCCACGGCGAGCGACACCGTCCATTCGCGGCCGCCAAGCTGGAAGGTCCACAGCGACAACAGCAGCAACAGGGAGAAGACGATGATGGGAATACCCACGAAGTGGGTCGCCTTGTTGCGCCAGTCGCGATGCACCGCCGCGTAGGCGCCGAGCTGGCGACGGAACAGATCATTTGTCATTGGGCAGCCCCGGTCATAGCGCTTCTCTCCCGTGGAAACGCTCCACGGGGTCAATATGATCCAAGCCCCTGCCTGGGAAAAGGCGACGCTCGCTTTCCTCCCCTCGTTCATACGAGGGGAGGGACACCGCCTCGTGACCGATGGTGCGTGTCAGGCGGCTGCGCGCTTCTTGGTTTCCTCGACGATGCGCTCCGCCGTCCGTCCTGCCAGCTCCTGCAAGTGGTCGAACTCGGTGCGGAACGTGCCGACGCCCTGGGTCACCGAGCGGATCTCGACGATCATGTCGGCGATCTCCGCCTCCGGCATCAGCGCCGAGACCTCGTCCCAGCCGTTCCAGCCGGCGCGGGTGTCGTAGCCCAGCAGCTGGCCGCGGCGGCCGGAGATCAGCCGCTGGATGCGCGGCGTCGACTCGCTGGGCGCCGCCACCGTCACTTTGAGGATCGGCTCGAGCAGGACCGGCCGGCACTTGGGCATGGCCTCGCTCATGGCGATGCGCGCCGCCATCTTGAACGACATTTCCGAGCTGTCGACGGCGTGGAACTGGCCGTCGAACAGCGTGACTTCGAGATCGACGACCGGCTGGCCGAGCGGGCCTTCCTTGGTGTAGTCGAACAGGCCCTCCTCGACGGCGGGGATGAAGTTGCGCGGCACGACGCCGCCCACGATCTTGTCGACGAAGCGGAAGCCCGAGCCGCGCGGCAATGGCTTGATCTCGACCTTGATGTCGGCGAATTGGCCGTGGCCGCCCGTCTGGCGCTTGTAGCGTGCGTGCTGCTGGGTGCCGGCCTGGATCGTCTCGCGATAGGCCACGCGCGGCGTCGTGGTCTCGACCGCGACGTTGTAGCGGCCGGCCAGCTTGTCGACCGCGACCTTGAGATGCATCTCGCCCTGGCCCTTGATCAGGAGCTCGTGGGTCTCGCCGCGCGCTTCGAAGGAGAGCGACGGATCCTCCTCGACGATCTTGTGCAGGGCGCCCGACAGCTTGACCTCGTCGTTGCGGTTCTTGGCGGCCAGCGAGAGCGCGAACACCGGCGGGACGGCGGCCGGGAAGTCGACGGTCGGCGCGATCCCGGCCGCGGCGAGCGATTGGCCGGCCGACAGCACGTCGACCTTGGCCAGGGCCACGATCTCGCCGGCCTTGGCCTCGCTGATCTTGTCGAGGCGCTGGCCGAACGGCCGCAGCAGCGTGCCGATCCGCTGGCCGCCGATGTTCTGGCCTTCACTCAGCGTGCCCGACCAGACGCGGCAGAGTGACAGCTTGCCGGCATGGCTCTGGTGCAGAACCTTGAAGCATTCGGCCATGGCCACGCCGTTGGACGGCAGGGTACGCCGCTCCGCGGTGACGGCGACGAACGGCGTGTCGTGGCGCAGCGCCTTCAAGAGCCGGCGCACGCCGTTCTCGCGATCGCCAGCGCCCAGCAGCACGGGCACGATCTGGTCGGAGCCGAACTCGTCGTGCAGGTCGCGGTAGATCAGCGACTTCTCCGGCGCGATGTCCTCGATCAGCTGCTCGAGCAGCGTGTCGTCGAACTCCGAGAGGGTTTCCAGCATCTCGCGCCTGGCATCGGCCTCGCGCGGCAGGATCTCGGCCGGCATTTCGATCAGGTCCGACGCGCCGCTGCTCTTGTAACGGTAGGCGCGCTCGCTCACGAGGTCGACATAGCCCACGGTCTCCTCGCCGCCGTCGCTGGTCGGACGGCGGATCGGCACCTGGCGCAGCACGAGCTTGCGCGCCGACACGGCTTGCAGCGCCCCTAGCATGTCGCGCACGCGGACCTGGGCGGAATCGATCTTGTTGACGAAGATGATGTGCGGGATGTGGTTGTCCTCGATGTATTTCAGCAGGGGGGTCAGCGCGACCACGCGCTCGGGCGAGGGCTCGCAGACCAGCACGGCCGCGTCGCACACCGCGAGCGCCGCAAAGGCGTCGTGCTGAAACTCGATCGAACCCGGGACGTCCAGGAAGCTCCATTGGTCGCCGAGATAGTCGACCGAGGCGACGTTGATCTCGGTGCCCATGCCGCGCTTGCGCGCCTCGGCGGCACCGTCGCCGATGGAGGTGCCTGCACGCGTCGATCCGCGCCGGCCGATGGCCCCCGTGGCGTAGAGAATGCTCTCGAGCAGGCTGGTCTTGCCCGAAAGATACGGCCCGCACAGCGCCACCACGCGATGCGCGCCGCTGCCTGGTCTGCCTCCGGTGATGGTTTCGGATTTGATGTCGTTCATGACAACGTCCTCCCTTCTGCGCGTCTGTGGCGCATGAAAGCTCCGGACGGTGGTCGCTACGGATCTCGGCCGGAGCGAAGCCTTGTCCTGGAAATCGTTTCACCCTGGCCGGGGCGAGTCAATCCACAGGCGGGGGAAGATTTTTGCAGGGTGCACGGTACCAAGTGGCCACCGCAAGGAACGTGGTCTTATTATGTTATGTGCGAAGCTCCGCTCCCTGCCCCCGATTGGGTCAGACTGCTGGCAATGCATGCATTGCCAGCGCGCAGCTATCCCGGCATCACGCAGCGCGCCACTTACCCATTTCCGCCCATGTCGGGGGAAGGGTGCCCTTGACAGAACTGAGCAATGTTGTGGCGTATGTCTGCCGACACTCACACGACGAGGATCGGCATCATGTTCAATTTCGTACCTCAGACCGACTTGCCGGGCTTCCGCGTCAGTCTGCCGGAAGACCCGCCTGGCTTTCGTATTAATCAAAATGGTTCTGTGCGCCGCATGCTCGGCGGCAGCCCCAGCGCGCCGGCGGTTGACTATGATCCTTATGGCAATGCGCGACTGACAACGTTGTTGCCCACAGACCTCGGCTATCCTGGCAACGCCGGTAGCGGGCTCTATCTACGAGCCTTCGATCCCATAGGCAGCCGCTGGCCGTCGCGCGATCCCTTTAGTGAGAATACTGTAGCGAAGACCTTCTATCCCTATGTCCGTTGGAATCCTGTTAGTCAGCCAGACCCAACTGGGCAAAGTGCCGTCGAACAGCCATCAACGTCTCAAAACAACCTTGGCTCAACGTCTCAAATGTTCGCGGCGAATGGCAGCGACGCGGCGTGGGAGAAGTGCCATGCGATTTGTGTGCCCCAGACTATAGGGAGGCGACTTCCCGATGCATTAGGTTCGTACCGCAAATGCATGCGAGCGTGCCTGAATTCGCAGGGAGTCTTTGACTACTAAGGAGGGTCTAAACAACCAGTCTAGCGAGAAATTCGGGCAGCATCGCCAGAAGCGCTGCTCGTTGTGTCATATCCTTCAAGGCCTGCCTCGCCAAGATCATCTCGTTTCATCGCGGCAAGCTTGTGGCTCTATTCTCTCCTTCCTCTAGAATCTTAGCTCCAGTAGCAGAGTGTGTTTGCCAGGAGATATCGATGGAGAAGGCCATTGCCACCAAAATCATGGAAGCCGCCCTTTCTCTGGGGAAGGAGGTCAACATCCTTGATTCGCTAGTCAGCCAACTCGATAGCGGAGGTGAGAAGGAGGCATTTGTTCACGCGCTGGGTAATATCATGAGTGTCCTCACGCGGGATGTCATGTTTCGAATTATCCGCGATCATCCGGAACTCGACCCTGATCGTTAGGTCGTGGCCCTGGCCAATCCTAACGTCAGCGCCGGTGGCGGCGCACGCTTCCTTGACGAGGTCAGATGAGACAGTTGAGCGCGCCGGCGTGGCAATCAACAGGCCGCAGCGTCTTCACAGGAGGCCAAGCGCCTTCGGATTGTCCTGGAATATGCGGCGGCGGAGCGACGCGTGCGTATCGGCGAGCTGCTTGTGCGGGTCGGGCAAACCCATAGAGAAAGGCCAGTCCGAGCCGAACAGAACGCGATCTTGCCCATGCATTGCCGCTGACAGCTTGAGCGCGTCGGCATCGTGGGCGATGCAGTCGACACAGAAGCGCTTGAACGCCAGCCGCGGCTTCTCTGCGCCGGTGTCCGCGCCCGGCCGGCCGGTGATCTGTCCGCGCTCGAGGCGGCCGGCAACGGCGGCGGCGGCTCCGCCGCCATGGGCCAGGCAGATCGTCATGTCGGGATGGCGTTCCAGCACGCCCGACATTGCAAGGTGAGCGGCGGCCAGCGCCGTCTCCATTGGGCTGCCCAAAAGGTTGTGCAGGTAGAACGGCTCGTAGCGCGGATCGCAGCCCTTGCAGGGATGCAGGAAGAGGAACGCGCGCGCCGTATTCAGTGCCGTCCACAATGCGCTGTAGGCCGGATCCGAGAGGATGACCTTGTGATCCTGCGACCCTGCCGGCATGGCAAAGCGGGCCTTGCCGCTTTTCGCCCGCGCCGCCACAACCTCGGCCGCCAGGGCCGGATGCGTGACCGGCAGATGATAGAGCGGCGCCAGCCGGTCAGGCCGCTTCGCCGCCAACATGTCGAGACCATCGTTGGCGTAGTGGGTCCACGTACGCATCGCCGCCTCGTCGAGCCCCAGGCGATAGAGCGGCGGCGGGATCGATATCCAGGCACGGTCGACCCGGTGCTCGTCCATCCAGGCAAGCAGGGCTTCGGGGCGATAGACAGATTTCGCCGCCAGCGTATAGCCGTCGATGGTCAGTGCGCCGGCGTCCTCGCTCCAATCGACGCCCGCAATCGCGCCGAGCCGATCGGCGAGGACGGGCGCGAGATGGGCATGGACGTCGAGCGCGATGCGCTCCTCCTCGACGGCGGCGCTCACGAGGCCGCCGACAGGCGCGGCGACGTCGCCAGCACCGGATCGGTCTGCACGAACGCCGCCTTGGCGGCCGCGACCTGGCGGCCGGGGAACACGTCGCGATAGAGCCTGAGCCAGTTGCCGCTGGTGATCTTCTCGACCTCGGCCGGCGAGAAACCCACGTCGCGCAGCCCGCCGGGCAGCAGGCCGAGATGATGGACCTCGGTGAACCAGGCTGGCGGCGGCGCCTTGCCCGGCCGGGCGGCGGAGGCCGCGCCATAGTCGATGCCGCGCGTCCACCGGCCCATGCGCATCCAGTCGTAATCCGGCTTGGTGAAATTGTGGCTGCGGTCGGTGCCGATGCCGACGTGATCGATGCCCATGATGTCGACCGACTTGGCCACCATCTCGCACCAGTTCTTGAGCGAGCTGCAATAGTGCTCGCCCGTGATGTTGCGATAGGTGGCGCAGCCCAGCACGCCGCCGCGCTCGGCCAGCACCTTCAGCACGTCGTCCGTCTTGTTGCGCTTGTGCGCAAACAGGCTGTCGGGATTGGCGTGGGTGACGGCCACCGGCTTCTCCGAGTACAGGATGGCGTCCTTGGTCGTGCGATTGCCGACATGGCTCAGGTCGACAAGGATGCCGGTGCGGTTCATCTCGCGGACGATTTCCTTGCCGGTGCGCGAGAGGCCCGAATCCTCGGCCTCGTAGCAACTGCCGCCCAGTTCGTTCTGGTTGTTGTAGGTCAATTGGATGGCCCGCACGCCCAGCTCGGCGAAGAGCTCGACGAAGCGGATCCGGCCCTCGAGCAGGTTGGAGTTCTGGAAGCCGAGGATGATCGCCGTGCGGCCCGAGGCGGAAATGGCCTCGATCTCGTCCACCGTCGTGGCGATGGCGACAAGGTCCTTGTTGGCATTCACCAGGTCGCGCCAGCGCGCGATCGAATCGAGGGATTCGACGGTGCCCTCCCAAAAGCCGCAGGTCACAGTCACGGCGCCGACGTCGGCCTTGCGAAGCTCGGCAAAGATCTCGCGGGTGAAATGCCCGCATTGAAGGCCGTCGATCAGCATGAGTTGCTCCTTCTCCTGGTGCCTACGCTGACTGGCGCAGGACAAGCTTGGTTGGAATGATGCGGCGGCTGGACGGGGCAGGGCCGTCCGGCCGGGTTTTGAAGATGTCTCCGACCGCGCGGGCAACCGCGTCGACGTCGAGCGACACGGTGGTCATCGAAGGCCGCGAGAACACGCCCCATCCCAGGCCGCCGAAGCCCACGAAGGCGATGTCGTCCGGCATCGCGAGGCCGCGGTCGGCCGCCGCCGCCATGCAGCCGAGCGCCAACTCGTCGCTGGCCGCCAGCACGGCGCGAAAGCGCAGGCCGTTGGCCAGCGCCTCGGAGGCGGCGCGATAGCCGGCATCGGCGCGATAGCCCTCGGAAATGTCCCAGACCAGCGCCGGGTCGAGCGTCCGGCCATGGGCGAGCAGCGCGCCGCGATAGCCATCGAATCGCGCGCGGCCGATGGCCGAGGTTTCGATGCGCCCGACGAAGGCAATCGGTGCGCTGCCCCGGGCGAGCAGGTGAGCGACGGCCGATGCCGCGCCGCCGACATCGTCATGGATGATCGAGGTGATGCCGAAGGGGCTGAGGTCCTGGCTGACGGAGAGTATCTCGACGCCGCTCTTGGTCGCCGTCTCGATCACGGGCCTGAGCCCGTCCATGTCCATGACATGCGGCGAGGACAGCACGATGCCGCGCAGGCCGAGCGAGGGCGCCCGCTCCAGGAAATGGCGCAGGCGGTCTTCGCGATGGCCGAGATTGAACAGCAGCAGGTCGAGCCCGAGCGCCTCGAGCTCGCTCTGCACATGCTTGGCGAGCGCTGCATAGATGCCTTGCTCGATGTCGCCGGTCACCAGCGCGACGGCGCGTCCACGCCCCGCACGCAGGCTGCGCGCCACCTCGTTGGGGCGATAGCCCAGTCGCTCGACCGCCTCGAGAACCCGCGCGCGCGTTTCGGCCGCCACCGGCACGCGGCCGGCGATCACCCGCGACACGGTGGCAGGCGACACACCTGCGTGCGCGGCGACGGCGACGACGCTGACCATCAGCGGTTCGCCGATCCGGCGAGCGCAGGCGTCGCCTGGTCGGCCGTCTCGCGTAGATCCCGCAGCACGGCCTGGCTGGCGTTGTGCCCGGAGACGCCGGAGATGTAGTTGCCCGGCCAGGTGCCGTTGCCGCTGAGGTAAAGCCCGCGGGTCGGCGTGCGATAGGCATGCAGGCCCGCCATCGGGCGCATCCAGAACATGTTGGACGGCAGCGTGTCGCCGTGGGTGATGTTGGCCTCGACCAGGCCGAACTCACGCTCGAACTGGGTCGGATCGATCACGCGGTAGTCGGTGATGAGATCGGGCAGGGACGGCATGTATTCCGCCAGCTTGGCGATCGCCCGCTTGGCGAAGACGTCGCGCTGCTCAGGCCAAGTGCCTTCGCGCAGGCGGTAGGGCGCATTGCCGACATTGAGGCTGAGCACCTGCTTGCCGGGCGGCGCCAGCACGGGCGACGTCATCGACGGGCACAGGCCCCAGATCACCGGCTTGTGCGACAGCCGGCCCATCAGCATGTCGTTATGGGCCTCCTCGATATAGTCGAGCGACGGGGCGATGCGGAACTGCGCCGAGGCAAGGCTCCTCGCCTCGTCGTCCGAGATCACGCCGGCGTAACGCGGCACGCTGTCGAGCGCGAGCACCACCTTGAAGGCGCGGCCGCGCATGGCCTTGCGCTTCATCTTGGGCTTGAGCTCGCCCCACTGCGAGGTGTCGTCGACCAGCGAGAGCACGGTCGTGCAGGGATTGACCGCTGAAATGACGATCGGCGCGGTAAATTCCTCGCCCTTGGCGGTGACGATGCCGAGCACGCGCTCGCCGTCGCTGCGGATCGAGGCGACCGGCTTGCCGGTCATGACCTCGCCGCCATGCGCCACGACGCTCATGCGCAACGCCTCGATGATCGCGCCCATGCCGCCGACCGGAAGGCCGGTCGAGCCGCGCAGCGGGATCAGCCGCGGGTCCTGGGCGCCGCCGGCGCGCAGCGAGGCCAGCGACAATGGCCGCATCATCAGGTTGAACGGCGTGCCGGGCGTCGAGGGCGCGACCTGGCCGCCGACCACGGCGAGCGGCGCGATGAGGGCCTGGGTCTGCGGCGCGAGCTCGAATTCGTCCATGAGATCGCGCGCATTGCCGAATAGGATGCGGCTGAAAGCTTCCTGGTCTTCGAGGCGCGTGAGATTGCGCACGAGATGCTGCAGCGACGGCGGCGGCTCGAAGATCGAAATGCCCAGCCTGTCGGCGAAGCGCTGCAGATAGGCGAAGAAGGCGTCGTAGCGGGCAGCCTCGCCCGGCGCGAAAGCCTCGATTTGCGCCTGGTTGCGCGCCGGATCGCGCCAGCCGACATAGAGCCGGCCGCCGTCGAGCGGCTGCACCAGCGTCGGATCGGGGCGCACGAATTTCAGGCCATGGCGCTCGAGCTCGAGATCGCTGACGACCTTGGGTTCCAGCGAGCCCGGCGAATTGGCGATCGTGGTGAAGTAGCCCGGCATGAATTCGAGGGTCGCCGCCGGGCCGCCGAGCCGGGGATTGGCTTCGACGACAAGCGTCTTCAGTCCGGCGCGGCAGAGATAGGCGGCGGCGACCAGGCCGTTATGCCCGCCGCCGACCACGATCGCATCGAAGCGTCCGTTGGCCGTCATTTCGGCACGTAGTCGTTGGTGAAGAAGCTGGCGACCGGCTTGTCTTCGCCCGGCATCTCGCCGGCCGATTTGAGCGTCGCGATCAGTTTCGTCCATTCCTCCGTCGACTGGTGCCCCCAACCGGGGTCGCCGGGTGGCGTCGACAAGGCGAGCAGGCCCTGGTTGTAGTCGATGCAGCGCTCGAGGGTGCCGGCCAGATGCACCTTGGCCTGGATCAGTTCGCATGCGGCCTTGAGGTCGCGCGCGGCCTCGATGAAGCCGCGCCTGGTGGCGGCGAGAAACTTGCGCACGACCTCCGGGTTTTTGGCGAGATAGGCGTTGTTGGCGGCAAAGCCGAAGCCCAGCAATGGCACGCCCGCATCGGCGAGATGCAAGTCCACCGGCTCCTGGCCGGTCGCCCGGACATAGGCATCGAAGGCCGGGCTGTCGCCGCTCACCACGTCGATGGTGCCGCCAAACAGCGCCGTCGTCTTGGCGTTCGCATCGAGAGCGACGACATTGAGGTCGCTCACCTTCATGCCGTTGGCGGCCGTGAAGATCCGCAAGCTGAGCGCGTCCGATCCGCCGGGCGTGCTGCCGATCTTGAGTTTTCGCAGCGATTGCGGCCCGTCGAGCTTGGCCTTGCCCTTGATGCCGATGAAGGCCGCCGCGGTCTTGTGCTGGTAGAGCCCGACGGCCGTGATCGCGCCGCCCTTGCCGATCATCTGGGCGGCATTGGTGACGTTGAGATGGGCGATATCGAAGCCGCCCTGTGACAGCAGGAGTGCGGTCGTGGCCGAGCCGCGGCCCTGCTCGAGCGTGACGTCGAGGCCCGCCTCCTTGTAGTAGCCCTTGTCCTGCGCGATCAGGAAAGGCGCGTGGTAGGGCAGCCACGCCCAGTCCAGCAGAACCTTGACCGGCGTTGGCGCCTGCGCCGCGGCGGGAGCGACGGCCGCAAGGCCTGTGATCAGGCCGAGCGCCGACAAAGCGGCTCGCAGGCGCATCAGTAAGGCCGGGAAACGTCGGTTCACATCGTTCTCCTCTGGATCAGGTGCCGGCGCCGCGAAGGAAGGCTTCGCGTTGGCTCGGATGCCACGGCAGCACGCGGCGCTCGCCCCATTCCGCCAAACGCCACAGGAGCACGCCGAAAATCGAGAACACCGTCACGGCGGCAAAGGCCAGCGGCGTGTCCATGTCGCCGACCGCACGGATCAGCAGGTGGCCCAGTCCCTTGTTGGAGGCCACGAACTCGCCGATGACGGCGCCGACGGGCGCCAAGGTGACGGCGAGCTTGATGCCGGCGCAGATGCTGGGCAGGGCGCTCGGGAACTGGATCTTTCGCAGGACCTGGGTGGGCGTTGCCCCCATGGCGCGCACCATGAGGATCTGCTCGGGATCGGCGGACTTGAGGCCGGTCACCGTGTTCACGATCACGGGGAAGAAAGTGAAGGCCACGACGAAGAACATCTCGCTCTGCAGCCCGAAGCCGAACCACACCAGGAACAGCGGCGCGATGACCACCTTCGGGACCGCATGGGCAATCACCAGCCAGGGCGTCAGCATGCGGTCGACGAGCCGCGACGCCGTGATGGCCGCCCCCGCGGCAAGGCCGAAGACGACGGCCATGATGAGGCCGAGCCCGGCCGCGAAGGTTGTGATCGCGAGCTGGCTCAGCAGGTACCACCACTGCTCGACGATGTTGACGATGACCTGCGATGGCGCCGGAAGGATGAAGACGGGCACCTTGAAGAGCCGGACGAGCGCTTCCCAGAGGGCCAATCCGATGGCGCCGCTCAGCAGCGGCCACAGCATGCCGGCGGCAAGGTTGCCGGCGCCGGAGGCCGGCGTCTTGACGCTTGCTGCTCGTTCGACCGCGGCGATCGGTTGGGTCGTCCCGACGCTCATCCGACGAGCACTCCCACCTTCTCGAAATGCTCTCGGATGCGCCGGCCGATCGAAGTGAACTCGGCGGTTTCCCGG
>Ga0193726_1001482_pt1 | contig 18358 bp, 6 predicted proteins | sample H2c1metaG_FD_144928 | JGI IMG/M metagenome (GOLD analysis project Ga0193726, IMG submission 144928) | Soil microbial communities from a riparian zone of the East river system, Colorado, United States - H2c1 | ecosystem: Environmental > Terrestrial > Soil > Riparian zone | place: USA: East River... | reverse complement strand
CGCACCGAGGCCGGCACCGTGGTGTTCCGTGACGAGGACATCACGCGGTTGCAGCCGCATATGCGCACGCGCCGCGGCATTGCGCGCAGCTTCCAGATCCCGCGGCCGTTCAAGAGCATGACGGTTGCCGAAAACCTCATGGTCGCGCTCGACTTCGCGGCGGACGAACTCGCTTCGGCGGCGCATCGGCGCGAGACGATGATGTCGATCCTGACGCGGATGGGTCTCGCCTCGAAGGCCAACGTGTCGGCGACGAAGCTTAGCCAGGTGGAATTGCGCAAGATGGAGCTTGCGCGTGCGATGGCGACGCACCCGAAACTGCTGATTTCCGACGAGGCCATGGCCGGCCTTTCCTCTTCGGAAGTCGACGAGGTGCTCGATCTGCTCATGAGCTTTGCGAGAGAGGACATCACCATCATCATGATCGAGCACATCATGCAGGCGGTGATGCGCTTTTCGGACCGCGTGATGTGTCTCGACGCCGGCAAGATCATCGCGATCGGCACGCCGACCGAAGTCATGGCCAACCAGCGTGTGCAGGAGGCCTACCTTGGCACTTAGCCTTGCCATCAACGGCCTTGATGCGGGTTACGGCGCCGTGAAAGCGCTGCGCGGCGTCACGCTCCATGTCGATTCTGGCGAGACCGTCGCATTGCTTGGCACCAACGGCAACGGCAAGAGCACGCTGATGAAGTGCGTCGCCGGCCTGGTCCGGCCAGAGCGTGGAAGCATGTCGCTGACCATAGACGGCGTGGCGCACGACCTGACCAGGCTGTCGGCTGAGGCCATCGTCGATCTCGGCGTGGCGCTGGTTCCCGAGGGGCGGCGGCTGTTTCCCAGGCTCACCGTGCTGGAAAATTTGATGCTCGGCGCCTTCCGCAAGGCCGCCCGGCGCAATATCGATCGCAATCTTGCGCTTGCCTTCGAAACATTTCCGGCGCTGAAGGGGCTGCAGAGCCAGCTCGCCGGCACCATGTCAGGCGGGCAGCAACAGATGCTGGCCATCGCGCGCGCGCTGATGTCGTCGCCGCGGCTGTTGTTGATCGACGAGCCTTCGGTAGGCCTGTCGCCGCTGCTGGTCTCGCAGACCATCGCCAAGATCGGCGAGCTCAATCAGCATCTCGGTTTGACGGTGCTGATGGCGGAGCAAAACTTCAATCAGGCGATCCGGATCGCCGATCGCGGTTACATCATCGTCCATGGTGAAATCGTGGTCGCGGCCGATTCGGTCGACGAATTGCGTGGCAACGACATCGTCAAGCGGCTCTATCTCGGCGGGGTCGCCTGACTGTTCGGTGTGACGTTACCCGGCTGGCAAACTTGCACAGCCACGAACTAAAATTTATCATATGATAACTTAAGCAATCAGAGGACGGCCATGAAGGTTGACAGAGCTGCGATCGACGAAGCCGCAAAAAAGCTTTCGAACTGGGGACGCTGGGGCGCGGACGACCAGATCGGCACGTTGAATAACGTAACGCCCGAGGACGTGATCAACGCCGGCCGGCTGATCAAGCGCGGCAAGATTTTCTCGCTCGCGCTTTCGCTGAAGGAGCCGATCCAGTCCGGCCTGTTCGGCGGCCGCTGGAATCCGATCCACACCATGCTGGCGACCGGCACCGACGCCGCCGCGGGCAATCAGGACGTGCCGTTCCCGTATCTGCGCTACGCGGACGACGCCATCAACATGCCGTGCCAGGCGTCGACGCAATGGGATGCGCTATGCCACATCTTTCTCGACGACAAGATGTATAATGGCCATGACGCCAGCCTGGTCGATGCGCGCGGCGCGAGGAAGAACGGCATCGAGCATGTCCGCGACAAGATGGTCGGCCGTGGCGTGTTGCTGGATATGGCCCGTCACAAGGGCGTCGAGTCGCTGGACGACGGCTATGCCATCACCAACGCCGACCTCGACGCATGCGCGGCCAAGCAGGGCGTCGAAATCAGGAAGGGCGATTTTGTGATCGTACGCACCGGTCATCAGGAGCGCTGCCTGAAGAAAAAGGACTGGAGCGGTTATGCCGGCGGCGATTCGCCGGGATTTGCCTTCGAGACCTGCTACTGGATTCGCGAAAAGGACATCGCGGCGATCTGTTCGGACACTTGGGGATGCGAGGTGCGCCCCAACGAGACCAAGGACGCCAATCAGCCATGGCACTGGGTGGTGATCCCCGCAATCGGCATTTCCATGGGCGAGATTTTTTATCTGAAAGAGCTCGCCGAAGACTGCGCGCAGGATCATGTCTACGAATTCTTCTTTACCGCGCCGCCTTTGCATCTGCCCGGCGGCGCCGGCTCGCCGATCAATCCGCAGGCGATTAAATAAAAAGGAGGCGCCGATGGCACGATTTCTCAAGCGCGGCCGCGACGCCGCCCAGCGCGCCGAAGACGATTCCAAGGTCCGGGCCACGGTGGAAGGGATTCTGGCCGATGTCGAAAAGCGCGGCGATCTGGCGATCCGCGAGTTGTCGATCAAGTTCGATCAATGGGACCGCAAGGATTTTCGGCTCACCGACGCCGAGATCGAGGGCTGCTTGTCGCAATTGTCGGAGCGTAATCTCGACGACATCAAGTTTGCGCAAACCCAGGTGCGCAACTTCGCGCAGCATCAGCGGGCCTCGATGCTCGACATCGAGGTCGAGACGCTGCCGGGTATCGTGCTCGGCCACAAGCATATCCCGGTCAATTCGGTCGGCTGCTATGTGCCGGGCGGGAAATATCCGCTACTCGCTTCCGCTCATATGTCGGTCATCACCGCCAAGGTCGCCGGCGTGGACCGTATCGTGACCTGCGCGCCGCCGTATCAGGGCAAGCCCGCGCCGGCCATCGTGGCGGCGCAGCATCTGGCGGGCGCCGACGTGATCTATTGTCTCGGCGGCATCCAGGCGGTCGGCGCGATGGCGCTCGGCACCGAGAGTTTTGAAAAAGTCGACATGCTGGTTGGGCCCGGCAATGCGTTCGTGGCCGAAGCGAAGCGGCAGTTGTTCGGCCGCGTCGGCATCGATCTGTTCGCCGGCCCAACCGAGACTTTGATTATCGCCGATGAATCGGTCGATGGCGAGATGTGCGCCACCGATCTCCTGGGGCAGGCCGAGCACGGGCCGAACTCGCCGGCGATCCTGCTGACCAATTCCGAGCGGCTCGCGCGCGATACCATGGCCGAAATCGAGCGTCTGCTCAGAATCCTTCCCACCGCGGCGATTGCATCAAAGGCGTGGGAAGATTACGGCGAGGTGATCGTTTGCGACGACGAAGACGAGATGGTCCGCGAAGCCGACCGGATCGCGTCGGAGCATGTGCAGGTGATGACCCGCGATCCGGATGTTTTCCTTCAGAAGATGACCAACTATGGTGCGCTGTTTCTGGGGCCGCGGACCAATGTCGCCTACGGCGACAAGGTGATCGGCACCAACCACACGCTGCCGACCATGAAGGCCGCGCGCTACACCGGCGGCCTCTGGGTCGGAAAATTTTTGAAGACCGTCACTTACCAGCGGGTGCTGACCGACGAAGCTTCGACCATGATCGGCGAATATTGTTCGCGGCTGTGCATGCTCGAAGGCTTTGCCGGACACGCCGAGCAGGCGAACATTCGCGTGCGCCGCTATGGCGGCCGCAATATTCCTTATGCAAGTGCCGCGGAATGACCGGCTCGCTTCCAAAGACGCCGTCGTTTCGCCTTGATGGGCGCCGCGCGCTGGTGACCGGGGCAGGGCGGGGACTCGGCGCGGCGGTCGCCGCCGCGCTGGCCGAAGCCGGCGCGCATGTCACGCTGTGCGCCCGCACGACGAGTGAAATCGAGCAGGGCGCGGCCGCGCTCCGCGATGCTGGCTATGCCGCGGACTGGCTCGCGCTCGATGTCACCGATGTTGCCGGGTTTGCCGAAGCGATTGCCAAGGCGGAGCCCTACGGCATCTTTGTCAACAATGCCGGGACCAACCGGCCCAACCCGTTCACCGAAATTCCGGTCGAGGATTTCGACCACGTCATGGGCCTCAATGTGCGGGCGGCCTTCTTCGCGGCGCAAGCAGTAGCGCGCCGCATGGTCTCGGCGGGAGCTAAAGGCTCGATCATCAACATGTCGTCGCAGATGGGCCATGTCGGCGGCGCCAACCGGTCGCTGTATTGCGCGTCGAAATGGGCGATGGAAGGATTTTCCAAGGCGATGGCGATCGAGCTCGCGCCGCACGGGATACGCGTCAACACGCTCGCACCGACCTTCATCGAAACGCCGATGACAAAGCCGTTTTTCGAGAACGTTGCGTTCAAGCAGAGCGTGCTGTCCAAGATCAAGCTTGGCCGGCTCGGCACTGTCGAGGACTTGATGGGCGCGGTGGTGTTTCTGGCCAGCGACGCGTCGGCGCTGATGACGGGGTCGTCGCTGATCGTCGATGGCGGCTGGACCGCGGATTGAAGAGGGACGCCTCCGTTCCCCGGACGCAGCGCAGCGCGTAGCTCTTCGCGAAGCGGTGCGCTGCAGAGCCGGGGCCGTAACAAACTCCGACGTTGGTACGGTCCCGGCTCTGCGGAGCGGCATGAAGAATGCCGCACCGCGTCCGGGACACGGAGGTCCGCGCTACTCCGCGGCGCTGCTGAGCGCCGCCGCTTCACGCGTGGTGACAACCACCTTGATGGCGTCTTCCACGCGATCCCTTGCATATCTCAGCGCCGTCGGCAGATCGGCCAGCGTAAAGGTGTGGGTATGTACCTTTGTGGCATCGAAGCGCTTCTCTGCCATCAACGCCATCGCACGGCGCGTGGCGCTCTTTCCTTCGCCGCGTATCCCATAGACATAAATATTGTTCTTCACCAGATGCGCTAGATCCGTCGTGACCGGTTCGTGCGGAAAGGCTGCGAGACAGATTTTCCCGCCGCGATTGGTCATGTGAATGGCGTCGTTGATCGTGCCTTCCGTGCCGGCGCACTCGATCACATAATCCGCGCCGATTCCCCCGGTTAGCTGTTTGACGATCTCAACCGCATTCTCTTTGCTGACATTGATGACGCGGTCCGCTCCCAGCTCCTTGCCGATTGCAAGCCGCGCATCGCGGGTCCCGGTCAGGATCACCGGGTCGGCTCCCAAGGCCTTTGCAACCGCCACCGCCAGCAGCCCGATCGGGCCGGGGCCGATCACCACCACGCTTTCGCCGGCAACCAGCCCGCCCAATTCGGTCAGGCCGTACATCGAGGTTCCCGCCGTCACCACAAGCGTGGCCTCCGCGTCGCTCATCGTGTCCGGTACCCGCGCCAGCGTGTTGATATGATTGATCGCGTATTCGGCGAAACCGCCGTCGGTGGTAAAACCGTTGGCGCGATGGCCTTTATCGGGCTCGCCGTAATTCAGGCACGACGTATACATGCCCTGCCGGCAACGTTTGCACTGGCCGCAGCCGGCGTGGATCTCCACGCTGATGCGCTCGCCAATCTTGAACTCATCGACACCGGGACCGAGTGCTGCCACCGTGCCCATATATTCATGGCCGGGGGTAAAATTCTTGTTGAAGGGCAGTCCGCCCTGAATTTTCGCCGGTGAGCCCGAGTGGATGACCTCAAGGTCGGTGGCGCAGATCGCAACTGCGTCGATGCGGATCAGAACTTCCGCGCGCTTCGGCACGGGAGTCGGCTTGCTACGCAGGTGCAGTTGGTCCGGATCGCCCAAAACCCAGGCTTTCATCTGCTCGGGCACGGCAAATTCGGGCGAAGTTGTTACGCCGGGAGGATCATACATCGGATCGGGTTCCAGTTTATCGAAACTCTATCCGAAATCTCAAAGACGCTCAAATCGGCAGCGAACAATCGCCGTTAAAACGGAATGCGGCTTCATTCCGCCGCTTGTTTGTTGACCTGCGCCGGGTGGTCGCTCCAGTCGTCGTAATGAAGCGCCAGATTTTCCAGCACCAGCAGCGGCATCGGCGGCAGGCCGGCGCCTTGCATGCTTGTCATGATCGTCAGGTCGAACAACAGGTCGCCGCCGGGCTGTGGCTGATAAGCACCCCACCACGCGTAGACGCCGGCCCTCAGCGCTGCGATCAGTTGATCTTGCGTCACCACATCCCGCCCCGACGACATCGCGTGCAATGCGGCGAGCTTCGGCTGCATCGCGGTCGGCGGCAGGAAGGAAATCGGCACCGGCAGCGTACCGGCGATGGGCAACCCGCTGTTGAGCGCGATCGTATAGGAGGTCGCGACCTGAATGGTTTGCGGTCCGGCCGGCGCCTTGGCGAACAGCGTCGTAAACAGATTGTCGAGCTGATCGGCGAATGTCCGCTTCACCGGTGCGCCGCCGCCGAACAGCGCGATGCTGATTTGATCGGGAATGTCGATGGTCGGCCGCAGCGCGGTCGGGAATGCGACCGGCGCGGTTTGATAAACGAAGGCATCGACCGTCTTGCGCGGCCGGATCAAATCCTGATTGCGCTCGATGACGCCCGATGTGATCGCGCTCTGCGCCGACAGAATATCGAGGCCCGGCAGCACGATGGAGCGTTTCGGTATCGCCTGACCCTTGGCGTCGAGGAGATAATCGCCTACGGCCGAGGGTGCCGCGGCTTTCGCGGCCTTGATGCTCGTGGGGGCCGCTTCCGTATAGCAGTAGCCATAGGCGAAGTCCTGCGGCGGCGTACCCTGCTGCTCGGTGTCGTAGCCGCTGATATCGATCGATGGCGTGGTGATGTCGGCGGGCGGCACCGGCCCGAGCCCGACCAGGAGCGCCGAGACGTTGGTGCCGTCCGGATTGGTCTTTTCGACGCTCGATTCCGAGACGACATATGTATACGGCACCTGTCCGCGCCCCGCGTCGTCGAAAGCGAATGCGTCGCGCTGAAGGTTGCCGGTGTTCTGCGGCGCTGGCAGGAACCCGGTGAGTGCGGTCGATACGTTCTGCACCAGTTGCACGAAGGCGGTAAGCGCCACCGCGGCCTTGGTGACATCGTCCTTGCCCGACTTCTGCGTGATACCGGCGAGCGTACCGGTCAGGTCGACCTGCACCTGCGGATACGCCGTGATGAATTCGAACAAAGCAGGCACCGGATCGACCGTCACATCCATGGCCATCATCAGCTGGTCGGGGATGTTGAACGTGGTCGTGAAGTGGGTCTGGTCCTGCGGATAGTGGAAGCTCTCCGCATAGACGAAGTTGTAATCCCACTGCATCGCCTTGACGACTTTTTGCCAGGTAACCGGCTGTTGCAGCGGATTGGTGATCGCGGCCTGCGATACCATCGATGGCGGGGTCGGGAAGATCCGCAGCGGCAGCGGCACCTGGAACGGACCGAGTTGTGCATCGAGCGGCCAAGTGTCGCCGGGAGCGGGCGGCGCGACAAACGAGAGCCATGACGACGCCTTGTAGTTCTCGATGTTGGGCAATGTCCCGATCTGATGTTCGACCTGGCTGCCGCGATACTTCAGATCGAGCGTGATCACGCTCTCGGTTGCGCCTTGCGGATTCTTGCCGGTGGCCGTGACCAGGAAGGTCAAGGGCGCGGTGACGTCCTTTGCGGTGCTGGAGAGCGCAAGCTTGGCCGAGGTCAGGCTGACGCCGGAAGCGGAGTCGAGACTGGGGATGAACGTTCCGTAAAGCTGCGGCGGTTCGACCGCCAGCGGATCGTCGATACTGGCCGTGACGGCGGCGCCGAATTGGACGACGGCATTGACCGCGTAGACGTTCGACAGCGCGATCAGCGCCTGCTGCTTGAACGTATCCTGCGCGGCGACAATCTTGTCCTTGGCCGGGTTCTCGTCGGTGAAGAATGGAATGACGAGGTGCGACAACGAGTCGGCCAGCGCTTCCTTGATGCTGCGAAGCTGCGCCTGCTGGGTGCCGGCGGGATCGACCAGCGCCACCGGCGTCAGGAATTCCGGCGAGAAGATGGTGTCGATCGCCGCCAGATACTCGCGCATCCAGCCATCGACGTCGACGCCGGTAATGGATTGCGTGCCGCTCGGCGTGTTGAAATCGATCCCGGTGCCGGTGGTATAGTTGTAATAGGCCACCGACGGCCGCGATTGCAGCATGTTGTATAGCGGTTTCGGCGCATAGATCAGCGGATTGAGAGGCTCGGCGATCCGGAAGCCGATCGCCTGGCCATCGGCGACGCCGAGCCGCATCAGCCAGAGCGGCTTTGCTTCGCCGGTCTGTATGGCCTGGGCGCGATCGACGCCGCTTGCGAGCTTGTAGGCGCAGACGCCGGCCTGGCTCAGACAGCTTTGGAGCTGGCTCGCGAACTGGGTGAGTCGGTAGGTGCCGTCGGCCGCCTGTTCCAGATGCGGCGCGATGGTCGTCGTCGCGGTGACGAAGCCCGCGGTGTCGGCGAAGGCCGGATCGACCAGCGTCTTCGGCCGCGACAGCGCGAAGCTGGTCGCCAGTTCGAACAACTGCTCGGGATTGATGTCGGTGAGCTTGAACGGAACGTTGATCGGGTAGGGGGCAGGCGCCGGGAAGGATGCATCGCCGCCCTTGCGTGCGACCAGGAAGGGATAGATGCCGCCCTGGAAGAACAGCCACGTCATCAGATTGGCGCGTGCCGTTGCATCGAGGGTGAGGTCGGCCGATGGCAGCAAGGTGGTGCCAAGCGCGATCGTGACCGCTGGCACCTGATTGGCCACAGGGCCGATGGTCTGGCTGAGCTGCTGATACAGCAGATCGTAGACCGCCAGCGCCTGCTTCGCCTTTTCCTGCCAGGTCGGCGGCAGCTTGCTGTCGGGATCCGGCGAATAGGGGGTCGGATCGAAGCTGAGGCCGAGGCTGAGCGTCGGGCCGCCATTGTTCGGCACCAGCACGCTGTAATCCGCAGTCACGCTCGGCCAACGCCCGAGGCCGAGCAGCGCGTCGACATAGTTGACCGGCAGCGGCGGCCGGTTGCGCGTCGCGGTGCCGTCCGGATTCTTGCCGATGTCGCTCTTGACCGTGTTGCCGAACGCGTCGACCCAGCCGAGGTCGATCTGCGCAACGCCGCCGACGCCGGCATAGGGACTGCTTGCCGGATCGGGCAGGGCGACCACCTTCTTTTGCGAATCGACCTTGGCATTCTGCGAGGCCGGGATTGCGCGCTGGAAGTTCCACGGTGGTGTATCGTCGTTAAGCACGGCGCGCATGGGCATCGGCGTTCGCGTGCGGTCGGCCGCCAGATGGGCCGGCGGGTCGTCGCTGTGGCTGATCGGTAGGCCCGGATTGGTCGTCTTGAACCATGCATTGTCGTAGATGCGATAGCCGAGCAGGACGATCTGGCTTTCGATATAGAGCCGCGCAAACGTCGCATCGGTCGGCAGCGGGACCGCCGCCGGCACCTTGCGGCTTGCCGCAAGCGCGATGCATCCGGCGGGCACGGTCGAGGAGCGCGACATCGGGCCGCCGGGAATGGCGAGTTGCTGGCTCGCCAGCAGGCCCACCGTATCGGCATTATCGGCCGCGATTTCGGAGACGTTGCTGCCGTAATAGGCCGCGATCGAGGATAGCGTGCTACCGGCCGCGTTGCTGCCCGCGGTCAGTTGCAGCGTCGGCAGCCGCAGCACGGTATCGGCGGCAAGCGGATTGTTCCAGTTGGTGACTTGCGGGTTGGCGGCCTGCAGCGCCGGCAGCTTGATCCCGAAGTAGAGGGCGATGGCGCCGGGATCGGCGCCGGGCGCGCTGGAGCCAACCTCGTAAAGACCGCGGGCAACTGTCAGCGGTTTCGCGCTCAGCGCCGCGGCCGGATTGGCCTCGGCGAGCGCGACCGGATCCATGTAGAAACTGTAGGCGATGCTGGCGAGGCTGTCGGTCGCCAGCGGCGTGGTGGTGGCCGCGATCGGTGCCGACTTGGCATATACCGACGCCTTGCTGGCGTCGAAGGAATCGCCGGTGACCATGCAATTGATGAAGCCAGCAATCTGGTCCTGCTGGGCGGTGGTCTGCATCACCAGCAGTGTCAGGCTTGCCTCGCCCTTGTCGTTGAAGATGCGGCTCGGGAAACCGGCGCCGGCCTCGCTTTCGAAATAATAAAGGTAGTAGCCGCCCGAGCGGGTGATGCTGCATTCCCACAGCAGTTTGACGAAGTCGTAGGGCTTGTTGAGACAGCCCGTGGCTGTCGCCGGTTGGTCCAGCGCCGCGGCGAAGCCCACCGGCGGGTTGGTCACCGTGCTCAGATTGGCTTGCAGGATGCCGAGCGTGACGCTCGCGCTGTTGTCCGATTGCAGCCCGGTGGGCGTACCGGTGCTGGCGTCCGGCGGATACAGCAGCGTCAGCGAGGCGATTGGTTTGCTGTCGCCGGACAGTTTGGTGAGCAGCCGCTCCAGCAGCAGGATGTCGGCCTCGCCGCTGCCGATCAGCTGGTAAGTGAAGGCGGTGGACGGCGAACCGGCGGTAGGCGGAATCTGCTTGATGGTGAGGCCGACCCGGGTCGCCCAGCCGTGATATTTCAGTTCAGTCTCGACGGTCTGCCCGGTGCCTTCATCATAGTCGCCGCGCATCGCCAGCGCGCGGGGCGGCGCGGCGCGGTTGGCATCGTCGAGATTGAGCAGCGTGTCGGGCAGGCCCCACAGCCGCAAGGCCTGCACCCCGGCGGGCGGTGCACCGTATGGCAGCGTGACGCTGCCGGCGTTTTGCCAACCCGTGACGGACGTCGTCGGCCACGTCGTGGCCTGATCGCGATAAACCTGCTCGGGTCCGACCGACGTGCCGGGTGGGGAAACGACATAGCTCGTGCCGGCGATGAACGCCTGCAGCGCCGCCACCTTGAGCCAGTTCTGGTCGTCGCTGGGAACGGGCTTCTTCGGGTCCTTCGGCGGCGTCAAGGTCATCGTCAGTTTCGAACCGGCGAGCTTCATCCATGTCAGGTCGCCCGGCGCGGCCAGCGAGAAGCTGAACGCCTGGCCCTGGATCAGCGCGGGCATCGCGAATTGCTGGCCGGTCAATGAATAAAGGCCGCAGTCGGCGGCATTGCCGCAGAGCGAGGGGAAGTTCTGGGTCAGGCCGGCGGTCGGCAGCCGCAGCCCATGCAGCGCGTAGCGCCCGGTCATGCCGCCGATGCGCGACAGCCCGTTGGTGCGCCTGATCTCGTCGATCAGCGCCCCGACCTTCAACTGCGCAAGATGCGGCAGGTCCAGCGTGGTAACCTTGGCCTGCTCGAAGGTGACGCCCGCGTTGGCGGTGGTGCCAAGCGCACGCACCGTCACACCGAAACGCTGGGCGACGCTGGCCGGCGTATCGCCGCCCGCCGTCGGATAGGTAAGGTCGGGCAGCGCCAGCATCGCGAAGGTCGCGATCAGGCCTTTCGACTCCAGGACATTTTTTGAATCGGTCACGCCGGTGGCGTTTTTCAGGAAGTCGCCAAGCGAAACGCCGAACTTTGCCGCGATGCTGTTAAGACTGTCGCGCGCCAGCACGATGTAAGGATCCAGCGAAGGATCCGTCTGTCCCGGATATTTGATTCCCGCGCCGGGTTTCAGAAGATTGATCGACGCCGCGTTGGCGGTGGCGAGCACCGTGCCCGAGAACAGGTTTTGATACGCCGCCGCGATCGAATTGAAGGTTGCGTCTTCGCCGGCCTGGCTGGTGGCGCCGCCCGGCACGATAAACGCCGCGTTGCCGGCAACGAGGCCCTGCTGGGTCAGAATGTTGGACGGGTCGGTAAGCAGGTCGGCGAGGGTCGCGCCCGCCTTCGCTGCGATGTCGTTAAGGCTGTCGCCGGCTGCGACCGTATATGGCTTACTTTTGTACGTGATGATGGCGTTGGTCGCGAGCAGGTTACGCGTGGCGGCATTGGCGGTTGCGACGACCGTCGGTGTGAACAGGTTATTGTAGCCGACTGCGATCGAGGTGAAGGTGGGGCTGGCGGCAGTCTGGCCCGCGGCCCCGTAGACGAACACGTTCTGCGTAGCGGCGAATTCGTGGGCGGGGTTGGCTTCGAACAGATCGGCGAGGCTGAATTCGGGCGCACCGGCATTATTGATCCATTGCACCGCAGCGCCGGCGCTTGCGCCATAGTTCGGCGGATTGGTGAGCGGATATTTGAACGAGCGCAGCGCGTCGCGCGCCGCCTCGATCATCTGCTGTCCGATCAGCCGGAAATAGTCCGAGAATACGAAGCTTGCGACCGAGGTGCCCTGGTCCAGCAGCATCGCGGCAAAGGATGTCTTCGGCTTCTTGGTCTCCTTCTCGACCTGCACGGTGAGGTCGTTGAAATAGGTGCGCAGCGTGTCGAGATACGCGCCGCTGGCGGTGTTGAAGTCGGCGAAGGCGTAGGTCAGCGCCGGCGTGCTGCCGTAGGCCGGAACGTCGAGCACGAGCTTTGGCGATACCGGGAACGGCGCGGCATCGTATTTGCCCTGGGTCGGCAGGCTGACATTCAGCGCAAACTGATTGCCCATGAAGGTGTTGGCGTCGTCGGCGGTGATCGGCATCGTATCGGTGGGATCGGCGAGCGCCTTCAGCAGTGCGCCGAGATCGTCCGGCGACACCGCAAGGCCGTCGATATAGGCGGCGGTGTAAAATTCCTGTTTCTGCGGCAGCGCGGCGGCCACGATCCAGCGCAACACCTGCTGCGCCAGCAGGTCGAACGACGTGTCGGTACCGCCTGGCGCGCGCGGCACCGTCGGATCGCTCGAAGCGATCGCCAGCATGTTGACGTAGCAAACCTTCTGGTCGCTCGCCTTCGCCGCAGCATCGCCGGAGACAGTGAGCGATGGCCCCCAGTAGCCTGTAAGCGTCACTGGCCCAGCCTTGGCGAGATTGTCCCAGTAGAAAACCACCTTTCCGGCCGGCGCCAGCAGCACATAGTGCTTGTTGTCTTCGTCGCTGAGCCGGCGCAGATGCATCGCCGTCAGCATGGCGGGACGGGAATCGCCGGTCACATGCCACGGCGGATTCTTGTTCGGGTTCTGGATCGTGAACGTCTCCTTCAGCGTCATCGAGAAGGAGAAGTGCAGGGTGATCGAAAACAGCCCGCAATCGATGCTGAGCGAAGCCGTGACGTCCACCGACGCGAGCAGCGAAATCGGGATGTCGTGATAGCTGATATAGGTGATCTGGGCCATCACCTTGATCGAGATGCTGACCGACGCCTTGATGATCACGAAGTCGACGCTGCCATACAGCCCGCCGATGATGCCGAAGGTGCCGTCGAGTTCGAAATAATAGCCGTCCTGCAACTGGCCGGAGTCCGCGGTGGGCAGGTTGCTGCCCGGATACGGACAGAATTTGGCGATGACGCCCTGGATGATGCCGAACACCGTGAGCGCGAAGCCGGCTTTCAGGATGCCGTAGTCGACGTCTTTTCCGATTCCGACGGTGATGCCGAAACCGAAGATGATCACCGGGTCGAAGCGCCCGTTGTCGATGACCGGGACCTGGGTCGAGGTCTCGCTGCTCAGAACGCCGAAATAGAATCCGGCGGCGCCCAGCACCGGAATGCCCGGCGGAATGATCCCCTGCACCATGAAGGAGCGGCTGAAATCCTGATTCCAGGGGAAGCCGAAATCGATGGTGAAGTCGCCGTTGGTGTAGATGTCGAGGCCGATACTCGGCAGCGTCAGCGCATAGGCGCCGACGTCGAACTTACGCATCTTGTCCGGCAGCGTGAGATTGATCTGGTAGACCCCGATGGTGTCGCTGATCCGGCGGTAGAGGACCTCGAATACCAGGCCGTTGAGGATCTTGGCGGCCGGGCCCGCCAGCGCGATGCGCGCGCCGTAAAGGTTTGGATCGTTGAAGATGATCGACAGGTTGACGACGTAACCCGGCGCGGGATCGTCGCCGAGCGTGGTCAGGGCCCGCGCGGTGTCCTTCTTCTCCTCGTCCTTGATCTTCATGACGCCGAAATCGGCGCCGACCAGCCAGGAATTGCTCGCGTTGAATTTAACGTTGCCGTTGGGACCCGCGATCGGCGCGCCGTCTGGATCGAGATTGCGCAACGCCTTGATCACCGCCTCGACGGTGGTGAACGGCTCTTTGCTGGTGACCTCGACGTGCTGGCCGAGCGCAAGCAGCCGCAGGTCGAGGAATTCGTTGCCGCCACCGGGAGGCGCCGGCGTCTCGTCGGGATTGGTCGCGTTCCAGCTCGGCGCTTCGGTGGTCCAGGGGAAGGTGCCGTCGAGCGTAACCTGCACCTTGGGCTTTGCGCTCGAGCCGTCGTAATTGACGGTGATTCCCTTGATGCTGCAGAAGCCAAGGTCGATCGATCCGATCGACAGGTCGAAGCCGATCGCCTTGGTGGTGAAGTTGAAGGTAAGTGCGAGGTCGTCGAGCGGCACCGAGTCCAGCAAATTCCAGGGGGCACCGAGCCCGTAGCGGCTGCCGGTCGCAAACGAGATGAAGTCCTCGATGATGCCGCCGAGCGTTTCGTCCTTGAGCGTGCCTTTCGCGACCCACTGCTCCTTGTCGTTTTGCGCGATCTCGGCGTGGAGTTTGCCCCAATCGATGGTGTAGGTGTACTTGCCTTCGCCGAAAACGCAGGCGAGGTCGATCTTCATCAGGCTCCACGTACTCCAGGCGACCGTGGCGGCCAGCTTTCCTGAATAGGGTGATTTCTTCCCTGCCGGATCATAGGACAGATCCATGCTCGCCGAGACGGTCAGCGACGACATGAAGGGCAGCGACCACGGCTCCGCGGTCTTGCCGGCGACCGAATAGGTGTGAGCCGACGGCGTGGTGGTAAAGCTGATGCCGTTGATGCCGTAGTCCTGCGGCGGCGTCCATCCGCCGAGATATTTCGCCATCAGCGAGATCAGCGAGAGCCGCTGATCGTCGGAAGTTTGCTGTGCGGAGAATTTCCAGCCCTTGTCCTTGCCGAGATAGTCGGCCGTCAGCGCCAACGCTAACGCGTTCTGCGGATCGTTCGGCAGCAGCGTGACCGAACCCGTCAGCTGGCCGGTGGTCTCTCCCGCGGTGCGGGTGGCCATCAACCCGATATCCTGGAGTTCGAGCAGCGCCAGGTCCGCGGTCGGGATTTTCCAGTCGAATCCGAGTTCGCAGGTCAGAATGAAGTCGCCGGTCTTCTGCACGCCGTTGAGCGCAAATTGCGTGATCGCCGGCTGCGACGGCGGATCGATCGTGATTCCGGGAACGAACATCTCGATCAGGTCGGTGAGCTTGATCTCGCCGGTCGTGAGTTCCGCCTGGTAGGTCAGCTCCGGTGCGGTAATGGCGACCGCGACCTGCGCGGCATCGGCGCTTTTTCCGATCTGGAAATTGCCGTTGATGTTCGCCTTGAGAGAATTTTCGCTGCCGGGTATCGGCAACGAGATTCCGATCACCAGTTCATCCAGCGTCAGGTTCGGAAGAAGTTGCCAGCCCGCGCCGTTGGCGGCCTTCCAGGCGAGCTCGAAGAAGAAATATTCGATGCTGAAGGACAGCGGACTGCCGCTGGTCTTGGTGCCGAACTCGACATGCGTCAGTTCAAGCTGGGTAATGATGCTCAGCGGCGGCGGCAGCGAGGCCACCAGGTTCACGCCGCCGGCGAACTGGAACAGCTTTGCGATGCTCGGCGGCGAGAGGAACTCGCCGGTGAACAGCAGTGCGCCGTTGCTCGGCGGCAGCACCGCGTAGAAGTCCATGTCGGCGCCAAGCAACCGGCCGCCGACCTTGCCTGCCACCACGAGGTCGGCATCGGCCACGGTGAATTCGATGAAGGGTCCGCCGAACCCGATCCAGGGCACGCCGTCCGGCCGCCAGGCCACGTCGCCGGTAAAACGGCAGACCAGGGTTACGACACCGTCGGGTGCGGTGAAGTCGGCCTGCACCGCGGCCACGACGCCCGAGCCGACGAACGAACTGAAGAACGACGTTGTGCCGGTCACCGTGACCTTGGCGATGTCGCCGCTGCCGGGGTCCTTGGTGACTGCCGTCCCAGCGGTTTGAAAGTTACCGCCGAACTTGTTCTGCACCGACGCGATAAAGGTGCCGATCTGGCTTGAGGCATCGAGCTGGTCGAGGAATACGACCGGCTTGCCGCCCTGGGCGGCAGCCGAAAACGCCGCATAGATCGAATCCAGCGTGTCGCCGCCGTCGTCGGCCACGGCCTGGTGCAGCAGCGCCTGATTCGCCTTGCCGTTGATGACGTAATTCGCAAAACAAAGGCAAAGGTTGAATTTATCCTCGGTCGGCGTGCGGTAGAACGTCTGCATGCCGGTGAAGTAGTCGGTGTATTTTTTGTTGGTGCGCGCGGCGATGAAGGTGCGGATCGCCTCCACCGGATTGAGCTCTTTCTTGAGCGGCCACGAAGCGTAATCGGTCGCGATCTGATCGGCGATCGTTTGCAGGCTGTTGCCGACATCCGAGCCGCCATGCTCCGACAATATATCGCCGGGATACTGTTCGGTCCCGCGCTTGTCCGGGCGATTGACGTGAAAATAAGGGTTGCCGATGTTGAGGCTGAGGTTGGCGCTGTTTTGCCCCTCGAACACCGTCGGCAACGTCGCCCTGGAAAACGCGTAGTTGAAAATGTCCGGAGGGATGGTCGTGTCGACTCTGGCGAGCTGGATATAGAGAACCTTGTCGCTGTTCGGCCGCGCCAGCCAGCTGTTGACCTTGTCCTGCAGCGTCGCAAGATTGGTGGTCTTCGTCGGATCGAAGACGAAGAATTCGAGCCTGTTCCGCGATTGCAGCGGCTGGAATGCCGCGTTACGCGCCTTTGCCTGATCCTTGTAAATCTGATCGGCCGCCGGAGCCGCCTTTTTTTCCGTCGAGAGAACGCCGGCGATCGCCTTGAATCCGAACTGGGATTGGCCGGGGCTGGGGTCGTAGACGTCGAGATTGACGACGACGGCGGGCCTGAGTTTCTGCTGCGCCGCCAGAGTAGCCGCCAGCACCACGGTCAGGCGCTGGTCAGGCTTCAGCAACTCGCATTTTTTCGGATAGCGGATGCTGTAGATCGGCTGGAAATCGAACCGCGATAATTGAGGCTGGTCGGTCAGCCAGCGAATGATCTGGGCCTGCTGGTTATTGGCATAGTTGTTCCACACCGGCGCGGTAAGCGGCTGAGCGAAGGCGCGCTCGGTAAACATGTGATAACCGAGCACGAACTGGTTATCGAGCGCGACGTAGGGATACTTGCTGTCGAGGAATTGCAGCTGACTGGCGGCTTCCCAGCGATAGGGCTGCAGGCGGAGGAAATACTCGGTATTGAGCGCCGCGGCATAGTGCTCATCCGGATCGGCGCCGCCGGTAAATCCAAGGTTGACCTTGGCCTTTGGCGGATTCTTGACGTCGTATTGAGAGAACACCAGCGTCGCGCTGTAGAATTTATACGGACCGTTACCCGTGATTTCGGGCAACAGTAGCTGCATCTTTTTCAGCGTGTCCTGATACTTCTCGAAACCGGCGCTGGCGTCGATATAAGCCTCGATCGTTCCGGCATAATCGTAGCCGGCGGGATTGTCGCCGACCGGCTGGCACAACCGGCGAATGAGGTTCGCACTGGAGGCCTGATGGCCCATACCCGTGGTGCCGGCGATGTAGAAGCGAATCGTCGTGTTGCCGCCGCCGTTGAGATATTTGCGGAACGCATCGATGCCCGCCTGGCCGCGCGTCATCCGCGCGCCGGACAAAACGTCATACCACGCCGACAGGATGAAGCCCGGAAAGCTCATGACGACCCTCGCGAAGCTGACGGCAGCATTGCCTTCTTCTCTGCGTCGTTCTTTTTTTCCTTGTCCTGGTTGTAGACCGCGTACCAGCCCAGCGCGCCCGGCACGCCCTTGGCGTCGGGATTGCCGAAACAGGCGAAGCTGATCGCGCCGTTCGGCGGGATCTTCAGCAAGCCCAGGAATTTCAGCGCGATGTCGCTGAGCCACAGCACCCAGAAGCGCGACGTGCTTGTGTCGTCGGACGGCGCATAGGTCAGCCGGATGTCGCCGATCGACAGCGCCAGCACGCCCTCGAGGCTGAGCAGCTTGCTCTTGGCGGTGACGCCGGGCAGCCGCAGCCCGGCCATGGCACTGTAGGGCGCAAGTTCGCTGCCGGGATCCGCTGCGCCGCCGGGCGCCCATGCCGCGATCATGCCGGCGTTGAGTCCGGCATTGCTCGCCAGCGCTCCCACGCTGCCGAGGTCCACGCCGAACTGCAGCGCGTACCAGGGACCGCCGGCGACGCCGGACAGCGGTGCGTTGGTCGGCATGTTGAGATAATTCAGCGAGCCGGGATCGGTCTGCGGATTGACGCCATCGGTATCGTCGCCGCTCAGCAGCCCTTTGACGGTGAGCGCGAAGTCGGTATACAGGCTGCCCTTGCGCGGGGTGGAGCGCGACGGGTCGAACGCGATCGCCGAGACGTCGAAGGCGAACACCCATGGCGTCACGCCGGTGTTGAGGTCGATCGATAGTCCGCCGAAGTTCAAGCCCTGGCGCGCTGCGCTCAGATCGCCGGTCGAGCCGAAGCTGAACAGGT